>Ga0153956_1000388_pt1 | contig 51800 bp, 51 predicted proteins | sample TSFL040MetaG_FD_104704 | JGI IMG/M metagenome (GOLD analysis project Ga0153956, IMG submission 104704) | Attine ant fungus gardens microbial communities from Florida, USA - TSFL040 MetaG | ecosystem: Host-associated > Fungi > Mycelium > Unclassified | place: USA: Florida, Wekiwa Springs... | reverse complement strand
GATCAGGATCGGGAGTGCGGAAGCGGCGTAGAGGGCGGCGCTGAAAGACGGCTGCGCGTTCGCGCCCAGCACCAGCAGGGTCGCGGTCACGCCGGCAAGCACGCCGGTCAGCAGCAATCTCGAGTTCAGTCGTTTCACGTCGCTGTCCTGCTTGTTCAAGCAGTTAGAGGAACTTTCGGATTCAAATCCGCAAGGGCCTCAACATGGGGTTTAAGGTTTCCGATCCGCGCCCATCGCGGAAGGGAGCATCCCCCGGTCCGGGACCGGGGGACAAAGCGTTCGATTACGATACGACGTAGGGCAGCAGGCCGAGGAAGCGGGCGCGCTTGATCGCCTGGGCGAGTTCGCGCTGCTTCTTCTGGGAAACGGCCGTGATGCGGGACGGAACGATCTTGCCGCGCTCGGAAATGTAGCGCTGCAGGAGGCGAACGTCCTTGTAGTCGATCCGCGGAGCGTTTGCGCCCGAGAAGGGGCAGGTCTTGCGGCGGCGATGGAACGGACGGCGGACCGGTGCGGAAGAAACTTCAGCCATTGTCAAAACTCCTTATGCACGGTCTTCGCGGGGAGCGCGGTCCGGACGCGGGCCACGCTGGAAGTCGCCGTCACGGCGCGGCGGACGGTCGCCGAATTCGCGGCGCGGGCCACGGTCGTCGCCATCGCGGCGCGGACGGTCGTCGCGGTCGCGCTTCTGCATCATGGCCGACGGACCTTCCTCGTGCTTCTCGACGGCGATCGTCATGTAGCGAAGAACGTCTTCGTTGATGCGCATCTGGCGTTCCATTTCCTGGATCGCAGCTGCCGGCGCATCGATGTCCATCAGGGCGTAATGCGCCTTGCGGTTCTTCTTGATGCGGTAGGTGAGGGACTTGAGGCCCCAGTTCTCGATACGCCCGACTTTGCCGCCGTTTGCTTCGATCACGCCCTTGTACTGTTCTACGAGGGCGTCGACCTGCTGCGCGGAAACATCCTGCCGGGCAAGGAATACATGTTCGTAAAGAGCCATGGTCAGCTTGCCTTTCTTGCGTTGGTCTGAAACCCGGTTCCGGCGGCTAAGCCTCAACGACTGCTCTTGTTAAGGGGAGGCTCCCCAAGCAAGAAAAGCGTTTATCCGAGACGGTCGAGAGCGGAGACACGGGAGGCTGGAACGCTTCCGTTCCGACGATCTCCCTGAACAAGGAAACCGGCCCTCCGTTCAGCCACCAGCCAGGAGACCGGGTTTGCGAACAGGCGCGCTTATACGGATTTTTGACGGAAAGGCAAGGGTCGGAGGAATCTTATTGTGCTATCTTGCCGGCTGCTGCCATCTTGATGGCTACGCGTTGGCATTCTATCTTCTGCAAAGACCAAAGAGGATAAAGCCATGGCCGAACCGCAGCTTTCAGTCCGCAGCGCAAAGGCGCGCGATCTCGCCCACCGGCTTGCGCGCCGGGAAAAGCGATCGATCGCCGATATCGTGGAGCGCGCCCTTGTTCTCTATGAAATCAGGGAGGCCGGGAGCGAGCCGGCGGAGACTTTCTATGCTCGCCTCGCTGAGAGTGGCGATGACGATATCGATCTCGAAGCCATCATCAAGCAGGGTCGGGCTCCTCACAAAGGCATCGATCTTTGATCTTTCTCGATACCAACGTCATTTCCGAAACCTTCCGGAAGGCGCCGGACCCGAATGTCGTGGCCTGGCTTGTCCGGCATGATGCCGAGCTGGCGATACCGACCGTGACCATCGCGGAAATCGCCTTCGGCATTCAGAAGATTGCGGAAGATCAGCGGGCCGCACGATTGGAGCGCGGGCTGGCGGACTGGCGCCGCCGCTTTGCCGGACGCATCTACGGCCTGACGGAAGAGGCCGCATTGGCCTACGGCGAGATCATGGGAACGGCGTCGCGACGAGGCGTAAGCATGTCGGCGCAGGACGGGATGATCGCCGCGATCGCGCGCGTGAACGGCGGAAGGCTGGCGACGCGCAACCTGGCCGACTTTCGTCAGGCCGGGCTCGATCTCATCTCCCCTTGGGAGTTCTGACCGAGCCCGGCGATACGCTCACATCGGCAGCGGATACACCCGGTAAACCTTTTCGATATCCGCCAGCGCTTCCGCCGACAATTCGACGTTTGCGGCCGCAATGTCGGTTTCGAGCTGGCCCATGTTGGTCGCGCCGATGATGACGGAGGTCATGAAGGGCTTGGTGAGGCAATAGGCGAGCGCCATTTTCGCCGGGTCGATCCGGTGTCGGGCGGCGACCTCGAGGTAGGCCTTGACGGCGGGTTCCTGCAGCGGCTGGCGGCGGCCGCCGAGGTCGCTGTTGAAGGCGGCGCGCGAGCCGGCCGGCACCTTGCCGTCGATATACTTGCCGGTCAGGAGGCCGGCGGCGAGCGGCGAATAGGCGAGCAGCCCGACATCCTCATGATGCGAGAGTTCGGCCATATCGAGGTCGAAGTGGCGGTAGAGCAGATTGTATTCGTTCTGCACGCTCGCGACGCGCGGCAGGCCCTTCGCTTCGGCGAGCGACAGGTATTTCTGCGTGCCCCAGGTGGTTTCGTTGGAAAGGCCGATCGCCCGGACCTTGCCGGCCTTGACGAGTTCGCCCGCCGTTTCCAGGATTTCGAGGATGCCGGCCACGGCGCGCTCGCGGTCCTGGCTGAAGGGATCGTAGGACCAGTTCTGGCGGAAATGGAAATGGCCGCGAGCCGGCCAGTGGATCTGGTAGAGGTCGACATAGTCGGTCTTCAGCCGCTTCAGGCTGCCGTCGAGCGCCTGGCGCATGGCGGCGGCATCGGGAGCCTCGCCGCCGCGGATATAGGGACGGCCGGGGCCGGCGACCTTGGTGGCGAGCACGATATCCTTGCGTTTGCCGGTCTGTTCGAACCAGCTTCCGATGAATTCCTCGGTGCGGCCGTAGGTTTCCGGCGACAGCGGCGTCGTCGGATAGAGTTCTGCGGTGTCGAAGAAGTTGACGCCCTTCTCGACTGCGTAGTGCATCTGGTCGTGGGCCTGCTGCTCGCTGTTCTGCGACCCCCAGGTCATCGTTCCGAGGCAGATGGAGGAGACGGAAATATCGGTGCGGCCTAAGCGATTGTACTTCATGGAAAACCTTGGTTCCTGCCGGAAGCCGGCGTTGTCGGAGCGCTGCCTGTGTGCAGGGAGGAGGCACGCAGGCGCAACACGAAAATGACGGCGGTCTCGCGCGTGCAAAAAGCCGGAGCCACCGGCCTTGCGTATTGACTCCGAACGAAAGAATGTCAATTGGGGGAGCAAACCGGACCCGAAGGACGAATATAGAATGACGATCGCGTTCACATTTCCCGGCCAGGGCAGTCAGGCCGTCGGTATGGGCAAGGACCTCGCCGACAATTTCGCCGAAGCGCGCGCCGTTTTCGACGAGGTGGACGACGCCCTCGGCGAGAAGCTTTCCGATGTCATTTTCAACGGCCCGGAAGACACGCTGACGCTGACGGCGAACGCCCAGCCGGCGCTGATGGCCGTTTCCGTGGCAATCATGCGCGTGCTTGCGGCACGCGGCCTCGACCTGAAGGCGAAGGTCGCCTATGTCGCCGGCCATTCGCTCGGCGAATATTCCGCGCTCTGCGCCGCCGGCACCTTCTCGCTGGCCGATGCGGCGCGGCTCCTGCGCATTCGCGGCAACGCCATGCAGGCGGCGGTTCCGGTCGGCGTCGGCGCGATGGCGGCGATCATCGGGCTCGAACATGCCGATGTGGCGAAGGTCTGCGAGGAAGCCTCCGCTGCCGGCGCCTGCCAGATCGCCAACGACAACGGCGGCGGCCAGATCGTCATTTCCGGCGAGAAGGCGGCGGTGGAAAAGGCCGCGGCGGCCGCGACCGACCGGGGCGCCAAGCGCGCCATCCTGCTGCCCGTCTCCGCCCCCTTCCATTCGAGCCTGATGGGGCCGGCGGCCGACGCCATGCGCGAGGCGCTGGCCGGTGTCGCCAAGCACAACCCCGTCGTGCCGCTGATCGCCAACGTGCGCGCCGCCCCCGTCACTGACGCCGGCGAGATCGCCAAGCTGCTGGTCGAGCAGGTGACCGGCCAGGTGCGCTGGCGCGAGACGGTGGAATGGTTCGGCGCCAACGGCGTCACGACGCTCTACGAGATCGGCGCCGGCAAGGTGCTGACGGGGCTTGCCCGCCGCATCGACAAGTCCGTCACCGGCATCGCCGTGAACGCCCCGGCCGATATCGACGCCGCCATTGCCGCGATCCTCGGCTGATCCGGAATTTTTGAGTTTTCAGGAAGAGGGAACCCACATGTTTGACCTGACCGGCCGCAAGGCACTGGTAACCGGCGCGTCCGGCGGCATCGGCGAGGAAATCGCCCGCCTTCTCCACAGCCAGGGCGCCACCGTCGGCCTGCACGGCACGCGCGTCGAGAAGCTGGAGGCGCTGGCCGCAGACCTCGGCGACCGCACGAAAATCTTTGCCGCCAACCTCTCGGACCGCGACGAGGTGAAGGCGCTCGGCCAGAAGGCCGAGGCCGAACTCGACGGCGTCGATATCCTCGTCAACAATGCCGGCATCACCAAGGACGGCCTTTTCGTGCGCATGAGCGACGAGGACTGGGACAACGTCATCGAGGTCAACCTGACGGCGATGTTCCGCCTGACGCGCGAGCTGACGCATCCGATGATGCGCCGCCGCTACGGCCGCATCATCAACATCACCTCCGTCGTCGGCGTCACCGGCAATCCGGGCCAGGCGAACTACTGCGCCTCCAAGGCCGGCATGATCGGCTTCACCAAGTCGCTCGCCCAGGAAATCGCCACGCGCAACGTGACGGTGAACTGCGTCGCCCCCGGCTTCATCGAAAGCGCCATGACCGGCAAGCTGAACGACAAGCAGAAGGAAGCCATCATGGGCGCCATCCCCATGCGCCGCATGGGAACGGGCGCGGAAGTCGCCTCCGCGGTCGCCTATCTGGCCTCCTCCGAGGCGGGCTACATGACGGGCCAGACGCTGCATGTGAACGGCGGCATGGCCATGATCTGAAACGGCAATTGCCCGCCGGCCGGAATTTTCCGGCCAATAGCATGTTGACCAACCCGCGGGGCGCGATTTTCTGGCTTTGCGACAGAGTTAAACCATGTTAAGCGGGCCATGACTGTGAACAGTCGTCCCGAATGTGCAGACGGGCCGCGCCGGTTTCTTGACGGCGAAGGCCATATCTCAATGCCGGGTTGAACGGGTTTGCCGGCGACGCTGAGACTGAGGCGTTGCGGGTTGTAAACGGGTAGGGATGTCATGAGGCATTCTGATCAGGAAGAAGGTCGAGGAAACCGACATGAGCGATATCGCAGAACGCGTGAAGAAAATTGTTATTGATCACCTCGGCGTCGACGCCGACAAGGTTGTCGAAGGCGCCAGCTTCATCGACGACCTCGGCGCGGACTCGCTCGACACGGTCGAACTGGTCATGGCGTTCGAAGAGGAATTCGGCGTTGAAATTCCGGACGACGCCGCCGATTCCATCCTCACGGTTGGCGATGCCGTCAAGTTCATCGAGAAGGCTCAGGCCTAATTACTCGAACCTATCGAAGGGCGGGCTCTCGGAGTCCGCCCTTTTTCCGTCCGGCGGGGCCGGACCTATCTGACGCAAGACATAAAGAAAAAGACGGGGGATGTGGGCCATGAGACGTGTCGTTATCACGGGTACGGGCATGGTATCACCTTTGGGTTGTGGTACTGAGGTTTCCTGGTCGCGGCTGCTCGCAGGCCATAACGGCGCGCGCCGGGTCACGGAATTCGAGGTCGAGGATCTCCCCGCAAAGATCGCCTGCCGCGTTCCCGTCGGCGACGGTACGGACGGCACCTTCAATGCCGACGACTGGATGGAGCCGAAGGAACAGCGCAAGGTCGATCCCTTCATCGTTTACGGCATGGCCGCCGCCGACATGGCGCTCGCCGACGCCGGCTGGCACCCCGAAACCGACGAGGACCAGATCGCCACCGGCGTGATGATCGGCTCCGGCATCGGCGGCCTCGAAGGCATCGTCGAGGCCGGCTACACGCTGCGCGACAAGGGTCCGCGCCGCATCTCGCCCTTCTTCATTCCGGGCCGCCTCATCAACCTCGTTTCCGGCCAGGTCTCGATCCGCCACAAGCTGCGCGGCCCGAACCACGCCGTCGTCACCGCCTGCTCGACCGGCGCGCACGCCATCGGCGACGCCGCCCGCCTGATCGCGCTCGGCGACGCCGACGTCATGGTGGCCGGCGGCGCGGAAGCGCCCGTCTGCCGCATCTCGCTCGCGGGCTTCGCCGCCTGCAAGGCGCTGTCCACCCAGCACAACGACGACCCGCAGAGGGCCTCGCGCCCCTATGATCGCGACCGCGACGGCTTCGTCATGGGCGAGGGAGCCGGCATCGTGGTTCTGGAAGAGCTGGAGCACGCCAGGGCGCGCGGCGCCAAGATTTACGCCGAAGTGGTGGGCTACGGCCTTTCCGGCGACGCCTATCACATCACCGCTCCGTCCGAGGATGGCGACGGCGCGTTCCGCTGCATGACGATGGCGCTGAAGCGCGCCGGCCTTTCGCCCGCCGACGTCGACTACATCAACGCGCACGGCACCTCCACCATGGCCGACACGATCGAGCTTGGCGCCGTCGAGCGGCTGGTCGGCGATGCCGCCTCCAAGATTTCCATGTCGTCGACCAAGTCGGCGACCGGCCATCTGCTGGGTGCGGCCGGCGCGATCGAGGCGATCTTCGCCACGCTCGCCATCCGCGACAACATCGCCCCGCCCACGCTCAATCTCGACAATCCGGAGCGTGACACCGCCATCGATCTTGTTCCCCACAAGGCTCGCAAGCGGGAGATAAACGTGGCACTCTCCAACTCGTTCGGATTCGGCGGCACGAACGCCTCGCTTGTCCTGCGCCGGTACGTAGCCTGAGGGCAGCCAGCGCCGGATTGCTGCCGCATCGGGTTTGCAGCCCGCGCCGGGTTGCAGCCCGCATCGGGTCCTGAACCTGTTTTTGCCGCATTGCTTGCTCAAAGAGCCAGGCAACGACAAGAAGAAGGGATTGCTTGTGGACGAGACGACGCAGAACAGCGATTTGGGGAATGGCCGGGAGGGCCGGACGGGTCCGATCATTCCGAAGTCCGCCAACGAGGCGCTGCGCCCCGAACGCGTGCCGGAGCCGCCCCGCCGTTCCCGCAAGGCCCGCAGCCAGTTCATCATCTTCCTGAACTTCCTGATGACGCTGGTGATCCTCGTCTTCGCGGTGGCGATCATCGGCACCTATTACGCCATCTCGCTCTACCAGCAGCCCGGCCCGCTGACGACGAACACGAATTTCGTGGTGCGCAGCGGCTCCGGCCTCAACGACATCGCCAACAAGCTCTATGCCAGCAACATCATCGCCGACGCGCGCGTCTTCCGCTATCTGACCGCGACGCACCTCGCCGAAGGCGAGACGCTGAAGGCCGGCGAATACGAGATCAAGGCCGGCGCCTCGATGAGCGACATCATGGAGCTGTTGAAGTCCGGCAAGTCGATCCTCTATTCCGTTTCGCTGCCGGAAGGGCTGACGGTCAGGCAGATGTTCGACAAGCTGCAGGCCGACCCGATCCTCGAAGGCGATCTTCCCTCGGCGTTGCCGGCGGAAGGGACGCTGAGGCCCGACACCTATAAATTCTCGCGCGGCACCAAGCGCTCGGAAATCGTCGAGCAGATGCAGGCCGCGCAGGTGAAGCTCGTCGATCAGATCTGGGAGAAGCGCGATCCCGGCCTGCCGGTTTCGAGCAAGCAGGATTTCGTCGTGCTCGCCTCGATCGTCGAACGGGAAACCGGCGTTCCCGACGAGCGCGCCCATGTCGCCTCCATCTTCCTGAACCGCCTGAACAAGGGCATGCGGCTGCAATCCGACCCGACGGTGATCTACGGCCTCTTCGGCGGCGAGGGCAAGCCGACGGACCGGCCGATCTACCAGTCGGACCTGAAGAAGGAAACGCCCTACAATACCTATATCATCAAGGGCCTGCCGCCGACGCCGATCGCCAATCCCGGCAAGGACGCGCTGGAGGCGGTGGCCAATCCCTGGAAGAGCCAGGACCTCTATTTCGTCGCGGACGGCACCGGCGGGCATGTGTTTGCCGCGACGCTGGAGGACCACAACGCCAACGTGAAGCGCTGGCGCAAGATCGTGGCCGAGAAGGGCCAGGATGCCAGCACAATTGCCGTCGACGGCCAGCCTGAGGACGCCGGAACGGGCACCGCTTCCGGCGCCCAGCCGAAGAAGAAGACCAATTGACCCGTGGTTTGGAGGCTTGAATGGCATTGCAGTCCATGACCGGTTTCGCCCGGCGTGAGGGTACGAGCGGGCGCTATCGCTGGGCATGGGAGCTGCGTTCGGTCAACGGCAAGGGCCTCGACGTGCGGCTGCGGCTGCCGCCCGGCCTCGAACGCCTGGAAACGGACGTGCGCCGGCTGATCGGCGAGCGCTTTTCGCGCGGCAACCTGCAGGCCAGCCTCTCGATCGCCGCGGAAGAAAACCGCTTCGAGGCGAGCATCAACCAGGATGCGCTCGCAGCCGTGCTGGCGATGCGCGACCAGCTCGCCGGCGTCATCGACCCCGCGCCGCTGAAGCTCGACACCCTGCTCGGCATCCGCGGCATCATCGAGTTCAAGGAGGGCGAGGAGAGCGAGGAAGCGCTTGCGGCACGCGACGCCGAGGTGATGACCGGGCTCGACGGCGCGCTCACGGACCTGCGCGCCATGCGCGGCCAGGAAGGTAAGGCGCTCGGCCAGGTCCTGCTCGGCCATGTGTCGACCATCGAGACGCTGACGGGCGCGGTGGAGCGCGATCCCTCGCGGTCGCCGGCCGAGATCGCCGCACGGCTTGCGGCACAGGTGGCGGCGCTGATGGAAGGCGCCTCGGGGCTCGACCGCGACCGGCTGCATGCGGAAGCCGCCATTCTCGCCACCAAGGCGGACCTGCGCGAGGAGATCGACCGGCTGAAGGCGCATGTCGCGGCCGCGCGCGTCCTTCTCGGCAAGGGCGGCCCGGTCGGGCGGAAGCTCGATTTTCTTGCACAGGAATTTAACCGCGAATCGAATACCATCTGCTCGAAGTCGAATGCGGCGGCCGTCACGGCAGCCGGCATCGAGCTGAAGGTCGTCATCGACCAGTTTCGCGAGCAAGTGCAGAATTTGGAGTAAGGCATGAAACCGGCATCCTCGGCCATCCCCATCGCCAGACGCGGGCTGATGCTCGTCGTCTCCTCGCCCTCGGGCGCGGGAAAATCGACGATCGCGCGAACGCTCCTGGAGACGGACAAGCAGATCAGCCTTTCCGTCAGCGTCACGACGCGCCAGCGCCGCCCGAGCGAAATCGAGGGCGTCCATTATCATTTCATCAGCCCCCGCGAATTCGAGCGCCTGCGCGATTCGGACGCGCTGCTGGAATGGGCGGAGGTGCACGGTAATTTCTACGGCACGCCGCGCGAGCCGGTGGAAGCCGCCATGGCCGACGGCCGCGACATGCTCTTCGACATCGACTGGCAGGGCGCGCAACAGTTGCAGGAAAAGATGGCGGCTGACGTCGTCTCGATCTTCGTCCTGCCGCCGACCATGACCGAGCTTCAGTCCCGCCTGCATCGCCGTGCGGAGGATTCCGAAGAGGTGATCGCGACACGGCTTGCCAATTCCCGCGCGGAAATCGGCCACTGGCGCGAATATGACTACGTGATCGTCAACGACGACCTCAACGTCGCCTTCGATTCCGTGCAGTCGATCGTCAAGGCCGAGCGCCTGCGCCGCGACCGCCGCCACGGCATGTTCGACTTCGTGCGCGGGCTTCTGGAAGAAACGCCGAAGCTTTGATCCCGCTTATTCAGAAGTTCTGGTAATTCAGCTCGTTGATCTCCTCCGGCCGCGGTGCCGGGGGTGCGATCGACGCCGTCAGCATCGGCGAAAGGCTGACCGCCGCAGCCGGGACCGGCGGGGTGCAGATGCCATTTCTGGCGATCAGCACCGGCGGCGGGGGAGCAGGCTCCGGTTTGGCGGGCAGCAGCCCGCCCTGCGGCCAGACCTTCGCAAGCTCTTCCTTGGTCATCATGGCGACGCTGACGTCGATGTCGTCGAGCGTGCCCGGCACGCGATAGGGGCAATCGTGCTCGTCGCAATTGTCGCCGGAGGAGAATTGCCAGAGATAATAGCGGTCCCAGTTGCCCTCGGGGAAGGCGCCGACGATATCGGGGCGGTAGCGGGCATACCAGAGCGGCAGCCGCGAGAGCAGTCGGTAATCGTCGCGGTGGTCGGCGATATATTGCGTGACGGTGCGGTTGGCGTAGAGGATCGGATAGCGGCCGGTGCGCGTCTTGATGTGGCCGGCGAAGACCTGCGCGTCGGTGAGCGACATGAACTGCTTCGGGTCGAGGCCGTCGAGGTCGAGCACCATCAGTTCGTCGGGCGCGGGCTTGGCATAGTCGAGGAAATGGTTGGCCTGGTCGACCGGATTTCCCGGCCGCGCCATATGATAGGCGCCCCAGAGCAGCCCCTTCGACTTGGCGATCATGCGGCGCGTCTGGAAAAGCTCGCGGCTGACGGCATATTTGCGCCAGGTGGTCTTGCAGCGGGTGTAGGCGTCGCTGGCATGGTCGCCGGTGCAGGCGAAGGTTTCCGGCAGGCCGTCCGAGGCCTTGGAGATGAAGCCTGCGATGCGCTTGTCGGACAGCATCTGGTCCCAGTCGACCGTGTTCAGCTCGTAGGCGTCGACGATGAGCGCGTTTGCGGGATCGTTCCAGGGAGGGCTTTGACCGGCCGCAACCCACTTCGCCAGGCCCGGCAGCGCCAGGGTCAGGAGGAGAACGCATGTCAGAGCGCGAACCCGGCAATATCCCTTCATGGACCCACTATCGGTAATGCGCGGTTAATTTCCCGTTAAGGTACGACTCTATAGAAAAGTACGAGGCTTTGCCGCAGGCGAAGTCCCCCTCAGGAACCTTCCCCTCCTCAGGGCATTATTTTGTAACACAAAATAAGTCATGGAATGGAGATATAAATGAGCAAGCTCAGTGCGAAGATCGCGGTGGCGGGCATTTCAGCCGCTCTCGTGTTCGCAAGCGTGACCACCTCTTTCGCGATGCCGATGCCGGTACCGGCAGCCCCGGCCGCGGCCGATGTCCAGACGGACGTCCAGCCGGTGCAGTGGCGCGGCGGTCATTACTATGGCGGCGGCTACCGTGGCGGCTATTACGGCGGCGGCTACCGTGGGGGCTACGGCGGCGGATATTATCGCGGCTACCGCGGCTATCCCACCTATCGTAGCGGCTACCGCTATTATAACGGCTACTGGTTCCCGCTGGCCGCCTTCGGCGCCGGCGCGCTGATCGGCGGCGCCATCGCCAGCCAGCCGCGATATTACGCGCCGGCTCCCGCACCCGCCGGCATCAACCCGCGTCATTACGAGTGGTGCGCCAACCGCTACCGCTCCTACCGCGCCTACGACAACACGTTCCAGCCGAACTACGGTCCTCGCCAGCAGTGTCTGTCGCCCTACTACTGATCGGATAGCAATCGCCCGCCTCACGGCGGGCGATTTGCATTTCAGAGAATATCGACGCGCCGCAGCAGCCACCAGGCGCCGGCGAGGGACGCGAGGATGAGCCCGATGGCATAGCCGGTGCCGTTCGAGCCGCCCGTAAAGGGCAGGCCGGAGGTGTTCATGCCGAAGAAGCCGGTGACCAGCGTCGGCGGCAGCAGGAAGGCCGTCATGATCGACAGAAGATAAAGGTGGCGGTTGATCTGCGAGGAGAGCCGCGAGTCGATTTCTTCATGCAGCAGGCGGGCGCGCTCCTGCAGCGAATAGATGTCGTGATCGACCGCTTCCAGCCGGCCGGTCAGCCGGCTTGCGACCTCCTCGAAGCCGAAGGGCATCTCGTCTTCCTCCGAAGCCGCCGCGCGGCGCATCAGGGAGAGCAGGGTGCGCACATGCCGGTGCAGCCGCACGATCGTCCGCCGCGCCGGCGGCAGCCGCCGGCGTTCGTCGCGCGGTGCGTTGTCGTAGACGCAGTCCTCGATCAGGTTCAGCTCTTCCGTCAGCTCGATGACGACCGAGATCAACGTGCGCTGGAACTCGATCACCAGGAGTTCGAAGACGTCCAGCGGCGTCTCGATCCTGGAACAGTTCTTCTCCATGGCCCGGCGCGCGCGGTCGACGCTGCGCAGCGGCTGCAGGCGCGTGGTGATGATCATGCGGTCGCTCATGGCGAAATGCAGCCAGCCGAGATCCGACGTGTCGCGGTCGAATTCGCGCTGGCAGTCGACCAGCGTCCCGAATACCATCTGTTCCTCGACGGTGACGGTCGCGTGCGTGTCGTGGGTGGTGAGTGCCGCGCGCGCATCCTCCGTCAGGCCGGGAAAGCTTTCGAGAAAGGCGGCGACGCGGGCGTCGACGAGACTGAGATGCAGCCAGACGACGCCTTCGCCGCGGGTCAGCTCCGCCCGGTCGTCCTGGGTCAGCGTTTCCGGTTTGGATTGGCCGGGGCGGAAGCGATGCGCCCAGACGAAACCTGGTATTGTTGCAGCAGCAGACACCTGGGTCATGGTCTTCAGGTCCAGTTGGCAGGCAGGTTGCCATGGTCGGAATTTATGATGGTTGCGTTACAGGATGATGCGGACAGATGCGACATATTTTCTCGTGATCGCCGCTTTGTCGAGGAGGGGCGCGATTCAGGAAATTGACGTTTACGTAAAAATAAAATAACCGTCCATTGTAACGTCGCCATCCGTCCCGCGGACGGGGAGGCGGCAGCGCGGAGGAGAGTGAGATGTACAAGGCGCCGGTCGAGGAAATCGCGTTCACCCTCAAGCATGTGGCAGGGCTCCAAGAGGCGATCGCTGGCGGCGCGTTCGGCGACCTCGGCGAGGATATCGTCGATGCCGTGCTGACGGAGGCGGGCCGCCTTGCCACCGACGAAGTGGCGCCGCTTGCCGAGATCGGCGACCGCCAGGGCGCGCGGCTCGAAAACGGCAAGGTCGTGCTGCCGGACGGCTGGGAAGAGCTTTACCGCAGCCTTTCCGCCGGCGGCTGGAACGGATTGACGGCCCCTGAAGCCTATGGCGGCCAGAACCTGCCGCATATGCTGAATGTCGCCACGCTCGAAATGTGGAACTCCGGCGCCATGGCCTTCGGGCTTGCGCCGACGCTGACCATGGGCGCGATCGAGGCGCTCGACCGGCACGCCACCGACGATATCAAGAACCTCTATCTGCGCCCGCTGATCTCCGGCGAATGGTCGGGGACGATGAACCTCACCGAGCCGCATGCCGGCACCGATCTCGGCGCGCTGAAGACCCGCGCCGAGCGCCGCGGCGACGGCACCTACCGCCTCTTCGGCCAGAAGATCTTCATCACCTGGGGCGAGCACGAGGCGGCGAAGAACATCGTGCATATGGTGCTTGCGCGCCTCACCGATGCGCCGGCCGGCACGCGCGGCATTTCGCTCTTCCTCGTGCCGAAATATCTGGTGAATGCCGACGGCAGCCTTGGTGCGCGCAACGATCTCTTCTGCCATTCGCTGGAGCACAAGCTCGGCATCCACGGCTCGCCCACCTGCACGATGATCTACGGCGACGGCCGTTTCGGCAAGGAGAAGGGCGCGGTCGCCTGGCTGATCGGTGAGGAGAACAAGGGGCTGGCCTGCATGTTCACGATGATGAACAACGCCCGCCTTGCCGTCGGCATCCAGGGCGTCGGCATCTGCGAGGCCGCGACCCAGAAAGCGATCCGGTATGCCGGCGAGCGCACGCAGGGCCGGGCACCCGGTGCGAGCGGCCCCGGCATGAGCCCGATCATCGAGCATCCCGATATCGCCCGTATGCTGCTCACCATGAAGGCGCTGACGCAAGGCGCGCGCGCCATCGCCTATTCCTGCGCGCACGCCATCGACATGTCGCATCGCGGCGGCGACGGCGAGCGCCTGCACTGGCAGGAGCGCGCCGCGCTTCTGACCCCCGTCGCCAAGTCCTTCGCGACCGATGCCGGCGTCGATGTCGCCTCGCTCGGCATCCAGGTGCATGGCGGCATGGGCTTCATCGAGGAGACGGGAGCCGCCCGCCTGCTGCGCGACGCGCGGATCGCCCCGATCTACGAAGGCACCAACGGCGTGCAGGCCATCGACCTCGTGACCCGCAAGCTGCCGCTCTCCGACGGCGCGCATATGCGCGGCTTCTTGCGTGAGCTGAGGGGTATCGCGGACGCCGTCCGCGCCACGAACCATGAAGGCTTCGGCGAAACGCCGGAGCGGCTGGAGGCCGCGATTGCCGACCTCGAAACGGCAGCCGAATGGCTGCTGGCGCGGCAGGCGGAAGGCCGCCTTGCCGAGGCGCTCGCCGGCGCCACCCCGTTCCAGCGTCTGTTCGGCCTGACGCTCACCGGCGCCTATCTCGCCAAGGGCGCGCTTGCCCCGGTCGCGGATGGTGCGACGGAGAAGCGCATCGCGCTCTGCCGCTTCGCCGCCGAAAACCTGCTTGCGGAAACCGCCGCCTTGGCCGACCGCGTCGTTCACGGCGCGGAGAGCCTCGAAGCGGCGCGTTCCGCCCTCGTCTGAAGGAGATATTGAGTGACCGACGATGTTTTGATCGAACGACCTGACGCTGCCCCGCAAGTGCAGGTCATTCGCTTCAACCGGCCTGCGAAGAAGAACGCGATCACGCGCACCATGTACGCGAAGATGGCGCAGGCGCTGAAAAGCGCCGACGAAAGCCCATGGATTCGCGCCACCGCCTTCCTCGGCACCGAAGGCTGCTTTTCCGCCGGCAACGACATGGTGGATTTCCTGGCCTTCGCCATGGGCGGCAGCCTCGGCATCGAGGTGCTGGATTTCCTCCATGCGCTGGCGGGGGCTCAGAAGCCGGTCGTCTCCGGCGTGGACGGCCTCGCGATCGGCATCGGCACGACGATCCACCTGCATTGCGACCTGACGATCGCCTCCGACCGCAGCGTCTTCAGGACGCCCTTCGTCGATCTGGCGCTGGTGCCGGAGGCCGCCTCCTCACTGATTGCGCCGCGCGTGATGGGCCACCAGCGCGCCTTCGCGCTGCTCGTCGCCGGCGAGCCTTTCAGCGCCGCTGAGGCCAGGGAGGCGGGGCTGATCTGGCGCGTCACCCGGCCGGAAGAGGTGGAAGCCGAGACGCTGGCGCTCGCCGCCCGCCTTGCCGCCAAGCCGCCCGAGGCGCTGAAGATCGCCCGCGACCTCATGCGCGGCTCCGGCGAGGACGTTTCCGGCCGCATCGCGCGGGAGGCGGCGCATTTCGGCGCCCAGCTCAAGAGCGACGAGGCGCGCGCGGCCTTCGAGGCGTTCATGAAGCGGTGAAGGTCTTTACCCTCCCCTTGAGGGGGAGGGTCGGACCGTCAGGTCCGGGGTGGGGTGATCCGCCAAACCCGAATACGCCGAGAGGTGTCACCCCCACCCGCCGCTTCGCGGCGACCTCCCCCCTCAAGGGGGAGGTGCAAAGTTCCCACAGGCAAATTATCCCGGCGTTCCTTCCGATTAACTACATTTTTAAATGTGTCTTAACTGCCGTGCGCCATAAGGGAGATAACGGCGGTAAGCCGCTGAAACTCCGCGCATGATGCGCTTTTCCCTTTTTGACCCCTATGGTGCCGCATCGCCGAGCGACACGTCCGCCGTTTTTTCCGACGGCAGGGTCGCGTGGCTGCCGTGCGTGCGCCGCGAAAGGAATTCCGGTGTCGAAGAAAACGAACCTGATGACGCGCATCCTGCTCGCCGCGTCATTCGTCGTGCTGGTGGCGTTCGCCGCCTTTTCCGCCTACATTTATAATGTCCAGCGCACGGTGACCACCGCTGCCATCGACGAGAGCATCGCCTCCGCCGGCAAGCAGGCCGCCAACAGCCTGGCGAACTGGATGAACGGGCGCGTCACGCTGACGGCGGCCGTCGCCGACGGCATTACGCATACGCGCGATCAGGCCGGCGTGGTCACGGTGTTGACCAACGACGTGCTCGCCAAGCAGTTCGTCAGCACCTATTTCGGCGACGAAAAGGGCAAGATGACATCCTACCCCGATGATCCGCTTCCCGCCGACTACGATCCGCGCACGCGTCCGTGGTATCAGGACGCGGTGAAGGCCGGCGCCCCCATCCTGACCGAGCCTTACATGGATGTCTCCACCGGCGACCTCATCGTCAGCGCGGCGATCCCCGTCAAGCATGACGGCAAGCTGACCGGCGTGGCGGCAAGCGACTTCTCGCTCCAGACCATGGTCGACATGATCAAGTCGATCGACCTCGGCGGCCGCGGCTCGGCCTTCCTCGTCAACAAGAGCGGCACCATCGTCATCCATCCCGACGCCAAGCTCGTCACCAAGACGCTCGCCGACGTCTTCCCGACCGCGACGCCGGTGATCGGCGGCGGCCTGACCGCGACCGAATTCGACGGCAACCCGGTTCTCGTCAGCTTCGTGCCGGTCTCCGGCCTGCCGTCCGTCGACTGGTATCTCGGCTTCGTCGTCGACAGCAACAAGGCGTTTGCCTCGCTTGCCCAGTTCCGCGTCGCCGCCATCGTCGCCACGCTGCTTGCCGTCGCGCTGATGATCGCCGCCATGGCCTGGCTGCTGCACAGCTTCGTCATCCGCCCGGTCACCGCCATGACGGCGGCGATGCAGACCATCGCCTCGGGCAACCTCGACACGGAAATCCCCGGCCAGGAGCGCACCGACCAGATCGGCTCCATGGCCGCGGCCGTCGCCGTCTTCCGCACCAACGCCATCGAGCGCGAGCGTCTCGAAGGCGAGGCCGAAAGCGGCCGCGCGATGAGCGAGAAGGAGCGCCGCGAGCGCGAGGCGCAGAAGGCCCGCGAAGCGGCCGAAATCCAGCATGCCGTCGAAGACCTCGCCGGCGCGCTCGGCTCGCTCGCCGAAGGCGATCTCGGCTACCGCCTCGAACGTCCTTTCGCGGCCCATCTCGACCGCCTGCGCGTCGACTATAACGCCGCCGTCTCCCGCCTGCATGTGGCGCTCAACGCCGTCGGCACCAACGCCCATGTCATCGACGCCGGTGCCGCCGAAATCCGCAACGCCGCCGACGGCCTTGCCCGGCGCACCGAGCAGCAGGCCGCTTCCGTCGAAGAGACGGCCGCCGCTCTCGAAGAGATCACCACCACGGTCAAGGATACCGCCCGCCGTGCCGAGGAAGTGGGAAGCCTCGTGTCGCGCGCCCGCGCCGGTGCCGAGGAATCCGGCAACATCGTCGGCAAGGCCGTCAGCGCCATGACCGAAATCCAGCAGTCCTCGGAAAAGATCTCGGCCATCATCGGCGTCATCGACGACATCGCCTTCCAGACGAACCTCTTGGCGCTCAACGCCGGCGTCGAGGCCGCCCGCGCCGGTGAAGCCGGCAAGGGCTTTGCGGTCGTGGCGCAGGAAGTCCGCGAGCTGGCGCAGCGCTCCGCGACCGCCGCCAAGGAGATCGAGGCGCTGATCACCGCCTCGAATTCCCAGGTCCATAGCGGTGTGTCTCTCGTCGGCGACACCGGCAAGGCGCTGGAAGCGATCGCCACGCAGGTCAAGGAGATCGCGAGCCATGTCGGCGCGATCGTCACGGCCACCCGCGAACAGTCGACCGGCCTCAACGAGATCAACACCGCCGTCAACGCCATGGACCAGGGCACGCAGCAGAACGCAGCCATGGTCGAGGAACAGACGGCGGCGAGCCACGGCCTTGCCGTCGAGGCCGAAAAGCTCATGCAGCTTCTCGGCCAGTTCAAGCTCGCCGACGACCGCAGTCACCGCGACCGCCGCGCCGCTTAAGGCAGGCCGCAGCCCACAGCAAACAAAAATGCCCGCGCTTAGCGCGGGCATTTTTTATGGGAGGCGCCCCTCATCCGCCCTGAGCTTTTGCCGAAGGGGCCGCCACCTTCTCCCCGCAGGCGGGGAGAAGGGCCTATGCCGCGCCGTTTCGGTTCCCTCTCCCCGCTTGCGGGGAGAGGGTTAGGGTGAGGGGCAAAGCCGATGGCAATGCGCTATTTCTCCAGCGCCACCACCACCTCGACATGCGAGGTCCAGAGGAACTGGTCGATGGGCGTGACCTTGCCGATGCGGTAGCCGGCCTCCACGAGGATCGCGAGGTCGCGGGCGAGCGTCAGCGGGTTGCAGGAGACGGCGACGATCTTCTTCACCGTCGAGCGCGCCAGTTCCTTGCACTGGAATTCGGCGCCGGCGCGCGGCGGGTCGAACACGACGGCATCGAAATTCTTCAGCTCCTGTGCCATCAGCGGCCGGCGGAAGAGGTCGCGCCGCTCGACGCTGACCGGCTTCAGCCCCTGGCTGGCGCGCGCGGCGCGGTCGAGCGCCTGCAGGGCCTTTTCCTCGCTCTCGACGGCATGGACGCGGCCGATCCGCGCCAGACGCAGCGAGAATGTGCCGGCGCCGGCGAAGAGGTCGGCGATGCGCTTGGCCTTGCCGACATGCGCGGTAACCAGCGCCGCCATCGTGTCCTCGGCCTCCTTCGTCGCCTGGGTGAAGGCGCCGGGCGGCGGCGAGACCTGAATGCCGCCGAAATCGATGAGCGGCCGCGCCGGCTCCACCAGGATTTCCCCGTTCAGCGAGACGCGCGCGATCCCTCGCGTGCCGAGCACGGTTTCGACCGCGCCGCGGCGCTGCGCGTCCGAAAGCCCCTTGATGCCGTCCGCGGCAACGTCGAGCCCCGAAAGGGTTTCGATCACCGTCAGGCGGAACGCCTCGGCATTGGGGGCGAGCGCCCGCGCAACGGCCTTGATCGCCGGCAGCCGGGCGAGGATGCCGGCCGAGGCGATGGGACATTCCTCGATAGCGACGATGTGATGGCTTTCGGCCTGGTTGAAGCCGATCAGCATGTCCTTCTCGGTTTTTCGCGCGGCAAAGACCACGCGGCGGCGCTCGCCGGGATGCGCCGCGACGAGGTCGTCCACCTCCGGCGTCAGCCCCTTGGACTTCAGCGCGTCGATGACCAACTGGCGCTTGAAGGCGCGGTAGGGCGCGTCGGCGTAATGCTGGAGCGTGCAGCCGCCGCAGGTGCCGTTGACGCCGTCCGGGCCGAAATGGCGGCAGGCGGGCTCTTGCCGCTCCGGGGAGGGGACGGTGACCGACATCAGCGTGCCGTGGCTCTTCACGCGCGCGACGGCGACCGTTTCGCCCGGCAGCGCGAAGGGCACGTAGACAGGCCCGCCAGGGGCTTCGGCGATGCCGTCGCCCTGCGCGCCGAGCCTGTTGATGGTGAGGGTTTCGGTGCTCATGGCTTGGTTCCTGCGAGAAGATATTCCTGGTTGCCGTCGCCGCCGGCAATCGGCGAGGGGATGAGGCCGAGGCTGTTCCAGCCCATCTCCTGCGCTAGCCAGCGCTCCAGTTCCGCGGCGACGGCCGGCGCGCTGCCGGGGTCCTTGAGGAGGCCGGACTTGGCGATCGCCTCGCGCCCGGCCTCGAATTGCGGCTTGACGAGAAGGACGCAGGTTCCGCCCGGCTCGGCGAGCGCAAGGGCAGGCGCAAGCGCCAGTTTCAGCGAGATGAACGAGACGTCCGAGACGAGGAAGGAGACGGCATGGCCGATATCGTCCGCCGTCAGGTTCCGCGCGTTCAGCCCCTCGATATTGGTGACGCGCGGGTTGCCGGCGATGCGCGGATGCATCTGGTCGTGGCCGACGTCGATCGCGGTGACATGGTGCGCGCCGCGCGCAAGCAGGACCTCGGTGAAGCCGCCGGTCGAGGCGCCGACGTCGAGACAGTCATGCCCCGCCGGATCGAGGCCGAAATGGTCGAGTGCCGCGACAAGCTTCAGCGCCGCGCGCGAAACATAATCCTGTGCCGGATCGTCGATCGTGACGGCCGCATCCTCGGCAAAGACGGTGCCGGGCTTGGTGACGACGCGCCCGTTGACGGTCACCGTGCCGCGCTGGATCGCGTCGCGCGCGCGGGAGCGGCTGGCGACGAGGCCGAGGTTGAGCAGCAACTGGTCGAGGCGATGGCTGGGCTTGGGTGCGGACATGGCCCGTCATGGCCGTTTGCGGCGGCCGTGGCAAGGGTCTTGCCGTTACGGGATCGATTTTGGCGGCCTGAAAAGTTAGTGCGGCTGTTTCGGCCAGAGGTCGTCGGAGCTTTCGTCGTCGGCCCTCATGTCGTGGATGAACCGCCCGATGAGGACGAAGGCGAGGAAAAGCACGATGGCGGCGAGCGTGAAATAGATGTTCCGCACCAGCCACGGATGGTACTTTTCCAGAAGCTCCAGCATGTTGAAGCTGACGATGGCGACGACCGTGAGCGGCACCGCGAGGATCACGGCCAGGTTTGTCTTGAAGATTTCGCGAACGCTTCGGCGCATATGAACCTCCAACGCTCCTTCTCGGCCGGCGGCCGCATTTGAAAGGATGAATGATCCTACGCCGCAATCCGCGCGGATTTAAGGAATTTGCGCGCAGGCTTGCATTAAATCTTTGTAAGCAGCTCGCCTATCCCGCCGCGCCGAGGCCCACCTGCTTCTGGCCAAGCGCGTGGAAAACCGTGGACACGATGCCGGCGTGGTCGAGGCCGGCCCTGGCGTTCATCGCTTCGGGTTTCGCCTGCTCCACCCAGACGTCGGGCATGACGAGGGAGCGGATTTTCAGGCCGTTGTCGAGCAGCCCTTCCATGGCGAGGAACTGCAGCACATGGCTGCCGAAGCCGCCGACGGCGCCTTCCTCGACGGTGATCAGCACCTCGTGATGGCGGGCGAGCTGGCGGATGAGGTCATGGTCGAGCGGCTTGGCGAAGCGGGCGTCGGCAACCGTCGTCGAAAGCCCCGCGGCGTCCAGTTCCTCGGCGGCGGCCAGGCTGTCGGCCAGCCGCGTGCCGAAGGAGAGCAGCGCCACCTTGGTGCCCTGCTTGACGATGCGGCCCTTGCCGATCTGCAAAATCTCGCCGCGCTCGGGCATCTCGATGCCGACGCCTTCGCCGCGCGGATAGCGGAAGGAGATCGGGCCGGCGTCATAGGCGACGGCCGTTCGCACCATATGCTTCAACTCCGCCTCGTCGGCGGCGGCCATGACCACGAAGCCGGGGAGGGTGGCGAGGAAGGTGGTGTCGAAGGAGCCGGCATGGGTCGGCCCGTCGGCGCCGACGAAGCCGGCGCGGTCGATCGGGAAGCGGACCGGCAGGCCCTGGATGGCGACGTCGTGCACCACCTGGTCGTAGGCGCGCTGCAGGAAGGTCGAATAGAGCGCGGCGAACGGCTTGTAGCCCTCGGCGGCGAGGCCGGCGGCGAAGGTCACGGCATGTTGCTCGGCGATGCCGACGTCGAAACAGCGCGCCGGAAAGACCTGCTGCAGCTTGTCGAGGCCGGTGCCGTTCGGCATGGCGGCGGTGATGCCGACGATCTTGTCGTCGAGGGCCGCTTCCTGCACGAGGGCGTCGGCGAAGACGCTGGTATAGCTCGGCGCGTTCGGCTTCACCTTGGCCTGCGCGCCGGTGATGACGTCGAACTTGTTGACGCCGTGATACTTGTCGGCGGCGGCTTCGGCCGGCGGATAGCCCTTGCCCTTCTGGGTGACGACGTGGATCAGCACCGGGCCGCGGGCATTGTCGCGCACGTTGCGCAGCACCGGCAGCAGGTGCTCGAAGGAATGGCCGTCGATCGGGCCGATATGGTAGAAACCCATTTCCTCGAACATCGTGCCGCCCGTCACGTAGCCGCGCGCGTGCTCGACGGCGCGGGTGATGGCGCGGTCGACGTTCTTGCCGAGATAGGCCGTCAGCTTCTTGCCGAAATCGCGGAAGCCCATATAGGTGCGGCCGGAGGCGAGGCGGGCGAGATAGGCGCTCATGGCGCCGGTCGGCGGCGCGATCGACATGTCGTTGTCGTTGAGGATGACGATCAGCCGCGCGCCGAGCGCGCCGGCATTGTTCAGCGCCTCGTAGGCCATGCCCGCCGAAAGCGCGCCGTCGCCGATGACGGAGATCACGTTGCGCTTCTCGCCCGAAAGGTCGGCTGCGACCGCCATGCCGAGGCCGGCGGAGATGGAGGTGGAGGAGTGCGCGGCGCCGAAGGGATCGTATTCGCTCTCGGCGCGGCGGGTGAAGCCGGAAAGCCCGTTTTCCTGGCGCAGCGTGCGGATGCGGTCGCGCCGCCCGGTCAGGATCTTGTGCGGATAGCACTGGTGGCCGACGTCAAAGATCAGCCGGTCCTTCGGCGTGTCGAACACCTTGTGGATGGCGATGGTCAGCTCCACCACGCCGAGCCCGGCCCCGAGGTGCCCGCCGGTGCGCGAGACCGCGTCGATCATCTCGTCGCGCACTTCGCGGGCGAGCTGCGGCAGGTCGCGGTCTTCCAGCTTTTTCAGGTCGGAAGGATAGTGGACCTGATCGAGCAGGGGCGTCTCGGGCAATGGTGTCACGGGCTGGAGCCTCTTTTCTTGAATGTCTTTCGGGCTGGCCGCCCGCCTTTACCGCAAAATAGATCGCGGTGAAAGAAGACGAATTCAAGTGCGGCAGCAGTCCATCCTAAACAAGTTCAGCCTTCCGGCAAAGGGATGAACTCTTCCTCGTCTCCGGGCACGATGTCGAAGCGGCCGGTGCGCCACTCTTCCTTGGCCTGTTCGATGCGTTCTTTCGATGAGGAGACGAAGTTCCACCAGATATATCGCTTCGAGCCGAGCGCGGCGCCGCCGAAGAGCATGATGTGACAGCCTTCGGCTCCGGCCTGGAGCGTGATCGCGTCGCGGGGGCGGAAGACCAGCAATTGGTCCGCGGCGAACTCGTCGCCGGAGACGATCAGCGAGCCGGAGAGGATATAGGCGGCGCGCTCCTCATGGGCGGCGCCGAAGGGGAAGGTCTTGCCCGGCTCCAGCCGCAGATCGACATAGAGCGTATCGGAAAAGACCTTGACCGGCGAGGTCAGCCCCTCGAAGCTGCCGATGATGACGCGGCCCTTTGCGCCGTCGCTGTCGATCAGCGGCATGTCGCTCTTTTCGGTATGGGTAAAGGCCGGATCGATCTCCTCCTGCCGATCCGGCAGCGCCAGCCACGTCTGCAGGCCGGAAATCGCGAAGGGATGGCCGCGCAGGTTTTCCGGCGTGCGCTCGGAATGCACGATGCCGCGCCCGGCCGTCATCAGGTTGACATCGCCGGGGCGGATGACCTTTTCGGTGCCGAGACTGTCGAGATGGCGGATTTCGCCGTCGAAGAGATAGGTGACGGTGGAAAGCCCGATATGCGGATGCGGGCGCACGTCCACCGCCTGATCCGCGCGCAGCACCGCCGGCCCCATGCGGTCGAAGAAGATGAACGGCCCCACCAGCCGCCGCCGGCTGGACGGCAGCGCCCGGCGCACGGAAAACCCGCCGAGATCGGCGGTGCGCGGAATGATCAGATGCTCGATGGCGTCACACGCGAAGGCATCGCCGGGAAGCGGGTCGTTTCCGGGGAAGAAGGACATGGGAGAGTGCTCCTGTTGATCGGTAGCCAGCTTAACCGGGAGGCGCCCTGTGATCCAGCCTCATGCCCCGTCCAGCGGCTCCGCGCCCTGCGGCTTGCCGGCGCGGTTGAGGCGGATTTTTTCGATGCGGTTTTCGGCGACGGAAAGCAGCGCTTCGCAATGCTTCTTCAGCGCTTCGCCGCGCTCGTAGATCTCGATCGACTCGTCGAGCGCCACGTCGCCGCGTTCGAGCCGTGCGACGATGCTTTCGAGTTCGGCCACGGCCTTTTCGAAGGAATAACCGGAAACGTCCGGGCGGGCAGCCTCGCTCATCGTCAACCTTTCATCATGCGCAAGATATGCAGGCCCGCCGATTCGGCGAGCCCTTCCAGATCATAGCCGCCTTCGAGCAGGCTGACGACCCGGTTGTTGGCGCTGCGGTCGGCGACCTCCAGAATGCGGCCCGTCGCCCAGTCGAAATCCTCGCCGACGAGATTGATCTGCGCCAGCGGATCGCGGTGGTGCGCGTCGAAGCCGGCGGAGATGATGACGAGGTCCGGGCGGAAATCGTTCAGCCGCGGCAGCACGCGCGACTTGAAGGCCTCGCGGAAATGATCGCTGCCGCTGTTGGCGGAAAGCGGCGCGTTGACGATGGAGTTGCGCGTGCCGGTCTCGTCCTTCGCGCCGCTGCCCGGATAGAGCGGCATCTGGTGCGTCGAGCAGAAGAGCACGGAGGGATCGTCCCAGAAGATATCCTGCGTGCCGTTGCCGTGATGCACGTCCCAATCGACGATGGCGACGCGTTCCGCACCGTATTTCCGCTGTGCGTGGCGGGCGGCAATCGCGGCATTGTTGAAGAAGCAGAAGCCCATGGTCGTCGCTTTCTCGGCATGGTGGCCGGGCGGCCGAGCGGCGACGAAGACGTTTTCCGCAGCGCCTGAGAAGACGTCGTCCACCGCCGCCATCGCGCCGCCGACGCCGGTCAGCGCCGCCTGCAGCGTTTTTGCGCTGGCATAGGTGTCCGCCTCCAGCTGGTTGATGGTGTCCTCCTCCTCCGGGATCGCGCGCATCACCTGCCACAGGTGCTCTTCGGGATGCGCGAGCAGGACGGCATCCTCGTTTGCCTGCGGCGCCTCGCGCCGGTCGAGCCCGTGGAAATTCGGATGCTCCAGCGCGATGTTCAGCGACCGCAGCCGGTCCGGCCGCTCGGGATGGCCGGCGGGCGTGATATGTTCGAGGAAGATCGGATGTTCGTAGAGACGGGTTCGCATACGGGCAGCCTATCGGTGCGCGGATTTAAAACGTGACGCTGCGCGGGGCAGCATGTCTCGATCCATCGCACATGGAGCGTGACACCACAATGTCAACCGGCCACAGCCGGTGGGCTATCGGTTTACTTCTGGCGGGCCTGTGCTTAAGCTCTTGTTAAATTTACGGCACTGTGAGCCGGAGTAGCGTCATGGGCAGCGCCGAGAGAGCAGATGTGACGATCGTCAGGGTCCCGCCGCGCGATATCGGCCGGAACGGGCAGATGTTTCTGGCCTCCTACATCGCCGAAGCGGAGACGGCGCTTTTCAATTTCTGGCGAAGCCGGCCCTTCATCGACAGCGAGCCCACCTATATCGCCAGCAAAGCCTCCTGCTCGCTGCACCGGCCGCTGCATCTCGACGAACTCGCCGCCTTCACCGTCCGCGTCAGCAAGATCGGCGGCAAATCCGTCGGCTTCATGATCGCTGTGGAGACCGATGGCGAGCTGGCGGCGGAGGTGGAGATCGTCTGGCAGGCGGTTCACGGCGACGAGCACGAGCCGGTCGCGCTTCCCGAAGACACGCGCGACTGGCTCTACACTTATCTTGAATAGACGTTCTCAGCTACGCTGCGGCAGCAGCGGATAGCCGGCCATGACCGCGCGGCCCGCAAGCGCTGCCACGATCGCCTTGAGGACGTCGCCGGGAACGAAGGTGAGCGATCCGACGAAGGCTTGCTGAAGGCTGATCCCCGCGGCGAAGGCGAGATAGACGATGCCGAAGGCATAATCGACGACGATGCCGCCGATCGCCGCCGCAAGGAAGAAGCCGACGCCCTGGACGAGGCCGGATTGTTCCGGCCGGACCAGACGCTCGGCAAGGAAGCCGGTGGTGTAGGCGGCGAAGACGTAGCCGACCAGATAGCCGGCGGTCGGGCCGGCGAAGACCGCAAGGCCGCCGCGGCCGCCGGACAGCACCGGCAGGCCGATCGCGACGAGCACGATGAGGATCAGCGTTGCGACCGCGCCGCGCCGCGCGCCGAGAATGACGCCCGCCAGCATCACGCCCAGCGACTGCGCCGTGATCGGCACCGGAATGATGCCGATCGAGATCGGCGGCAGCAGGCCGAGCGCCACGATGATGGCGGTGAAGAGGGCGGAAAGTACGAGGTCGCGGGTATTCATGCGGTGCTCCTGAAAATCGGGTATGCGGCATTTGAAAGCCGAACCATCCTCATGTTCAATGCCGCCGAATTCCGCGCGCGTCAATCGCCGCGGCGACGGTGTCGGCGTCGCGCAGCGTCAGGATGATGAGCGGCACGAGCGTCGTCGTCCAGCGGGCCTTGAGGCCGCGCGCCGCATGCGCCTCCTGGATGGCGCGGTGGCGGTCGAGGATTTCCGGCACGAAGCGGATGACGAGGCCGATCGCAAGCCCGACATCCGCCGCCTGGAACAGCCCCAGTCTTTCGAAGGGCCGCGCCAGCGCCGTCGTCTCGTCGATGAAGGCGGCAACGGCGGTCGTCGCCGTCACGGTTGCGGCAAACAGCACGAGCGCCGTCAGCCGCAGCACGGTGACGGCGGCTTCGCGCAGTGGATTGAAGAGCAGGCTGAAGAGCGCCACCATGACGATGGTGACGAAAACCGGGCGCAGGCGCCGGAACGCTTCCGCCGGCGAAAGTCCGACGCCGAGATGCACGGCGCCCGCGACGGCGACGGCAAGCCCGAGCAGCAAAATATCATGGGTGAGGAAGAGCGCGACGCTGAAGGCCGCCAGCCCCAGGAGCTTGCCGCGCGCCGGCAGCCGGTGCGCCCAGGTGTTTCCCTCGACGTGAAGCGTGCGCATCAGGCGGCAATCTCCCGGTAGCGGGCGATCGCTTCCGCCGCCGGCGCGTCGGCGACGATGCGGCCGCGGTCGAACACCAGCACCCGCTCGAAATCCGAAATCAGCTCGAGGTCATGGCTGATGACGATGACGCTCTCGCTGAGCCCGGCGATGGTGCGCTCCACCAGCGCCCGGTTCCGAAGGTCGAGCTGGTTGGTCGGTTCGTCGAGGATGAGCACGTTCGGCCCGGTCACGAGCACGGAGCAGAGGGCGGCGATCTGCAGCTCCCCGCCGGAAAGCTCATGGGCGCGGCGGCTGCCGAGGTCGCGCACGCCGAAACGGTCGAGTACGCCGTCGACGGCGGCCTCGATCGCCGCCTTGTTCAGCCCGCGGCTCTTCAGCCCGAAGCCGATATCGTCGCGCACCACCGGCAGGATGATCTGGTTCTGCGGCGACTGGAAGATGAAGCCGACGCGGCCGAGCACGGCCTTCGCATCGGCGGCGGTGTCGAGGCCGTCGACGAGGACGCGCCCCGTGGTCGGTTGCGCAAGCCCGTTGATCATCCGCGCGAAGGTCGTCTTGCCGGAGCCGTTCAGCCCGATCACGGCGACGCGCCGCTCGCCAAGCGTCAGGCTCAGCGGATGAAGCGCCACCCGCGCTCCGTAGCTCACGCCGGCATTCTCGAAACGGATATTCAAGTCTGGCACCCGATGGTCTGCATTCATAGGTTCGCAACGTTCTATAGACGTTACCGGGCTCCAAGGGAAATGCAGGCGAAACAGGATTTGAAAGATTGGGAATAAAAGCCTATTCTTCGGCCCATGACCTATCTGCTTTCGAACCGCGACGCCCGCCGTGTCTTCCTTGCCAGACAGGGGCTTTCAAGCCCGCCGAACCGCGCGCTCACCAAAGCGGGGCTGCTTCAGCTCATCCACGATATCGGCTTCGTGCAGGTCGACAGCATCCAGGTCGTCGAGCGGGCGCATCACCAGATTCTCTTTTCCCGCAACCAGACCTACCGGCGCGAGCACCTGACCGCGCTTCTGGAGGAGGACGGCGATCTCTTCGAGCACTGGACGCACGACGCCTCGATCATTCCGAGCGCCTTCTTCCGCTACTGGAAGCACCGTTTCCGGCGCAAGGAGGCGTCGATCCTGGAGCGCTGGAGCAAGTGGCAGGGCGAGGGCTTCGACAAGGCTTTCGACGAGACCTATGCGCGCATCGCCGCCGGCGGGCCGGTGCTGTCGCGCGACCTGAAGGCGGAGGATCACAAGTCCGGCGGCTGGTGGAACTGGCATCCGAGCAAGACGGCGCTGGAGTTTCTCTGGCACACCGGCAAGCTCGGCATCGCCCGGCGCGAAAATTTCCAGAAGGTCTACGATCTCACCGAGCGCGTGCTGCCGCCGCACCACCATGAGCCCGCCGTCGAGCACGACGCCTTTATCGACTGGGCCTGCCGCAGCGCGCTGACCCGGCTGGGCTTCGCCACCCACGGCGAAATCGCCGCCTTCTGGGCGCTGATCTCGCCGGAAGAGGCAAAGCGCTGGGTCGACCGCCATCGCGACGAGCTACGCCCCGTCTCGGTCGAAACCGCCGATGGCGGCAAGCCGCGCATGGCCTATGCCTTCGACGGATTCCCGGACAGTCTCGACGATAGTCCCGAGCCGCCGGCGCGGCTGCGCGTCCTCTCGCCCTTCGATCCGCTGATCCGCGACCGCAACCGCACCGAACGCCTCTTCGGCTTCTTCTACCGCATCGAGGTTTTCGTGCCGGAAGCCAAACGCGAATACGGCTATTACGTCTTCCCGCTGCTCGAAGGCGACCGCCTGATCGGCCGCATCGACATGAAGGCGAACCGCAAGGCCGGCACGCTCGACGTCAAACGGCTCTGGCTCGAACCCGCCACCCGCGCCTCCGCCGGCCGATTGGAAAAGCTCGACGCCGAACTCACCCGCACCGCCCGCTTCGCCGGCGTCGAGCGCGTGGCCTATCTGGATGGCTGGCGCGGGGAATCTGGATGAAACCGTGAGGAGACGGCCGGCAAGCGCTTCGCCGCCGCATAAAAATCCGGATCGAATGCCTACAGGCAGTTCGCGAGCCGCACGAACTCTTCCACGGACAGCGTTTCGGCGCGGCGGGTGGGGTCGATATCGGCCTTGGCGAGCAGTGACTCGCCGCCGAGGGGTTTCAGGCTCTGGCGGAGCATCTTGCGGCGCTGGCCGAAGGCGGCTTCCGTGACTTTTTCCAGCTTGGCGACGTCGCAGGGGATCGGGTGGTCCTTCGGCGTCAGGTGGACGACGGTCGAGGTCACCTTCGGCGGCGGCGTGAAGGCCTGGGGCGGGATGTCGAAGGCCATGTGGGCATTCGTGCGCCAGCCGCAGAGCACGCCGAGCCGGCCGTAATGGTCGTCGTCCTCGTCGGCGACGATGCGCAGGCCGACTTCCTTCTGGAACATCAGCGTCAGCGACTGCCAGAAGGGCGGCCAGACCTTCGGCAGCAGCCAGTTGACCAGCAATTGCGTGCCGACATTGTAAGGCAGGTTGGCGATGACCCGGACGGGGCCGTCGACCTCGATCGCCTCGAAATCCACCTTCAGCGCGTCGCCCTCGATCACCTCCAGGCGGCCGGGATAATGCGCCTCGATCTCGGCGAGGGCCGGCAGGCAGCGGCTGTCGCGCTCGACGGCGATGACCTTCTTGGCGCCGAGCGCCAGGATGGCGCGCGTCAAGCCGCCGGGGCCGGGACCGACCTCGAAGACGGTGACGCCGTCCAGCGGACCGGCGTTGCGCGCCACCTTCTGCGTCAGGTTGAGGTCGAGCAGGAAGTTCTGCCCGAGCGCCTTCTTCGCGTCGAGCCCGTGGCGCTGGATGACGTCGCGCAGCGGCGGCAGGCCGTCGAGTGCGGCCATCAGGCGGCACTTCCGGCGGTGCGGGCGAGATGGGCCGCAAGCTTCAGCGCGGCGACGAGGCTGGTGTCGCTGGCAATCCCCTTGCCGGCGATCCCGAAGGCGGTCCCATGGTCGGGAGAGGTGCGGATGAAGGGCAGGCCGAGCGTAACGTTGACGCTGTCGTCGAAGCCGAGCGCCTTTGCCGGGATCAGCGCCTGATCGTGATACATGCAGACCGCCACGTCGTAGCGCTTGCGCGCATCGTCGTGGAACATGGTGTCGGCGGGCAGGGGGCCGATCGCGTCGATGCCCTGGCTGCGCAGGCGCTCGATTGCCGGCTCGATGATATCGGTTTCCTCGTGCCCCATCGCGCCGGATTCGCCCGCATGCGGGTTGAGGCCCGAGACCGCGAGCCGGGGATGGGCGATGCCGAACCGCGTCTTCAGGTCGTGCGCGGCGATGCGGCAGGTTTCCTCCACCAGCTCGGCGGTGAGCACGGCGGGGACGTCCTTCAGCGGGATATGAATGGTGACCGGGATCGCGCGGAGCTTCGGCCCGGAAAGCATCATCACCGGCGTCACCGGCTTGCCGGTCGCGCGCGCGGCGAGATCGGCAAGGAATTCCGTATGGCCGGGAAAGCCGAAGCCGGCCTCGTAGAGCACCGACTTGGCGATCGGATTGGTCACGACGGCAAGCGTCTCTCCGCGCAGGCTGAGATCGACCGCTGTCTCGATCGCGGCGATCGTGCCTTTCGCGGTCGAGACATGCGGGCTGCCCGCTTCAACGTCGATGCCGCTCCGGACGGCAAGAACCGGCAGCGCCTCGGCAAAGGCCGTGCAAGCCTCAGCAGGCGCCGTCTCGCGAAGGCTAACGTTGAGGCCGAGCACGCGGGCGCGGGACGTCAGCACGGCCGGATCGCCGATGTAAAGGAATGGCGGCAGGCCGGTCTCGCGGCGGCCGAGCCATGCCGTCAAGGCGATATCGGGGCCGATGCCCGCCGGATCGCCCTGGGAGAGCGCGAGGGGCCGGGAAAGAAGCGCGGACATGCCGGGCACGGTCAACGGTTGAGGATCTGCGCCTTGGTGCGCAGTTCGTCGAGATACTTCTTGTCGTTGGCGCTGACCTTCTGATCGCCCTTGCCGAGATCTTCGGCACGGAAGACGGCCTCGGCCGCGACGTCGTCGTTGACCTGGCGCTGCGAGCAGATGGCGACATATTCGACGCCGCGGTCGGTGACATGCGTGGCGGTGGTGTTGCCGGTCGCCTTTTCGATCAGCGGCTTCCAGTCTTCCGGAAGCTCCGGCGCGAGCACGCGGCCGAGATCGCGGATGGACACGTCATGCATGGTCGCCGCGAAGGCCTTCGCCTGCTCGCAGCCGGGGAATTTCGAGCGCGAGGCTTCGGCTTCGGCCTGACGCTTGCCGGTGATGGCGCCCTTCTTGGAGGCCGGGATGACGAAGATCACCTGCTTCAGGACATATTCGGTGGTGACCGGCTTTTCCTTGTTTTCCATGCGCACGATCAGTTCGTCGTTGCTCATGCGCCCGCTCGAACCGAAGCGGGCGTTGACGACGCGCGGCCAGCTCATCGAAACGGCGATATAGGCCTTGAAGTGGTCGGCGGTCACGCCGGCCTTGCTGAGGATTTCGGTCAACTGCTCGGGCGTCAGCTTGTTGCCTTTTGCAAAGCGGGCGAAGGCGGCATCGACGTCCTCGGTGCTGACCGACATGCGCACGCGCGAGATTTCCTGCCGCTTCAGCGTCTCGTCGATGAGCTGCTCCTTGGCGGTCGCGGCATCGGCCTTCTGGTGCTGGAGGCGGAGGAAGTTGATACGCTTGGCGATATCGTCGCTGGTGATCGCCGAACTGTTGACCACGACCTTGACGTCGCTTGCATGAGCGACGCTGCCCATGGGAGCGACGAGGGCGGCGAGCGTCAGGCTCGTCCCGAGCAGCACGGCGCGCATCGGCTTCATTCCGGAAAACATCAATAGCCCTTCCCGAGGTCTCTGATTGTGGCGCCGCCGCAGCCATACGCAGCGCGCCGAACTGGCGAATTCGGTGCCATATCTACATCAAGCCTAGGGAATTGCACAATCCTTGCGGCGAAACAATGACACCACTTCCGGGCGGCCGGAAGCGTCGTCCGCATCCGGCTGGATACCGGATGCGGACGAAACCTCAGAAGGTGCTGTCCGCGACGTTGCCGATGTTGATATCGCCGAGCGTGCGGAAGGTGATGCGGGCGCCGATCGACCAGTCGCTTGCCGATTCGTTGGTCGTGTCCTTCCTCGAAAGATAGGCGATGGAGAAGATCGTGCACTCGTCCTCGTAAGAGAGGCCGATGCCTTGGCGCGTGACCTCGTCGCTGTTGAGGTCGTAGGCGACGGTTCCGAAGATCGACCAGTATTCCTTGAACTTGACCTGGGCGCGCGCCTGGATTTCGTCCTGGTTGGTGGTGAAGCCGTATTGCGGCTGCGCCTGGATATGGGTGTAGGTCAGCGCCGCCTGGAAGGCGTCGTTGCTGAACCCGACCGCCGTATCGCCGCGGCGATAATCGAGGCTCTTCTGGTCCAGGCGATAGGAGGTCGACAGCGAAAGCCCCTGCGGCGTGTTGACGCCGAACATGCCGACATAGTCGGAGGCCCTCGTTTCGAGGCCGGATTCGGCGCCGGCGGCGGCGAGGTCCGGGGTCGCGAAGGAGTTCAGGCCGGCGAGTTGGTAGGATTGGCCGAAGATGCTCTGCAGACGGTAGCCGGTGTCGAAATCGCCCGTATAGCGGAAGCCGACATTGGCGCGCGTGCCGCCTTCGACGCGGTCGTAACCGGAATATTTATCGCGGTTGAAAAGGTTCATCGCGTCGAAGACGAAGCTCTGCGCGTCTTCGTTCGGAAGCTGGCCGGCCAGCTCCTCGTTGTTGCGGGCATAGACCTGCGCGATCGGCTCGAAAACGTGGGTGCTGTTGCTTGTCGAGATGAGGATCGGATATTTCGCCTCGAGGCCGGCGGTCAGCAGGCCGCGGCCCTCGAAATTCCCGTCCGCGAAGCCGCCGTCATAGATGTTGTAGGGCGAAGGCAGGCTCGTCGGCGAGTCCATGTTGACGCCGAAGACGTCGCCGCGCGCAGCAAGAAGCGGCGTCAGCACGAGCCCCTGATCGGTGGTGAAGGCCCGCTGCCACTGCAGCTCGGTCGTGAGCCGCGTATCCGTGCCGGGAAGGCCGAGGAAGCGATCGTTGAAGCTCGGACTGCCGAGGATCTGGTTGCTGATCACGTCCGCCTGGTCGCGGCTGAGGTTGGTGAAGTTCACCTTCGCCGAAAGCTCGCCGCCGGCCACGGATTTCGGATCGACATAATTATAGTCGATGACCGGATAGACGGTCGGCTGCTGCTTTTCGCTGAAGCTGGTCGTCGTCGCGTCCTGCACATCGAAGTAGAAAGCGCGCATGTCGAAGAAGTTGCGCTTGCCGATGCCGGTCAAATAGGCCTGATTGACGAAGGTGCTCGCCTTGAGGCCGCGAAGATCGTAGGTGCGCGCGAAATTGTTGTCGCTCTGGATCATCGCGTCCCAGCCGAAGGCCCAGCGCGGATTGATCCTGAAATTGCCGGTCGAGGCGAGAAGGCCGCGCGTCGTGGCGTTGGCGTCGCTGGTGCCGGCGTTGAAGGTGCCGGGGCTCGCCTGGTTGATGCCGGCGGCGCGCAGCGTGTAGGTGCCGTTTTCCAGGCGCTGGCGGTATTCGGCGTCGAGAAGAAAGCCCTGCGTCGTATAGCCGGTGCCGGTCACCGTCAGGTCGCTGCTCGGCGAAATGACGTAATAATAAGGAACGGAGACGCCGAAACCGAGGTTCTGGGCGGCGCTGAAGGTCGGGAAGAGGAAGCCGGACTTGCGCTTTACCGTGTTGTCCGGGACCGAAATCCACGGCAGGTAGGCGATCGGCTGTCCGAAGAGTTCGAAACGGGCATGTTCCAGCGTAACGGTATGGGTCTCGCCGTTCTGCACGACGCGCTTGGCCTTGACCTGCCAGATCGGCGCGCGGCCTTCCTCGGAGCAGGGCAGGCAGGCGGTGTAGACGCCCCTGGTCAGAATCATCTGCGTGCCGCCGACGCGTTCGCCCTTTTCGGCGGCGAGACGGGTGTTGTCCGGCATTTCGATGCGCAGCGCGTTGACGAAACCGTCCTTGAAATTGTCGGTGACGTCCATCTTGTCGCCGTACATCCGATTGCCGTCGGGCGTGACGAGTTCGATGTTGCCGATCGCCATCATGCGGCCGGTCTTCTGGTTGTATTCCACGCGCTGGGCGACCATCTTGTAGCCGCCGTAATAGATCTGCACGGCACCGCTGACGGTGACGATCTGCGTATCGCGATTGTAGGTCAGATCGTTGGCTGACAGGATCAGCTTCGAATCGGCGGGCACGTTGATCTGCTGCGTCGTCGCGGGCACACCCTGGGCGTGAGCCATGCCGGCGCTGCCCGTCATGCATAGAGCCACGGCGGCACTCGTGAGCAGAGCGGCCGTCAGTCTTCTTATATGTTTGCGGTTGGCTGCCGCCACTAGCCGTCCTCCTGATGAAGCAGCATCGTTGCCCCGAGGGCCAACGCGACGATCACGGGTATCCATGTCGCCACGAATGGGGGGACAACGCCACTGCTTCCGAATGCCTTAACCAGCACGGTGACCACATAAAGCACGAAGCCGGAGACGATGCCACCCAGAATCACAGAGCGCGACTGGTTGAATCTACTGAATTTTAGGGACACTGTTGCCGCAATGAGGGTCATTGCCACCAGAAGGAAGGGCTGCGACAACAGGAAGTGAAACTGCGTTTCGAGCGCCTTGGTGGAAATGCCGAAGGAGCGCGCAATCGCAATTCGGTTAGAAAGATCATAAAAAGCAATGGTTTCAGGCTGCATCAGCCGCTCGGAGACGAAATCCTGCTTCAGGTTGGTACGAACCTGCACCGAATCCTTATGCGCGGGGATTTCGCCCGGCCTGCGCTCCACGACCGAGTTAAGAAGCCAGTAACCATCCTTCAACTTTGCCGAGGCGGCATCCTGCCGGAGGACGACGTCGCCCTGGGGATCGAAGTGGATAAACACCGGGTTCGCCAGCGTCGTTCCGTTGTCGAGCACGGTGTTGGCGCCGATGATGACGTCGTCCTTGCCGCTGATCTGGCGAAGCCACGGAACCGAGAGCGTCTTGCGGAAGGACGGGTCGCCGCGAAGATCGGCCTCCAGCACCTGCGCCTGCCGCTGGCCCCAGGCCGCGATCGGGTTGAGGACCAGCATCGTCAGCATCCCGACCATGAGCGCGCCGACGATGAAGGGCGTCATGAACTGCCAGACCGAAATGCCGGCGGCGCGGGTGATCACCAGCTCGTATCGCCGGTTGAGGCCGATCAGCGTCGTCATGCCGACGAAGAGCGCGATGAACGGCACCGTCTGCTGCAGGATGAGCGGCAGGCGCACCGACGTCATGATCAGCCCGAGCGTAACCGAATAGCCCGGAAGCCCGCCGAGCCGGCTTGCCGTCTCGCTGAAATCGACGAGGAAGACGATGGAGGTGACGCCCAGGAAGAACCAGAACGTCGTCATCAGGTAACGGCCGAGGAAATACCGGCCGAGCGTCGTGAAGATCATGCCGGGCCTCCGGGCGAGCGCCGCGTGGCGGCCATGATGCGCTCTTGCAGGCCGAGCCAGACATCCATGATCCGGTTGCGCAGCGGGATCGACAGGGTGTTTCGCTTCCGGCGCATGAGGAAAACGATCGCGATCAGCGCCGCGGCGATGTTGATTCCATAGAGCACGCCGACGAAAGCCGGATTGTTCTCGATCTGGTTGGCGGCGTAAAAGTCCGCCCAGCGAAGAGCGAAGGCAATCGTCAGCGCCGAGACCATCGGGTGCAGCCGCGCCTCGCGGTGGGAGCGGGCGTCGCCGGCGATGACCAGCGAGATCAGCGCGAAGATCGCCGGAAGCATCCAGTCGGTCAGCCGCCGGTGGAGTTCGGAAAGATAGGTTCCGGGCTTCGCCTTCACGTCCGGGTCGTTGGGGTCCGGATTGAGGAGGAAGCCGAGGCTCCGGTCGCTGGAGCGCAGCGTCGCCTGCCCGCGGTTCTGCGTGAGGTCGGAAAGGTCGAAGGAATAGGAATCGAACTTGATCACCGAGACGTTGCCGTCAGGCGTCTTGCGGTGCACCTCGCCGTCCTTCATCAGGAGCGACGTGCCGCTCGGGTCCACGGCGCCTTCCTTGGCGTAATAGATCAGGTCGAAGGCGGGGTCGCGCGAATCGGCGACGAACAGGCCCTTCAGGATGCGCCCGGAAAGGCGCTGCGAGATCTGGACGTAGAGCCCGTCCTCGATGCGGCGGAAATTCTTCTCCTCGATCACGGTCGAAAGCAGGTCGGCATAGGCGGCGGCCACCATCTGGCGGGTCGCGACCTTGGATCTCGGCTCGACCATGTTGTCGACGAAGAAGGAAAACAGGCTGACCACGATCGCGAGCATCATGATCGGGCGGATGATGATGCTGCGGTCCGCGCCGGCCGCCTCGATGACGGTCAGCTCGGAATCGTTGTTCATCGCCGTCAGCGACTGGGTAATCCCGATGACGATCGCGAAAGGCAGCACGATCGGAATGATGCTCGGCAGGATCAGCGTCGCCAGCTTCGCAAACGAGCCGATCGACTGGCCGCTGTCGGTGACGAGGTTGATGCGCTGCAACACCTGGGTCGTCCAGATGATCGCCAGCACCGGCAGCAGGGCAACCAGGAACATCATGCCGACGCGTCGGACGATATATGTCTCGAATAGCTTCATTCCGGCCCTTGAAAAGCAGCGCGCCGCCGTCAGCGAAAGCTACGGCGGAGATTCTCCCTCATCTACGCTGTTTGGTTTTCTTTAGCGACAACCCGCCGTCAAAAAAATCGGTCAGCCTCCCGAAAATTTTCGGTGGTGTGTCGTTTGGGATAGAGCCAAAAGCGCCGAAAATATGATGACCGAGGAGAGCCAGCCGAGAACTGCGTCGGAAAGATAATGGCCGCCGAAGGCGACGCGCAGCGCCGGCGTGACGAGAGCGGCGGCGATGAGCAGCGGCGCGAGCGCCGTGCGCGCCGGCTGCGGCAGGATGAAGATCAGGCAGAAGAGCCAGCCGGCGGAGGCGGCCTCGCCCGAAATGAAGGAGCAGTTGCGCACGCATTGGCCCGCGAACGTGCCGGCATGGACGAAATCGAAATCGCCGCCGAAAAGGTTCGTATCGCGCGGGCGGGGACGATGGGCGAAATTCTTCAGCCAGACGTTGACGAGGAGGACCGGCCCCAGGATCAGCGAGCCGAGCGCGACTTTCAGGTTGCGGACGCGCACCGCATTATAGGTCGCGCCGTGTTCACGCAGCGCCAGCACCAGCAATACGACGAGAACGGCCGTGACCACATGCGGCAGGAAGAACAGGACCTGGCGAAGCACGCGCAGGCTGACGTGAAGCTCGTAGGGAAAGGTGCCGCAGATGCGGCCGTCCGGCTGGCCGACCAGGCAGGCCTCGGGCCGGAAGAACAGGGACGCAACGCCGGTGTCGATCTGCGGGAAGGCGCGGAAGACGATCAGCAGCAGCCACCAGAGACAGAAGAGCAGGACGGCTATGTCGCCGGCGCAAGGCGAGGTGAGGCGGGGCAGGAGGCGCCGGCGCGCGCCCGAATTCTCGGATTCCGTACTCAATGACGCGACTCGATGTAATGGACGTTCAGCGCTGTCGCCCGCGCGGACGCGCCGCCTGTCGAGCTTGGGCGCGATGGATGACACCGATTTGAAGCCAAGCCAAGCCCGCCTTTTCCGGAAAACGCGCCCCGCGGCTTGTTTTCACCCCAAAAACCTGAATGATCGCAACCCATCACCCAAACACATCGTAGTGCTTCGGAGCAGAAATGTCTGTGAAATTCGATATATCCTTCGCCAAAACCGCCAAAGTGAGCGGCGGCCTTGCCATTCTCCTCAAGGACAAGAGCGGGGCGGCGGCCGGCGCGGCGGAGGTCGATCCGGCGGGCGTCGTCGCCAAGGCGACGGGCATCGCGCGTTACGTGGCGAAATCCCTGAGCGTGCTGGACATCGTCGCTCCCGAAGGCTCGCCCGCCGATCGGATCGTCGTCATCGGCGCCGGCAAGGCCTCCGAGATCGAGCCGCACGACTGGCTGAAGCTCGGCGGCACGGCTGCGGCCCGCATCAAGAACGTCGAGAGCGTTTCCATCTTCCTCGACATGCCGGAGGTCGAGGTCAGCGCAAAAATGGCCGCCGATTTCGCGCTCGGCATGCTGATGCGCGCCTACAGCTTCGACACCTACAAGACGAAGAAGGGCGATGACGACGAGAAGAATTCCAAGGCGCCGGTGAAGGTGACGATCGTCACCGCCGATGCCGCTGGCGCAAAGAAGCTGCTTGCCGTGTCCGAGGCCGTCGCGGACGGCGTCAACCTGGCGCGCGACCTTGTCAACGAGCCGCCGAACGTGCTCGGCCCGGTGGAATTCGCCGCGAAGGCCAAGGAACTGGAAAAGCTCGGCGTGGAGGTCGAAATCCTCACCGAGCGCGACATGCGCAAGCTCGGCATGGGCGCGCTGCTCGGCGTCGCGCAAGGCTCCGTGCGCCCGCCGCGGCTTGCCGTCATGCAGTGGAAGGGCGCCAAGGCGAAGGACAAGCCCGTCGCTTTCGTCGGCAAGGGCGTCGTCTTCGACACCGGCGGCATTTCGATCAAGCCGGCCGCCGGCATGGAGGACATGAAGGGCGACATGGGCGGTGCTGCCGCCGTCACCGGCCTGATGCATGTGCTCGCGGCCCGCAAGGCCAAGGTCAACGCCATCGGCGTCATCGGGCTGGTGGAGAACATGCCGGACGGCAACGCGCAGCGGCCGGGCGACATCATCACCTCCATGTCGGGCCAGACGATCGAGATCATCAACACCGATGCGGAAGGCCGCCTCGTGCTCGGCGATGCGCTCTGGTACACCAACGACCGCTTCAAGCCGCAGTTCATGGTCAACCTCGCGACGCTGACCGGCGCGATTGTCGTTGCCCTCGGCAGCCAGCATGCCGGCCTGTTTTCCAACGACGACACGCTCGCCGAGCGGCTGACCGCCGCGGGCCTTGCCACGGCCGAGCGCCTGTGGCGGATGCCGCTGGGCAAGGACTATGACAAGCAGATCGACAGCAAGTTCGCCGACATGAAGAACACCGGCGGCCGCAATGGCGGCTCGATCACGGCGGCGCAGTTCCTGAAGCGCTTCGTCAAGGATACGCCCTGGGCGCATCTCGATATCGCCGGCACGGCCATCGGCTCGGTGCAGGACGAGATCAACCAGTCCTGGGGCTCGGGCTTCGGCGTTCGCCTGCTCGACGAGCTGGTGCGCGCAAACTACGAATCGTGACCGGAGCCGGGCGGATGCGGACGTGACGGAAGTCCTGTTCTATCACCTGACGGAATCGAAGCTGGAAGACGCCCTGCCGCCGCTCCTCGACAAAAGTGTCGGGCGCGGCTGGCGGGTGGCCGTCCAGATGCGCGACGCCGCCCGCCGCGATGCGCTCGACACCCATCTCTGGACCTTCCGGGAAGAAAGCTTCCTGCCGCACGGCACCGATGAGAGCGAGATGGCGGACCGCCAGCCGGTCCTGCTCACGCTCTCGGAGGATAATCTCAACGCCGCAACCGTCCGCTTCCTCGTCGACGGCGCCGAAACCGGCGCGGTCGGCGCCTACGAACGCGTGGTCTTCATGTTCGACGGCTACGACCAAGAGGAGCTTGACGGCGCGCGCGCGCAGTGGAAGAAGCTGAAAGGCGAGGGCCACACGCTCACCTACTGGCAGCAGACGGAAGACGGGCGCTGGGAGAAGAAGGCTTGAGGCGCGGGCTTAGTTGCCCCTCACCCTAACCCTCTCCCCGCAGGCGGGGAGAGGGAACCTAAACGTTCCGGCGTATCCCTTCTCCCCGCGTGCGGGGAGAAGGTGGCGGCAGCCGGATGAGGGGCGTGCCCTCAGCATTCTCAATCGTAAAACGCATCCACGAACTTGCGCTTGCCGAGCATGAAGGCATCCGCGACATGCCGCAGCGGGGAGAGGTCGACGTCCGAGGTGCCGGCTTTGACGATTTCGGCGAAGCGGCGGTAGAGCTCAGGATATTCCTGTTCCGGCTCGGCGAATGTCAGCTCGCCGTTGACCGAAAGCTTGGCGCCGCCTTCCGAAAGCACCATCTGGCCCGCGGCCGTCTCGGCGATGATGTCCCAGCTCTGCTTGCCGGTCTGGCGCCAGTCGAATTCGGCGTGGACGGGAAGGCCGGCGGCGCTGGTGAAGCGCAGGTCGGCGGCGATCGGCGCGTCGCGGTTTTCCGGGAATTCCAGCGTCGCGCCCGTCAGGAAGAGCGACGGCAGGATGTGGGTGACGATGGAGAGCGCGTTGATGCCCGGATCGAAGACGCCGAGGCCGCCCGCCTGCCAGATCCATTCCTGGTTCGGGTGCCAGTGGCGCACGTCTTCCTTCCAGACGATATGCGCGCTCTTGATGGTCGTGGCGCTGAGAAACGTCTTGGCTGCCTCGACGGCCGGCGCATAGCGCGAATGCCAGCTCGCAAACAGCGACAGGCCCTTTTGCTTGGCGAGCGCTTCGAGGTCGGCCACCTCGCTCAGCGTCGCGCCCGGCGGCTTCTCCAGAAACACATGCTTGCCGGCGGAGAGCGCCTTGTGGGCGGCGTCATAGCGGTACTGCGGCGGCATGCAGAGCGAAACGGCGTCGATCGCCGGCACGGCGTCCAGCATCGCCTCGATCGAGGTGTAGCTTGGAATACCGTCCACGGTTCCGTGGCGGCTCGCCGTGGCGACGAGTTCGAAATCCGGGTTCTTCGCGATCGACGGCAGGTGCTGATCGCGAACGATTTTGCCGACGCCGACGATGGCGAGCTTGATAGGGGTCATGGCGGTTCGCTCGTTCGTTAAAAAGTATGACTTATGATGGCAGTCTTACCAGAAAGCCGTCCGCGAGCAAGCGCCGCCTGACGGCTAGAGCGATGCCACCACCATCGGCGCATGAGCCTTCTTGAATTTCAGCGTCACCACCTTGTAGCCCTCGGCCTCCAGCTTGGAAAGCAGCGTCGGCAGCATGATGGCGGTGCGCTTGTGGATGTCGTGCATCAGGATGATGCCCCGGCCGCGCCGGTCGAGATCCTTCATGATGCGCTGGGTCACGGCGACCGGTGTAGTGTTGAAGTAGTCCTTGCTGTCCACATCGGCGTCCATGATGATCATGTCGCGCATGGAAACGGCGGCGCGCAGCTTGCGGCTGTCGGCGAGATAGGGGAAGCGGAAGAAATTCACGTCCTCGCCGGTCGCCTTGGTGACGGCGAGCGTGCCCTTGGTCACTTCCTCCATCGCCGCGTCGAAGCTCATCTTGGCAAGGTCGGGATGATCGTAGGTGTGGCTGCCGATGGCGTTGCCGTCCATGGCGACCTTGCGGGCAAGGGCAGGGTGGGCCGCGGCCATTTCGCCGACCATCATGAAGGCGCCCTTGACGCCGAACTGGTCGAGCGTCGCCAGCACCTTGTCGGTCCGTCCGGGGATCGGGCCGTCGTCGAAGCTCAGGATCACTTCCTTGCGGTCGAGCTTGAGTTCGGACAGCGAGGAGACGGTGAGCGTGCGCCCGGCAAGATGGTGCCAGCCGCCGAAGGACGCCGTCTGCACGGTGTCGTCCTCGCCGGCGTGCTTGCGGCCTTCGGGTGCCACGACCGAGGAGGTCTTGATGGAGGTGTCGGGGCGTGGCTGGGTGGTGGCGCAGCCGGCGAGGGCGGCGACCAGAAGGAGGCTGGACAGCGCGGTGAGACGGGGCATGAAAGGGCTCAACAAATCGGTTGGGAATGTTGAGACAACCTTTACGAATATGGTTAACCGCCGGTTAATCCGCGGGAAAATCGGACCGTTTATTAACCCCTCAAAACGGGCTAACCCGCCATCGCACTTTCATATTCCGAGGAAAGCTCCAGCCATTGCTCTTCCGCCGCGGCAAGCTTTGCCGCTGCCTCGGAACGCTGCTTGGCCTTGTCCGCCGCCTTGGCGGGCGATTTTTCATAAAGCGCCGGATCTGCAAGTTCCACGTCAAGAAGCTGAATCTGTTTCTCCAGCTTTCCCGTCAAGGATTCGATTTCGTTGATCTTCTTCTTGAGCGGCGCGAGCGAGGCGCGGCGTTCGGCATTGAGCTTGCGCTGGTCGGCCTTGTTGACCGAATCGTCGCCGATGGCGGCCTTGTTCCTGTCGTCCTTCGCCTTGGGGCTGGAAACGACGAGCGAGCGGTAATCCTCCAGATCGCCGTCGAAGCTGGCGACCGTGCCGTCGCGCACCAGCCACAGGCGGTCCACCGTCGCTTCGATCAGGTGGCGGTCGTGCGAGATCAGGATGACGGCGCCGGAATAGTCGTTGAGCGCCTGGATCAGCGCGTTGCGGCTGTCGATGTCGAGGTGGTTGGTCGGCTCGTCGAGGATCAGCAGGTTGGGCGCGTCGAAAGCGGCGAGCCCCATCAGCAGACGCGCCTTCTCGCCGCCCGAGAGGTCCTTGACCAGCGTATCCATCTTCTCCGTCGCAAGGCCCATCTGCGCGACGCGGGCGCGCACCTTGGCCTCGGGCGCGTCGGCCATACGGCGGCGCACATGCTCGACGGCGGTCTGGGTCGGGATCAGGTCGTCGAGCTGGTGCTGGGCGAAGAAGCCGATCTTCAGGTTCGGCGCGAGCTTGACGTCGCCGCCCTCGGCATTCAGCCGCCCGGAGATGAATTTCGCGAAGGTCGATTTGCCGTTGCCGTTCGAGCCGAGCAGCGCGATGCGGTCGTCGGCGTCGATGCGCAGGTTGAGGCGCTTGAGGATCGGCTTGCCCGGCTCGTAGCCCACCGCGCCGCCGGAGACGGCGATGATCGGCGAGGCGGCCTGCTTCTCCGGTTCCGGGAAGCTGAAGCCCATGACGTGATCCTCGATCACGGCGGCGACCGTGCCCATGCGCTCCAGTGCCTTGACACGCGACTGCGCCTGCCGCGCCTTGGAGGCCTTGGCCTTGAAGCGGTCGATGAAGCTCTGCAGATGCTTGCGCGCCGCCTCGTTCTTGACGCGCGCCTTGGTCTGCAGCTCGTCGGCCTCCGCCTTCTGGCGCTCGAACTGGTCGTAGGAGCCGCGATAGAAGGTGAGCTTCTTCTGGTCGAGATGGACGATGGAATTGACGGCCGTGTTCAGGAGGTCGCGGTCGTGGCTGATGATGATGACCGTGTGCGGGTAGCGGCGGATATAGTCCTCCAGCCACAGCGTGCCTTCGAGGTCGAGATAGTTGGTCGGCTCGTCGAGGAGCAAAAGGTCCGGTTCGGAAAACAGAACCGCCGCCAGCGCCACGCGCATGCGCCAGCCGCCGGAAAAGGAGGAGGCGGGCCGCGCCTGCGCCTCGTGATCGAAGCCGAGGCCGGCGAGAATGCTTGCCGCCCGCGCTTCGGCCGAATGCGCGCCGATATCGGCAAGCCGCGTCTGGATTTCGGCGATGCGGTGCGGATCGGTGGCGGTCTCGGCCTCGGCGAGCAGCGCTGCGCGCTCCTTGTCGGCCTTGAGCACGATTTCGATCAGCGGCTCTTCGGTGCCCGGCGCTTCCTGCGCCACCTGGCCGATGCGGGCGTTTCGCGGAATGGAGACGGAGCCGCTCTCGGCGGCGAGGTCGCCGGTGATCACGCGGAACAGCGTCGACTTGCCGGCGCCGTTCTTGCCGACGAGGCCGGCTTTCGTGCCGGCAGGCAGCGTCACGCTGGCGTGGTCGATGAGGAGGCGGCCGGCAATGCGGGCGGAAAGGTCGGATATCGAAATCATGGCGCCGGTTTTGGCCGAACTTATCCGTGAAGGCAAGGCCCGCCGGGATCAGCTTGCGCGGGCGTAGATCTGCAGCGGCTGGCGGCGGTTGCTCTGGGCGGAGGCAAGGGCGGCCTGCGCATTCGCCAAAAGCCGCGCCGGCGAGGGGGCGTCGGAGGAAAGCGCAATCCCGACGGAGACGGTGACGCGGCCCGGATCGGTCTTGTCGGAGGTGCTGTAGACCATCGTCTCCTCGACGGACGAGCGCAGGCGCGCGGCGATGGTGCGGGCGACGTCGAGGCCGACATTGCTGAACAGGAAGCCGAAATCGTCGTTGCCCATGCGCGCCACGAAGTCGTCCTTCTTGATCGTCTTGCGGAACAGCGCGCCGAGCTTCTTGAGGAGCATGTTGGCCGGCTGCGGGCCGTACTTGCTGTTGAAGAGGCGGAAATCGTCGATATCGATCAGGATGAGGGCAGCGCTCGGAATCTCGTCGCCGTCGTAGAGTTCGGTGAGCCGGCTGAGCAGCGCGACCTGGTTGGGCAGGCCGGTGATCCGATCGGTCGAAGCCGCGGCCCGTGCGACGGCCGTGCCTTTTTCCAGCGTTTCCAGCTTTTCCATCTCGCCGCGCAGCTTCTCGGTGAGTTCCGTCTCGTAGAGCAGCAGATTGCTGAGCGAGGCGTTGAGGAAATCCATCTCGGCGGAAAAGGATGCCAGGCTCTGCGTCGCGTCGCCGGTGACGGAGTGTTTTACCGTTTCGACGGTGCGCATGAAGCTCTGCTTGCGCCTCAGCCCCTCCGCCAGCTGTTCGCCCACCTCGCGCAGCATCCGCACCGCATCGGCCTGCGACTTGTCCGCGACCAGGCCGCAATGGCTGACCAGATGATATTTCAGGCCGATATCGTCGAGCATGGCCTGCGACGGATTGGCGCCGAGGGCGGCGATTTCCGTGGCGATATTGCGGTTCTGGCCGAACAGCGCCTCGTGGAAAAGCTGGTAGTTGCGCGGCAGGCCGGAGACCTTGAGCTTGGTCATGGAAAGGCCGACCTTGTGCAGATCGCTTGATGCGCTCTGTTCCCGTGCCTTCGTTTCCGTCATGTCGTCGCCCCCAATCGCCGGCGGGCCTCGGATGATGGAGGCCGGCTCATTTCAGCGAATATCTGCGGCAAGGCCGGTTAAAACGGTCTAAATTGAAGGCGTTACGGGCGTTGCCTCGCCCGCAATTTCGCAGATGCGGTTAACGCGGCGTTGCATGGGCGATCCCGTTTCCCGTCACGGTATCACTGGAGCCATCGCGCTCCGTCTTCCCGGAGGAAATGGGCGAGATCGAGGACCAGCGACGGCTTGCCGAGCGCGGTCAGCGTCATGTGGCACTGGCCGCGGTGATGGGTCTGGTGGTTGAAGAGATGCGCGACGAGCGGCGCCAGCGGCTGGCTCATCTCCACCGGGCGGGTGATAGGGGTGTAGGTGATGACAGTGCGGAGCCTGTCGTCATCGAGGCCGTCGCACCAGCCGACGATCCGCCGGTCTTCCGCCGCGCGCGCCGCCTGCATCGCCGCCCGGTCGTCGAAGAGAACCGCGTCGAGCGCTGCCGGAGGATCGCCCTCGCCGGTAAAGCGATGCATCCACACGCGGTCGGCGACGAGCAGATGATTGAGCGTATGGTGCAGCGAGCCGAAGAAGGCGCCTTTGTTTTCGCGGTATTCCGCCTCGGTCAGTTCTCTGGCCGCCGCATAGAGCCTGGCATTGGCCCAGCGATTGTAGTCTGCGAGCATTCTGAAATGTGTGAGCATCGGTCCTCCCTGATTTCAAACAGACTTATCCGATCGGCGGCCTCACATGAAGGCGGCGCATTGTGACGGTGGCGTGAAATTGGCGGAAGCCCCTTGTTTTCAGGCGTCGGGGCGGGTAAACACCGCCCACTTTTCCACCAAGAACAAGGATCTGACCCATGGCGATCGAACGCACCTTTTCCATGATCAAGCCGGACGCAACGCGCCGCAACCTGACCGGTGCCATCACCAAGATGCTCGAAGACGCCGGCCTGCGTGTCGTCGCTTCCAAGCGCGTCTGGATGAGCCAGCGCGAAGCCGAAGGCTTCTACGCCGTTCACAAGGATCGCCCCTTCTTCGGCGAACTGGTCGAGACGATGACCTCCGGCCCGACCGTCGTTCAGGTTCTCGAAGGCGAGAACGCGATCCTCAAGAACCGCGAGATCATGGGCGCCACCAACCCGGCCAACGCCGACGAAGGCACGATCCGCAAGGTGCACGCCGTTTCCATCGGCGAAAACTCCGTTCACGGCTCCGACGCCCCGGAAACGGCTGCCGTCGAAATCGCCTACTGGTTCTCCTCGACGGAAGTCGTCGGCTGAATCATTCTTTCGGCTTCTCTGCCGAAAGTTTTGAAAATATTGGAAAAGCCGGGCTCGTCCCGGCTTTTTCGTGTCAAGGCTCAAGCCGCCGGGCAGGCGGGCTCCGGCGAGAAGTCCGGCTTCTCTCCCGGCTTGAAGACGTCGGGGTTTTCCGTGTAGAGCGGCCCGACGATCAGGGGCTTCGCCGCAAGGGCCGTCGACTGGTCCATATCGGCCTTCACCTCGGTCTTCAGGCTCTGGATCGTCTTGCCGGCGGTATCTTCCAGGCGGACGGTGACGGCATAGGGCCGGTCCTTGCGGACGCAATGAAGTGCCGGTGTCTGCAACGAAATCTTGTCCCAGAAGGCAAAAATCTTTTCCCGCACGACGACCGGATCGCCGCCCATCGGATTGTCGAATTCGGCGATCGCCACGGTCCCGTCCGGGATCGGCGCGGTCTTGCGGAGCGTCACGAGGAAGCTCGCCTGCGAAATGCGATAGTTGAACACCACGAAACGGCCGCTCAGCTCGGTCGGCCTGTTGTCGGCCTGCCGCTGGCAGCCGCCGAGTGCCGCGAGCGCCGCAAGCGCAAGCGCGGCGATCCGCAACGCCGTCATGGCGCGCTCCTCTCTTTTCGCTTCCGGTGGCGGGTCGCCTTGGCGCGGTTGCCGCAGACAGCCATGTCGCACCAGGTGCGGCTGCGGTTCTTGCTGCGGTCGATGAAGAGCCAGCCGCAATTCGCGCAGATTTTCATCCGCTCCGGCTCGGGCGCTGCGATCAGCCGCAGTGCCGAATGGGCGGCGGCGACGTCGAGCCCGTCCGGCGCGGCGGCCCCGCGCAGCGTTCGAGAAAGCGCGTCGAGCAGGTCGGCCAGAAGCCCGCGCGCCTCGCCGCCGAGAATCCGTGCGCGAAAATACCGGTCGATCGCCTCGCGCAGCGCCGTGAAAGCCGCCCTGTTCTCCGCCCGCACCGGCGCCAGCCCGCCGCCGAAGAGGGCGCGTTCGGCACAGAAGGCCGCGGCCGCATCGGGAAAACTGTCCATCTGGCCGGGTGCCGCGAACCGGTCGATCCGGCGCGCGTCGTCATGGCGCAGCACGACGCTGTTGGCGACGTCGAAGGCAAGCGCGCCGCCGGAGAAACGATGGGGTGTCCAAGCAAATGTCATGGTCAAAATATAACTGGTAAAACTGGTTTTGCCAGTTATATTTATCGCAAGCAGACTATTGAAAATAGGCTATGCGCGGTGCTCGTCGTCATCCTCGGGCTTGTCCCGAGGATCTACCCACGTCTCAACAAGATCAAACGGTTGTAGATGCTCGGGACAAGCCCGAGCATGACGGAGGGGCCGTTAGCAGGTTTTCAGCAGTGTAACCCGCAACATCAGATGGCAGTACCGGGAATATCCGGGATTTGACGGGAAGGAATGGGAGAAGCCTTGATTTATAACGGCTTCGAAGGAAGCGGCGCGACAAGTAGGAAAGATCGCGCCGCAAGATCACATGGCATAACATGGGCGAAAGGCTGATTTTAGGCCACTCAAAAGTGCCCTCCCTTAGGAGCTGGCGGAAATTTTCCAGGCCCCTTAATCGGCAGACCGGTAACGGTAGAATATTTGGGCGGATTTGCATTTCCCGATGGCTTCGCGCCGTGTGACAGGAGCGGGACACGCCTCCATCCATTCATCGTCATGCACTGCTTAATAAACTGGTCAGCACGTACGGCATTGCCTATTGCATTTCCTATCTGGGCACCCGCGACGTAATCAGCCGTTCCGAAGGCGATCATTCCTTGTTCGGTACTGGCCGAAAGCATCTGACACCTCGCCTCAGTCATCTCCATATTCGGTGGATTGGCAACAATGGGAGTGTATGTGTAGTTGGTCGCACACGACGACAGAACGGCGCCGCAAAGCGCTGCCACAGATGATTTTCTCATTGAAAATGGACCCCAGAAGTCTATCCCATTCGGGCAAGCAATTTCACCCGATCCCCAATACGCAAGCGGTCTTTAATCGCTATATTTCAATTGCATACCCTCAAATCGAGCGGCCGAACCACATGACACGACCAGCTACCCGCAGGTACTCGGAACCGTCTGCAGGCACGTCCTCTTGCGGATAGATCGGATTATCGCTGATCAGCCGCATGGCCCCGCTGATCAGAACGTGAATCCGCTTTACGAGCAGCCGGTTACTGACGGTCAGCACATAGATCGCGTTGTCCAGAACCTGATCGAAGGACGTGTCGACGATTACGATATCGCCGTCCCGAATGGTCGGTTCCATGCTGTCGCCTTTGATACTGAGGACGCGCGCCGCCCAAGGCGATATTCCGCGCTTGCGCAGCCAAAGTTCCGGTAGCGCAATGAATTCAAGCGTTTGTTCGGTCTCTACATAGACACCCGCGCCGGCCGCCGCCGCAATGTCGAGGCGCGGAATTAACACCATGCCCGGTGGAATGCTCGCCCCATCGCGGAAGCTCTGGATCGGCACCGGTAAATGTTCCGGCGCGTCTTCAATTGCGAACCAGCGAACGTCGACGCCGAGATGATCGGCGATCCTAATCGCCGCATCGAGACGCGGAATCGATCCTCTCTCCAGATACATCCTAAGCGCGCCAGGAGTTACGCCACACCTTTGCGCAAATACTCGATCCGATTCGTTCGGCAGCCGCTTCGACTCCAGCCGTTCCCCGAAAACTGAGGTCATTCTGCCCAACTCCGAACTACCTTCGGAGTTTCCTCACGACGGGTCATGGACAGAAATACAGTTGAAAAACAATTTGCTACGCTACAGGCGCGATCAATTACGCCAACGATGAACTCCGAACTGATCATTTACGCAAATTTCCGTTGACTTTCGCGATCAATTACGCGAATTTTGTTGCTACTACGCAGCGACGATGTTGCGACACCTACCCACCGCCAACCAGCCCTTTGCAGAGGGCCAGAAAGACAGGGAGCAACCATGACGACCACGAAGAAGTGGACCCGCCAAGCCATCAAAGACGAACTGCTACGGCAGAATAAAACTCTGACCGGAATTGCCCGCGATGCTGGCCTTTATGACGGTGCGTGCCGTGCGGGAATTATCGGGTCGAGCCGCCCTGGAGCCGAGGCAATTGCCGAAGCCTTGGGCGTACCCTTTCGCGACATGTTCCCCGACATATACACGCGTGGTCGTCATGACAGCGACAACCCTAACAGGAAGGAAGAAGAGCGGTCGAGTCAAAAACGTGGCGTTGCCGCTGACACCGTTCGTGGTGCGGCATGACCGCAATGTCCGTGAATCTCTCTTCCGCAGACACGACGATGCCAGTCGTCATCGTCGAACAAGTCCCGGTCGCCGACGTCCGCATTCCGGCCGATCATCGCAAGCATCATCCGAATGCCATTGAAGCCTTTGCCGAGAACATCGATCTCCATGGCCTGCGCCAGCCGATCGAGATTGTCCGCGAGGATGGCGGCTTCCGCCTGATTTTCGGTGCGCTGCGCCTGCAGGCATATCAACTGCTCGGCCGCACAACGATCGGTGCGATCGTTAAGGAGCCTGCCGCCTTCACCTCCGAAGCGGCGATGCGGCTTGTCTCGATCTCCGAAAACATGCTGCGCAACCCGCTGACGGCGCTCGACCGCAGCGTGGCGATCGCCGACTGGTGCACGATCTATCGTGCCGCGCAGCCCGCCGTGAAGCCGGGCCGCAAGCCGGCCGGCGCGCCAAAGCCGGAATTGAGTCTAAACTTTAGACTTAATTCGAGCGACCTGGATTTGATCGTCGCCAGCGAGGAGTTTTCAGCGAGTTTCTCCGAGGCGGCACAGGTCTTCCTGCACATTTCCCGCGCCTCCGTGTTCCGCGCGATCCGCGTCGCCTCCATTCCGTCCCTGCAGAGAGACCGCATCGCTCTTCACGACATCGCCGACCTCGAAGGCCAGCTCTATCTCCTCGGCGGCATCAAGGCACCTGAACGTCAGGTTGCCGTCATCAATATGATCCTGGCGGACAAAGCCAAAACCGTCGAAGACGCCCTTGCCCTCCTCGACAACGCGCCGCGGATCATCAAGGCGAAGTGGGAGAAGATTTCCGAGACCTTCGGCCGCCTCAAGCAGCCGGAGCAGGATCGTTTCTTCGACCTGCAGGAAGCTGCCATCTCGCGCTGGCAGGTGAAGCGGGGCCGCAAATAATGCGCAAGCGCGATGCCTTCACCATCGACCTTTTCCGTGAGTACCAGCCTGCGCCCGTCGTCGATCGCTTCGACGGCGAGCTGGTGAAGGCTTGGTCTCTTGGCGGTCGGCTGGCGAAGGCAATCGCGATCTGCATGGAGGAATGCGGCCTGTCGCGCGACGAGATCGCTGCGCAGATGTCGGAAATCACCAAGGCATCTATCTCCAAGACCCTGCTGGATGCGTATGCCAGCCAGGCGAAGGAGCAAAACCAGATTTCGGCCGTGCGGCTCGCCGCGCTTGTCGCCATCACCGGCGATGCCCGCCCGTTCAACGTCCTGCTCGCAGAGGCGGGGCTGATCGTCGTCCCGCAAAAATATGAGGCGCTGCTGAAGCGCGAGCGTGCGCGCGAACTGCGCCAGCAGCTCGAACGCGAAGAGCAAGCCGCCGATGCACAGTGGAGGGCAAACCGTTGATGCATGAAAACCGGTCATTGCAGGAGTGGATGACGCCGCTCGAATGGGCGAACGAGGCGCTTCCGGAGCTACCCAACACTGAGCGCGGCATACAACTCTTTGCCAAGCGCGAGGCTTGGGACACGCACATCACCTATGCCCGCAAGCGTAGCGGGCGCGGCGGCGGTATGGAGTATCACTATCGCCTGCTGCCGACGCTCGCGCAGGTCGCATATGTCCAGCGCCATATGACGATCGGGGCGGAGCCGGTCGAACTCGCCGAGATCGACGCGGCGCCTGCAACGGTATTGACGGCCATGGCGGCGACGGAGCGTGATGCTCGCCTCGCGATCGTCACGGCCTATGAGCTGTTCTCCCGCGGTCTGCGCCTCAACCAGCAGGCTTGCGTGCAAGTTTTTTGCGACCGCTATGAAATGGGCTCCATCCTTGTCGACGACTGGGTGAAATCCAAGGTTCCGGCAGTCGGCCGCCGCACGTTGCTGCGCTGGATTGCCGTGAAACGCCAGGGCAATGTCAATGCGCTGGCGGTCGATCGCAGCGCCGCCCGCAAGGGCAAGGGCCTGCTAGAAACGGCCAATGACGGGGAGGTTCGCGCCTTCATCCTCGCGTGGATCGGCAAAAGCCCTCATCTCTCCGCAGACGTCATCCGCGGCTATTGCGAGGATCGTTTCGGTGCGGAACTGGTCGACCGGAATGGCGAGCTGAAGCCGCTGCCCCCGCCGCGCACCTTCCAGCACTTCATCAAGGTTTTGAGGGCCTCCGAAAAAGTCGTTCTCACCAAGATCACGGACCCCGACAGGTTCCGGTCCAATATGAAACTGTCGGGCACCGGCACCTATCGTCACATTACCGATCCGAACGCGCTCTGGATGATCGACGCTTCGCCCGTCGATGCGCTCTGCCTGGATGGCCGGTACTCGATGTATGCGAACGTCGATATCGCCACCCGTCGCTACGTCATCACCTTGTCGAAAACGCCTCGTGCGTCGGCGGTTGCGCTCATGCTGCGCAAATCCATCCTCAAATGGGGAGCGGCGAAGGTCATCAAAACCGATAACGGCTCCGACTTCGTGGCCGTCGCCATAAAGCGGCTGTTCGCCAACCTCGATATCGAGCCCGACCCGTCCGACGCCTATAGCCCTGAGCAGAAGGGGCATGTCGAGCGTATCATCAAGACCTTCCAGCATGAGGTTGGCCCGCAGTTGCCTGGGTTTATCGGCCATAGCGTTGCCGACCGCAAGGCGATCGAAGGCCGGAAGAGCTTTGCGCAACGCCTTGGTGCCGACGAGAAGGAGCTTTTCGAGGTCGAACTGACGGCCGAGCAGCTGCAGAAGAAGATCGATGACTGGCTGGAATATGTCTATCACCCGCGCGAGCATAGCGCGCTGAAAGGTCGGTCGCCGAACGACGTTGCCGCCGCGTCCACCACCATCATCCGTCGTGTCGACGAACGCGCCCTGGATGCGCTGCTAATGCCGGTTGCCGGCAAGAACGGCCATCGCACGATGTCCAAACAGGGCATCAAGAACGGTGGTTTCCATTATCTTGCCGGTTCGATCATGGTCGGAACGGACGTCTTCTGCCGGCTCGATCCGATCGACATGGGCCGCATGTACGTCTTCGACGGTGCTGACGGCCGCTTCCT
>Ga0153956_1000387_pt1 | contig 51843 bp, 43 predicted proteins | sample TSFL040MetaG_FD_104704 | JGI IMG/M metagenome (GOLD analysis project Ga0153956, IMG submission 104704) | Attine ant fungus gardens microbial communities from Florida, USA - TSFL040 MetaG | ecosystem: Host-associated > Fungi > Mycelium > Unclassified | place: USA: Florida, Wekiwa Springs... | reverse complement strand
CCCGACCACGCCACCCAGGGCCGAATGATCCGCCGCCACATCGCGCGGCGAAACCACAACGCCCACGACCAACAGCTACACCGCGTCGTCAACCGAGCCAACGTTGCCTGACACGGCACTAGTACGGCTTCTCGTGGCGTTGAAGCTCTGTGAGGTGCTGGTCGTAGAGGCGGTCGGCTGCCGGGATCGCGCGCTCGTACCAGCTGGCCCACTGGCCGCTCTTGTCGCCGCCAAGCAGCAGCAGCGCGGTGCGGCGCGGATCGAACGCGAACAGGACGCGCAAGTACCCGCCGCGAGGGCGCAGCTCCTTCAGGTGTGGGTGCCGCGCGCCTTGGAGCGTGTCGACCCATGGGCGGCCGAGTCCATGACCATACCGCTGACATTCTATAACTCCAAGGTTATTTCATGGATTGGAGGTCGGTGCCTCGTCCTTGGTGCCCGCGTGGTGTCGCTGACGATCGCCACGCTCCAGGGCCGCCTCGACGAGATGACGCCGACGCCGCGGCTCGTATGGCCGACGGCGCTTAGACTTCGAGCCATGGCCGCGACGGCGACCCCACAGACGACCTCGGTCGGCGACGCCTGCCGCACGGCCAAGGCGGCCTCGCGCGCGCTGGCGGCGCTCGACACGCGGACCAAGGACCGCGTCCTGCACGCGATCGCCGACGCGCTCGAGGCGCGCGGCGACGAGATCCTCGCCGCCAACGCGCGCGACCTCGAGGCGGGCCGCGCCGCCGGGCTCGCCGACGCGCTGATCGACCGGCTGACGCTGACGCGCGAGCGCGTGCGCGGCATCGCCGACGGCGTGCGCGCCGTCGCGGCGCTGCCGGACCCGGTCGGCGAGGTCGTCGCGGGCTCGCGGCTGGCGAACGGGCTCGAGCTGCGCAAGCTGCGCGTGCCGCTCGGCGTCGTCGCGGTCGTCTACGAGGCGCGCCCGAACGTCACGATCGACGCCGCCGCGCTGTGCCTGAAGAGCGGCAACGCGGTCGTGCTGCGCGGCTCCTCGTCGGCCGCGCACTCGAACGCGGTGCTCGCCGGCGTCGCCCGCGAGGCCGCCGAGGCGGCGGGGCTGCCGACAGGCGCGCTCGTGCTGCTGGCGGGCGGCGGCCGCGACCAGATCGCCGAGCTGGCCGCGCAGGAGGGCGTCGTCGACCTGATCATCCCGCGCGGCGGCGAGGGGCTCAAGCAGGCGCTCAGCGGCGTCGCGCGCGTGCCGGTGATCTTCGCCGCCTCCGGCAACTGCCACGTCTACGTCGACGCGAGCGCCGACCTGGAGATGGCGCTGGCGATCGTGCTCAACGCCAAGACGCAGCGTCCCGGCGTCTGCAACGCCGCCGAGACGCTGCTCGTGCACGCCGCCGTCGCCGTCGACTTCCTGCCGCGCGCCGCCGCGGCGCTGCGCGCGGCGGGCGTCGAGCTGCGCGGCGACGGCCGCGCCCGCTCGATCGTGCCGTCGATCGGCGAGGCGAGCGAGCGCGACTGGGCCGAGGAGTTCCTGGCGCTGGAGCTGGCGGTCGGCGTCGTCGACTCCGTCGAGCAGGCGATCGAGCACGTCACGCGCTACGGCAGCGGGCACTCGGAGGCGATCGTCACGCGCTCGCGCGCCGCGGCGCGCGCCTTCCAGCTCGGGGTCGACGCGGCCTGCGTCTACGTCAACGCCTCGACGCGCTTCACCGACGGCGGCGAGTTCGGCATGGGCGCGGAGATCGGCAACTCGACGCAGAAGCTGCACGCGCGCGGCCCGATCGGCCTGCGCGAGCTCTGCTCGACGCGCTACCTGATCGACGGCGACGGCCAGATCCGCTCCTAGTGCGGATCGGACTGCTGGGCGGGACCTTCAACCCGCCGCACATCGCGCACCTGGTCTGCGCGCAGGAGGCGTTCGCGCAGCTCGAGCTCGATCGCGTGCTGCTGGTCCCCGTCTACCAGCCGCCGCACAAGCAGGTCGAGGCCGAGCCGGGCGTCGAGCACCGCGTCGAGCTGGTGCGGCGCGCCGTCGCGGGCGACCCGCGGCTGGCGGTCTCGCGCATCGAGGCCGACCGGCCGGAGCGGTCCTACACGGTCGATACCCTGCGAAGGCTGCATGAGTCGAACCCAGAGGACGAGCTGACCTTCATCGTGGGCGGCGACATGGCGCACGCGCTGCCGACCTGGCATCGGCCCGAGGCGGTCCTGGCGCTCGCCCGGCTCGGCGTCGCGGAGCGCGAGGGCGTCCGCCGCGCCGACATCGGCGAGCGGCTGTCCGGCCTCGCCGGCGCCGATCGGATCGCCTTCTTCGACATGCCGCGCCTGGACATCTCGTCGTCGATGATCCGCCGCCGGGTCGCCGCCGGCCGCCCGATCCGCTATCTCGTGCCCGGCCCGGTGGCGGACTACATCAGCGAGGCCGGGCTCTACACCGGGAGGGCTGCATGACCGTGACCGCCACCGACTCGCTCGAGCCCGCCGAGGTCGCCGCGCTGGTCTCCGGCTACGCGTCCGACGTCAAGGCGCAGGACATCGTCGAGCTCGACCTGCGCGGCGTGCTCGGCTACACGGACTACTTCGTCGTCGCCAGCGGCGGCACCGACCGCCAGGTCAAGGCGATCCACGACCGCATCCACGAGAACATGAAGCGCGAGCACGGCCGCCTGCCGCGGCGCGTCGAGGGGCTGACGGAGTCGCGCTGGATCCTGATGGACTACCTCGACGTCGTCGTGCACATCTTCACGCCGGAGGCGCGCGAGTACTACCGGCTCGAGCAGCTCTGGGGCGAGGCGCCGCGGCGCCACGTCGACTGAGCGGCCCCGAGAACGGCTGAGGCCCCGACTCCTGGGAGTCGAGGCCTCGAGAGTGGAGCTAAGGGGGCTCGAACCCCTGACCTTCGCGCTGCCAGCGCGACGCTCTCCCAGCTGAGCTATAGCCCCGTGCCGTTCGAACTGCTCCGCGCATCTTATCGCGCGGGCGCTCGACGAGCCGCGAGCCGCGCGGACGCTAACCTCCCGGCGCCATGGCAGAGCATCGTTACGACGCGCGCGAGATCGAGCCCAAGTGGCAGGAGATCTGGGAGCGCGAGCGCACCTGGGAGGTGCCGCGCGAGGTCGACGAGTCCGCGCCGCGCTCGTACGTGCTCGAGATGCTGCCGTACCCGTCGGGCGAGCCGCACATGGGCCACCTGAAGAACTACTCGGTCGGCGACGCCGTCGCGCACTTCCGCCGCCGCAACGGCATGCGCGTCCTGCACCCGATGGGCTACGACGCCTTCGGGCTGCCGGCAGAGAACAACGCGATCAAGACGGGCGTCCACCCGCGCGAGGCGACCGAGGCCTCGATCGCGTCCTTCCAGCGCCAGTTCCGCTCCTGGGGCATCTCGATCGACTGGTCGCGCGAGTTCGGCACGCACGAGCCGCGCTACTACCGCTGGACCCAGTGGATCTTCCTGCAGCTGTTCAAGCGCGGGCTCGCCTACCGCAAGGAGGCGGCGGTCAACTGGTGCCCGAAGGACGCGACGGTGCTCGCCAACGAGCAGGTCGTCGACGGCCACTGCGAGCGCTGCGGCACGGCGGTCGAGCTGCGCCAGCTCGAGCAGTGGTTCTTCCGCATCACCGACTACGCCGACCGGCTGCTCGACGACCTCGAGACGATCGACTGGCCGCAGCACGTGGTCACGATGCAGCGCAACTGGATCGGCCGCTCCGAGGGCGCCGAGGTGACGTTCGCGTGCCCCGAGGTCGGCGTCGACTACGACGTCTTCACGACGCGGCCGGACACGCTCTTCGGCGCGACCTTCTTCGTGATGGCGCCGGAGCATCCGGACGTCCTGCGGCTCGCCACCGGCACCGAGCACGAGCAGGCCGTGCGCGAGTACGTCAACCGCGTCCAGACCGAGAGCCGCGAGGCGCGCTCGGACACCGAGCGCACGAAGACCGGCGTGCCGCTCGGGCGCAGCGTCGTCAACCCGGTCAACGGCGAGCGGATCCCGATGTACGTCGCCGACTACGTGCTGATGGAGTACGGCACGGGCGCGATCATGGCGGTGCCGGGCCACGACGAGCGCGACTACGACTTCGCGACGGCCTTCAAGCTGCCGATCCGCCGCGTCGTCGGCGGCGGCGAGGAGCTGCCCTACCCGGGCGACGGCCCGCTCGTGAACTCCGCGCCGGAGTTCGACGGCCTGCACAACCGCGACGCGCTCGGCAAGATCGTCGACTGGCTGGAGGCGACGGGCAAGGGGCACCGCTCGGTCAACTACCGGCTGCGCGACTGGCTGCTCTCGCGCCAGCGCTACTGGGGCTGCCCGATCCCGGTCGTCTACTGCGACGACTGCGGCATGCTGCCGGTGCCCGAGGACCAGCTGCCGGTGCCGCTGCCGGACATCGAGGACTACGCGCCGAAGGGCCGCTCGCCGCTGGCGACCGCGGAGGAGTGGGTCAGCACGACCTGCCCCGGCTGCGGCGGCCCGGCGCGGCGCGAGACGGACACGATGGACACGTTCGTCGACTCCTCGTGGTACTTCCTGCGCTACGTCGACGCCAACAACGACGACGCGGCGTGGGATCGCAAGATCCTCGATCCGTGGCTGCCCGTCGACCAGTACATCGGCGGCGTCGAGCACGCGATCCTGCATCTGATGTACGCGCGCTTCTTCGTGAAGGCGCTGGCCGACCTGGACCTGCTCGGCGCGCAGGAGCCGTTCAAGGCGCTCTTCACGCAGGGCATGATCACGCGCGACGGCGCGAAGATGTCCAAGTCGAAGGGCAACATGATCAGCCCCGTCCGCTACGTCGAGCGCTACGGGGCCGACACGGCGCGCTGCTACGTGCTCTTCATCGGCGCACCCGAGTCGGACGCGGACTGGACCGACGAGGGCGTCGAGGGCGTGCATCGCTTCCTGTCGCGGCTCTGGCGGCTCGGCAGCGACGTCGCCGAGCTCACCGGCCAGACGGCGCCGATCGGGTCCGCCGCGTCGCCCGCGGCCGACGACCTCGAGCTGCTGCGCAAGTCGCACTGGGCGATCGACAAGGTCACGAGCGACATGGCGGGGCGCTTCGCCTTCAACACGGCGATCGCCGCCGTGATGGAGCTGGTCAACGAGGCCTACCGGCGGCGCGAGGGCGTACAGCCGACGACGCTGCACTTCGCGGCGGCGACCGCCGCGTCGCTGATCTTCCCGTTCGCGCCGCATACCGGCGCCGAGGTCTACGAGCTGCTGACCGGCGAGCGCGTCTGGGAGCAGCCGTGGCCGAAGGCCGACCCGGCGCTGCTGACGCGCGACGAGGTCGAGATCGTCGTGCAGGTCAACGGCAAGCTGCGCGACCGCTTCCAGGCGCCGGCGACGGCGCAGCGGGCGGAGCTCGAGACGCTCGCGCGCGAGCGGCCGAACGTGGTCACGCACATCGACGGCAAGCAGGTCGTGAAGGTCGTCGTCGTGCCCGCGAAGCTCGTGAACTTCGTCGTGCGCTGAGGCCGGCGGCGGGTCGTCGGCCGGCGCCGCTGGTGCGCCGGGCCGACCCGGCGACGGTCCTCGGCCCGACGCCGCTCGGCGCCGGGCCGACCGGGCGACGCCACCCGCGCGCTCGAGCGCGCCGCACCGACCTGGGCGATGCCGCCCGCGCGAAGTCGTCACAGCATCGGCACGGAGTCGGCACAGCCGTGTCTTCTTCCGTTGCCGCCCGCGGCCGTAGCGTGCGGCCATGCCCGTCGCCGACGCTCGTCGCCTCGCCTTCTGGGCCGCGGCCGCGCTCCTGCTGGCCGCCCTCGCCGCCCTCTATCTCACGCGCACGCATCCGCGCGCGGCGGCGTCGCGGCCACCGGTCTCCACCATCGCGATCGCACAGGCGGGAGGCGACGAGCGCGGCGGCGGGCAGGTCGTCGTCGACGTCGCCGGCGCCGTCCGTCGCCCCGGCGTCTACCGCCTGCGCGGCGGCGCGCGCGTCGAGGACGCGCTCGAGCGGGCGGGCGGCGCGACGAGCCACGCCGACGTCGCGCAGATCAACCGCGCGGCGAAGCTCGAGGACGGCCGCCAGGTGCTGGTTCCCGAGCGCGTCAGGGGCGGCGCCGTCGCGGCCGCGCCGGGTGCGGCGGCGACGCCGGCGCAGCCGATCGATCTGAACATGGCGACCGCCGAGCAGCTCGACGCGCTCGACGGCGTCGGTCCGGTGATGGTCAAGAAGATCCTCGAGTACCGAACGGCGCACGGCGGCTTCGGCAGCGTCGACGAGCTCGACCAGATCCCCGGCATCGGCGAGAAGCGCATGGCCGCGCTGCGCGAGGAGGTGCGCGTCTAGTGGTCCGCACTTGCGGGAGCGGCCGCTAGTGGCCGCGACGTTCGCCGCCATCCGACCGCTTGCCGCCGCGGTCGCGCGCGCCCGGGCGCTGGCGAGCCGCCATCCGCGCCACTTCGTGCTGACCGCATTCGTCGCCGGCCTGCTGCTCGGGCCGCTCGGCGCGTCGGCGACGGTGCTCGGCCTGCTCGCGGCGAGCGCGCTCGCCGGCCGTCCCGAGCTGCTCGCGGTCGCCGGCATCGCCGTGCTCGCCGGCGCCGGCATCGCCGCGGCGCGGCTGCACGCGCTCGACGCCGGCGTGCTCGGCTCGCTGCAGGGGCGCGCGATCGCGCCGCGCGCGACGCTGCTGGAGCCGATCAGGCAGCGCGCCGGCGGTCCGGCCGTCGCACGGGCGCGCCTGCTCGACGGGCCTGGCGCCGGCGAACAGGTCGTGCTGCGGATCCGCTCGTATGCCCACGACGACCGGCCCTGGCCGCAGGTCGGCGACCAGCTGCGCGTCCGCGGCACGCTCGCGCCGCTCGGCCAGTACGACGCCTATCAGCGCCGCCGCAACGCGCACGCGGCGCTCGACGTCACGCGGCTCGACCGGACCGAAGCGCGTCGCGGCGGCATCGCCGGCGCGCTCGACGGCGTGCGCCGGCGAGCGGAGCGCGGGCTCGAGCAGCGTCTGGCGGCGCCGGAGCAGGCGCTGCTGCGCGGGATGGTGCTGGGGGAGGACGAGCGCCTGTCGGACCCCGTCGAGCGCGACTTCCAGCGCGCGGGGCTCGCGCACATTCTCGCGGTCAGCGGAGAGAACGTGATGCTGCTCGCGACGTTGGTGCTGTTCGCCGGCGCGGCGCTCGGCGTCGACCTGCGGCTGCGGCTGCTGGTCGCGCTCGCGCTGATCGCGATCTACGTGCCGCTGGCCGGCGGCGGACCGTCGATCCAGCGCGCCGGCGTGATGGGCGTCGCGGGGCTCGTGGCGGCGCTCGCCGGGCGCCCGGCCAGCCGCTGGTACGCGCTGGCGCTGGCGGCCGCGGCGACGCTGATCCTGAACCCGCGCGCGGCCGGCGAGCCGGGTTGGCAGCTCTCCTTCGCGGCGGTCGTCGCGCTGCTGATCGGCGTCGCGCCGCTGCGGACCGCGCTGGCGCCGCGCCTGCCCGGCATCGCCGTCGAGGCGACCGCGATCAGCCTCGCGGCGACGCTCGGGACGGCGCCGCTGATGGCGCTGCAGTTCCAGCAGGTCTCGCTCGCGTCGCTGGCGGCGAACCTGCTGGCGGCGCCGGCGATCGCGCCGGTGATGTGGCTCGGCATGCTGGCCGCAGCGGTCGCGCAGGTCGCGCCGGCGCTGGCCGCGCCGTTCACGCTGCTCGCCGGCCCGCTGCTCGTGTTCATCGCGTCGGTGGCGCACGTCTGCGCGGCGGCGCCGCTCGCCGCCGTCCCCGTCGCCGCGCCGCCGTGGGCGATCGCGGCCGGCTCGGCCGCGCTCGGCGTCGGCGCCATGCTCGTGCTCCGGCGCTGGCGACGACGACCGCCGCTCGACGCGCGCCCGCTCGACGCGCCGCCGCTCGACGCGCCGTCGGCCGGCGCGACCGTCACGGCGCTTCGCGCCGACGCCGGCGGACCTCGCCGCAGCCTGGTCGCGCGCATCCGCTGGGCGCGCGTGGCGACGCTCGCCGCGCTGGCGGCCGCGCCGCTCGCCGGCGCCGCGCACCTGGCGGCGGCGGCGCGGCCGAGCCCGCTGGCGCCGGGAGAGCTCGTCGTCTCGTTCCTGGACGTCGGCCAGGGCGACGCGACGCTGATCCAGCTCGACGGCACGAGCCTGCTCGTCGACACCGGCGTGCCGGACGGGCCGATCGAGCAGCGATTGGCCGAGGCCGGCGTCGACGACCTCGACGCGCTGCTGCTGACGCATGCCGAGTCCGACCACGAGGGCGCGGCGCTCGACGTGATCGAGCGCCATCGGCCGCGGCTGGTGCTCGACGGCGGCGCCGGTTGGCCCTCGCCGGTCCAGCGCGGCCTGCCGGCGGCGCTCGCGCTCGTGCACGCCCACGTGCACGTCCCGCAGGCCGGCGAGACGATCGCGATCGGGCCGCTGCGGCTGCGCGTGCTGTGGCCGACCCCTTTGCCGCCCGGCGCGACGCCGAGCGGAAACCCGAACGAGCGCGCCGTCGTGGCGCGGCTCGAGGCGATCGGGTTCTCGCTGCTGCTGACGGCGGACGCCGAGAGCGACGTGACCGGACCGCTGGCCCCGCAGCCGGTCGACGCGCTGAAGGTCGCCCACCACGGCAGCGACGATCCCGGGCTGCCGGCGCTGCTGGCGCGCCTGCATCCGCGAGTCGCCGCGATCGAGGTCGGGCGGCACAACACCTACGGCCACCCGGCGGCCTCGACGCTCGCCGCGCTGCGCGCCGTCCCGACCGTCGTGCGGACCGATCGCGACGGCACCGTGCGCCTGCACGTCCGCGGCCGACAGGTCTGGGTCGAGCATGGCTGAGCGCGCATCGTCGTGGGCGTACGCCTGCACCCCGCGCGCAGCGTCGCCGCCGATGCGCCAGATGCCGGCGCATCACGAGTTCTTCACCCGCGAGCGGGCGGCGTCGGAGAGCGTGCGCGGCGCTCGCTTCTCCATACGCAAAGGACTTGCACACGTGAAACTCCGCGTTCCCGCAGTCGCGTCGGCGCTGCTGATCGCCGGCGCCCTGCTCGCGCCGGCCGCACATGCCGCGTCGACGACGGTCGTCATCTCGCAGTTCCAGCTCCGCGGTCCGACGGGCGGCAACGACGAGCTGGTCCAGATCAAGAACGTGTCCAGCAGCGCGCAGGACATCAGCGGCTGGCAGATCTGGGCCTCGAACCAGACCGGCAGCGCCACCAGCGCGCGCGCCACGGTGCCGTCGAGCACGAGCCTGCCGGCGGGCAAGTCGTTCCTCTTCACGAACGTCCAGGCCGGTGGCACCGGCGCCAGCGGCGGCTCGTACTCCGGCAGCGTCCCCGGCGACGTCGAGTACACGACCGGCGTCTCGGACAACGGCGGCCTGCAGCTGCGCAACGCCGCCGGCACCGTCATCGACGCCGTCGGCTCGAACCTGCTCAGCGGCACCGACTACCGCGAGGGCGCCGGCCTGAACCTGCCGACCGGCAACGGCGCCGACGCCTTCGCGCGCAAGAACGCCGGCACGCAGGACACCGACGACAACGCGGCCGACTTCACCGGCCCGCAGGCGGCGACGCCGGAGAACTGCGGCAGCGCCTGCGGCGGCGGTGGGACCGGCCCGCAGCCGTGCGCGACGGGCAGCGACGGCACGGTGCCGATCACCTCGATCCAGACGCTCGGCAGCGCCAGCGCCTGCGAGGGCAAGACGGTCACCGTCCGCGGCATCGTCACGGGCATCGACAACCTCTACGGCTCGACCTACGACGCGATCTACAAGGCCGACTCGGGCATCTGGCTCCAGCAGGCCACGCGCGATCCGGCCGCGACGACGTCGAGCGCGCTGTTCGTGTCGGGCATCCGCCGCGACATGATCAACCCGACCGGCGTGGTCGGCGACGACATCACGATCACCGGCCGCATCCAGACGCTCTTCGGCCTGCTCGAGCTGGTTCCGCCGGGCGTCGGCACGATCACCAGCCCGGCGGCGCAGGAGGTCGACCTCGCGAACGTCGCGACGATCAACTCGACCGGCAACCCGCTCCCGGCCGCGGTCGACATCGACACGGCCGCGGCGCGCAGCCAGGACGCGGCGACGCGCCCGTACTACCGCGGCCTGCAGGGCATGCGCGTGCACCTCGCCGAGGGCATCGCGACCGGCGGCGGCACGACGAAGTTCAACGAGGTCTACCTCGAGCCGGGGTCGACCACGCAGCAGCGCCTGTTCCGCAAGAACGTCCCGACGGCCGAGTCGACGCCGTGGCTCGACGCCCCGGAGGAGATCGGCATCGCGCCGGACGGCGGCGCCGGCAACCCGCTCGATCCGCGGCTGCCGTGGAGCTCGACGACGCAGGCCGACCTCGACCTGTTCGACATCGCCCGTGACGTCACCGGCCCGCTGACCTACACGTTCGACTTCTACGAGATCATGCCGCAGCCGAACGGTCCGCAGCCGACCATCGAGCGTGGCCCGATCAACGCCGCCTACCCGCCGGCGGCGCCGGCGCAGCCGGCGAACACGCTGCGGATGGCGTCGTTCAATGTCGAGAACTACTTCCCGGTCGGGGCGACCGACGACGGTCACACCTACACGAGCGACGACTACAACGCCAAGACGAACGAGATCGTTGCGGCGATCCACAACTTCCTGCGCGATCCGGACATCATCGCCGTGCAGGAGGTGGCGGTCTTCGCCGACGGCAAGAACGCGCTGACCGGGCTCGCCAGCAAGCTCGGCAACTACACGCCGTACACCACGGTCAACACCGACGCGCGCGGCATCGCCCCCGGCTTCCTGATCAAGGACGGCGTCAGCGCGAGCAACCCGCGCCTGCTCGGCCAGAGCCAGACCTACAACGCCAACAGCCAGGGCAGCTGCGACCTGGCCGGCGGGCCGCTCTACGATCGCGCCCCGTTCGCGCTCGACGTCAGCAAGGGCGACTTCCACGCGACGGTCATCAGCAACCACTTCGCGTCGCAGTCGCACGCCGACGCCTGCCGCATCGCCGAGGCCGAGTACCTGCACACGCAGGTCGCGGCGATGGAGACCGCCGGAACGAACGTGATCGTCGCGGGCGACCTGAACGACTTCGAGACCTCGGCGACGATCGCGCACCTGACGGCCAACGACGCGCTCAGCAACCTCTGGTCGAAGGCGCCGGCCGACAACGCGTACTCCTACAAGTTCGACGGCCACCTGCAGACGCTGGACCACATGCTCGTCAGCCCGGGCCTGCTGCCGAGCCTCTCGGACATGCGCTACGTCCACTTCGACAACGACTACTACGCTCGCGGCAACGGCGACGGCACCGGCGTCTCGGACCACGATCCGCCGCTCGCGACGTTCGACCTGGGCCAGCCGCAGGGCGGCAGCGACACGGGCAGCGACCAGTCGACGGACGTCGGCGGCAGCGTCGGCGACCAGCTCGACCTGACGATCGGCGCGCCGGCCAGCTTCGGCAGCTTCGTCGCCGGCATCGCGCAGGACTACACGTCGTCGACGACGGCGACCGCGACGTCGACCGTCGACGGCGCCCAGCTGACGGTCGTCGACCCGAGCAGCACCGCCACCGGCCACCTGGTCAACGGCACGCGCGCGCTGGTGCAGCCGCTGCAGGTCGCCGCCGACAGCGGCACGTTCGCGCCGCTGAGCGGGACGGGCGCGCCGGTGCTGCTGAAGACGTACGACGACGTGGTCGCGAACGGCGCGATCGTGCTGCAGTTCAAGCAGTCGATCGGCCAGACGGAGGGCCTGCACTCGGGCACCTACGGCAAGTCGCTGACCTTCACGCTCTCGAGCACCACGCCGTGAGCTGACGCGTCGCCGCGGCGGGTGGGCACGCTGCCCACCTGCCGCGCGCCGCGCGCCCGTCCCAGCCGGCGTCCCGTCTAACCTGCGAGCGGTGCCGAGCTTCCGCGCCGCCTACCTGATCCACGGCGACGATCACGGTCGCATCGCCGAGCGTCGCGCGCGGCTGCGGGCGATGGCCGAGGCCGCGGCCGGCAGCGCCGGCGTCGAGGTCCTCGAGGGCGACGCCTGCACGGCGCAGGCCGTCGCCACCGCGCTCTCGGCGATGACGTTCGCGCTCGGCCGGCGCTTCGTGATCGCCGACGGCGTCGAGCGCTGGAAGGAGGCCGAGGTCGCGCCCGTCGCGGCGGCGCTCGCCTCGGCCGACCCGGAGACGCTCACCGTCGCGTTCTTCGCCCGCGAGGAGGGGCGCGCGAAGGCGCCCGCGGCGCTGCGCAAGGCGGTCGAGGCGGCCGGCGGCCAGGTCGCCGCCGAGTCGAGCGTCAAGCCGCGCGACCTGCCGCGCTGGCTCGTCCAGCAAGCGGCCGAGCTCGGCGTCGAGCTCGAGACGCCGGCCGCGCGGGCGCTGATCGGCCAGGTCGGCGACCGCCAGCAGCGGCTGCTGCGCGAGCTCGAGAAGCTCGCGCTGGAGTACGGCGCCGGCGCCCGGATCGGCGTCGACGAGGTGCAGGAGACCTCCGCCAGCTCGGCCGAGCGCAAGCTGTGGACGCTGGCGGACGCGCTCGTCGCCGGCGACCGCCGGCTGGCGACGCGCTCGCTGCTGGAGCTGCGCCAGCAGGGCGAGCGGCTGCCGGGGCTCGTCTACGGCATGGTGCGCCGCCTGCGCGACGCGTCGACGGTCGCCGAGGCGATGGCCGCCGGCCAGTCGGCGGCGCAGGCCAAGCGCTCGCTGCGGATGCCGCCGTTCGCCGCCGACCGGCTCGTCGCCGACGTCGCCAAGCGCGAGCCGGAGGCCTTCCGCCGCGCGCTCGTCGCGATGGCCGACCTCGAGCTCGGCAGCCGCGGCGGCGGCGAGCTCGGCGAGGAGACGGCCGCGTTGCGCGCGATCCTCGCCGCGACCGACTGACGCGCGCGAGCGCTGCAGCGGCGCTTGCGCCGTGCGTCCGCGCACGCGCGACCTGCCACGATGGCCAGTCCACATGTCGCTCGAACCGCCGGACACGCCGCTCGTCTCGCCGTTCCCGCCGATCGCCGACTACGCCTTCCTGTCGGATTGCGAGACCTGCGCGCTGGTCGCGCCGAGCGGCGCCGTCGAGTGGATGTGCCTGCCGCGCTTCGACGGGCCGAGCGTGTTCGGGGCGCTGCTGGACCGCGACGCGGGCACGTTCCGGCTTGGTCCTGCGGACACGATGGTCCCGGCGGCGCGCCGCTATGTCCCCGGCACGAACGTGCTGGAGACGACGTGGGGGACGCGCCAGGGCTGGCTGATCGTCCGCGACGTGCTGCTGATCGGCCCCTGGCACGACACCGACGAGCGCTCGCAGACGCACCGGCGCGCGCCGACGGACTACGACGCCGAGCACGTGCTGCTGCGGACGATGCGCTGCGTCAACGGCTCCGTCGAGGTCCAGATGGAGTGCGACCCGATCTTCGACTACGGCCGCAGGTACGCGACCTGGGAGTACGTCGGCGACGGCTACGACGAGGCGGTCGCGAGCGTCAAGGGCTGGCCGACGCGGCTGACGCTGACGACCGACCTGCGCGTCGGCTTCGAGGGCTCGCGCGTGCGCGCGCTCAGCACGCTGCACGACGGCGACACGGCCTTCGTCGCGCTCGCGTTCTCCAGCCATCCCGGCCCGAAGACCTACGGCGAGGCGGAGGAGCGGCTGGCCCGCACGGCCGCCTTCTGGCACGCCTGGCTCGCCCACGGCACCTTCCCGGACCATCCCTGGCGCGCCTACCTGCAGCGCTCGGCGCTGACGCTCAAGGGCCTCTCCTACGCGCCGACCGGCGCGATGATCGCCGCCGCGACGACCTCGCTGCCGGAGACGCCGCGCGGCGCGCGCAACTGGGACTACCGCTACTCCTGGGTGCGCGACTCGACCTTCATGCTCTGGGGCCTGCACACGCTCGGCTTCGAGTGGGAGGCGAACGACTACTTCTACTTCATGCAGGACGTCGCCCAGGCCGACGACCTGCAGGTGATGTACGGGGTCGCCGGCGAGCGCGAGCTGCCGGAGGAGACGCTCGACCACCTCTCCGGCTACGACAACGCGCGCCCGGTGCGGCTCGGCAACGCCGCCTACAACCAGCGCCAGCACGACGTCTGGGGCACGATGCTGGACGCGATCTTCCTGCACGCCAAGTCGCGCGACCACCTGCCCGAGCGCCGTTGGCCACTGATCGAGCGGCTGGTCGAGGCGGCGATCGAGCACTGGAGCGAGCCGGACCGCGGCATCTGGGAGGTCCGCGGCGGCCCCAAGCACTTCGTCTCCTCGAAGGTGATGTGCTGGGTGGCGTGCGACCGCGGCGCCCGCCTCGCACGGCTGCGCGACCAGCACGAGCGAGCGCAGGCCTGGCAGCGCAAGGCCGACGAGATCAAGCGCGACGTGCTCGCCAACGGCTGCCGCAACGGCGTCTTCACCCAGCACTACGAGACGGACGCGCTCGACGCGTCGGCGCTGCTGATCCCGCTCGTGCGCTTCCTGCCGCCCGAGGACGAGCGCGTGCGCGCGACGGTGATGGCGATCGCCGACCAGCTGACCGTCGACGGCCTCGTGCTGCGCTACCGCGTCGACGAGTGCGACGACGGCTTCGAGGAGGACGAGGCGACCTTCACGATCTGCTCGTTCTGGCTCGTCAGCGCGCTGTCGGAGATCGGCGAGCACTCACTGGCGCGCGACCTCTGCCAGAAGCTGCTCGGCTACGCGTCGCCGCTGCACCTGTACGCGGAGGAGATCGACCCGCGCTCGGGCCGGCACCTGGGCAACTTCCCGCAGGCGTTCACGCACCTGGCGCTGATCAACGCCGTGATGCACGTGATCCGCGCCGACGAGCAGCTGGCCGAGGGGATGCGCCCGCTGTCGGCGCGGCGCGCCGAGGCCGAGCCGATCGACGAGCTCTGAGCGAGCGAGCCGCCGGCCGCCGCGCGAGGCGGCGGGGCGGAGCGGGCATGAAAGAGGGCGGGTACGAAGACGCACCCGCCCGAGGAAGACGCTCGCGGCCTAGGACGCGGCCGGGCGGCGCAGCCGCGCGGCGCGGGCCTTCTTGCGAGCGCCCGTGTTCTTGTGCAGGGCGCCGCGCTTGACGGCCTTGTCGATCAGCGACTCGAGCTTGCGGTGCTCGACGTCGATCGCGGTCTCGTCCCCGGCGGTCACGGCAACCTCGAGGCGCCGGAAGTACGTCTTGATCTGCGACGTGTAGTGGCGGTTCTCGAACCGCTCGCGCTGTGAGCGGTCGTTGCGCTTGATCTGTGACTTGATGTTGGCCATGGTGAAAAGCCGCGGATTCCGCCGCGGCGGGCGCGTACTATAGCGCGCCGGTTGAGCACGCAGATCCATGAAACGCGCCGCCGGACCGCGGTCAACACGGCGATCTTCTCCGTGGCGACCGGCCTCTCGCGCATCGCCGGCCTCGTGCGCGAGATCATCGCCGCGAGCCTGTTCGGCACGACGGGCGCCGCCTCGGCGTTCACGCTCGCCTTCCAGATCCCGAACCTGGTGCGCGCGCTGGTCGCCGACGCCGCGCTCTCGAGCGCCTTCGTGCCGGTCTTCAGCGAGCTGCTCGAGCAGCGCCGGCGCAAGGACGCCTACACGCTCGCGAGCGCGCTGGCGGGGCTGCTGCTGATCGTGCTCGGGGCGATCACGGTCGCCTTCATCCTGATCGCGCCGGCGATCGTGCCGATCTTCACCGGCAACGACTTCACGCCGGAGCTGGACAAGCTCTGCACGGGCCTCTCGCAGGTGCTGTTCCCGATCGTGATCCTGCTCGGGCTCAACGGGCTCGGCGTCGGCATCCTCAACGCCCACGACCACTTCACGATCCCGGCGATCGCGCCGCTGGTCTGGAACGTCGTGATCATCGTCGGGATGGTCGGCCTGGCGCCGATGTTCCACGGCGACCACAGGATCTACGGCTACGCGATCGGCGTCGTCGCCGGCACGTTCGTGCAGCTGATCATGATCTTCCCGGCGCTGCGGCGGATCGGCTACCCGGTCTTCCACCTGTCGCTGCCCAAGCGCGGCGACCGGCGCGTCCGCCAGGTGCTGCTGCTGATGCTGCCGGTCTCGGTCAGCCTCGGCCTGATCAACATCGACCTGGTCCTGAACTCGACGATCGGCTCGCTGATCTCCGATCACGCGCCGCGCGCGATCGACGCCGCCTTCCGCATCTACATGCTGCCGCAGGGGATGTTCTCGGTCGCGGTCACGACAGTCCTCTTCCCGCAGCTCTCGCGGCTCGCCGCGCGCGGCGACGTCCCCGGCCTGCGCAGGACGGCCGGCAGCGGCATGCGCCAGGTCGCGCTGCTGCTGATCCCGGCCGGCGCGGCCACGGCGGTGCTGGCGACGCCGATGGTCCAGCTCGTCTACCAGCGCGGCGCCTTCGACGCCCAGTCGACGCGCGAGACCGCCTCGGCGCTCTTCTGGTTCGCCTTCAGCCTGCCGCTGTCGGGCTGGAACCTGCTGCTGACGCGGACCTTCTTCTCGATCCAGCGGCCGTGGCTGCCGACGGCGCTCTCGGGCGCCAGCCTCGTCGTCAACACGATCATCTCGATCCTGCTCTACAAGCCGCTGGGGATCGCCGGCGTCGTGCTCGGCACGGTGATCTCGAACGCGCTGCTGACGCTGCTGGAGGCGATCTACCTGCGGCGCGAGCTGGGCGGGCTGGACCTGCGCCGGACGACCTGGACGTGCCTGGGCATGCTGCTCGGCGCGTTCCTGCTGGCGGAGGTCACCTATGGCGTCTGGACCGGGCTCGACCACCTGCTCGGCGACTCGCTGATCGCGCAGATCGTCAGCGTCGGCCTCAGCCTGACGCTGGGCGCGCTGGCCTACACCGGAGCCGTGCTGTGGCTGCGGATCCCGGAGGCGCGGCAGGTGCTGGCGCTGCTGGGCTCCAGGCTCAAGCGCGGCTCGTAACCTAGGGGTGCTTTGGCCGACCAGGCGCACATCCGCAACTTCTCGATCATCGCCCACATCGACCACGGGAAGTCGACGCTCGCGGACCGGATCCTCGAGCTCACGCACACCGTCGACCCCCGTTCGATGCGGGCGCAGCTGCTCGACTCGATGGACCTCGAGCGCGAGCGCGGGATCACGATCAAGGCGCAGGCCGTGCGCGTCTTCTACACCGCGCAGGACGGCGAGACCTACCAGCTGCACCTGATCGACACGCCGGGCCACGTCGACTTCACCTACGAGGTCTCGCGCTCGCTGGCGGCCTGCGAGGGCGCGCTGCTGGTCGTCGACGCCTCCCAGGGCGTCGAGGCGCAGACGGTCGCCAACACCTACCTGGCGATCGACTCCGGGCTCGAGCTGATCCCGACGATGAACAAGGTCGACCTGCCGGGCGCCGAGCCGGACCGCGTCGGCGCGGAGATCGCCGAGCTGATCGGCGAGTCGCCGGATGAGGTGCGGCGCATCTCGGCCAAGACGGGGGAGGGCGTCAACGAGCTGCTCGAGCAGCTGGTCCAGCGCGTGCCGCCGCCGTCCGGCGACCCGGACGCGCCGGCGCGGGCGCTGATCTTCGACTCCGAGTACGACCAGTACCGCGGCGTCGTCGCCTACATCCGCGTCGTCGACGGGACCTTCAAGAAGGGCGAGGCGATCCGCACGATGGCGGCCAACACCGAGGCCGAGATCGACGACATCGGCTTCTTCACGCCGGCCCAGGTCGCGGCCGACGCGCTCTCGGCCGGCGAGGTCGGCTACATCATCACCGGCATCAAGGACGTCACGCACCTGCGCGTCGGCGACACGCTGACGACGAAGGCGCGGCCGGCGAGCGAGCCGCTGCCCGGCTACCGCGACGTCAAGCCGATGGTCTTCTGCGGGTTGTTCCCGATGAACAACGACGACTACCCGGAGCTGCGCGACGCGCTCGAGAAGCTGACGCTCAACGACGCGGCGCTCTCGTGGGAGCCGGAGACCTCGGACGCGCTCGGCTTCGGCTTCCGCTGCGGCTTCCTCGGCCTGCTGCACATGGACATCGTGCGCGAGCGGCTCGAGCGCGAGTACGACCTCGAGCTGATGGCGACGATGCCGTCTGTCGAGTTCGAGATCACGCTGACCGACGGCAGCGTCGTGCCGGTCCACAACCCGACCGACATGCCGGACCCGGCGCGGATCGCCGAGGTGCGCGAGCCCTTCATCCGCGCCTCGATCCTCGCGCCGAAGCAGTTCATCGGCCAGATCATGGAGCTCTGCCAGGAGCGCCGCGGCAACCACGCCGGCATGCACTACCTCTCGGCCGAGCGCGTGCAGCTGACCTACGACCTGCCGCTGGCCGAGATCGTGCTCGACTTCTTCGACCAGCTGAAGACGCGCACGCGCGGCTACGCCTCGCTCGACTACGAGCCGATCGGCCTGCGGCCGTCGAACCTGGTCAAGCTCGACGTGCTGCTCGGCGGCGACCCGGTCGACGCGCTCTCGATGGTCGTCCACCGCGACAAGGCCTACGAGCAGGGGCGCGAGCTGACCGAGCGGCTGCGCAAGCGGATCCCGCGCCAGCAGTACGACGTGCCGATCCAGGCCGCCGTCGGCGCGAAGATCATCGCGCGCGAGACGGTCAAGGCGTTCCGCAAGGACGTCACCGCGAAGTGCTACGGCGGCGACATCTCGCGCAAGCGCAAGCTGCTGGAGAAGCAGAAGGAGGGCAAGCGGCGGATGAAGCAGGTCGGGCGGATCGAGGTGCCGCAGGAGGCGTTCCTGGCCGTGCTCGAGCTGGCGGACGAGCGCTGATGGCGGCGTCCTACCTGGTCGGGCGCGAGAAGCTGCGCGAGTACGCCGCCGCGATCGGCGAGCGCTCGCCGCTCTGCCACGACGTCGAGGCGGCGCGCGCGGCCGGCCACGCCGACGTCGTCGCGCCGCCGATGTTCGCGGCCGTCTACTCCTGGATGGCGCTCGAGCCGCTCGTGCTCGACCCGGCCTCCGGGATCGACTACACGCGCCTCGTGCACGGCGGCCAGGACTTCATCTGGCACGCGCCGGTCGTCGCCGGCGACGAGCTGACGACGTCCGCCGAGCTGAGCGACCGCGCCGAGCGCGCCGGCATGAAGTACTTCACGTTCACGACCCGCAGCCGCAACCAGCGGGACGAGCTCGTCTGCGAGGGGACATGGCTGATCATCGTTCGGTGAAGCTCACGCCCGACCGCTACGTGACCTACCGCTACGCGGGCGCGTCGGGCGACTTCAACCCGATCCACATCGACGACGAGTACGCGACTGCGGTCGGCCTGCCGGGGCGGATCCTGCACGGGCTCTGGACGATGGCGCAGGTCGCGCGCGTGCAGGGCGAGGCGGCCGGCAGCCCGCTGGCGCTGCGCTCGCTCTCGGTCCAGTTCCGCGGCATGGGCGTGCCCGAGCGGGAGATCGAGATCACGTCGACGCCGCGCGCGGACGACGGCTCCGGCACGGTCACGGTCGACTGCGAGGCCAAGCAGGGCGACAGCCGGCTCGTGAGGCGGGGCGTCGCCGTTCTTAGAATCTAGGGAGTGCTGACTCCCCGCCAGGAACTGCTCCTCGGCAAGGTAGTGGACGGCTTCGCCGCGACGGGCGTCCCCGTCGGCTCGAAGACGCTGGCGGCCGACGTCGACGTCGCCGCGGCGCCGTCGACGATCCGCAACGAGCTGGCGGTGCTCGAGCAGCGCGGCCTGCTCGCGCATCCGCACACGTCGGCGGGCCGCGTGCCGACCGGCGCCGGCTACCGCTACTACGTCGACCGGATCCTGCCGTCGGTGCCGGTCCCGGTCGCGCCGGAGCTGCCGCTGCAGCTGGTGCGGCGCGAGGTCGCCGAGGCGATGCGCACGACGACGGAGAAGCTCTCGCAGGTCACGAGCCTGCTGGCGATCGTGACCGCGCCGCCGCTGGCGACGACGACGATCCGCCACATCGAGGTGCTGGCGCTGCAGCCGCAGGTGCTGATGGTGGTCGTGATCACCTCGACCGGCGGCGTCTCGAAGAAGGTCTTCACGTTCGATCGCCCGGTCGACCCCGGCCTGGCGGACTGGGCCGGCGCCTACCTGAACGAGCAGCTGGTCGGCATGGGCCTGGGCGCGCGAATGCTGCACTCGCGGCTCGCGGATCCGTCGCTGGCGCCGAACGAGCAGGCCTTCATCGGCGAGCTGGCGCCGGCCGTGACCGAGCTCGCCGACACGGCGGAGGACACGCTCTACGTCGACGGCGCGCATCGGCTGCTGTCGGAGTACCGGCTCGCGGACGTCACGCAGCTGAACACGCTGATGGCGCTGCTCGAGCGCCGCGTCTCGATGCTCGGCGTGCTCTCGGCGGCGCTCGACTCGCGCGACGCCTACGTGCGGATCGGCAGCGAGAACAGCGAGCCGGCGCTGCAGTCGCTCTCGCTCGTCGCCGCCAACTACGGCCTGCCGCAGCGCAACCTCGGCACGGTCTCCGTGATCGGGCCGATGCGGATGGACTACGCGCACGCGATCTGGACGGTGCGCGAGGCCGCGCACCAGCTCTCCCGATTCGTCGAGGACCTCTACTACTAGTGCTCGCAGGAGCACACGGACGGAACTGATGCCACGCGACTACTACGAGGTGCTCGGGGTCGACCGCGGCGCCGACGACGGCGCGATCAAGAAGGCCTTCCGCAGGCTCGCGCGCGAGCTGCACCCGGACGTCAACGCGCACGATCCGCAGGCGGAGGAGAAGTTCAAGGAGGCGGCCGAGGCCTACGAGGTGCTCTCGGACGCCGACCGCCGCCGCGCCTACGACGCCTACGGGCACGAGGGCCTGCGCTCGAGCGGCTTCGAGTCCTCGATGGGCGACTTCGGCTCGATCTCGGACCTCTTCTCGGCGTTCTTCGGCGCCGGCGGCTTCGACGCGGCGTTCGGTGGCACGCGCACGGGCGGCGCCGTCCAGGGCGGCGACGTCGGCGTGGCGGTCGCGATCGAGCTCGCCGAGGCGGCGCGCGGCACCACCGTCGAGGTCGACTACGACGCGACGCAGCAGTGTGAGACCTGCCACGGCAACGGCGCCGAGCCGGGCACGCCGATCGTCACCTGTCCGAAGTGCGCCGGCGCCGGGCAGCTGCAGATGGTCCAGCGCACGCGCTTCGGCCAGATGGTCCGGACCGCGCTGTGCGACGAGTGCGGCGGCGACGGCCGGATCGCCGAGCAGCCCTGCCACACCTGCGACGGGCGCGGGATGACGGCCGAGCACAAGCGCGTGAAGGTCGACGTCCCGGCCGGGATCGCCGACGGCCAGCGGATCCGCGTGACCGGCCGCGGCCACGCCGGCGAGCGCGGCGGCCCGGCCGGCGACCTCTACGTCGTCGTGCGCGTGCGCGAGGACGAGCGCTTCGTGCGCGACGGCGACGACCTCGTGACGGTGCTGACGGTGCCGGCGCCGCTCGCCGCGCTCGGGACGACGATGCAGGTGCCGACGCTCGACGGCGAGATCCCGATCGAGATCCCGGCCGGCACGCAGCCGGGCGAGACGATCCGGCTGCACGGCCGCGGCATCCCGCCGCTCGGCCGCGGCCGCACCGGCGACCTGCGCGTGGTCGTCTCGGTCGCGGTCCCGCGGCGGCTGACGCGCCAGCAGCGCGAGCTGCTGCAGACGCTGGCCGACTCGCTGACCGACGACAACCTCCGCGAGGAGGAGGGCATGCTCGCCAAGCTCAAGCGCGCGCTGGGCGGGTGAGCGCCGCGACGGCGATCGTCCGGCTCGCGGTGCGCGTGCGCGCCGACGACGCCGAGCTGGCGCTCGCGCGGCTGCTGCCGGTGTTCGGCGACGGCGTCGAGGAGCGCGAGCTCGGCGCCGACGTGGAGTACGCGCTCTACGGCGAGCCGGCGGCGCTGCCGAGCGAGGCGGCGCTGCGTGCGCTCGCCGGCGCACTGCCGATCGCGGTCGAGGTCGCGCCGGCGCCGCAGGCGGACGGCTGGGAGACGGCCTGGCACGGCTACCTGCGCCGCGTGACCGGCGTCGGCTGGGCCGTGCGGCCGCCGTGGCTGGCGGGCCGCGACGACGACCTCGTGATCGACCCGGGCAGCGCCTTCGGCGCCGGCACGCACGCGACGACGCGGATGTGCCTCGACCTGCTCGGCGGCGTCGCGCGCGAGGCGCGCGGCTCGCTCTGCGACTGGGGCTCCGGGACCGGCGTGCTCGCGCTCAGGGCGGCGCGGCTCGGCTTCGCGCCGGTCGCCGCGGTCGAGCTCGACGCCGACGCCGCGGCGCTGGTCTCCGCGAACGCGCTGGCGAACGACGTCGACGTGGCGGTGCAGTGGCTCGACGTGACGCGCGCGGTCGCGCCGGCGGCCGAGACGGTCGTCGCGAACCTGACGCAGCCGCTGCTCTGCGCGGCGGCGGCGGTCCAGCCGCGGCCGCGGCGGCTGATCGCGTCGGGCATGCTCGCCGGCCAGGCCGACGCGGTCGCGGCGGCTTGGGCGCCGCTGACCGAGCGCTCGCGCGAGCTGTCGGACGGCTGGGCCGCGCTCGTGCTGGAGGCGGCGTCGTGATCCGGCTCGCCATTCGCGTGGCGCGGCCGCGCGCCGAGACGCTGCTCGCGGAGCTCGTGACGCTCGTACCCGCCGGCTTCGAGGAGCGCGACGTCGACGACGCGACAGTCGAGTACGTGCTCTACGGCGCCGCCGGCGAGCTGCCGGAGCTGCCGACGGTGCGCGCGCTCGCCGGCGATGCGCTGGTCGAGCTGCGCACGAGCGAGCTGCCGGACGACTGGGACGAGCGCTGGCGTTCCTTCCACGCGCCGCTCGACGTCGGCCCGCTGCGTGTGCGCCCGCCGTGGGCGCCACCGCGCGACGGCGCGCTGGACATCGTGATCGAGCCCGGCCAGGCGTTCGGCACGGGCTCGCACGCGACGACCCGGCTCGTGCTCGAGCTGCTGGCGACGCTGGCGCCGGAGGGCGAGCTCGCGGACTGGGGCTGCGGCAGCGGTGTGCTCGCGATCGCCGCGGCCAAGCTCGGCTGGACGCCGGTCGTCGGCTGCGACGTCGAGCGCGAGTCGGTCGCCGCGACGGAGGTCGCGGCGCGCGAGAACGACGTCGCGGCGGTGCGTGCGCTGCACTGCGACCTGCTGCGCGAGCCCGGGCCGTACGCGCCGACGGTGCTCGCGAACCTGATCCGCCCGCTGCTGCTCGCGGTCGCCGCGCGGCTCGAGCGCGTGCCGGAGCGGCTGATCGCCTCGGGCCTGCTCGTCGACGAGGTCGACGAGGTGGTGGCGGCGTTCGCACCGCACGGCCTGCGTGAGCGCCGGCGCGTCGAGGGCGGTGGCTGGGCCGCGGTCGAGCTCGTGCGCGCTCGGGAAGGGTCCGGCGCGCGCGGCGGGAAGGAGGGGATGTGATCACGCTCGACGACGTCCGCGACGCCGCGGCACGCCTGGAGGGCGTGGCGCATCGGACCCCCGTGCTGACCGCCCGCACGCTCGACGCCGCGACGGGAGCCGCGCGCGTCTTCCTGAAGGCCGAGAGCTTCCAGCGCGGTGGCGCCTTCAAGTTCCGCGGCGCGTACAACGCGGTCGCCTCGCTGGCGCCGGCGGACCGGGCACGCGGAGTCTGTACCGTCTCTTCAGGAAACCACGCGCAGGCGCTGTCGATCGCGGCACGTCTGCACGAGGTGCCGGCCGTCATCCTCATGCCCGACGACGCACCTGCGGGCAAGCTGGCGGCGACACGTGGCTATGGAGCCGAAGTCGTGACGTTCGACCGCTACGCCGAGGACCGCGAGGCGCTGCTCGCGGCGCTGGTGGCTGAGCGCGGCCTGACGCCCGTGCATCCGTACGACGACCACCGCGTGATGGCCGGTGCCGGGACGACGGCGCTCGAGCTGCTCGAGGACGCCGGCCCGCTCGACGTGCTGCTCGTCTGCTGCGGTGGCGGCGGCCTGCTCGCGGGCTGCGCGACGGCCGTCGCGGGCCTGGCGCCCGACTGCCGTGTGATCGGCGTCGAGCCCGAGACCGGCGACGACACCCGCCGCTCGCTGCAAGCCGGCGAGCGCGTGCGGATTCCCGTGCCGCGCACGATCGCCGACGGCCAGCAGCTGCCGGCGCCGGGCGAGCTGACCTTCCCGATCGTGTCGCGGCTCGTCGCGGACGTGATCACGGTCACCGACGAGGAGATCGTCGCGGCGATGCGCTTCGCCTTCGAGCGGATGAAGATCGTGCTCGAGCCGAGCGGGGCCAGCGCGCTCGGCGCGCTGCTCGCCGGCCGCATGCTCGCGGCGGAGGGGCTGCGCGTCGGCGTGACGCTGTCGGGCGGCAACGTCACGGCCGAGCGCTTCGCGGAGCTGGTGGCGTGATCTTCGCGCTCTTCAAGAACGGCGGCTGGCACTGGGCGGTCGCCGCCGCGATCGTGATCGCGGTGCTCGCCGTCGTCTGCGTGATCGCGGCGGGCTCGGGCGAGAGCGAGTGGCTCGGCAACAACCGCCAGCGGCTCAAGCGCGTCGCCTGGGGCGCGGTCGGCTTCGTCGTGATCGCGCTGGCGGTGAGTCAGCTGTCGAAGCTCAGCGGCACGCTGCGGCGGATCGAGGAGGGCGACCCGCTCTGGCTGGCGGCCGGCGTCGCGATCGAATGCTTCTCGTTCGTCGGCTACGTCGTCCTGACCAAGGAGATCTTCGGTCCGGACGCCCCGCGCCTGAACTGGGCCGCGAGCACCGAGATCACGTTCGGCGGCGTCGTCGCGACGCGGCTGTTCTCGGCCGGCGGCGCCGGTGGCATCGCGTTCACGACCTGGGCGCTGCGCGCGGCCGGCATGGCGACGCGAACCGCCGCGTCCTCGATCGCGGCCTTCCTCGCGCTGCTCTACTTCCCGTACATCCTCGCCTGCATGCTCGGTGGGCTCGGCGGCGGCGTCCCCGACGCCGTGCTGTGGATCGGCATCACTCTCGGCGTCGTCGCCTTCGCGTGTGCGGCGGCGATCGCGCTGATCCCGGATGACATCGAGCGCCGCGCACGCAAGGTCGCGGCGGGCCACGGGCGCGCCGCGCGCATCGCGGCTCGCGCCGCGACGGCACCGGCGGTCGCCGGCGAGGCGCTGCGCACCGCCTTCGCGCTCGCCTACAAGCGCCCCGCGCTGATGGGGTGGGCGATCCTCTGGTGGGGGGCCGACGTCGCGGTGCTCTACGTCTGCTTCCGCGCCTTTGGCGGCGCCGTCGCGCTCGGCGTGCTGATCCTCGGCTACTTCCTTGGGCACATCGGCAACCTGCTGCCGCTCCCCGGAGGGATCGGCGGCGTCGAGGGCGGCATGGTCGGCGTCTTCGTCGCCTGTGGCATGCCGGTCTCGCTGGCGATCGTCGGCACGATCGCCTACCAGGTGATCTCGACCTGGCTGCCGGTCGCGCCCGGCCTCGGCGCGTACTGGAGCCTGCGACGGCGAATCAATCGATGGCGCAGCGAGGATGGCGCGGACGTCGAGATCGAGGAGGCGTCCACAGGCGCTCACGGCGGCGGCGTCGAATCGACGCCGGCGATCGAGATCGAGCGCTGAGCGGGCGGGCGGGCGCCTCGTGCGCATGGGCTCGGCCGGAGTCATCGGGCTGATCCGTGCGGTGGGCTCGACTGCGGTCATCGGCGAATCCGCGCGGTTCGTCTCGCGGTCGCCGGCAGGTGCCGGGAATCCCCGGGGTAGCGGGCCTGGATCGTCATCCGCGTGATCGCTCGCGCGTCGGCCTCGGTGACACGCAGCGCGACGTAGAGGCGGCCGTTGCGGAGCGTCGCGGACACGTGTCGCGACTTCATCGCCGCGTGGCGCCGTCGTCGATAGCTCGCGGTCAGCTTGACGCGCCCGCGCGCGCCGGCGCTGGCGGTGCCGGAGATCGAGAGCGTTCGCGCGGAGCGGCTGAACGTCGCGGAGGCGATGCGCAGCCGGGCGCTGGTTCGAGCGGGCGGGACGACTCGCGGCGTCGCGGATGGGGTGGCCGTGGGCTGGGGCGCCGGCGTGGTGCTCCCGGCCGGCGTCGAGGTGGGGGCCGCCGTCGCGGTGGCCGAGGGCTCCGAGCTCGCGGTCGGCGTCGGCGTGGCGGTCTCCTTGCGGGGTGCATACCTGAACGAGGTGGTCGTGCTCGCTCCGGTGTTGCCGGCAGCGTCGGTGAGCGAGACGGCCAGCGTGTAGGTCCCGGTCTCGTGCAGGAGCAGCGACATCGACGTGCCGCCGACGGACCCGCTCTGGCATGTGCCCGACGGCGCGCAGAGCGTCCAGTTTCCCGCGGCGATCGGTGCGACCTCGGTGCCGGACGACGCCCAGCTGAAGGCCACGGACGGCGATGACAGCTCGCGTGGCCCGACGGTCACGCGCGGCGCGCGCGGCGGGGTCTGGTCGACGGTGATCCGCAGCGGCGTTGACCGCGTCTCGTTGTTCGCGGCGTCGACGACCGCGACCTGGACGGTGTGATCGCCGTCGCCGACGCCGGACAGGTCGAAGTGGAACGTCGCCGGCGTCGACGGGTTCGAGCACGGCACGAGCTTCGTGTCGTCGCACGCGAGCTGGTCGGCGTCGCGTTGGAAGCCGTCGATGTAGAGGCGACGCTCCTTCAGTCCGAGGGCGTCAGATCCGTTGAAGCTGACCGACTCGCTGCCGCGGTGGTAGCGGGAGGTGTCGACGAGTGGGCCTACGGGTGTGGCGACGGCGGGGGGAGTGGGGTCGTCGATCGTGATGACGCTCGAGTAGATCGCGACGAGAACGCCGTGAATCGTCGCTCCGGTGACGCACCTAAGCCCGCCAATAGGACAGCGAAAGCCGTAGGCGATCTCCGTGCTGTTAACTGGTACGTCGATAACCTCAGCGCCTGTTCCACCAACTTCGCAGGAGTCTGAGCCGGGCGGTACTAGGCATGCTTCGGTCGGAAATGTAGTTCCGTCAGCCATGCGCCCGTAAATGAGCCACCCATTGCCGCCCTGAACTTCCATAAAGCGAGCGAGCCTCATTCGGCTAATTGTCGTCTGTGGTGGTGCGTCTAGGACCCATTCTCCGAAGCTTCCCGGAGCCGAAGCCGTTGGAGAAAGCAAGACGTCGTCGGCTAGTAGGCCGCTTTCTGGTATAGATGGTGGGCACAGAATGTCATGGGAAATATGGGACGCATCGTTGGTCGCGAATGTCCAGCTACTGTTCTCCCCGTTTGGTGCGGCGTTACATGCGAGCACCTTGTACGTCCCGGCCTGTGCGGGGCGTGCCTGATTCAGCGCACCGAAGCCTACTGCTACTGCAGCGAGAGCTAGCCATCGCCCTGGCATACTAAGAAGTGCTCGCCGCTGGTTCACCGGCGAGCACGTACTACGCGTCTTTTGGGGATGTGGAGTGGTGCGGACTGTGTGCCACACTTGTTAACTGCCCTGACTGTGATGGCTTGCCAACGTCGCAAAGGAATGGTTATGTGTCCTGAGTTGGTTTCATAGTGGCGGTGACCGATTCGGAAGATCATCAGTCCCTCGTGGGGTGGGTTTGTGGTGTGAAGTCTGAGTCTTTTTCGTAGGTATGACCCACGTTTCAGTCTCGGGGTCGCAGGACGGTGCTGCCGACGGGTTAGGCGGCGGTGGGGCTGTGACGTTGGTGTTGGTCCGTTTGGTTGGTCGGCTACGGATGTCGATGGGGCGGGCTCCGAAGATGTTGTTCCAGGGCCCTGTTCAGTGACAAGATGCCTGAGCCCTGCCATTTCGAAAAGACTGGTCGCATCGACGATGGGTCCAGCGGGACTTTTACGGGACGAGGCCAGGATCAATTGCTCTGCAGTATTGACTGTTAGGTCGGGTCTATATGAGCGTAGTGCATCAAGGACGCCGGAGACTATCGGTGTGGAGAATGATGTTCCGTTGAGGCTTTGCGCGCGTCCTGTGAACGTGGTTACTGGTACGCCGCAGCCCAACGCGGACGTATCGAGCCCGACGCCGTGATTCGACCCTGCGCAGAAAAGACCTGCGGGATCTGCCGCACCGACGGCCAAGACCGAGGGTGCGCGAGCGGGAAAATTGACTCCATCAGCGGCCCCGTTGTTTCCGGCTGATGCTACAACATTAATGCCGAGTTGACGTGCTTCTGTGACTCGGTCGTTGAGTCGTGCGAGGTCGTTGTCGGTCGTGGTGGGTGTGCTCAGTGAAATTGTGATCACACGAACTTCGGGAACGCGCATGCATGAAAATATCGCATTCCGGTAGTCTGCAAGCATCGCGTCGGCGCTTGGCCGCTGGACGACTCGGACGCTGACGATACGCGCCGCGGGCCAGATTCCTACTGAGCCGATTCCGTCGCGTCGGCTTGCGATGGTGGCGGCGACGAATGTGCCGTGGCCGCTGGTTGGGTCGCCTGGGATGTGGTCGATGTCGTCTGGGCTTCCGCCGTCGACGGCGATTCGCTCGATCACCTGGGAGTCGAGGTCCGGAAGGGGGGAGACTCCGGTGTCGATGACGCAGACGGCGCCGGCCCCCGTCGGTGGCGCCGGGGTGTTGGCGAGGAACTCGGCGTGGGCGAAGACGGCCTGGGGCGTCGGGGCGCTGTCGTCGGCGTAGGCGAGGTTTGTGGCCGCGACTGCGATGAGCGTCGTCGTGGCGAGGGCGGCGCCGACGCGGATGGCGATGCGGGGCATCGGCTACGGACGCACCTTGACGGTGACGACGGAAGAGACTCCCGTCTCGAATGGCCAGGCGTAGTCGGCCTTGACGACCGCTCGGAACTTGTAGGTCGTCGGGTAGTAGGTGCGCTGGAAGTGGTAGCGGTACGCGAAGGCGCCGCCGCGCTCGCTCAGCCGGGTGGTGCCGAAGGTCTGCCAGGAGCGGCCGTTGAGCGCCTGCATCTCGACGATCTTGCGGCCGCCGGCGAACGCTCCCGCGAGGCGGCCGGTGAAGCGGACGGCGGCGCCGTTGCGCAGCGCGCGGTGGTTGGCGCGCAGGGTGATCTTCGGGACCACCTGGACGGCGACGCTGACGCTCTGGGCGGGCGCCCCGGGGTCGCTCGTCGTCCGATAGGCGAAGCGGAGCGTGCGCGAGACGCCGTTCGGGATCGTGAGGCGGAAGCGCCCGTGCGCGTCGGTCTCGACGTCGCCGAGCAGCTGGCTTCGCGCGCCCGGCGTCCAGGCCGTGCTCGTCACCTCGAGCGAGGCACCGGCGATCGGGTCGCCGCCCGGCGTCTCGAGGCGGCCGAGGATGTCGCGGCGGGCGCCCCAGCGCAGCCGCACCGACGGGCGCGTGCTGCCCTGGACGAGCGCGGTCAGCACGGCGTTCGCGCCGGCGCTGCGGCCGTTGGGCGACGGCGCCGGGACGGTCGGCTGTGCGGCGGGCGCTGCGTGGTCCATGCTGGTGCTGCCGCCGCTGCTGCTGCCCGGGCCGCTCGGGGCGCGGTTCGTGGGCACGCCCTGCTCGACGAGCGCCGTCGGCGACGAGGCGACGCGCACGCTGCCGTCGTCGCCGTTGGTCGCCTGCACCAGGTAGCGCAGCCGCATGCCGGAGTCCGCGGCGGTGACGACGTAGGTCATGCCGGTCGCGCCCGGCACGTCCTGCCAGACCGGGCCGGTGCCGCGCTGCCACTGCCCGCTGAAGTGCAGCGGAACGCCGGGATCGCTGCTCCAGGTTCCCTGATCGGCTGAGAGCGTCTGCCCGAGCTGCGCGACGCCGACGACGCGCGGCGGCGACGTGGTGTACGGCAGCGGGGCGTTGCGGATGATGATCTTCCCGTCGTAGGCGACGGTCTGGTTGCCGGCGGCGTCCTCGACGAGCAGGCGCGTGGCGTGCACGCCGTTGCTGACCTCGTTCGTGTTCCAGCCGAACATGATCCGCATGTACGTGGGGCACGGCGGCGCCTTCTCGAACCGGCGCTGGAGGCCGCCGGCGCCGACGTCACGGCAGCTGCTCAGGTCGCCGCTGAAGCGCTTCTCGACGCGCTGGGCGCCGTCGACCTGCAGCAGCGCTCGGAAGATGCCGGCGTCGGCGTCGACCGCATCGAAGCTGATGTACGCGGTGCCATGCGCGTCGCCGGACACCAGGCCGCCGATGACGGCGCCCGAGGTCGGCGCCGTGGTGTCGACCACGTGGAAGATGCCGGCGCCGCTGAGCACGTCGTAGCTGCCGGCGCGGGCGACCGCTGCCACCGATCCCGCGGTCGCGAGCGCCAGCGCGGCGGCGAGCAGGCTGCGACGACGGCGAAGGGATGCCGCGGGACTGGGCACGGTGGGCTCCTTGCTGGTTGGGCCGGGCAGCGGCGCGACGACCGGCACGGGTGGGCGGCTCACGGCCGGAACTCCCGCGCGAACTGCGGGTGCGTCGAGCCGTGCGGCGCGGCGTGGGTCGCGCCGGAGGTGCTCGAGGGCGCGCTCGACGACGCCGGCGGGTCTGGCGCGGCTTGGGACGTGGCTGGGGGTGCGGATGTCGATGCCGTTGAGGCGGCGGCGGCCGTCGGGTGTCCCGCGTTCCGCGTCGGCGTCGTGAAGGACTCGGGCGAGAACTCGCCGCCCGGCGAGCGGTGCGCGGCGAGCGTTCGCGCGTGGTGCCGCGCGGTCCGCCGGTGAGCGGCCGCGCGCGGATGCTGGGCGGCGGTCGACGGTCTCGCAGCGGCGGCCGTGCTCGACGCGCGCGCCGTGGCGGTCGCGACGGGGCGCGGGGCGACTGTCGCTACGGCGGCCGCCGGCGTCTGTGCGTGTCGATGTCTGGTGTGCGTGCTGGGCGCGCTCGCCACGGACCGCGCGGTGCGTCCGTGGTCATGCGAACTGATGACCGGTGTCGCGACGCCGACGCAGGTGAGCGCCGCGACGGCGCAGGCCGCGGCCTTGATGCCGAGCCCGCCGAGCAGCGAGGAGCCCGCGACCGCGCCGCCGCCCACCGCGCCGGCTCCCGCGGCCGCCTCGGCCGGCGCCGCGCTCGCGCCGGCGCGCGTCGCCAACGCCAGCAGCCAACGCTCGGCGTCGAGCGGCAGCTCGACGGCTCGGGCGAGCGCTCGCGTGGCGGCGTGCGGCGTCGCGATCAGCGGCAGCGCCGGCAGCAGCACGGCGGCTCGGCGACCCACCGCGACCTGGCAGGAGAAGCAGCCCTCGACGTGCGCGTCGCGCCAGCCGAGCAGCGCCGGATCGAGCGTGGCGTCGGCGGCGCTGAGCCTCCGCGCGCGACCGCAGTCCGGGCTCTGCTCGGCCGCGCAGAGCGAGCGCAGCCGCTCGAGCGCGCGCTGGTAGGTGCGGTGGAACTGGCTCTTGCTGACGCCCAGCAGCTCGGCGGCGGCGCGGGTCGAGAGGCCGTCGATGTGGACGTGCTGCAGCGTCTCGCGCTGCGCCGCGGGCAGGCGACGCAGCGCGGTGTCGACCAGGCGCGCCTCCTCCGCGCGCAGGCGCTCGGCGAGCCCGTCGACGAAGGCGTCGTAGGGGCCTGGACCGGGGTCTGCGGGCTCGAGCTCGCCGTCCGGCGGCTCCAGCGAGACGTAGCGCGGCGGAGCGCCGCCGTCGCCGTACTCGCGCCGGCGCAGCAGGTCGATCGCCCGGAAGCGCGCGACCTGGTAGAGCCAGGCGCCCAGCTGCCCGTCGGCGAAGTCGCGCGTCTGCTCGGTCTCGAGCGCCGCGCGATAGGTCTCGGAGAGCACGTCGCCGATGTCCTCGGCGGACAGCTTGCGGCCGAAGCGCGCCGTCAGCCAGCGCGAGAGCGCGTGGTGGCGGGTGCGCATGAAGGCGTCGATCGGGTGGGGCGGATGGGGGCCGACGGCGGTCATCTGTGCCTCATAGGCTTCCGCGGTGATTTCTCGTCCCTCGGGCAGCGAGCGATCTGCGTCGAAGGGATCTCCACAGCGCAACGATTGCTGTTCGCTGAGCGGAGTATGAGACTTCTGCTCGTCCCGTGTCGACTCGGACGTGCGGCGCCGGCGCGCAGCCGGGGCGCGCTGTGCTCGCCGGAGCTGTGCGGGGTCGTGGCTTACGCGGTCGCGATGCCGGCCGCGACGAAGGCGTCGCCGTGGCCGGCGAGCGTCTCGACGACGGAGCTCGCGCGCAGGCAGCTGCGCAGCCGGTTCGGTGGTACGTCGTGGTCGACGCGAACGAGCCGGCCGCGGCGGTCGAGCCAGATCAGGTCGAGCGAGAAGCGCATCGTCACCGTGTGCACGGAGCGGCACTTGGGGATGTGCAGCGCGAGCGCCGGCGGGAGGTCGTCGAGCCGCGCGAGCCCCTTCATGCGGGCGGCCCGGGTCGCGGCCTCGGCGACGCGCAGCCGGCCGTCGTCGCCGAGCGTGCGGGTCGGCAGGCCGTCGAGGCGCGGACAGGCGCCGGCATCAGCCGAAGCAGAACTCACAGGTGCTCCCGCCACCGCCGCTCTTGTGTCCGCCGCCGCCCCCGCTGCTGCTCCTGCTGCCCGAGCTCGAAGGTGGCGCGGAGCTCGTCGTCGGCTGGGTGGGGGCGGGCGTCGCCGCCGGCGCGCTGGGCGTCGCCGCCGTCGGGGCTGCCGCTGCTGCCCGCTCGGCGGCGGCGCGGCGCTCGCGCGCCGCCTTGCGCTTGGCGATCAGCGCGCGCTCGTGCCGGCGGGCGCTCGCGACGGCTCGCGCGGAGCTGCGGCGGGCGGCGGCGCGCTCGCGCCGGAAGGCCGCGGCGGCCGCGTGCTGTGCGGCGGTCGGCGTCGCGGGAGCGGCCGCGCCATTCGCGGCTCCCTTGTTCGGCGCCACGTTGGCGCCGCGCGGCGTGGCCGTGTTCGCGCCGGCGCCGCGTTGCGTGTTCGCATTCGCTGCTGCGCCGGCGCCGCCCTTGCCGGTCGCCGCGCCGGTGCTGCCCTGTGTCCCGCCCGCGGTCGTCGTCGCGTCGCCCTTCGGCGTGGGCGCGTGCGTCTGTTGGTCGCCGGCCCGCGAAGGCGTGCTCGACGAGCCGCCGAGCAGGACCGTCGTGACCAGCACGACGACCCCGATCCCGACTGCCGCGTAGAGCGCGACGACGAGCACCGGGCTGCCGCCGAGCGAGCGTCGGCGCCGACGCGCGGGCACCGCGGCGGTCGGCTCAGTCGCCGTGTCGGCGTCCTCGGCGGGCGGCGTGCCGGTTGCGGGCGTCGCCGCGATGGGCTTCGTGTGCCACGGGCTCGGCGTCGTCCAGCTGTCGTCGTCGAGCCAGGCGTCGGGCGCGTCGGCGTCGGCGGGTGGCGGCAGCGCGTTGATCTGCCAGGCGCTCTCGTCGGCCGTGTCGCGCTTCTTGGCCGCGCGCGCGGCGCGGCGAGCGGCCAGTCCGCGGCGCGGGGGCTCGGCTGCGTCCTCCTCGGTCGGTGCCGCATCGGCACCGGCGCGCGGCGTCGGCGGGACGTCCTCGCCGTCCGGCGGTGACATCGCATCCGCGTTCGCGCGCGCCCGCGGCGCCGCCGTCTCAGTGAAGGCGCGCAACGTCCGCTCGCGCGGCCCGGTTCCGCGGGGGTTCTGCGGTTCGGCTTCGCGGCGACTGCTCGGCTCGGTCTCGCGGCGGTCGCTTGACTCGGCGGCGTCGATCGGCGGTGGCGTGACATCGCCCTCGTCCCAGTCGTCGACCCACTCGCCGGCCTCGCTCTGGCCGGCGCGCTCGCGCCAGCGCGCGACGCTCGGCAGCTCGGCGGCCGGCTGCTGCGGCGCGTCGCGGTCGGCGAGCGGTGACGACGTGGACGTCCGCCACTGCTCCCAGCGCTCGCGCTCCGCTGCCGCCGGCGGCTCGCCGACCCAGCCGAGGTCGTCGTCCCAGGCGTCGTCGCCGCCTGACGGCGTCCAGGTCGTGATCGCGGGCGTGCCGGCGACCGCGGCCGCCGCCGGCCGGCGGCGCGAGTGGGTCCGCCGCGAGCCGCCCGCGCGGCGCGTCCGGATCCTCGGCAGCACGAGCATCGCGACACCGACGATTGCGACGAGCACGAGTACGACGTCCATCTCGGCCTCCTAGATCCTGCCAGAGCCGGGAACGGGATGATGGGGCGGGCGCGCGCGCCGGATCACTAAGGTCAACGCGTGGCCGAGGATCGCACGGCGAGCGTGATGCCCGCGCCGGGGCGCCCGAAGGCGCCCGTGATCGTGGCCTTCGGCCTGCGCCCGGAGCGCATCCTCGGCAGCGAGGGGCGCATCGACGCCGTGCCGGAGCCGCCGACGCAGGCGCAGACGGCGCTGCTCGTCGAGGCGCTGCGCTCGGGCATCGAGGCCGGCGGTCACGTGATCGCGATCGTGCCCGAGTGGTTCCCCGCCGAGGGGCTGCAGCGGCTGCAGATGGCGCGGACGCTGCTGGACACCGACAAGGTCGCGATCCACATGACGGCGCTGCCGCCGCTCGCGGCCACGGCGCTCGCCTCGCTCGCCTCGAGCCTGGCGCCGCGGCTGCTCTCCGCCGGCCTGCTCGCCTCGATGCTCGAGCCGCTCGAGGGCCTGCTGCACGGCGTCACCTGGCTCGGCAGCGTGACCGGCCTCAAGCATCCCGCCCCGAGCATCGGCCAGCACCTGGCCTCGCTCTCGCCGGGCAGCGCCTTCGCGGTCTGCTCGTTCCCGGAGCCGGCCGTCCACCGCGTACAGGCGAACGAGGCCTCGATCCCGCTGCCGCAGCTGACGCGTCCCTCGGCGCTCGTCATCGCCGCCCACGACGGCGACGACGCCTGGCTCAGCGGGCCGGTCGCCGCCGCGCTCGGCGGCCTGCCGATCGTGCGCCTGCAGCCGACGCCCGGCGGCGCCGACTGGTGGGGCACCGGCAAGCTGGCCGAGGGCGTGATCTGCCCGGTCGACGTCGACGCGCTGGCGCGCGAGCTGGCGCAGCGCGCCGAGCCCTGGCGCTGCCGCTGGTGCGGCGAGCCGATCGCCCGCTCGCCCTGCCCGCTCTGCGGCCACCGCGGACGGCCGCGCCGCGCCGCTGCCGTCGACCGGGCTCAGCACGGCGCGCGCACGTAGGAGGCCGGTTGCGGGCCGGCGGCGACGCTGACGGTCGCCGCGTCGAAGTAGTCGCGTCCGCCGCAGGACCTCACGCGCGAGAGCGTGATCCGCGCCGCGACGCTGCGGCTGCCGCCGCCGGCGCAGCTCGGCTGGCAGTCGAGCAGGCGCAGCCGGCCGCTGCCCCGCGCGCCCGACGCGTCCCAGCGCGTCCAGCGCAGGTCGCTGAGCGTCGCGTCGTCGGCGGTCTCGAGCACGTGCGGGCGGACGCCGACCGTGCCGCCGACGTCGACGACGCCGACCGCGCCGGACGCCAGTTGGCGCGCGACGCGCGGGCTCGCCGGCCGCGCCTGCGGGATCCGCGGCCGCGGCGTCGCGCCCGGCACCGCGTGGCGCGGGCCGTAGGCGGCGGCGTCCCAGGTCGCCGTCGCGGGCGCGCGATCGTGCGCGCCGCAGCCCGCGAGGACGGCGGCGAGCGCGAGCAGCGCGATCCCCCGGATGCCCGCGGCCGTCGTCACGGCGTCCCCCCGCAGTACTGCGTCTCGAGCGCCAGCGCCTGCGACTGGACGGCGTCGTAGCGGTCCGGGAAGGCGGAGACCTGCACGTCCTGCGCCAGCTGGCCGGCGCTCTGGCCGCCGTTGGCCGCGATCGCGCGGGTGATGAACATCGTCGACGCGTAGATCGGGTCGAGGATCTGCGCCGGCGTGCCCCAGCCGGCGCTCGGGCGCTGCTGGAAGACGCCGAGCGAGTCGCGGTCGCCGTAGTTGAGGTTGTGCACGCCGGACTCGACGATCGCCGCCTCGTAGGCCGCCAGCCGGACCTTCGCCGGCGCGCCGTACTGGTTCAGCACGCTGCAGATGGCGCGCGCGACGGCGGGGTCCGGCGCGCCGCCGTAGCTGCCGCTGCCGCCGATGCCGAAGCCGCTGAAGTCCAGGTAGTCCGCGTTCCAGTCGATCAGGCTGACGCGCAGCGTCGTGTCCTCGAGCGGTCCGGCCGCGCCGCCGGGCGCCGCGCCGGCGCCGATCGAGGGCGTCGGCGAGGCGTCGACGTGCAGATGGTCGTAGTGGCCGGTCGTGCGCCAGATCGTGCGGAAGCCGAGCTTGTGCAGCGGGCCGACGAGCGCGTCGAGCACGTCGCCCTCGTCGCCCTGGTCGTGGTTGACGTCGATCGCGCCGGAGCCGCCGCAGCGGTAGTGCCAGCTGCCGCCGGCATGCACGCCGGCGCCGGGCGGGTCGCCGAGCGCCGCGTTCTCGAGCAGCTCGTAGCCGTGCGCGCGCAGCAGCCGGCCGAGCGCCACGACGTCGGCGCAGCCGGGCGGCGAGGCGATTCGCTGCGCGAGCGCGTCCCACTCGGCGGCGGAGATCGCGGCCGCACCGCTGACCGGCTGGCTGCCGTCGGGCTCCTCGGGGCCGGCGTCGGGCACGACGAGGCCGACGCGGGCGCGCGCCTTCGCGTCCGCGTGCGCGTCCTGCTTGCCGAGCGGCTTGGCGCCCTTGCCGAGCGCCTTGGCGCTGGTCACCCAGACCTTGACGTCGACGCCGACGCGGTCGATCCGCGTCACGCGCGCGTCGTTCTTGGCCGCGTAGCTCTGCGCCGCGCCGAGCACCGCGTTCGAGTCGACCAGCGCGAGGTCCGCGCTGCCGCTGCTCGCGACCTGCGCCTCGAGCTGCTGCTCGACGCTGCGCGCGGCGGCCAGCGCGGCGGCGTCGGCGGCGGTCTGCGCCTCGGTCGAGAAGACCGCCGCGCGGCCGACCTGGAAGAACAGCATCCCCAGCGCCAGCAGCGCCAGCATCACCATCACCAGCGCGGGGATGATCTGGCCCTCCTGGCGTCCCAGCACGGGGCCGGAATCTAGTTCCGGGCCGCTGCGGCGGCTTGGGCAAAAGGTCCCAACTTGCCCGTGGGACCGAGGCTCAACTTGCCGCTGGGACCTGTCAGGGCGCCCGGCGACGACCTAAGGTTCGGCGCGCCGGGACCACCGAGAAACCGCGAAGCGTGCAGGGAGGCAAGTGAATCCACGACAGCGACGCGCAGTGCTGCTGCTCGCTCTCGCCGCCGCCGGTCTGGTGGCCGTCTTCGTCCTCGTGGCGAGCTACGTGGCGAGCGTCAACACGCGCGTCGGCGACAAGGTCGCCGTGCTCGAGCTGACGCGCAACGCGAAGCGCAACCAGGCGATCACCGACGACATGGTCGCGACCAAGCTGGTCCCGCGCCGCTGGACGTCGTCCGCGGCGCTGACGGACCGCGGCCAGCTCGTCGGCCTCGTCGCCGGCTCGGACCTGACGCGCAACTCGATCCTCCAGGAGGGCATGCTGGTCGCGCCGCCGAGCCTGGCCGCGGGCCAGCGCGAGGTCGCGATCCTCGTCGACGCCTCGACCGGCGTCGCCGGCCAGGTCGAGCCGGGGAGCCTGGTCGACGTGATCGCCGACTATCCCGCCGACCAGCAGAGCAAGCGGCCGAACCGCTCGGAGATCGTCGTCTCCGGCGCGCGCGTGATCGCCGTCGGCCAGACGCGGCTGAAGGGCGGCGCCGGCGTGCAGGACAACCAGGACCCGACGCAGGTCGCGCCGGTCACCTTCGCGCTGACCAAGCTGCAGGAGCTGCGCGTCTCCTACGCGCAGTCCTTCGCCCAGGACGTGCGGCTGGCGCTGCTGCGGCCGGGCGACTCGACCCAGCGCACGCTGCCGGAGACGATCTACCGCGGCGCCGACCCGACCAGCGGGCTGAACGGCGGCCAATGAGCGGGCGCCTGCTGATCGCCGTCGCCGACGAGGAGACCGCGCGGCGCGCGGCGGCGGTCGCGCGCGAGGCTGAGCTGGACGTCGTCGACGTCGTCGCCGCGATCGACGAGGTCCATCGCGGGCTGCGCCGCGGCGACGTCGACGTCGCGCTGCTGCACGACGACCTCGGCGGCACGCCGGTGCTCGACCTCGCGCGCGAGCTGGCGGCGAGCTTCCCGGAGGTCGGGCTGATCCTGCTGGCCGCCGACGAGCGGCCGTCGCTGCTGCGCGCCGCGATGCAGGCCGGCGTGCGCGACGTCGTCGGCCTGCCGATCGAGCTGGAGGCGTTCGAGGCCAGCGTGCGCGCGGCGACGCAGTGGGCGCGCGCGATGCGCGACCGCGTCAGCGGCGAGGAGTCGGCGGGGGCGGCGCTCGGCGGCCAGCTGATCGTCGTCGCCGGCGCCAAGGGCGGCGTCGGCGCGACGACCGTCGCGCTGCAGCTCGGCTTGACCGCGGCGCGGCTGGCGCCCGGCCGGCCGGTCTGCCTGGTCGACTTCGACCTGCAGAAGGGCGACTTCCGCGCGCTGCTGGACACGCCGCACCGGCGCAGCGTCGTCGACCTCGTCGACCTCGCCAACGAGATCTCCGTGCGCCACCTGCAGGAGACGCTCTACACGCACAAGGAGGGCGTCCGGCTGCTGCTCGCGCCGGACGAGGGCGAGCGCGCCGAGGACGTCGACTCGGCCGTCGCGCGCAACGTGCTCGCCGCCGTTCGCGCGCGGCATGCGCTGACCGTCGTCGACGTCGGCGCCGTCACGACCGAGGCGAGCGCGATCGCCGCCGAGATGGCCGGCCAGGTGCTGATCGTCGTCACGCCCGACGTGCTGGCGCTGCGCGGCGTGCGGCGGCTGCGCGAGCTGTGGAAGCGGCTTGGCGTGCGCGAGGACGGCGAGGACGTGCACGTGCTGCTCAACCGCGCCTCGCGCCGGCGCGAGGTGCAGCCGGACCTGGCGCGCAAGGTCGTCGGCGACCAGCTGCTCGAGACGACGATCCCGGCCGACTTCACGGCGCTCGAGGCGGCCGTCAACACGGGCACGCCCAGCCGGCTCGAGGACGGCAAGCTGCGCGCCGCCTTCGCGGCGCTGGCGAGCGAGCTCGACGCCGTGCCGGCGGTCGAGGCCGGCTCCGGCGACGGCGGCCGCGGCCTGCTGGCGCGGCTCGGCGGCGAGCGCGGCCAGACGACGGTCGAGCTGATGGGCCTGATGCCGATCCTGCTGCTGATCGTGCTGGCGCTCTGGCAGGTCGCGATCACCGGCTACACCGTCGTGCTCGCCGGGCACGCCGCGCGCGAGGGCGCCAGCGAGCTGGCGGTCAGCCCGAGCGACCGCGGCGCGGACCCGCCCTACCGCAGCGCCGCCGAGCGCGACCTGCCGTCCGGCTGGCGCCCGGGCGCCGAGATCAGCAAGCCCGGCCCGGTCAGCGTCAGGGTCTCGCTGAAGGTGCCGCTGCTGATCCCGGCGCTGCGCGCGCCGATCCGGATCGCGACGACGGCCGCCACCTCCGTCGAGTCGCAGGCGCTGCCGCCGAGCCAGAGCTTCGACGGGAGCGGCGGATGACGCTGCGGCGGCGGCTCGGCGAGCAGCGCGGCCAGGCCTCGGTCGAGCTCGTCGGCATGCTCTGGTGGCTGCTGTTCGTCGCGCTCGTCGTCTGGCAGCTGCTGCTGGCCGTCTGGGCCGCCGACCAGACCGCGAACGCCGCGCGCGTCGCCAGCCGCGTGCAGGGGCGCGGCGGCGACGCCGTCAAGGCGGCGCGCGGCGCGCTCGCCGGCGGCCTGCGCGACGGCGCGCGGACGATCGTCGCGGGCGAGCAGGCGACCGTCAGCGTGCGCGTCCCGATCGTCGTCCCCGGGCTCGGCTCCGACCGCCTGCGCCTGACGCGCAGCGCGATACTGCCGGGGTAGACGTGGGACTGAGGGATCGCATCGTCGCCGATCGGGCGCGCGGCTCGGACAGCTCGCCGGAGGGCGTCGCCTACTATCGCGCGCGGCTGCTCGAGGAGCTCGACCTCGACGAGGTCGCGCTGCTGTCCGAGGAGCAGCGTCGCGCGCGGCTGGAGCGCGTCGTCGGCCGGATGGTCTCGCGCGAGGGGCCGGTGCTCTCGACCGCCGAGCGCACGCGGCTGATCCGCCGCGTCGTCGACGAGGCCGTCGGGCTCGGCGTGCTCGAGCCGCTGCTGGCCGACGACTCCGTGACCGAGATCATGGTCAACGGCACCGACGAGATCTACGTCGAGCGCGACGGCCGGATCGAGCGCGCCGACATCTCCTTCAGCGACGAGGCGCAGCTGCTGCAGACGATCGACCGGATCGTCTCGCAGGTCAACCGCCGCGTCGACGAGTCGAGCCCGATGGTCGACGCGCGGCTGCCGACCGGCGAGCGCGTCAACGTGATCATCCCGCCGCTGGCGCTGCACGGCCCGACGCTGACGATCCGCCGCTTCCCGCGCCTGTTCACGCTCGACGAGCTGATCCGGATCCGCTCGCTCGACGGCGCGACCGGCGAGCTGCTGCGCGCGCTCGTGCGCGCGCGCCTGAACGTCGTCATCTCCGGCGGCACCGGCGCCGGCAAGACGACGCTGCTGAACGCGCTGTCGGCGGCGGTGCCGGACGGCGAGCGGATCATCACCGTCGAGGACAACGCGGAGCTGCGGCTGCAGCAGCCGCACGTCGTCACGCTCGAGGCGCGGCCGCCGAACGTCGAGGGCAAGGGCGAGGTCACGATCCGCGACCTCGTGCGCAACTCGCTGCGCATGCGCCCGGATCGGATCATCGTCGGCGAGGTGCGCGGCGCCGAGACGCTCGACATGCTGCAGGCGCTCAACACCGGCCACGAGGGCTCGCTCGTCACGCTGCACTCGAACGGCTGCGAGGACGCGCTGCACCGGCTCGGCACGCTGGCCTCGATGAGCGACCTGGCGATCCCCTTCGAGGCGCTGCGCGACCAGATCAACTCGGCGATCGACGTGATCGTGCAGATCGACCGCTACGCCGACGGGCGCCGGCGCGTCTCGGAGGTCGCGGCCGTCGCCTCGCGCCGGCGCGAGGGCTTCCGGCTGGAGTCGGTGATGCGCTTCGAGGCCGACCCGGTCGGCGCCGACCGCACCGTCACCGGCGTCAACCGGCACCGGCCGCTGCCGGAGCCGCTGCTGCGGCGGCTGACGCTGCACGGCCAGCGGGTGCCGCCGCAGTTCGACGGGATCGTCGGGATCGCGCCGTGAGCCAGGCCTCGATCGCGCTGCTGGTGCTGGTCGTCTCGGCGCTCGCCGGGCTGGTCGGGCTCTGGCAGCTGCTGGCCGGCACGAGCCGGCGCGCCGAGCTGGCCCAGCGCGGCCAGGTCGCCGGCGGCGAGCGGAGCGGGCGCAGCCTCGTGCACGCGCTCGACGTGCGCCTGCGGCGAACGCCGTCAGGCGCGCGGATCGGCAGCTGGCTGGCCGGCGCCGGCGTCAAGCTGCGCGTCGTCGAGTACGTCGGCATCGTCGCCGGCGCGGCGCTCGTCGGCTTCCTCGTCCTCTCGCAGCTGTTCACGCCGATCCTCGCGCTGCTGATCGCCGTCGCGGCGGCGGTCCTCGTCTCGCGCGCGCTGATCGAGCGCCGCCGCGGCAGCCGCCGCGACGCCTTCGTCGCGCAGCTGCTGGAGATCGCGCGGATGCTCTCCAACGGCGCCGCCGCCGGGCTCTCGATGGCGCAGGCGGTGCGGCTCGCCTCGCGCGAGCTGGCCGACCCGGCCGGCGTCGAGCTGCGCCGCGTCGTCGACGAGATGCAGCTCGGGCGCGGCATCGAGGACGCGCTCGAGGCGCTGCGCCGGCGGCTGCCCTCGCGCGAGGTCGCGGTGCTGATGACGACGCTCGTGATCCAGCAGCGCGCCGGCGGCGACACCGTGCGCGCGCTCGGCGAGCTGGCCGGGACGCTGGAGGCGCGCAAGGACCTGCGGCGCGAGATCGCGACGCTGCTCTCCGGCGTGATCTTCACCTCCTACATCGTCGCCGGCATCGGCGCGGCGACGATCCTGCTGGTCAACGCGATCTCGCCCGGCGTCACCAAGCAGATGACCTCCTCGGCGCTCGGCGTCGCCGGGCTGCTGGTCGCGGCGCTGCTGTGGGCCGTCGCCTTCGTCCTGATCCGCCGCACGACGCGGGTGAGCGTCTGATGGCCGCGCTCTACGGCGCGCTGGCGGCGCTCTTCTGCGGCATCGGGCTGTTCGCGATCCCGCGGCTGCGCGACAAGGGGCCGGTCGCGCGGCTCGGCGGCGTCGCCGACGCGCATGGCGAGACGGCGCGCCGGTCCGTCGTCGCCAGGCTGGTCGACGACCTGGCGGCGCGGATCGGCCCGCGGCTGGCGCCGAGCCTGCGCAGCGCGCGGCGCGCCTCGCTCGAGCGCAAGCTCGACTACGCCGGCCGCCCCGGCGGGCTGACGGTGCAGCGCTTCATGGGCCTCAAGGGCGCGCTGGCGGTGCTGCTCGGGGTCGTGCTCGGCGGCCTGCTGGTCGCGATCGGCTCCTCGCCGATCTTCCTCGTCCTGCTGCTGGCGATCGGCTGGTTCAGCCCTGACGTCTGGCTCTCGCGCGCCGGCCGCATGCGCCAAGAGGCGATCGAGAGGGCGCTGCCGGACTTCCTCGACATCCTCGCCGTCAGCGTCCGTGCCGGGCTCGGCTACCGGCTCGCGCTGCGGCGCGTCGCCGAGGCGCTCGAGGGGCCGATCGCCGAGGAGATGCTGACCGTGCTGCGCCAGATGGAGCTCGGCCAGCAGCGCCGCGAGGCGTTCCTGGCGCTGCGCGAGCGCAACGACTCGGAGTCGCTGAAGGCGTTCGTCGCCGCGCAGCTGCAGGCCGAGGAGCTGGGCGTGCCGCTGGCCGAGGCGCTCAACGACATCGCCGCCGACATGCGCCGGCTCTCCTACCAGCACGCGCGCCGCCAGGCGCAGCGCGCCGGCCCGCGCGTGAGCCTGCTGACGACGACGCTGATCGTCCCCGGCGCCGTGATCCTGATCCTGCTCGCCGTCTACTTCTCCGCGGGCCTGAACGGCGGGAGCCCGCTTGGCTAGCGAGCGCCTGCGCGAGCGCGGCAGCGACGGCGCGGGCGGCTGGCTGGCCTCGGCCTGCCGGCTGATCCTGAACGTCCGCGCCGGCATCCTGCTGGTCACGCTGCTCTCGCTCAGCCAGGCCGAGCACCGCGAGCTGACGGCCGCCGCGATCATCGTCGCGGCGATCGCCTCGCTCGTCCCGATCCTCTGGTGGGAGCGCGTCGGGCCGGCGATCGTGCGCCACCCGTCCTACCTGGCCGGCGAGCTGGTGCTGGCGGCGCTGATCCTCGTGCTGACCGGCGTCGACAGCCCGTTCTTCTTCTTCACGCTCGGCACCGCGCTGCTCGGCGGGCTTGTCTACGGCTACCCGGGCGCGGCGCTCTTCTCGGTGCTGCTGGTCGTCGGCTACGCCTACGCGATCCACGTGCGCTCGCCGTTCGACGGCACGCTGGTCGACTTCCGCACGGTCGTCGTGCTGCCGGCGCTGTACCCGATCGTCGCGGTCGCCGGCGCCGGCGCGCGGCGGCTGCTCGACCGCCAGGCCGCCGCCGAGAGCACGCTCGCCGCCCAGCAGGGGCAGCTGGCGGCGCAGGCCGAGCGCGAGCGGCTGGCGCGCGACATGCACGACTCGCTGGCCAAGACCGTGCACGGCATCGGCTTCTCGGCGCTGGCGCTCTCGCGCCGCATCGAGGTCGATCCGCACGGCGCCGTCGAGGACGCGCGGCGGCTCGCCGAGGACGCGCGCACCGCGGCCCAGGAGGCGCGCGAGCTGCTCTCCGGGCTGCGCGGGCGCGACGACGACGAGCTGCCGCTGCCGACCGCGATCCGCTCGGAGGCCTCGCGCTGGGGCGAGCGGACCGGGATCCGGATCGGCGGCTCGCTCGACGACGTCGGCCCGCTGCCGACGCTGGCGCTGCGCGAGCTGCGCTGGATCCTCAAGGAGGCGCTGGCGAACGTCGAGCGCTACGCGAAGCCGAGCCGCGTCGACGTGCACCTGCGCCGGCTCGGCGACCGCGTCGTGCTGACGATCGCCGACGACGGCGCCGGCTTCGAGGCGCCGGAGGAGCTCGACGCGCTGACCCGCGTCGGCTCGTTCGGGCTCGCCGGCATGCGCGAGCGCGCCCGGCTGGCGGGCGGCGACCTGACTGTCGAATCAGAGCCGGGGGAGGGCTGCGTCGTCTCCGCCTGGGTGCCGGCGGGAGCGCCGGCGCGCCAGCGCGAGACGGCGGCGCCGCCGCCTGCGGCGCAAGCGAGCGCGGGCGACCGTGCGGTGGAGGGGTACACGTGGCAGTGATCCGGGTGATGCTGGTCGACGACAACGCGATCGTGCGGCGCGGGATCGCGTCGCTGCTGTCGGACGCCGACGGCATCGACGTCGTCGCCGAGGCCGGCGACGGGCGCGAGGCGATCGAGCGGGCGCGCGAGGCGCGGCCGGACGTCGTCTGCCTCGACGTGCGGATGCCGATCATGGACGGCGTCGCGGCGGCGGGGCCGCTCTCGGAGCGCTCGAAGGTGCTGATGCTCTCCTACTCCGAGGACGAGCAGCTGGTGACCGGCGCGATCCGCAACGGCGCCGTCGGCTACCTCGTGCACGGCCGCTTCGACCCGGAGGAGCTGGAGGCGCGGATCAAGGCGGTCGCGGCCGGCGAGATGGTGCTCTCGCCGGCGGTCACGCCGGCCGTCTTCGAGGCGCTGCGGCGCGCGCCGGGCACGGAGAACCAGGAGGACGAGCTCGGCATGGGCTCGCTGACGGCGCGCGAGCGCGAGGTGCTGAACCTGCTCGCCCGCGGGCTCTCGAACGCGGCGATCGCCGAGCAGCTGGTGATCACCAACAAGACGGTCAAGAACCACCTCTCGCGCGTCTACGAGAAGATCGGCGTGCACTCGCGCGCCGAGGCGATCGCGCTCTGGCTCGGCGTCCGCGGCGACTGAGCGCCCCGTCGCCGCGCGGCGGTCCCAGAACCAAGTTGGGTCTCGGGACTCTCGTGCGGCGCGCCGGCCGCGCATAGATTGGCGCCACGTCAACCGATCTCGACCCCTCCGGCGAGAGCGGCGCGGCGCCCAGCCGACGTCTCCTCCGGTTGAGTACCGCCCCTGGGGCCCGCCCTTGACCACGGCGGGCCCCAGGCATTGGCGGCCGGGACCTTCGGCCCATGCCGCAGATGGGTCCCGGGACCCTGGCGCGGCCCCACGGCCGCCCGTAGATTCCGGAAGGTGGTCCGGGTCCTGCTGCGTGAGCTGTGCATCTGCGCGTACGTGCGCGGCCGCGGCGCCGCGGGCCAGACGGCGACCGAGTACCTGGGCGTGCTGCTCGTCGTCTCGGTGATCGTCGCGGCGATCGCCAAGACCGACGTCGGCCACTCGATCACCGACAAGCTCTCGAGCCTCGTCGGCGACCTTTCCGGCGGCAGCTCGCCTGCCACGAAGTAGCCTCTGGCTCGTGAGGCGCGTCGTCGCCGCCATCGTGCTCCTCGCGGCACTGGCGCTGCCGGCCGCGGCGCCGGCGCAGAACCGCGCGCTCGTGATCCTCGACGCGTCGAAGTCGATGAACGAGCCGGCCGGCGACGGCGGCACGCGGCTCGACGCCGCCAAGCGCGCCGTCGACGCGCTGGTCGGCCGGCTGCCGGCGGGCTCCTCGCTCGGCCTGCGCGTCTACGGCTCGAAGGTCGCCGGCGTCGCGCGCGCCGTCGCCTGCCGCGACAGCACGCTGGCGATCCCGGTCGGGCCGCTCGAGAAGGCGTCGCTGACGGCGACCGTCGGCGCGCTGCAGGGGCGCGGGCGCACGCCGATCGGCCGCTCGCTGCTGGCGGCGCCGGGCGACCTCGGCGGCGCCGCCGGCAGGCGCGCGGTCGTGCTCGTCTCCGACGGCGGCGACGACTGCGCGCCGCCGGATCCCTGCCGGGCGGCGGCGACGGTCGCGCGCGGCGGCCTGGACCTGACGATCTCGGTCGTCGGGCTGCAGGTGAGCGCGCGCGTGCGGCGCCAGCTCGAGTGCATCGCGCGCGCCGGCGGCGGCGCCTACGTCGGCGTCGGCGACGCCGACCGGCTCGGCGACGAGCTGTCGGCGCTGCTCGGCCGCGCGTTCCGCTCCTACGCGCCGGCCGGCACGCGCGTGCGCGGCGGGACCGCCGCCGGCGCGGCGCCGACGCTCGGCGCCGGCCTCTTCCAGGAGACGCTGAAGCCCGGCGACGAGCGCTGGTACGCCGTCCGGGTGCCGGCCGGGCGGCGGCTGGTCGCTGCGGTCACGGCGATCCCGTCGCCGCGGGCGCGCGGCCAGGCGGCGCTCGCCAGCGAGCTGCGCGGGCCCGGCGGCGCGCTCGTCGCCAACGACGGCCAGGTGCTCTACGGGCAGGCGGCGGGGGAGGACGGGCGCGTCGTCACGTCGGCGCTGCGGACGCCCGGGCCGGTCGGCGCGAGCGGCCGCTACCTGATCCACGTGCGGATCGCCGACGACGGGCTCGACCCGCTGCCGCTGCCGATCGAGCTCGGCGTGCAGCTGCTCGCGCCCGGCGCCGCGCCGGGGCTGGTGCGGACGCCGGGCGGCCTGCCGCGCGCCAGCGCGTCGCCGGTCGCGCGCGTGCCGGCGCCGACGGCGAGCGCGGCGCCTGACGGCGCGGCGGACGGCGCGGGCGGCGGCGGCCGCGTCGGCTGGGGGCCGGTGGCGGCGATCGGCGTCGCGGCGCTCGCGCTCGGCTTCGCCGCAGCCTGGACGCTCGCCGGAAGGCGGCGCGCGTGAGCGCCGCGCGCCGCGGAGCCCCGGGCGTGCCAGCGTCGGCCCGGCGACCGCGGGCGGCCGCCGGCGTGCGCCGCGGAGCGCTTGGCGCGCGGGCGCTGGCCGTGCCGGCCCGGCGCGCGCTCGTCGCGGCGCTGGTGGCGCTCGCCCTGGCGGTGGCCGCGCCGGCGGCGCCGGCTCGCGCGCAGAGCGCGGCGCCGGTCGTCGGCGCCGGCTCCTTCAACGCCGCGCCGATCCTGACGCCCGGCAGCTACAGCGACACCGTGCTGCCGCAGGAGTACCTCTACTACGGCATCCACCTGCGGACCGGCCAGCGGCTGCACGTCAGCGCCGACGCCGAGCTCGGCCGCCGGGCGCTGCTCGACCTCGGCATCGCCTTCGTCAAGGTCAACGTCGCGTCGCCGCTGCGCGAGCCGATCCGCTCCGGGGTCGACGGCGCGCAGAGCTTCGGCGGCGGCGCCGGCGGCGCCGACTTCACGCTGCCGCCGGTCGGCACGATCGCGCAGCAGACCTCGACGACCGAGCCCTGGACCGGCCCCGGCGTCTACTTCGTCTCCGTCTACGCCGACTACGTCGGCACGCGCCAGCCGCCGCTGCCGGCGCAGATCCCGTTCCACTTCACGCTCGCGGTCTCGGGCACGCCGCGCGGCGGCGGCGCGCCCGTCGCCTCGGCGACGCCGCGGCTGCGTGTCCGCGCGACGCCGACGCCGACCGCCGCGCGGCATGGCTCCCGCGGCGCGAGCACGGCGCTAGCGGCCGCGATCGGCGCGCTCGCGCTGCTGCTCGGCGGCGCCGGCGGGCTGCTCGCTCGCCGGCGCTCGAACTGAGCGTCACAGCGTTCCGGCTCGCGGCACTCAAGGGCCATGGACGCCGAGGCGTTTGCCGAGCTCTACGAACGGGAGGCCGAGAGCGTGCTCGTCTTCATCGCCCGCCGCACGCTCGACGCCGAGCTGGCGCTGGACCTGACCGCCGAGACCTTCGCGCAGGCCTTTCGCGGCTGGCATCGCTTTCGCGGCACGACCGCGCCCGAGCAGCGCGCCTTCCTCTTCACGATCGCGCGCCGCCAGCTGAGCCGCTATCACCGCCGCGGCAGGGTCGAGCGGCGCGCGCTCGACGCGCTCGCGGCGCGCGTGCCGACGGTCCAGGAGGACGACGTCCGCGAGATCGAGCGGGCCGCCGGCCTGGCCGACCTGCGCGGCGCGCTCGGCGGCGAGCTGGCGCGGCTCTCGCACGAGCAGCGCGCGGCGCTGCAGCTGCGGATCGTCGAGGAGCGCCCGTACCCGGAGGTCGCGGCGACGCTCGGGATCAGCGGGCCGGTGGCGCGGGCGCGCGTCTCGCGGGCGCTGCGGACGCTCGCCGACGCGCTCGGCCGCCGCTCGATCTCGGAGGAGCTGGCATGACGCCGCCGCGCCCGCAGATCCTCGACGAGCTGGGCAGCGAGCTGCTGCGCGCGATCCGCGCCCAGGAGGAGGCCAGCGGCGCCCACGATCATGCGCCGCCGAGCGGCCGCTGGCCCGCCGTCGCGGGCCCGCGCCACTGGCGGCGCCGCTCGCTGCTGCTGACGCTCGCGGCGCTGCTCGGGCTGGCGGCCGTCGCGACCGCGGCGACGCTGATCGTCGGCCGCGGCGCGCCGATCGCGCCGGCGCCGCCCGGCACCGTCCCGCCGGAGCTGCGGCCCGTCCCCGGCAGCGAGCGGCTGAACGGGCTCGACGTCCCCGACCCCGACGGCGGCCCGGCCTGGGACGTCCGCACCTCGCGCAGCACGACCGGCGCGATCTGCACGACGGTCGGGCAGCTGCTCGACGGCCAGCTCGGGCTGGTCGGGCTCGACCACCGCTTCCGCGCGCTGCCCGCCGGCGCCGCCGACACCTGCAGCACGCCGCAGCGCCGGGGCGCGACGCTCGCGGGCGCGCGCGCCTTCCCGGCGGGCCGCGGCCTGAGCGACCTGACGGTCGTCAGCGGCGTCGCGGCGCCCTCGGTCCGCCGCGCGGTGGTGATCGCGGGCGCGCACAGGCAGACGCTGAAGCTGGGGCCGGCCGACGCCTTCCTGGCCGTCCTGCGCGGCACGCCCGAGCAGCTGCGGCCGCGCCTCGTCCTGACCGGCGCGGACGGCCGCACGAGCACGCTGCGCTTCGACGACAGCGGCGAGTTCTTCGCGCCCGACCCGAGCCGCGGCGCGCCCTGGGCGCTGCAGCGCAGCGCCGGCCGGCACGGGCTGATCTGCATCGGCGCCGTGCGGGCGCGCGGGCCGGACTCGCCCGACCCGGCGACGCCGTTCGCGGCGTTCATGCCGACGCCGACGGTGCCGGCGCACTGCGGCACGCCGGGCACGTCGTTCGCCGATGTGCGGCGCTTCGTGCCGCAGCCGATGCGCGCCCCGATGCAGATCAGGTGGGGTGCGAACCCGGCGCGGACGGTCGTCTGGGGCGCCGCCGCGAGCGCCGGCGCGACCGTCACGCTGCGCGGCGCCGGCGCCCCGCGCACGATCGCCGTCGACCCGAAGACGCACGGCTTCCTCGCCGTGCTCGACGGCCACGTCGACCCGCGTGCGCTGCGGCTCACCGTCGACGGCCGCCCGGCGGCGCCCGGCCGCGGCCGCAGCGGCCGCGCGCTGACGCGGCCGGCGGTGCCCGCCTGGCGCTCGCTCGCCGCGGCCACGCGTGGGCTGACGCCGCCGCCGTTCCACGTCCTGCCGGGGACGAGCGCGATCGTCGGCCACGCCGCCGATCCGACCGGCGGCCCGGCCTGGGCGATGCGCAGCTTCGCGGCGACGATCCCGCGCAATACGAAGGTCTATCCGAAGCACGCGTCGCGGCGCCTGACCTGCTTCGCGATCGGCGTCGCCGGCGGCGGCGGGCGCCTCAGCGAGCCGCTGCCGGGCGGCCGCTCGCGCCGCATCGGCGACGACCGCGGCGCGTCCTGCTATGTCGAGCGCTCGCTGGCCGGTCGGCTGCCGGGGCCACTCGAGCGCGTCTACGTCGACGATCCCGGCGCGACCGACCCGAAGCCGACCCGCATCGTCGTCAGCGGCGTGCTCGGCAGCCACGTCCGCTCGGCCGAGCTGCTCGGCGCCGGCGCGCCGCGGCCGCTCGCGCTCGGCCCGCTCGGCAGCTACCTCGTCGTGCTCGGACCGGACCAGATCGGCGCCACCCTGCGCGTGCGCGCGACCGACGCCGACGGCAGGGTCCGCGAGGCGCGCCGCGAGGGGCTGCAGCTGCGTTGCCCGCTCGACCCGTCGCACACGATGCGCGTCGCCGACCCCGGCGGCGGACCGCCGTGGGTCGCCGGCGCGACGCCCGGCTGCACGTTCCTCGGGCGCGTGATCGCCGACCAGCTCGTCAGCGCCCCGCCCGGGCAGACCTACGTCATGCCCGGTCCGCAGGCGGCCACGTCGGGCGCCAGCTTCGGCCTCCATCGCCGGGGCAAGCCGGTCAGCGTCTCCGTCCAGCCGCAGGTCTCCCTCGGGGCGCCGACGCCGCGTACGAGCGGCGAGATCGAGCGCCGCACGCTCGCCGGCGACACGGTGATCCAGGGGCACGCCGCGGCCGACGTCGTGTCGGTGACGCTGCGGACGCCGCGCGACGTGCGCACGCTGCGACCGGTCGGCGGCGTCTTCCTCGCGGTCTACGACGGCTTCTTCTACGACGGCGACCTCGTCGTCACCGCGCATCTGCGCGACAGGCGCTCGACGACGATCCGGCAGGGACTCGACCGCCGCTCGGGCTGACCGGCGCGCGGGGCGCGGCTGCCGGCAAGCGAGCCCAGCCCGCGCTCGCCACGCCGCGGCGCGCCCCCGGCGAGCGCGCCGAGCCCGCTCGCCACGCGCGGGCGCGCCGCCGGCGAGCGCGCCTAGAAGACCGCTGAAATAGTCGCGGCTCTGTCCGGTGGGTTTAAGACCCTGTCGGGCGTGTTTGCGACGACGTCTGGCCAGGTCGGGTTCTTTGATGCGGCCGAGCTTGCTCGGCCGCTGCCGGCGGGGTCGTTTTTCGCGCTGTTGGCCGAGCATGGGCACAGGATCGTGCGCGATGAGGACTTCGCGGCGTATTATGCGGAGCGGATGGGGCGGCCGTCGATCCCGCCGGCGCAGCTGGCGAAGGTGCTGTTGTTGCAGTATCGGACGGGCGCGTCGGACGAGCAGGCGATGGAGTGCGTGGCGTGGGATCTGCGCTGGAAGATCGCGCTGGGCCTGAGCGTCGATCATCAGGGCTGGCATCCGACGTCGTTGACGAAGTTCCGCGCGCGGCTGCTGCTGCACCGGCTCGAGCGCGTGGCGTTGGAGCGCTCACTGGAGCTCGCCGAGCAGCTCGGGATGCTTGATGGGCCGGTCGAGCAGATCATCGACTCCACGCCGATGCTCGGCGCCGCGGCGACCCAGGACACCGTGCGGTTGGTGCGCCATGGCGTTCGCAAGCTGCTTGATGCGATCGTGGGCGTTGACGCGGACGCGGCGGGCAAGCTTGATCGCGGCTTGGTGTTCGACTACACGCGCCCGAACGACAAGCCCGACTGCCGCTGGCGCGAGAAGGCCGAGCGCGAGCGGATGCTCACGCGCGTTGCCGAGGACGCCGAGCGGGCGCTGCACGCGATCGAGCACGCCGACGGACTGCTCGCCGATCCGAGCGTCGCCGACGCGCATCGGCTGCTGCGCGAGCTGATCGGCCAGGACTTCGACGTCGATGACGACGGCGTCCCGAGGTCGCACCGAGGGACGCGCTCGGATCGGATCATCTCGACCGTCGATCCGGAGATGCGCCACGGCCGCAAGAGCCAGCATCAGCGCTTTGACGGCTTCAAGCTCTCGGTCGCGGTCACGAACACGCAGGTGCCGCTGATCGCGGCGGTCGAGGTCGCGCCGGCGTCCGAGCAAGACGGGCCTCGGGCCAAGCACCTCATCGACGCGCAGCCGCCCGCGCGGCGTCCGCCGCGGGTGCTCGGAGACACCGCCTATGGGACAGGTCCGGTGCGCGCCGAACTGGCCGAGCGCGGGGTTGAGGTGCTCGCGCCGCTGGCGCCGGGAATGACCAAGCCCGGGCGCTTGGGCAAGCGCGACTTTGACGTCAATCTCGACGCCGGCACCGTCGTCTGCCCCGCCGGCGAGATCGCGGCGATCCGCACCGAGCCCCGGGGAGCGCGGCGGGCGCGGTTCGCGAAGGCCGGCTGTGATCGATGCCAGCTGCGCGATCGCTGCGCCAGTCCCGTCCGCGGCGACCGTCAAATCCTGCTCGCGCCCGACGAGGCGCTGCTGCTCGCCGCTCGGCACGCGCTCCAGGACCCGATCACGGCCGAGCACCTGCGCCGCACGCGGCCACGCGTCGAGCGGCTGCTCGGCCTGCTCGCCCACCGCTACCGAGCCCGCAAGAGCCGCTACATCGGCACTCGCAAAGCCCGCCTGCAAGCCGCCTGGACCGCCGCCCTGGCCAACCTCAACCCCCTCGGCCGCCACCTCGCCGCCCAGACCGCATGACCCACCGCAGCACACCACCCCCACCCGCCGACTCAAGCGCGCAGCCAGCCCAGCCGCCCGCGCGCTGAAACCGACTTCTTCAGCGGTCTTCTAGTGTCCTGCGCCGTTAATTCGTTGTGGAAGTCGTTGGGGTGATGTCAGGATCTCCTCGGCGGTCTTGGTCCAGATGAACGGCCGCGGGTTCTCGTTCCAGGCCTTGACCCGGTCGCGGAT
>Ga0153956_1000385_pt1 | contig 52018 bp, 41 predicted proteins | sample TSFL040MetaG_FD_104704 | JGI IMG/M metagenome (GOLD analysis project Ga0153956, IMG submission 104704) | Attine ant fungus gardens microbial communities from Florida, USA - TSFL040 MetaG | ecosystem: Host-associated > Fungi > Mycelium > Unclassified | place: USA: Florida, Wekiwa Springs... | reverse complement strand
GTGACCCTTCCCTCACGAACCGCGGGGAGGTTCGTCCAGGGTCACCCCCGCCGTCCCTCCCGGGCCACTCCCGGGGGGAGAGGTGGAGGGACCGTGCCGGGAGGGTCACGGGAGCCTCACGGCAGACGGACGGACCCGTCACCGATCCGTGACCCCGTGACGGAGAGGCCGGGAACCTCACGCGCCCCGGAGGTGAGTTCGCAGTTAGCGACACATGTTGTCGCTAAGTGCGAACGCGGTCCGGGCCGGGACTCCCCCAGGGGCCGGGAGGTGTGACGTCCCCGGCATCCTCGTCACGACCTGTGACGTCTTCCCGCAGGGACCCTCACGTCCCGGGGGTGTCTGAGCGGTCAGGGATCTCCGCTGTTCCTTATGCGCCTCATGGGCGCATAAGGAACAGCGGAGATCCTGGACTGCGCGGATCACCCGGAGAACGTGACGAACCCTTGACGCCTCCCCCGCACCCCTCACGTCCTGGGCGCCTCGTGGGGGTCACAGCCTGCCCGGGCCCCCATGAGGCGCCCAGGACGCCCGCGCCCCAACTCGGACGGCCGCCCGGGCCGGAGCCCCCGCCCCCGGGCCCCCGCCCGTCCCTCCCCGCCACCGCTCATCTAGGGTCCGCGGCTTGAGTCGGCCCTTCATCCTCGCCCAGATCTCGGACCCCCATCTCGGCGAGCCGCCGATTGCCGGGGTCAAGCCGAAGAAGTCGCTGCGGGAGGTCGTCGCGGCGATCGCGGGGCTGCCGAACTCGGTCGACGCGATCCTCATCACCGGCGACCTCGCCGAGCATGCGGCGCCGGAGGAGTACCGGCTCGCGGCGAAGCTCATCGGCGCGCTCGGGGTCCCGATCCACGTCCTGCCCGGCAACCACGACGAGCGGGCGACGATGCGCGCGGCCTTCTCGCTGCCCGGCGAGGCGGACGGGCCGATCGATTACGCGGTCGACCTCGGGCCGTTGCGCCTGGTGGTGATCGACTCGACCATCCCGGGCGAGGACCGCGGCGGCTTCGAGCCCGGCCAGCTCGCCCGCCTCGAGGCGGAGCTCGCGAGCGCCCCCGCGCAGCCGACGATCGTCGCCATGCACCAGCCCCCGCTCGCCACCGGCATCGCCGAGTGGGACGGTGTCAACCTGCCCGCCTCGGAGCGGCGCGAGCTGGCCGCGGTGATCGAGCGCCATCCCCAGGTCCGCGCGATCGTCGGCGGCCACCTCCACCGCATCGCCGCCTCCAGCCTCGCCGGCCGCCCCGTCATCGTCGCGCCGAGCACCTTCGTCCAGGCCCGCCCGAACTTCGAGACCGAAAAGGTGAAGCTCCGTGACCACTGCCGCGGCTTCCTCCTGCACGTGCTGAGCGATGGCGAGCTCTCGACCCAGGTGGAGATCGTCACCGAGGGGTGAGCGCCGCCGGCGAAGGCGAGCCTCACCGCGGAGCCGGCCTACTCGACCGCCGTCGGTGCCAACGGGATCTCCTCCGCCTCGGCCGCGCCGAGAACCTTGCGATCGAAGGTGGCCACCGCACCGCCGGTACGGGACGCGGTTGCCAGGCAATAGGCGTCGGGGAGGCTGATCGGATGGCGGGCGCGGAGCCGCGCGGCGTGGACGGCGATGGCCTCGCTCGGTTGTTGGATCACGACCCCGAGCGCACCGATCGCCTCCCGCGCGGCCCGGAGTCGTCGGTCGTGGGCGGCCGGCGCGACCAGCACCTCGGAGAGGTTGACGGCGCTTACGAGCCGGGTATCGCCCACCGCGTGCCAGCCGCTGAAGAGCGCGCGAGAGCGGGGGTGGTGGGGATCGGAGCCGTCGAGCGCGCCGATCAGGACATCGGCGTCGAGCACGACCTTCAACGCTGCGCGTCCTCCGCGTCGAGCCGCTCCAGGTACCCGGACGGGTAGTCGCCGGTGAGCGCGCCGAAGGCGCTCTCGAAGGTGAACGCGCCGCGGCGGATCCGCACCTCACCGTCGCCGAGCGCCTCGATCACGACCTGATCCCCGGCACGCAGACCGGCCTCGTCGAGCGCGGCGACGGGGACCGTGACCTGATGCTTGCTGGAGATCCTCGACATTCCTTTACGGTAGCAGTAAAGGAATACCGGGCGGCCGGGGCTGCCGCGCCCCGACCGCCCGTCCAGCGCGGAGGTCGCTACTTGGCGGCGACCTTGTAGATGCTGCCGGTCAGATCGCCGGCGTAGATGCTGCCGTCGTTCACGCCGAGCGCGATGACGGGAGCGGCGAAGCCGGTGAGCAGCGGCCGCGGCTGTCCCTTCTCCGACATTTCGACGACTTCCGGACCTTTGCCGGTCCCGCCGAAGAGCGAGACGTACAGGGTCTTGCCGATCGAACCGATGCCCATCGGCGAGGAGTGCGGCGGCAGGTAGATCGCCGGTTCGTCGAACCCCTTGCACTGCTTCTGCTGCTTCGGCAGCATCCAGGTGCAGGTCGGGAAGCCGTAGTTCTGACCCGGCTTGGCGACGACGATCTGGTCGTTCGGCGCCTTACCGCCCTTGTCCTGCGCGAGGACGCTGACGTAGGGGTACTTCGAGCCCTGCGGGAAGGTCAGCTGGAACGGCTGACGCAGCCCTTCGGCGACGACCTTGAAGCCCTTGCCGGCGGCGGTCATCGAGACGACGGCCTGGGAGGGCTTGGCGGGATCGGCGCTGTGGTCGTACTTCGGGTTCAGGGCGAGGCCCGCGTAGAGGCGGCCGTCGGGGCCGAAGGCGAGCCCGTTGAAGCCCGGGAAGCCCTTCTTCTTGCTCGCGTAGACCGTCTTCTCACCGCTGAACTTGGTGCCGTTCCAGCCGCTCAGGGAGACGATGGTCGGCCCGGTCGAGACGTACAGCTCCTTCGACTTCCAGGCGAGGCCGAAGACGATCGGCGGCGTGTTCGGGACTTTGGTCGCCTTGCCGCCGGCGACGGTGAAGAGGCCGCCGGGACCGCCGGTCTGCTCGTTCGGGCCGGAGCCGGCGAAGACCGTCGAGCCGGTGAAGGCGAAGGCGGTCGGCGTCGGGACGCCGGTGCCGACCACTTCCACGGCGTTGCCGTTGGCGGCTTTCGGCAGGGGCGGTCCGGCGGCACCGCTCGTGGCGACGACGGCGAGGGATGCGACAGCGGCCAGGGCCGCGAGCAAGGCGGCGCCAAACCAGCGCGGATGAGACATATGACTCCTTTGGGTTTCGGTATCGGGGGATTTGGTTACTTCGGGCGGCCCCCGCCAGATCCCGAACCTATCCGCCCAGCACGCGTTCCGCCAGCAACTCGACGTAACGGTCCTCCTCGGGGAAGGGGAAGCCGGGCATCGCCGAGGCGACGGCGGCGCGGCCGTGCAGGTTCATCCAGAGCAGGATCCCGTAGTCGAAGGCGTCCTCCTCGGCGACGCCGCAACGGCGCACCACGTCGACCAGGCTGGCGAAGACGTCCATGCCGAGCTTCGTCTCGTCATCCTCGGGTTCGGGGTTGATGTGGCGCTGGAAGAGGACGGCGTAGTGGCCGGGGCGCTCGCGGGCGAAGCGCAGGTAGGCGTGGCCGATCGCGACGAGCTGGTCGCGCGGGTCCTCCCCGGCCCCGGCGCTTGCGGCGGCCATCGCCGCGCCGAGCTCGGCGAAGCCCGCTTCGCTGACCGCGCGGAAGAGCTCCTCGCGGTTCGCGAAGTGGAGGTAGAGGGCGGTCGGGCTGACCCCGGCGCGGCGGGTGACGGCGCGCACCGAGACGGTCTCCGGGTCTTCGCTCTCGGCGAGGAGCGCGGTCGCGGCCTCGAGCAGCGTCGCCCGCAGCCGGTCGCCCTCCCCCCGGGCGTTCCTTCCTCGAATCTTCACATCTCGGTTGACATCGTTCATTTACAGTGTAAACCTACTTTCCCGAACGGCCGCCCGCAAGCGCTGTTCCTGATGCCGACCAGTCCGGCGAAAGGAACAGCTGGAGAGGAGCACCTATGTCGCAGCGCCTCGCAAGCATCGCAACCGCCCGCCCTCGGCGCTTCGGCCTCGTCGCGCTGGCGACCTTCCTGGTCGTCGCCGTGATCGGCAGCGCCGCGCCGGGGAGCTTCGACGTCCCGCACGCCTTCGTCGACCCGGGCTCGGAGTCGGGCCACGCCCGCGAGCAGATCGAAGCGGCGAGCGGGCAGACCGCCGAACCGGCCGTGATCGCGCTGGTCGACGGCGCGCCGGGCAGCGCCGAGGTCGCCGCGGCGGCGAAGACGCTGGAAGCCGATCCGGGCATCGCCCAGGTCACCCGCCCCACCGCGGGCTCGCCGCTCGTCTCCGGCGACGGGCAGCGCACCATGGTCGCCGCGACGCTCGCCGCCTCGGCCTCGGAAACCGAGGTCGGCGAACGCCTGATGAGCGCCTTCGACGGCGAGGCGGGGGTCGAGCTCGGCGGCTACGCGGTCGCCCAGACCCAGGTCTCCGAACAGGCGACCGCCGACCTGACGACGGCGGAGATGATCGCCTTCCCGCTGCTTGCCCTGCTCACCTTCGTCTTCTTCCGCGGGATCGCGGCGCTGCTGCCGCTGGCGGTCGGGGCGACCACGGTCCTCGGCGCCTTCGCCGTGCTGCGCGCCGTCAACGAGACGCTGGCGATCTCGCCCTTCGCGCTCAACCTGGTGATCGGCATGGGACTCGGGCTGGCGGTCGACTACAGCCTGCTCATGGTCTCGCGGTTCCGCGAGGAGCTGGGTCGCGGCGTCGACCCGCCGCGGGCGCTGGTGGCGACGCTCCGCAACGCCGGCCACACCGTCCTCTTCAGCGCGGTCACGGTGGCGGCGGCGCTCGCGTGCCTCTGCGTCTTCCCCCAGCGCTTCCTCGTCTCGATGGGGATCGGCGGCATCGTCGTCGCCCTGGTCGCCGCCGCCGCGACCTTCCTCGTCCTGCCGCCGCTGCTGATCCTGATGGCGCCGCGCCTCGGCAAGGTGACGCCGAAGCCGGCGGGCACCGGCCGCTGGTACGGGCTGGCGAAGTGGGTGATGCGGCGGCCGACGCTGACCGCGATCGGCGCGGCGGCGATCATGTGCGTGCTGGCGGCGCCGACCCTGGGCCTCCACTGGACCGGCGTCGACGCGACCGCGCTGCCGGACGGCGAGAGCGCGCGGACGGTCTTCGAAACGCAGCAGCGCGAATTCCCGGACGCGGACGCGAGCCCGGTCTTCGTCGCGGTCGACGCGGCGCGGGGCGACGGCGCCCAGGTGGCGAGCTACGGCCGCGCGCTCGGGGAAGTCGACGGCGTCGAGCGGGCGGCCCCGCCGGCCTACCTCGGCGACGGCGTCTGGCGGGTCGAAGTCGGCGTGCCGGGGGCGCCCAGCTCGGCGGCCTCCCAAGACGTGGTCAGCGACCTCCGCGCGGTCGCCTCCCCCTTCCCGGCGCTGGTCGGCGGCAACGCGGCCGAACTGAAGGACTCCCAGGCCGCGGTGACCGACTCGGTCGGCCTCGCGATCGTCCTCCTGGTCATCCTCACCTGCACCGCCCTCTGGCTGATGACCGGCTCGGTGATCCTCCCGATCAAGGCCCTGATCATGAACTTCCTCACCCTGGCGGCGGCGACCGGCATCGTCGTCTTCGTCTTCCAGGAAGGCAACCTGGCGGGCCTCTTCGGCGCCGAAGCCCAGGGCGGCATCGAGCAGACCGATTACCTCGTGATGGCGGCGATCGTCTTCGGCCTCTCCACCGATTACGGCGTCTTCCTGCTCACCCGGATCAAGGAAGCCCGCGACGCCGGCGCCCCCGACGACGAGGCGATCGCCGCCGGCCTCGAGCACACCGGCGGGGTCGTCTCCGCCGCCGCCATCCTCCTCGCCATCGCCCTCGGCGCCTTCGTCACCTCCGGCATGGCCTTCCTCAAAGAGCTCGGCCTCGGCGCCGGCATGGCGGTCCTGCTCGACGCCTTCGTCGTCCGGGCCCTCCTGGTGCCCTCGCTGATGAAGCTCCTCGGGGCCGCCAACTGGTGGTCCCCCCGCCCCCTGCGCCGCCTCCACGAACGGGTCGGCCCGGCGCTTGGCGTGCCGGAGGTCGGGGCGGCGGAGGTCAGCGCCGCCCGCTGAGGCGGCGCTGACCCGAGGTACTCGACAAACCTCACTTCTTCTGCTGCTGCTTCTTCTTGCCCCCGTGCTTGCCGCACTGGTTGGTGACCACCGGCTTGAAGGCTCGCACCTTGCCGTTCTGCCCGGTGAAGCGGACGATCGCCCGGCGCTTGGACTTCTTCGCCTTGCAGAGGTCTTCGGAGTTTTCGAGCAGCCCGTACTTCTTGCCGCCCTTCATTTCGAGCACGAAGCGACTGACCGGCGCGTCGGGCACCAGTTCGAAGGTGTTGCGGATGCCTTTGTTCTGGCCACTGTCGACTTTGCCGACCAAGAGGACCCGGATCTGCCCGTTCAGCTCGGCGACCAGGGCGGGCAGCTTGTAGCCGTAGCCGCCGACCAGGTAGACCTTGCCTTCGAGCGGCTTTTCGAGCAGCGGCGTCCAGGCCTTCGCCTTGCCGTAGATCGTCGACTTCGGGCAGTCGCCTGCCATCAGGACCGGTTTCGTGCAGGTCTTGTTCAGGTTGCCCTGGTCGAGGAACTCGCCGTGCGGCAGGTTGACCTGCGCGCGGCCGATGTTGGCTTCGCCCGGCGCGGCGGTCAGGACCGCCTTCAGGGCGGGATGGCCGATCCGCTTCGTGGCGCCCTTCAACTGGACCTTGAGTTCCGGCTTGAACGGCAGCGAGGAGCAGCCGCCGACCTGGAAGCGGCTCGACGGGCTCGCGTTGCCGCCGTTCAACCCAGCCAAGCTCGAGGTGACCGTCTTCGGGTCGCAACTCGTCGGGTTCAGGCTGAAGCCGTCCCGGGTCACCTTGATTTCGACCGACCGCAGCCGCAGCGGGATCCCCTTGAGGATGTGGGGGATCTCGTCCGACCTGGCGGTGATCTGCGCCGTTTCCGGGTCGACGAAGAGCGGCGCGCGGACGACCACGTTGCCGAGGTCGAAGGGCCCGGCGACGGCGGGGGTGATCACGACCGAGCTGAGCGGCGCGCCCTCATAGGGACCGGCGAGGTAGACGTGGCCGCCGACGTGGATCGGTTCGCTGCCGACCCCGGCAGCGGTGTCGACCGTGCCGAGCTCCGACGCCCCAGGACAGCTCGGATCCGCCTGCTCGGCCTTGCCGGTCTTGCCCGCGGCCGCACCGATCGCCGCGTCGGGGCAGTAGGGGATGCCCGCCAACCGCCCGGTCAGCCCCGGCGGCAAGGTGAAGTCGAGGCGGGTGAGTTCCTGTTCCCCGTCCTTGCGGGCGAGCTTGATCACCAAGGGCGCGTAGGCGCCCGCCTGGGTCGAGGTCGTGCCGGCTTCGAAGCTCGGCGAGAAAGGCAGCGCGCCGGCGCTGGTGGCGCAGCCGCCGCCACCCGGCCCGCTGGTGATCTGGAACCCGTCTTCCTCGATCTGCGCAGCTTCCGCCGGCGACTCCGATTCCGCCGACCAAGGCGTCAGCGCGCCGGTGGTCTTATAGGAGCCACAGAGATCGGGGGTTGCCAGCTGCGACCGCGGGCCGCCGCCGCGGAAGCGCAGGGTCAGATCTTCGAACGGCAACTGCGGGTTGTTGTCGAACGTCGCGGTGAGCTGACCCGTCTGCGGGTCCGGCCTCACTTCGCCGGGCAGCTTCAAGGTGATCCCGAAGCGCTTGCTTTCGACCACCAGGTACAACGCGACCAGGCTGTGGAACGGATTTTCGTCCTGTGCCGCGAGGTACACCGTCCCCTGCAGTTCTTCGTCGAGCAACGGCGTGACGATGTCCACCGTGCCGATCCGTGACGCTTCCGGGCAGCTCACCGGCTCCTGGTTGAAGCGGATCGGGTTCGGCATCGGGAAGCCCGAGCCCAGGTAGCCGACCTGCGCCTCGCTGCACGACTCGAGCCCGTTGGCAGCCGAGGGGTTGAGGGTGAGACCAGGCGGCAGCGTCACGACCGTCTTCTTCAGATCGGAGCTACCGAGCCGGTTCGGATCGGTCAACCCCCGCTGGGGGATGTGAAGCCTGGCAGTCGCGGCGGTCCCGCTCGATGCCTGCTGGGATTCAGGCTGGAAGGAGAACGTGGCTCTTTCCTGCTGCGGTTCGGGACCGTTGCCGACCCAGGCTTCGGTGAGGGCACGGCAGCCGGTGACCACCGGCTGCCGTGCCTCGGATTCATCTTCGATCGCGTTCGGATCCGGGTTTTCCCAGCTGTTCATCGAAACGGTGGCGAGCGGCCCCGTGCCCGCCGCTTGCTCTGCACTCTGCAGTGAGCAGTCGGTCGGATTGCGCAGGAACGCCTTGCCGAGAGCGCTGGCGGGGAAGCCTTCGAGCCTCGTCAGCGAGCCAAAGACCTTCCAGGTCGTCGGCAGGTTCAGGCCGCCAACCGTGATCCCGAAGTCTTCATCCGAACGAAGGGAGCCGAGCACGCTCACCTGTCCAAGATTGATGACATTCGCGGTGAACTCAGCCGGAAATCCAGGCGGCGGCACGTCGTTGAATAGGGCATTTGGTACTCCTCCAAAACCTGCCAAGGCCCAACTCTGGAATGCAACCGAAAGGGTTCCAACCCCAGAGCCGGCCTGGGTGCAGAGTGGCGATTCATTGCCAACGCCCGATGCAAGCGCTTCCTGTGGGCATCGACGCTGCGACGCCATCGGGTCACCGACGAAGCCGGGCGGCAGGCCGACGTCCGCGGTGCGAAGCGCGCCGGCCGGGACGATGCGGACGCCGTCAGGGGCGAGGACGGTGTTGAGCCAGAACGCGGCAGAGGCGGAATCCGGGTGGGCTCCGGCCTGGACCACCGGTTGACCCTGCGCGTCGAACGCGCCGGCCCAAAAGGCCGCAACGCCGCGCGAGGCCGGGCGCGAAGAGACGACGATGGGGACACCGTAGACATCGGGCGTCGTGACGCCACCACCCGAGGCGGCGACGCGAAGGGTCGATAGCCCCGCCGCCCGTGAACCGTCGACCGTGAGCGGCACCCGGAAGGTAGAAGCGCTGCCGCCGCCCTGCACCGTCGTCGAGTAGACACAGGTAAGGAGGACCGCTTCGCCGGCGGCGGGACAAGTCCATCCCCCTGCGGAGACCGGCCTGCTTTCAATGCCAGGCGGCAGGGGCCCGATAGACACGGCCAGAGGGGTCGGGATGACACTCGACTCCCCCCCGCCGACGTTCGTCACGCTGATCGCCAGACTGCCGCCTTCGAAAGTCGTCTTGCCTTGCACCGTGGTCGTGACGACGGCCGTACCCGCGCCGCCTTGCAGCCCGCTCGCATCGGCGCCAAGGGTGCCAACGTCATCACCGGCGAGGCCGCCATCGAAGCTGACGTAGTAAGGCACTTCGGCGCCGATATTGCCCGGCCCACCCTTGACCCGCACGTCACCACCTGGACCGGAGATGCTCGGGAGAGCACTCAAGGCCGATTCGATCGCTCCGGGGGAGGCGTTGTAAGGCAACGGCGCGGTCGATTGGCCTTCGAAGCTGAGACTGAAGGTGCCGCCCGAGGCATCGATCGCCAACTGCTGCACCTCGTCGGTAACCGGCGGCAAGTTGGTCGGCCCGGTCGCAGCGAGGACGCGCCAGCCTGGAGCCGCCGCATCGGCCGTGGCTGCGCCAAACGCGGCGAGGCCGAGTACGACGATGGTCGCCAGAAGTCGCCTGGTCCGGATCCACCGCGTCATTTCGCTGCCCCCCCGTTGGCGTTGGCTCGCCGGTTCTTGCCGGCCTTCATGTGCTGCTTTTTCTGTTGCTTCTGCTTCTTCTTGGGCTTGGGCTTTTTCTGTTGCTTGTGCTTCTTCTTCTGCTTGGGCTTGTGCTGCGTCGGCGGCGGATTGCCCGGACCAGTGAAGCTTGAGGTCGCAGGGACGGCCGCGGGTGACGGCGCGTTAGCTTCGCCCGAATTGCAACCACCTTCCGCCGTGGCGTCGCAGGGAGACACCGGCGAAGCCGGCTCGGGAAAACCACCCCCGACACGAGCGTCGTAAACATCCCACCGTTCGTCCTGATCATCTCCGGTTATCGCCACCGGGGTGGTGAAGTAGACATCGCCGCCGTCGGCACTGGCCCCGCCAAAGAAATTGTAGGACGGGGTACCGAAGAAGCTGCGAGGCACGCCGGCCGGCTCGGTGGCAATCAGCGACACCTGTCCGTGCTCCCACTGGTAGAGGTTGCGGTCGCCTTCGACTGCCCCGGTGGCAAGTGGATCGAAGGAGTAGAAATAGACCCTGCCGTTCTCGGTGAGCGTGACCGGTTGGATCGTGCGCTCCTCAAGATTGGTCAGCTTCGCGCTGATGAGGGGGGTGAGCGTGTTCGCGGCGAAGGGCGACTTCCCGTCGTGCCTGCACGACACGCAGGTGGTGGTGCCATCAGCGGCGGAGTAAAGGTAGACCATCCTGACACCGCCCGAGACCCCGAGCGAGGATTCGAAGATGAACTCAGATCCGTCCGGCGTCGTGCGGGAGGTCCACTCTCCTTCGCCTGAGGGAGTGCCGAGCAAGGCCTTGGCCACGGGAAACGAGCCAGTCGCCTCGTCCTGGGAGATCTCGCCGACGAATCGAGTGTCTTCCCCGTGGGTGAGATAAACGTTGTAGGTACCCGCCAGGCGATTCTCGGCTTCAGTCCGACCAGCGCCGCCCAGCCTCCCGCGGGCGGCGAAGTAGACGTAGGAAGCGTCATCGGAAGCGGCGAGGACACCGACCACCCCGGCACCCTTGGCATCGGCGACATCGGCTGAGAGGTCGGTTAGATGCTCTCCGTCTGGAGCGCCCACCTCATACGCGTAGAGATCGCATCCTTCCCCAGTGCCCGCGGTGGGGAAATCCGAACAGCTGCCGGCGCCGGTGCTACTGCTCGGTCCATGGGCGTCTAGGCCCTTGGTGGCAAGCCCGTAGCGGGCGGTGAACAGGATCCGCTCGCCGTCGGCGGATGCGGTCCAGTAACGCGAATAGCCATCGTTGGCGGTCGCGGTCTCGGACTGCGAGATATCGATCGCCGGCTCGGTTCCAGTCAGTACCGCCGGGTCGATCGCATCGCGGACAAAGATCGCGCGCCTGCCGCTGTCGCCGCCGTAGCGACTGACGGCGGTGAAGATCGCGCGTGACCCGCTCCCGGAGACGCTCCGCCAGATATTGGTCACCGCAGTCCGCCCCAGCGGTTCGGTTTCGAGAGCGCTTTCGTTCATCGCCCCGGGGATCGATTCGACCGGCAGCGGTTCGGTCGGACCACCCGGGCCGGGGATCAAGGCAACGTTTCTGACCGTGCCACCGTCCCATTCGTAGAGCTGACTGGCGGCGCTGACGCTCGGTATGCCCGGGTATCGGTACATCGTCCGGAAGACGACCCGTTCACAGTCGGGCGACATACCGATCACCTGGTATTCCGTAGCCGACATCACGGCCGTAAGTTGTTCGCTGGGAGCCGGCAGATTGACCGGCACCAACGCGGTGATGAGCGAGTAGGTGCCGGTGGAATCGTCGCGTCGATAGAGATAGGCGCGTCCAGCTTCCCGGACGGCAGGCGGCGCGTCCGCGGTGAGACGATTCGGGCTCACGACGACGCCGCAGGAGAGATCGGAAGAGAGAAGTTTCATACGTCCAGCCCCGCCCGATGCCCCGTCGGCAACCCGGGGTTCGAGGGAAGGAGGGAACACCCCTTCTGAGCGCCATCCATCGGTGCCGCGCCGCGCGAGGTAGGTCGCTTCTTCGCCGGCCGTCGCGCCCGGATATGCGGATTCCACCGTGTAGGCAAGCGCCGAGCCTTCCGGCGCCACTTGGAACTGTGGAGAAAGCCCAGCAGTCTGAATCCGGCCCGGGCTGGCGACCGGGCCCTTGTCGGCTTCCGAGACCAACTCGAAACAGCGCCCGTCGGTGAGGCCGCAGGCGTTGAGGGTTTCGACCAGCTGATCGGGGCTGGTCGTGATCCCGGCCGAATTGGTCGCGCGGACGCGGAAGTGATAGGTGCTTGCCGGGGATAGACCGCCGAGCTGCTCCCGCGCGATCACGATTTCGGATCCCGAACCGACCTGACGTTCGCCTGCCGGAAGATGGTGGCCGTAGAATCCGGGCATTTGGGCCCACTCGGAGGCGGTGGCCCAGTCGATCTGGTAGCGGGTGGCGAGGTTGTTCGGGTTGATTTCCGCGCCAAGGGTCGCGTCAGTCTGGGTGACTTCCGCGGAGAACGGCAACACGGTCGGTGCGATCGTTTCCGTGGTGAATTCCAAAGCCGGTTCCGTTTCGGTGGAGCACACCGTCGGCGCGGTCGTCGCGCAGATGCGGACGAAGTAGCGCGCCCCGGGAGCAAGCCCGGAGACCGATTCTTCGACGGCTTCAGGGACGCCGGGACCGCTGGCGACGGTGCGGTCGGGGACGGGGACAGGCGTCCAATGCCTCTGATCGGTCGAGTACTCGAAATGCCACGTCGCGACGAAGCTCTGTCCTTCCACCTCGGCCGGTGAGCTCACCTCGCCGGCGAACCTGGCGCTCGTGCCGGCGACGTTCGTGACCCCGATCATCGCCGCGGCCGGTGGCGGAGCTTCGCCGAGGCGGGCTACTTCGGCGGCGCCGTTGGTGGCGTACACCCGGCCTTGGGCTCCGACGGCCAGGCCGTGGTTGAGAACTTGGGCGGTACCGAGCAGTGACGGTCCAATAGGCGAAACGACGCAATTTGCGCCGTCTTCATCAAATTCGTACACCCGATATCCGGTCGCACTGATTTTTTTGGTGACGAAGACATGATTGTCATGGTCGGCGGAGACAGGATCGACGGCGATGTCGAAGGCCTCCACCTGAGCGGCGGTGCCAGACGTGTAGGTAATCTGACATTCGCCAGCGCTGGGGCCGAATACTTCCTTGAAGGTTCCGTCCGGATTGAATTTCTGGATCCTGCACGGTTCGGCGGGGCTGCACGAGCCGCCTTTCGAACCGACCGCGTAGATGTTGCCGTTCGAGTCGACCGCGATCGGCCCCGGAAATCCGTTGGTCCCTTCTTTGACGAACTGCCCGTCTCCCCAGCCGGAACTGCCGGCCTGACAGCCAGTGAGCACCGTGCATTCCTGGAGCTCTTCGGCGGGGGCGCTCGCATCGACGCTCCAGCCAAGCGCGCGGACGAAACTAGCGCCCTCCACTTCTCCACCTATGCTGGTGGCGATGGCGTACTCGGCAATGCGAAGATTGCCGAGGTCAGCGACGTAAAGGTTGCCGTTGCGAGGATCGACGGCGACCCCGCTGAGTTTGAGGTTCGCGAACTGGCCGGCCGCACCGCCGGAGACGCCGGCCTGGCAGCCGGTTGCGGTCGTGCAGAACTGGAGCTCTTCCGCCGGGGCCAACGGGTCGACGTTCCAGCCGATCGCGCCCTCGAAGGCGCCGAGGGCGGAGAAGACGTCTATCCGGCGGCTGTTCTGCTCGCTGACGTAGACGGCGCCGGTCGTCTGGTCGATGGCGATTCCATATGGACCGTTCAGCGCGCCAGCCCCGTCACCGACGACTCCGGCCTTGCACACATCGCCGCTGGCGGCGGTACAGAGATCCCCGCCAGTGGTCTGGTCGACTTCTTTACCGAAGGCCCGGATGAAAGCTCCCGTGGCCGAGAACTGTTGAATCCGATTGTTGGTCGCATCGATCAGATAGACGCTGCCGCCGGGAACGCCGCCGGCGCCGGTGAAGTTCACGGCGAGCCCGCGGGGAAGCCCACACTGACCCGCACCGGTGCCACTGGTATTGCAAAAGGCACCGAGCTTCGCCTTCGGTGGCGCCGCGGCGGCGGTACCGACGAACGCGGCGAGGGAGAAGATAGAAACCAGGGTCACGAAGAGGACTCGCCCGAACCGGAGACCGGCCGGTCGCTCGCGAGTAGTCAGTTTTCTCTCCATACTGTGCCTCCTCAGGTGAGCCGGTAGCAGTACCGCAGATGCCCGAGGTGACCTCCAGCATCCCTCTTTTTCGCGGCCTATGATCAGAGGGACACGCGAGGAGTCAAGCAACGGTTTCCGGTTCTGACTCGACAGTCGCAGCCGCGAACTCCGGTACGAGCGAAAGGCCGACGGACGGGGCCACGCTCAATGTGGCCCCGTCCCAGGTCAACCGACGAGCAACTGGTCAACTAATCGACGGTGACTGCCCCGTTAGCGTCGGAGAGGGTGAAGTCGCCGTGGAAGAGGCCGCCCGGGCAGCCTTCGGCCCCCGGCAACACGGGCCCTTCGACATGCAGACTGCTGGTGCCGCTCGTCCACGAGACTCCCGAGGTGGAGCTCGCTGGGCACGGACCTTTTTCCGTCGCGACCGTGAAGTCGAAGACGGCACTGCCGGTCGCACCGGACAGGCTGATCGATGTAAGTGTCGGGCTGACGAGGGTGCCTTTGCCCGCGATCGTGCAACCAGTGGCGGTGTCGCCGGCGCCATCCATTGCGACTTGCACGTCGCCGCCACTGTTTTTCGTGACGATTCCGTTCACCACCACGCTTACACATCTTAGTTCGCCAACACCTGGAACTGTCGTAACGGCGTTGCCGCTTTCGCCGGTGATTGTTTCGCCGACTTCGACAGATCCGGCCGGATCTGTCAGCTGAGCGGCACTTGCCATTGCCGGCAGCGCCGCGAACGCCATGGCCAGGAGCCCGATGACGAGCCCGAGGCCGAGTGGTTTCTTGATGGACATACAATCCTCCTTGTCGGCGGGTTCCACCCCGCCGGTTGGTCGCGTCGAGGTCCCAGCGTGTTCACCTACGGTTTGGGGCCTCGGCGCCTTACGACTCTGCTTATAGCCACGCCGGGGCGGGGAAAGCAATGGTTCAGGGGAAGTTTTTTCGCCGTATTGGCGAACCGTGGTGTGCTTAACGGCGTAATGCCTGCAAAGCGTGCAAATCGGTGCTGAGGGGGTCGCGAAATCGTGACCCCCCTCCTCAGTCGCGGGATGCAGCGATGGCACCAAGCAGGGAGTTGTGGACACCGCGGAGGGCGGCCTCGGCGAGGGCGATGTCGCCGCCGAGGTGAAGCGCGGTGGGGCGGGAATTGAGGACTGCCTCGAGCCAGGCGTCGACGTGGCCGTGGATCCAGGCATCGGGCGGGACGGGTGGAGGGCCGGGACGGCAGGCGGCCACGCGCGCGTCCCCCAATCGCACCCAGACGGCGCCGGTGCGAGGGCTCGGCCCCGCCTCGACCTTGACCGTGAAGACGCAGACGCCCGCGATATCGCCCGGTGGCCGGATCAGGGGAACGGAGCCAGGAGGGCGATCGTGCCGTCGATCGCCGCGACGGGCTCAGCCGCATCGCCCAGGTAGGTTCGTTCCCAGGAGGCGATCGCGATGAGGACGGCGACTGCCTGGCGCCCCCACTCGCTGAGCACATAGCGGGGAGTGGGATCCGCACGATCGAGGAGTTCGAGGAGGCCCGCGCCTTGGAACCGGCGCAGCATCCGCTTGGCCTTCTCCTTGTTCAAAGAAGGGATTGTCTCCAGCAACTCGGCCCTGGTGCTCGGCTGGAGAAGGAGGTGCTGGATCAGGGAGAGCTCCCAGCCGTCACCAAGCGCGGCGATGGCCCGCCAGGCAACGTCGCTCTCGGGACTGAGGGGACGCCCAGGGCGTCCTGTGAGCCAGGCGCCGGCGAGCCCGATCACCTCGAGCAGGTCCTTGCCTGCCGGCGTGAGACAGAACTCACCCGTGGAGAGGGACGAGTCCTCCTTCCGCTCGATCGCGCCGACCTCCTCGAGCTGATCGAGTTGTTCGCGCAGCGTCGTGTCGGATTCGAGCATCATGCGCGCGCAGAGGTCACTGACGCGCATCGGAGCCGTGGCGACCGCCGCAAGGATCGCCCGGACCGGCTCGGTCCGCAAGAGCCGCAGTCCGACGCGGGCCGAGAAGATGGGCGGTTCCGGGATCACGGTCATTCGGTGTCCCCCCAGGGCTGGACTCGTCTGTTTTCGACGCCTTCCAGCGGTGGCTCCCCAGCCCTCGCCGCGGACGCGCCAAGAATTAAGAAATAGATACTACCCAATCATTCAGGGATTGATAGGGCGAATGTCTTGATCCCGATCAATCGGTTATTTTTGGGGTCAGATCGAGCGCAGAAATGGTGGATTTGATGCCGGAGCGCGGATGAGCGATGAAAACGCCCTGGGGTGACACCGAGCAGCTGCGAGCGCATCGGCTGCGCCCCGGCCCGCAACCGCGCGGACGCGAGGGCACGATCGCCAACCAGCGACGGCGGCTGCTGGCGGCGATGGTCGAGGCCACCACCGAGCGCGGCTACAACGCGACGACGGTCGCCGACCTCACCCGCCTCTCCGGCGTCGGCACCGCGGCCTTCTACCAGTGCTTCGCCGACAAGGAGTCGTGCTTTCTGGCGGCCGTCGACTCCCTCTACGGCGAGGGAATGCGACGGGTCGGGGTCGGCTACCACAGCGAGGGCGCCTGGGAGGACCGGATCCGCGCCGCCTTCGGCGAGCTGCTCGACCTGCTGGTGAGCGAGTCCGCCGCCTCGCGGATGTGTCTGGTCGACATATACGAAGTCGGCGCCGCCGGCGTTGCGCGAGCCGAGCGCGGGGCGGCGGGCTTCGAACTCCTCCTGCGCCAGAGCATCGGCCGCTCGCGCTCGCGGGCAGGGCTGCCGCGGGCGGTCGTCGCCGGGGTGGTGCGCGGGATCCAGATGCTGATTCACGACCGCCTCCGACGCGGGGCCGCCGCGGAGCTGCCGGAGTTGATGGAGGAACTGGTCGAGTGGGGCCTGTCGTACCGCACGCCGCCGATGGCGCTGCGACGGCCACGAGCACGGCCTCAGTCGCGGCTGCGGGCGGACGACGCCGACCCGGTCGAACGACTCCTCCTCGCCCTCGCCGAGGCGGTGGCGGAGAAGGGCTACCTCGCGGTGTCGGTCAACGAGCTGGCGCCGCGGGCGGGAACCTCGATGCGGACGCTGTATGAGAACTTCACCGGCAAGGAGGAGGCTTGGTTGGCCCTGTCCTCGCGGGCGCGGCAGCGCATCAAGGCCACCGTCGGGGCGGCCGAAGCGAAGGCATCGGAGTGGCCGCGGGCGACGGCGACAGGCAATGCGGCGCTGTGCGAGGCGCTGGCAACCGAGCCGGCGGTGGCGGAGGCCGTGATCGTGGGCGTGCTCGCCGCCGGCCCGCGCGCCTTGGCGGATCGCGACGACGCGATCAAACGCTACGCCGGCGAGCTGCGACGCCGAGCCGGGCCCGATCGCTCGCGGGCGTCGATCGTGCCGGAAGCGATCGCGTTCGGCCGCTACGCGCTGGTGGCGCGGCAGATCGCGCGCTACGGCGCCCACAGCCTGCCGGCGCTGGCGCCGACCTTGACCTACTTCGTGGTGGCGCCGTTCCTCGGTCCGCGACAAGCGGCGGTGGTCGCGAACGAGCGGATCTCGAGGTCCCCGGCCAGTGGTCAGGCCGGCGCGGTGCTGGCGAAGGCGGGCTGAGCGGGCGACGTTGGGCGGGCGGCGTCCCGGGCGAGTGGGGTGCCGCGGCCGCGCCGCGGGTACGGGTCGTACTCGGCGCGGATCGCCGCAAGGGCCGCGTCGGGGCCGAGGACCGGAGCGAGGACGATGAACGCGGCGCGCGCCGAGGCGACGGGAAGCAGCCGCTCGCGTCCGCAAACCACATGACGGCGGGCGATGCTCCAGACCGAGCCGAGCACGGCCTCGACGACGAGCGGGCTGGGACGCAACGCGGGCGGCATCCGTCGCGTCAGGATCTCAGCGAAGGCGCGCATGATCGCGACCCCACGCTCGGCCTCATCGGGCCCGGCGGCGAAGGCGTCGAGGAACCCGGCGCCGACGACGGTCGGATCGGACGCGATGCCGGAGAAGAAGGCATCGACGGCACGACATATCCCGCTGGCCCAGCTCGGCGCGTCTTCGCTCTCGCGCAGGGCGGCGGGCAGGATCTCCCCGCCCAACCACCCGAGCAGGTCGAGGAAGCAGGCGGGGACGTCGTCGAACTCGGCGGCAACCACCGTTGCGGACGGGCTGGCGGTTTGGGTGACCGGGCGGCGCGCGAGCGCCGGATAGCCACCGCCGGCGATGATCTCGGCCGCCGCCTGCAACATCCGCGCGCGTTCGCCCGCGGCGCGGCGTCGTCGCTCGTCGAGGCGAAGCCGCGCGCTGTTCGCGAGCTGGGCGGCCGGTAGCCGCGAGCAGGCGGGCGAGCGGTAGGCGAGCAGCCATTCGCCGAGTTCGGGCCCGCAGGTGGAGATCGCCTGCGGGTTGCCCTCCAGCAGGCGACTGCGGGCGACGAACCAGATGCCGCCGATCAGCGGCCGGATCATCTCCGCCGGAATCGCCGCTCCGTCAGGAGCCTGCTGGAAGGACTTGGCGATCATCGTCGTGAAGAGGGCTTCCGAGCGCTCGATCCGCGCCGCCGCCGACGGCGCCACGGCGAGCACGTCCAGCAGGGCCAGGCGCGAGGAGGCCGGCTGCTCGATCAGCTCTTGCGCGAACGCGTCAAAAGCGCGGCAGAGTCCCGCCGCCCAGTCGCGCTCGCGGCCGGCTTCCTCGTCTCGGTAGGCGGCGGAGATCCGGCCGACCGCCTGTCGCACCACCAAGTCGTAGGTCGCGAGGAAGCAGGCTTCCTTGTTGTCGAAGTGCCGGTAGAGCGTCTTCTTCGAGACTCCGGCGGCGCGGGCGAGTCCGTTGACGGTCACGCGCCCATATCCCCGCGTCGAGCAGAGATGGATCATGGCGGCGTGCAGCCGTGCCCGCTGGTGCTTCGCCACGGCCTCGGGCGAGGCATTGCGCCGCGCCTTCAACTGGGGGAAGAGAGGCGACGGATCCGGATCGAGCGGGTCGACGGCCGCCGCCGAAGCATCGGCGTCATCCGTCCCGCGTGTCCCCGCGCGCGTGTTCGACCCAGACATTCTCTGTCTCCTGACTTCCCCACCCGCTTCCCTGACGAGTACTCGTAGGGTATCTCATCAGCCCCCATCCTCCCCCGACGCGACTTCGCGGTGGCGCGCGGCGCCGGCCGCCTCGAGCTCGTCGTGGGTGTGGCGGGCGACGCCGCGCTCGGGGCGGGCGAGGAAGGGGTAGGCGGCACCGAGTACGCCGAGATCGTCGGCGGGCGGCGGCGGCTGGTCGAGGCGATCAAGTGGTTCGCGACGCCGCGCACCACGCTCGCGCCCCACCTCGCCGGCCCGTTCGTCGACTACGCCTGCACCAACACCTACGCCCTGACCCTCTCGACGCCGCTGCTCCGCGACGGCATGTGCCTCGGCGTCGCCGCCGCCGACGTCCTCGTGTCCAGCCTCGAGCGTCAGATCGTGCCGCGTCTCGCCGACCTCGGCCACCCGGCCGCCCTGATCACCGCCGCGGGCCGCGTGATCGCCCCGAACGCGCCGGAGCCCATCGCCGGCCAGCGCCTACAGATGGAGAGGCGCCGTCCGCGGAGCCCGCCGATCCGGTCGCGACGCTGCGCCAGGGCGTGCTCGTCGTTCAGGCCCGCGGAGCCGTCGGACCAGCCGATCGTGTTCGTGTTCGGCGCGCCGACGCCGCTGGGGGCGCCGTTGGCGATGCTGAGCCCGGGGAACGAACTGGTCCGGGCGCCGGCGATCCGCCTAAAGCGGGTCGAGCTCGACCCGGAAGGGACAGCTGGGCACCACCTCGGCGCCGGCGGCGATGGCTTTCGCCTTCAGGTCGCGGTCGGAGGTGACGACCACCACCTCGTCTTCCGCCAACCAGCCGGGGAGCCGAGCGAGGATCTCGCGGTCGGCGGCATCCGGGCCGCCGCTGCTCGCCCAGGCGATCTCGACCCGGCCGGTGCCGAGGCTCCGGCGCGGCTCGTGCTCGAGCATCACCGTCACCCGCTCCTCGCCGCCCTCGGCCCACCGCTCGACCCGCCCGACGAGGCGCTCGATCGCCCCCTCGCGGTCGCGCCACCACCCGTCGGGCCGGGATCCGATCACGTTCATCGCATCGACGACTCGGTGCACCGCGACATCATCCCCCGGGGACCGACCCGCGCCGCCGGATCAACCGCCTAAGCCGCGAAGCGCCGTTCCGAGCGCGCGCGGGCCTTGGCCGCCTCGACCTCGCGGTTCTTCGGCGGTGCCGAGGTGACCAGCTGGTCGAGCAGCTTCCGGGTCGCCGCCTCGACCGCGACGACGGCCTCCTCGAAGGCCGCGGCGTTCGCCTGCGAGGGCTTGGTCGAGCCGCTGATCTTGCGCACGTACTGCAACGCCGACGCGTGGGTCTCCTCGGCGGTCGCGGGTGGATCGAAGTTGTGGAGAGTTCTGATGTTTCTGCACATGCCCCGATCTTAGGACGGCGGGCACCGGGGTATCAGGGATTGCAGATCGCGAGGCGGAGGCCGACGTCGAGCTCCGGCAAGTCGAGGAGCTCGGCGTTCCTCGCCTCCCACGTCCCGTCCTCCAGGTCGGCGCGCAACCGAGCGATCGCCGCCCCGACCTCCTCGCCCGGCAAGACGTGGAAGACCGAGATGCCGTTGCGGACGGCCGCGTCGAGGTAGGCGTCGGGACGTCGCCAGTAGGCCTGGAAGAAGCCGTCGCGACAGTCGTGGGGCACCGGGACGGGCCTGACCTCGACCCCGCCGAGCAGGTCGCCGAGCTCGCCCTCCCAGTAGCCGGGCTCCCGGTAGCGGTCGGGCACGAGCTCCATGAAGCACCTCAGGTAGTCACGGGGCAACCAGAAGCGCTCGGTCAAGGCAGGGTCGACGTTCATCACCACGACCCGCTTCCTCGCCACCCGCCGCAGCTCCCGCAGCCCCGCCGCCCGATCGCGCCAGTGGTGGTCGGTGAAGATCGCCATCGCGGCGTCGACGCTGCCGTCGGCGAGCGGCAGTGACTCGGCCGAGGCCTGGATCGCGGGAGCACTCCCCGCTGGCCGCTGGGCGATCATCACCGCCGAGGGCTCCACCGCGGTCACCTCGCGGCCCGCCGGCTCATAGGACCCGGTCCCGGCGCCGACGTTCACCACGCTGCGCGCGTCACCGAGCGCAGCGTCGATCGCCGCCGCGACCCGCGGATCCGTCGCCCGCCTTGCGGCATAGCCGCGTCCGAGGCTGTCGTAGCTCGCTTCTTCCACGAGGCGATTATCGGGGCCTCGGATTCAAAGAGGGGACCTACGCCGCGCGCCGAGCCGACCCCAGGACGTGAGGCTTCTGCATGGAAGACGTCACAGGTCGTGACGAGGTCCACGCTTCCGTCACGGTTCCGTGAGGAAGGGCCGTCCCAGAGGACCGGTGCGTGACGAAGATGCCGGGGACGTCACACCTTCAGGCCCTGCGGGACACCCGGCCCGGAGCGAGTTCGCACTTAGCGACAATATGTGTCGCTAAGTGCGAACTCACCTCCGGGGCGCGTGGGGTTCCCGGCGTCTTCGTGACGGGGTCACTCTTCCGTGACGGATCCGTCCGTCCGCCGTGAGGCTCCCGTGACCCTCCCGGCACGGTCCCTCCACCTCTCCCCCCGGGAGTAGCCCGGGAGGGACGGCGGGGGTGACCCTGGACGAACCTCCCCGCAGTTCGTGAGGGAAGGGTCACCCCCGCCGTCCCGGCCACGCCTGCCCGGGCCACGCCTGCCCGGGCCGTGGACGGGAGGGCCGTCCCTTGATCGTCTCCCTCCAGCTGTTCCTTATGCGCCTCATAGGCGCATAAGGAACAGCCAACAGGGGCCCCGGCCCTCCAACCGGCCAGCCGGGACCCCGAGTCGACCCTGGCAGACCTCGCCCTGAAGTCAGGCTGCCTTTCCTCTGACGGTGAGCCCGAGTTGCTTGGTCAGGGGCTTGCCGCTGGACGGGCGGTAGGTGACGGTGAGTTGGTAAGCGCCGGGAGGGAGCTGCTTTGGGACCTTCAGGGCGACTCCGGCGGTGCCGGGTTGGGTGGCGAGGAGCTTGCCGCGGGCGATGGGTCGCTTGCCCTTCAGGAGGGTCACCTCAAGGGAGCCGGGCTGGCCGAAGGTGGCGGTGAGCTTGAGGCGGGTCCGGCCGGCGGTGAAGGAGCTGGGCGCGGTGATCTTGAGCTTGCCGACGGTCGCGGAGCGGGTTCCGCCGCCGTTGGCCTTGCCGAGCGCGCTCGCCGCGAGCGGCGCGATCGCGGTGAGGGCGCCGGTGGCCTTGACCTCGGCGGTCGTCAGCGCGGGCGAGCCCGCCGGCGTGAAGGTGCCGGCACCGGTCCCGGGGAGGGCCGCGCCGCCGCCGTCGCCTCCGGTCGATTTGCCGCCGCCCGGGCCCGTACCGCTGCCGCCCTTGCCGCCTCCGCCGCCCGGGCCCGTGCTGCCACCGGTGCCGGTGCCCGTGCCGGGGCCGCCACCCGTGCCCGTGCCACCGCCACCGCCACCACCACCGTCAGGCGCCTTGACGGTGACCGTCACCGTACCGCTGCCGCTGTTGCCGGCGCCGTCGGTCGTCACGGCGCGCACGACGAAGGTGCCCGGCTGCGTAAAGGTGTGGGTCGGCGCCGGCCCGGAGCCGTGCGGGGTGTTGTCACCGAAGTCCCAGTCGTAGCTGCCGCTGGTCCCGGCCGGGTCCGAGGCGCCCGCCCCGAAGCTGACCAACCGGCCCACCGTCACGTCGACCGCATCCGCGCTCACCGTCACGGCCGGGCCGGTGGTGTCAACGGTGACGTCGTCGCAGGCCGCCGCCGAGAGATTGGCGTTGGCCGAGTTGGCCGTACCGTTCCAGGGGTTGACGGGGTCGTCGGGCACCGCCGAGTCGGCGCTGGTCGAGCAGACGACATAACGACCCTCACCCGGCACATTCAAGGTGCAGGAGAAGCTGTCGGAGAGGTTGGCCGGATAGTGCCCCATGTCGTTGGGGATCGTCGGCACGCTGCAGACGGAGGAGATCTGGTTGGGGCTGCATTGAGTCGGATACGCGGCGGCGCAGACCCAGTTGGAGGCGGTTCCGTTCGGGCCCTGCCAAGGCGGGCTGATCGAGTCCTGGTAGTCGATCCGGACCGGCACCGTCGCCGTGTTCACCACCGGCGCGTCGCCCGCGAGGTGGACGCTGGTCGTCGGCTTGCTGCGGTCGATCGTGCTGGTCGGACAGATCACGTACTGGCCGTTCGCCTGCGGCTCGGTCTGCCAGATCACGCCCGCGGTGTTGTGGTAGGCGGCGAGGCAGACCCGGTAGGTATTGCCGCTCGGCGGGATCCAGCTTGCGTCAAAGACGACTTCGTTGAAGGATTTCGTCCCCGCGGGCAGGTTCGCGGTGCAGAGCGAGCCGGAGACGCCCGGCCCGCCGAACGCTCCCTCCAGAATCTGTTCTCCCCCCGGCACCACCTGGGTGGTCACGATGCAGGCCCGGTATTCCGTGTAGAAGGTGGGCTTTTCGACCGTGAAGTAGAAGTGGTTGTTGCCGGCGGTCTTGGTGAACACCGGCTCCGGCGCGGCGGTGATCATCGCCGACGCGGCGGGCACGAAGGCCGCCAAGGCGACGCAGGCTGCGACGAGCGCGGAGGCGATGACGGTGAGGACGGGACGCACGCCCGGTACCCGACCACGGTGACGCCGGATCCGCATCGGTGGAACCACGGGTGTCGCCAAACGGTCGACAGGTATACGAAGGGGGCCCTGATGTGAGATGGTCCCGTCGCGGTCAGGTCTTCGGGAATCCGGTCACCGGCGAGCGCGTCCCAACCTGGTCGAGCGCTCCCGCGTGCTGCGCGGCCAGTCGACCCATCTGATCGGCGAGCGGTGGTGCTCTGCGAAGTCGATCCCGGCAAGCGCTTCACCGAGATGGTCGGCACCTTCTTCGCGAGGGGAGGGGCGCCCCGCGAGGCACCCCTCCCCTCCGCCGGGCTACGCGGTGCGAACGCGCAGCTTGTAGTAGACGGCGCGCTTCTTCGCCCCGGCCTGGGACGTGATCCGCACCTGGACCGTCAGCGCCTTCTGCCCGGTCCCGGCCATCTGTTCGACCTGCTTGAGGAAGGCGGGCTTGACCTGGAGCGGCACCCGCTTCCAGCCCCCGCTCGCCACGGTCGCCCGGGCCGGCGCCGACATCTGCTTGCCGCCGCTGGGCTTCGTCACCGCGGTCGCAACCGCCTTGCAGCTCGGCTTGAACCGCTTGGGACAGGTGACCCGCAGGTACAGCGTGTGGCCTTCGAGGTAGGCGACGCCCGCGGGGACGGAGGCCGGCACGGAGCCCGTTCCGCTACCGGTGCCCGCTTCACCCGCCGGGCCCGCGGGGCCGGCCGAACCGCGCGGTCCCTCGGCGCCCGCGGCCCCGGTCGCGCCGGTGGATCCGGTCGCCCCGGGAGAACCGTCCGACCCCGGGGACCCGGGAGAACCGTCCGACCCGGGAGACCCGGGGGCACCGTCCTCCCCGGCAGCGCCCGGGTCGCCCGCGGGTCCGGTCGGACCGACCGACCCGAGCGCGATCGACGTGCCCCAGCCCGCCGCGGCCTTCGGGCCGTAGAGGGAGGGTCCGTCGGTGTCGACGTAGAAGTCGCCTTCAGCACCCAGCGACGAGCTCGGCGCGCCGGGGCCGCTGTAGATGACCGAGCCGTCGGTCCCCGGCGAGCCCGGGGTCCCGGGAGGTCCCTGCGGACCGGTCAGGTCGGCCCCGGAGGCGGGCCAGGCGCCGCCGGCCTTGGGGCCGTAGATGGTCGGCCCGTCCTGGTCGATGTAGAAGTCGCCGTCGGCCCCGGTCGCGCTCGTGGGCGCTCCCGAGCCGCTCAGGATCGAGGAGCCGTTTTCGCCGTTCTCCCCCTTGAGCGAGGTGCCGACGCCCCAACCGGAGGCCGTCTTCGGCCCGTAGATCACCTCGCCGGCGGTGTCGATGTAGAAGTCGCCGACTTCGCCGACCGAGCCGGCGGGCGCGCCGGTCCCGCCCAGCACCGAGCTGCCGTCCGTGCCCGGGGACCCCTGGGGACCGACCAGGCTCAGCCCGGGGGAAGGCCAGGCGCCGCCGGCCTTGGGGCCGTAGAGGACCCCGCCCGCGGTGTCGATGTAGAAGTCGCCGTCGAGGCCGACGCCCGCGGACGGCGCACCGGCGGCGGCCAGGATCGCGGTCGAGTCGACCGAGTATTCGCGGGAGACCAGCCGCACGTTGTCGAAGTCGATCGTCCCCGACGCGCTCAGCAGCCCGACCAGGTTGTCGATGCGGGTCGTGATGCGGAGGTTGTATTCGTCCCCGACTTCAAGCGCCCACGGTGCCACTTCCACGGACGGCGCCATCGCCCAGCCGCCGGAGGTCACCGGCACGGCCGAGGCCAGCGTCACGTCGGGGCCACCGGACCGATTGATCAATTCGGCGTCATACGCGATTTCGACGCCGACGCTGAGCAGCGAGGCCACGCCCGCCCGGCGGTCCAGCCGCAGCGACACTTCGTCCGGGCTCACGTCGCCGACCCCCTGATAGGTGAACGTCGGGCTTTCCCAGATGCCCGCCGAGTAGGCCAGCAGGCCGACCGAGGCGATCGTGGTGCCGGAGGTGACCCGGATGAACCCGTCACCGGCACCCCCCGTCCCGCCGGAGGCCTGGTAGCTGCCGGTCATGCTCGGGCAGGACGCCCCCGCGATGCACAACCCCGCGTAGTCCGCGGTGGAGGTCCAGCCGCCCACCGACCCGGCGAACGTGGATCCGTCACCTTCGATCTGCACGACCGTACGGTCCGCCGATGCCGGGCCCGCCGACACCAAGAGCACCACGACCAAGACACCGAAAATCGTCAGGAGTCGATTCACGGATCCCTCCTCCTTATGCGGTTGAAATACTTTTAAGGTAAGGCGGACCGACGATACTCGGGGCGTTCCAGAGTAGTCAAGGCACCTCACCAAGGTTCGTCAAATGACGTATGCCTTTGTGGAGCGGCCCCCGCCGCCACCTCGAGCAGGTGGGGCGCGCCGCCGCGATGGATGTTGCCGACCACGGGCCAGATGCCCGACCCGGCCGCGGCGAGCACCCCTCGGCGGTCGGCTTCCTCGCAGGGAAGAGTGTGTGGAAGCCGATCACCCCGACCCGCCCTGGCCGGCCGCCGCCCACGGTCATCCCCGGGCTCAGGGCCGGATGACGATCCGGTTCCGACCGGGCCCGGGGCGGAAGACGTCGCCCTTGCTGCCGATCAGCACGTCGTTGCCCGGCCCGCCGATGAGGACGTCCCGGGAGTCGCCGCCGACCAGGACGTCGTCGCCGGGCCCGCCTTCGAGGCGATCCGCTTCCCCGGAGCCGACCAGCCTGTCCCGGCCCGGCCCGCCGTTGGCGACGAGCGGGCCTTCCGAGTACTCGCCCAGTTCGATCCGGTCGTCCCCGGGGCCGCCGAAGATGCGCCCGGTGCTGCCGCGCGAGCGGTCGTCACCGGGGCCGAGGTAGATCGGTTCGGACCAGTTGGTCCGGTTGATCACGGTGTCGTCACCCGCCCCCGCGCAGACGGCTCCGCCGCCGCCCCCGATCTTGTCGTTCCCGCCGAAGGTGACGAGGGTGCCGAAGACCCAGCCGAGCCCGTCGGAGCGCGGCGTGCCCTGGTAGGTGGCACGCTCCTTGCCGCAGTAGGCGAAGCGCCCACTCCGATCGTTGCGGCCGAGGAGCACCACTTTCGCCCGCGGAGCGTGGCGGGGGCCGAAGTATCCGAAGCCGACGGCGACGAGGTCGCCACCCGGAAGCTGGGCGACCCTGACCAGCGCGGGGCCCGCGCTTTCCGGCGGCGGGAAGGTCTTGCCGACGCGGACCGACATCGTGCCGCCGCCGCCGAAGCGCGGGTCCGGGAGACCGCCGGGCAGGAACCGGGCGACGCCAGGTCCGCCGCCGAGGTTGCCGACGACGATGATCCGGCCGGCTCGGTCCAGCAGGGCATCGGCGGCCAGGGAGCTCGAGTATCCGGAGTTCGAGACCGGGGTGTTGCCGTGGGGCGCGTAGCCGAAGCGGCGGTCGAGGTGACCGTTGGCCCGCACCCCGAAGAGCCTCGTCTTGCCGAGCACGACGATCCGGCCCGACTTCTGGATCAACAGGTCCCGGGCCGAGCCGCTGTTGTAGGTGGCGTCTTCGCCTTCGGTTTCCCCGTCGGTCACGAAGCTGCCGCGTTCGCCGAAGGACCGGTCGACGGCCCCGGCCGCCGTCAGGCGGACGACGACCAGCAGGCGAGAGTCGCTGCCGCCGACGACGATCTTGCCGTCGGGCTGGATCGCCAGCGACCGCAGTTCCCTCATCACGCCACGGCCCCTTTTGGGGTCGGGTCGGGCCGCCGTCGCCAGCATCTCGATCCCGCTTTCCCCGAACGAGGTGTCCAGCGCCCCGCTCCCATCGAACTTGGCGACCACACCGCTGGCGCCGCCGCAGCCGTTGATGGCGCAGTAGCCAGTCGACCCGGCGGCGATGACGCTGCCATCGGCAAGCGCCAGGACGCGAACGAAGATGCCGCCGTTGCGCCGCCCGATCAGTTCCGCGAACATTTCGCGCGCCGTCGTTTCGGCAGCCGGGAGTGCGGCGCGGAGGAGGGCCACGCCATCGGTGCCGAATTCCGGGTCGGGGGCGCCCCGCGGCGTCAGGCGGGCAACGGCGAATTCGTCTTCGCGCGCCCCCGCCAGGAGGATGCGACCCTGAGGGTCGAGCGCGATTTCTTCCCATTCGCCCGCCGGGGCACGGACCCATCCGCCGGCCGCGAATTCGGGGTCTGGGGCACCGCCGGGAAGGAGCCGGGTGAGCAGCCCTTCGCCCTCTTCGTCGTTGGTCAGCACCAGCACGCGGCCGGAGGGGTCGACGGCGATCTGCTCGCCGTAGCTCGGCTTGCCCTGTGGTGGATCGAGGCTTACCGCCCCGCTGCTACCGAAGCCCAGCGCCGGCGCGCCCGGCCGCCAGGGCAGCGGCCCGGGCACGGCGGCACCGGCGACTTCGGGCACGAGGCCGAGGGCGAGAACCAGGGCCGACACGACGGCCGACAGGCCGACGAGGATCGAGGCGCGGACGGGGACGAGACGAGGCACGATCAGGTAACTCCGCTCACTCGAGAAAGGTGCGGCGGGAGGCCCCCACGATAAGGGTCTCGATCGGCTCCTCCGTGGCGCCGCCACCCGCTCAAAGCTCAAGGTCCGCGCTTTCCCGGCCGAACAGTCAGGGGACGCGTCCATCCGAGAAGGGGAGAAGCCCGATGCACCGCCTGCTGTCCAAGCTGACCTACGCCAACGTCGTCGCCACCCTCGCCCTCTGCCTCGCGCTCGGCGGCGGCGCCGCGTTCGCCGCCGGGAAGATCGGCTCGAACCAGATCGCCGCGGGCGGCGTGCACACCAAGAACCTGCAGCAGCGGAGCGTCACCAGCGGCAAGCTGGCCCTCGGCGCGGTGCACGCGAACCAGATCGCGCCGCGCTCGGTCGGCGCCGACCAGGTCGCCACCGGCGCGATCCGCGCCGCGGAGATCGCCGCCGGCGCGGTCGGCACGGGCGAGCTCGCCCCGGGCGCCGTCGACGCCTCGCGGATCGCCGCCGGGGCCGTCGGTCCCGAACAGCTCGGCAAGGACGCGGTCTCCTCGGCGGCGATCGGCAAGGGCGCCGTCGGTCAGACCCAGATCGCCGACGGCGCGGTCGGCCCGGCGCAGATGCAGTTCCCGGTGACGCTGGTGGCGCGGCCCTCCGGCGGGGCGCTGTCGAACATCACCTTGGGCGCAGCCAAGCCCTATCCCCTGACGGCGGCGAGCTGGACCCAACACGCCGGCGCGGTCGACCTCCTGGTCGGCTCCGTCACCGCCGAAGTCGGGCGGCCGGAATTCAACCAGTGCGAGGTCGTGATCGAATTCGGGCTCGGCGAGGACTTCGCCGACGGCCAGCTCGGCACCGCGATCCTGACCAGCTTCGATCACGGCGCGAGCCAGGTCGTGTCGGGCAGCGTGCCGGCCCTGCCGATCCTGGTCGACGCGACCGGGCCCGTGGAGCTGACCGCCCGCGCCCGCCAGGAAGGCGGCTGCGCACCGTCGACGACCTCGACGATCGAGTCGACGGACCTCCGCATCATCGAACTCGGCTGAGCGGCGCCTTGAGCGTCGGCGTCGGACTCGGTGTCGTCCACGAGCTGACGGGGGCAGAGGTCACTCACGAGTCGCTCGATTGCGCCCGCCTCAGAGTCACGTCATCGCCCGCCGACCCGCCGACGCTCGTCCTCCGCCAGCGAGGCGAGTAGGACGAAGGCGGCGAGTGGTGGGACGGCGCTGAGGGCATAGGCCAACGCCCACGAGGTGAGGTGGACGATGCCCCCGAAGGCGACCGGGGTGAGCATGCTGCCCAGGGCGACCATCGAGTTCTGGACGCTGATCGCCGTTCCCGCCCGGTCCCGGCCCGCCATCTCCGCGGCGGCGGTGAAGGCGAGGCCGTTCCAGCACATCGCGACGATCCCGGTCACGACCAGCATCGGGAAGAGGATGAGGCCGGGGGCGGAGATGGCCAGGGCGGTCGCCGCGAGGAGGACGGCGTCGGCCAGGGCGATCGAGCGCAGCAGCGGGATCCGATGGCCTACCCGGTCGGAGCGCCGACCGACCACCAGGCGGGCGCCGGCACCACCGAGCTGGACCGTCGCCAAGAGGCCCGCCGCGAGACCGGCACCGACATCGCGGTCTTGGTGGGCGAAGATGACGAGGAAGCTGAGGAGAAACGCCTGGCTGGCGATCAGCAGGAAGCTCGCCAGACCGAGCCGCCAGGTGCGGACGTCGCGCAACGGCCCGACCGACGGGACGTGGCGCACCCGCTGCTCGCCGAGGGGCGGGTCCCGCATCCAGATCGCTGCCGCGACGGCCAGGCAGACCATCACGCCCGCCAGGGTCAGCAGCGCGGCCTGTAACCCGCCGAGGTCGGTCAGCTGCGGCAGCAGCAGGGACGCGATCGCGCCACCCAGCGGCAGGGCCATCTGCCGGACCCCGAGGGCGAACCCGCGCTCGTCACGACCGAACCAGCCCATGATCGCCCGCCCGCTGGCCCCGATCGCGCTGGCGCCGAACATGCCGGCCAGCAGGAAGCAGATCAGCAGCGATCCATAGCTGCGCAGAAAGGCGGCGACAGCCAAGACCGCTGCCGCGGCCGCCAACCCGGAGGTCATCACCGGGCGCTCGCCGATCCGGTCGGTGAGGACGCCCCAAGGCACGAGCGTGATCGTCACCCCCGCCGCCACCGCGGAGAAGACCAGGCCGACGGCGGCGAGGCTGAGGTCGAAATCGGCGGTCAGCGCCGGACCGAGGGCCGGCAGGCCCATCCGGAACATCGAGAAGGCGCCCGCGCTGGCCGAGCTGACTCCGAGCACGACCCAGCGGTAGCGCTGCTCCGATGATCGAGCCGACCGGGAACTCCCTTCCGAGGGCAAGGACTCGGCGCGCTACGCGGTCTCGACCGCGTTCCAGAGCTCGCCGATCTCCCGCACCTCGCCCGCGGCCCGGAAGCTCGCCAGCGCCCGCTGCGGATCGACGACGCCGCCGCGCGCCAGCAGCCGCGCCCACTTTTCGTGCAACGCCGATGGTGACGCGGGATTGTCGAAGCGGCCGCGCGGACGCTCGCAGCGTCCTTCCTGCAGCCCGCCGCCCGAGAGCTCGACCACCGCCGCGGCCTCGCCGTCGCGCAGCGCCTCGTCCCCGCGCAGCTCGACCCGGTCGGCGAGCGCCGCCACCTCGGGATCGGCGAGAAGCCGGGGCATGAAGGCCTCCTCGTCGACGCGGCCGTGCAGCATCAGGACCGCCGCCTGGTAGGGCAAGGAGAACTTGGCCGCGAGGTCGTTGGCCGGCCGCGGCGAGTCCATCGAGGTGGTGCGCGGGGTCACCGTGAGGCGCACGGCACGCACCGCCGCCGGATCTGCGAGGCCGTGCGCCAGCGCCGCGCGCAGCGCGTCGAGCGGTGCCAGGCTGAGCCCGCAGACCGCGTCGAGCTTGAACTGGTTGCGGAGGATCTGCGGTTGCTCGCCGGCCTCCGGGGGCCGCACCGCCGCCAGGTCGGCGCTCGACGCCGCCCGCTCGATCGCCGCCTCGAGCGCCAGCGGGTCGGCGGAGTATCCGGCCCGCGCCAGTCGCACCGCCGTGACCGCCAGGCGGGCGCCCTCGCCGGCGTAGGCGTTGCGGACCGTCGCCCCCTGATAGCAGGCCGCATAGGAGGTGACCGGCATCATCGACGCGGCGATGCCTACGGCCTGAGCGATCTGCACGGGGGTCAGGCCGGCGACGAGGCCGCCACCGAGCGCCGCCGCCACCGCTCCGATCGCCCCGTGCGGATGGTGGCCAGGGCGCAGCTCGACCCGTTCCTCGACCTGCGCCGCCAACTCGTAGCTCGCGATCAGCGCGGTGAGCAGCCGGGGACCGGCGGCGCGGTGCGCTTCGCCCAGCGCCAGCGCCACGGGCAGCGCGTGCACCGCCGGGTGCCCAGAAGGCGGGTGCCACTCGTCGACCTCGAGCGTGGTGCCCGCGGTCGCGTTGAGGAAGGCCGCCGTCCCCGGCTCGACGCGCGGCAGCCCCGCGGCAAGGACGACGGCGTCCCCCTCCCCACCCTCGCCGCCGACCAGCTCGGCGCGCAGCGCCGTCGGTTGGGCCTCGGCGGCGCCGCCGACCATCGCGGCGACGGTGTCGGCGAGAACGTCGGCTGCCGCCGCCCGCGCCGCGGCGGGCAGCTCCTCGAAGCGCAGCTCGGTGGCGAACCGGGCGAAGCTCGCTGCCAGTCCCTCCGCCATCAGATCAACGGTGGCTTGCGGGCTTGTAGATCGCGACCGCGGCAAGGATCACGGCGCCCTGGACCAGCTCCTGCACGAAGGCGCTCAGTCCGAGCGCTCCCAACAGGTTCAGCAGGAAGCTCAGCAGCAGCGCCCCGGCGATCGCCCCGACCAGATAGCCGCGTCCACCGAAGAGGCTGACGCCGCCCAGCGCGACGGCGGTGATCGAGGCGAATTCGAGGTTGTGGCCGATCGTGCCGGCGCCGACCTGGGCCTGAGAAAGGGCGAAGAGGCCGGAGAGGGCGGCGAAGAGACCACAGATCGCGTAGGCGGCGATCGTCACCCGGTTCACCCTGATCCCCGCCAGCCGGGCGGTCTCGGCATTGCCGCCGATCGCGTAGAAGGCCCGCCCGAGGCGCGTCCTGTGCAGCAGCACCCAGGCGAGGAAGACGAGTACCACGAGGCCGAAGACGGCGATCGGGATGCCGAAGACTTCGGCGTCGTAGATTTCGAAGTACCAGGTCGGCAGGCCGCTGATCGCTTCGGTGGCGATCATCAGCCCGACGCCCTGCAGGATCGCGAACATGCCGAGCGTGACGATGAACGGCGTCGCCCGGCCGGCGACGATGACGCTGCCGTTGATCAGCCCGACCAGGACTCCGCAGGCAAGCGCGATCGGGATCGCGAACGGCGCGACCTCGGGGTGATCGACCAACACCGTCGCGGCGATCAACGCCGCCACCTGGGAGTTGGCGCCGACCGACATGTCGATGCCGCCGGCGATCACGACGATGCTCTGGCCAATGGCGGCGATCGCCACGATCACCGCCTGACGGATGTAGACACCGACCTGGTGGGCGTCGGCGGAGGTGCCGCCGACGATCATCGTGGCGACGAGCACCGCCAGGGCGAGCGCGCCGACGATCCCGACCGGGATCGCATCCTCGTGGCGCCGCAAAGTCGGCAGGGCGCGGGCGATCACGCGCCCTCCCCGGTCGCGAAGGCGAGGATCGACTCGTCGCTGAAGCCCTCGCCGGAGCTCAGCTCGGCGACGATCTCGCCGTCGCGCATGACCAGGATCCGATCCGACATGCCCATCAGCTCGGGCATCTCAGAGCTGACCATGACGATGCCCATCCCGGCCTCGGTCAGCTCCCGCATCAGCCGGTAGATCTCACCCTTGGTGGCGAGGTCGATCCCGCGGGTCGGCTCGTCGACGAGCAGGACGCGCGGCGAGGTCGCCAGCCAACGGGCGAGGAGCACCTTCTGTTGATTGCCGCCGCTGAGGCGACCGACCAGGGTGTCCTGGCCCTCCGCCTTGACGTTCAGCCGCTCGAAGAGCCGCGCGACCAGCGCCCGCTCGGCGCCGCCGTCGATCAGGCCGGCGCGGGCGACTTCGGCCAGGCTCGAGAGGCTGACGTTGAAGCCCACCGACTTCGGCAGGAAAAGCCCCTGCAGCTTGCGGTCCTCCGGGACCAGCGCAAGCCCGGCTCGGATCGCCGCGCGCGGGTGGGGGTCGACCTTCGCGCCACCGCACTCGACCGTGCCGCCGGCCAGCTGCTCGAGGCCCATGATCGACCGCAGCAAGCGCGTCCGGCCACTGCCCACCATGCCGCCGAGGCCGAGGATTTCCCCCGCCCGCACGCTCAGGTCAAGGTCGCGCAGCGCGCCGTTGCGGGTGCCGAGGCCGCGGACGACGAGCGCCGGCTCGCCGAGCTCGGCCGCCCGGTCGGGGAACTGCTCCCGCACGGGCTTGCCCGCCATCAGTCGGATCAGCTCCTGGCGCGGCAGCTGGCCGGTCGGCCGGCAGTCGACCGTGGCGCCATCGCGGAGGATCGTCACCCGGTCGGCGATCTCGTAGACCTCCTCGGTGCGGTGAGAGATGTAGACGAGCCCCGTTCCGGCATCGCGCAGGCGGCGGACCGCGTCGAGCAGCTGGTCGAGGCTGGCGCCGCCGAGCACCGCTGAGGGCTCGTCCATGAGGAGGACCCTGGCTCGCGCGGCGAGGGCCTTGGCGATCTCGACCAGCTGTTGACCGGCCACCGAGAGCGTCCGCACCGGCCGACGAGGATCGATGTCGGAGCCGAGCCGGCCGAGCAGCTCGACCGCCTGCTCGCGCATCGCCGACCTCTGGATCAGCCCGCGGGCGTCGACCGGCAGGCGCCCGAGGAAGATGTTCTCGGCCACCGAGAGGTCGGGCAGCAGATGGAACTCCTGGTGGATGGCGGTGACGCCGAGGTGTGCGGCGGAGACCGGCGTCAACCTGGCGTAGGTCTCGGGTCCGGCATCGTCGCGGACTTCGATCTCCCCCTCGTCGGGGGAGATCGCACCGGTGATCACCTTGATCAGCGTCGACTTGCCGGCGCCATTGGCTCCGACGAGCGCGTGGACCTCCCCCCGACGGATCTCCAGGGACACCCCCGCAAGCGCCTCGGTTGCCCCGAAGCGCTTGCGGATGTCCCGGACCGCGAGCACCGGCGGTGTGGACGTCACTGCCATTTACCGAACCCGAACTCGCTACCGGCCCAGGCCGGCGTCCTTGTAGACCGAGGCGGGGGCGATCGGCGGCCCGACGAATTCATCGGAGAATTCGGGGTAGTAGTGCTTTTTCGCTTCGCTGTCGTCGTAGATTTCCGAGTCCGGGGTAACCACCTCGGCGTCGATGAAACGGGGTACCGACTTACCCTTCAGCAGATCCACCGCGGTGTCGATGCAACTCGCGGACATCGACGCGGGAGCCGGGGCGGCGACGAATTCGACTTCGTTTTCTTCGGCCAGGCGGACGAACCCGTTGAGGTCGTTGGAGACCGCGAAGGCAGGCATTTCGGCACCGCGCTCTTCGAACGCCTGGAGCGCGCCGATCGCCGCCTCGGAGCCAGCGGTATACACACCGTCGATCGTCGGATTGGAGGCAAGCAGGGCCTCCATGTCGGTCTTACCTTTGGCGATCGAGTATTCCGACATCGTCGTGTCGGTGATGTGCACTTCGGGGAATTCCGCGGCGAAGGTCTTCTTCGCGGCTTCCTGGTAGATGATCGTGTGCTGGTAGGTGGGGAGCCCGCCCATGAAGACGACGTTGCCCTTTTCACCCATCATCGTCGCCAGGCGGCGGGCCAACTCGACGCCGGTCGACCAGTAGTTGACCGCCACCTGGGTGGCGAACGAGTTCGAATCGGGCAGGCCGTTGCTGCAGAGCACGACCGGGATCCCCGCTTCCATCGCCTTCGTCGCCGGTCCGACCAAGCCGTCACCGGCCGGGTGGACGACGATTGCGTCGGGCTTGCGGGAGATCGCGTCTTCCATCTGCGTCGTCTGGGTCTGGACGTTGCCTTCGGAATCGGCGACGGTGAAGTCAGATACTTCAGGGTTTTCCTTCGCCGCCCATTCGGCAGTCACCTCGTAGGTCTTGCCCCAACCGTTGCTCGGCCCCTGATCAAGGAGTGCGAGCGTGTACGGCCCGGGCCTCTTGTACTTCCCGGCCGGCACTTTTTCCGCGGCCAGAGCTTCGATCTGCCGCGCGTATTCGGGTGGCTGGAGTTCGCCGTCGCCACTGGCGGCCGTCGTGCTTTCACCTTCCGTGTCGGCGGAAGTTTCGGCGCCGGTACTTTCACCCCCCGCGGAGCTGCTGCCGCTTCCCCCGCCACATCCGGCGACGACCAGGACCGCGAGCAGCGCCATCAACCCGACCAGCCAGCGGACCTTGCCGCCACCAGCGCTGGGGTTCGAAACACCGTGGAGCCTCTTCATTCGTGTACCAACCTTTCCCATGTAACCCTGGGCTTCACCCGCGGCGTAGCCCCATTAGTGTGATTGCGGCGATCAGGACTCCGCCTTGGACGATCCACTGCAGCTCGATCGGTAGACCGAGGACGAGGATGATGTTGGCCAGCATCGTGAGCAGGAACGCGCCGGCCATCGGCCCGATCACGTTCCCCTCACCACCGCTGAGCGCAACGCCACCAATCACCGCAGCCGCAATCGAGTTCAGGTTGAGGTTCTGGCCGACGCCGGTGCTCTGGTCGACGTAGCCGACGTAGCCGGTCAACAACAGGCCCGCGAGCGCCGCGAACACCGCGCAGATGACGTACGCGCTGGCCGTGATCAGCCCGGTGTGGACGCCGGCCATCCGCGCCGCTTCCGGATTGGTGCCGGTCGCGTAGAGGCGGCGCCCATAGGAGGTGCGGCACAACGCGAAGGCGACGACGAGGGTCAGGCCCACCCAGATCAGGCCGGCGATCGGAATTCCCGCCAGCGTCCCGCGACCGAGCGTGCTCACGAAGCCCGGCACGGTGCCGCTGGCCTGGCCGTTGGTGATCGTGAAGCGGGCGCCCTCGATCGTGATCAGCATCCCCAACGTGGCGACGAACGGCGGCACTCCACGGATCACGACGAACCAGGAGTTGAGGACACCGACCAGGACCCCGGTGCCGAGGCCGATCAGGACGGCCAACACCGGGCTGGTGTCGGCGACCATCACCACGGCCATCGCCATCACGCCGGCGACGGCGCCGACCGAGAGGTCGAACCCGCGCACCATCAGGACGAGCGTCTGGCCGGTGGTGACGATGCCGAGCACGGCGCTCTGCTCGATCACCGTTTTCAGGTTGAACGAGTTGTAGAAGTCGGGAACCGCGAACAGGCAAAAGACCAGCAGCGCGGCGACGGTCACCGCGGCCGCGTTAGCCGCCGAAGCCTGCAGGAGGCGCCGCGGCAATGCCGGCAGGGCCGTCATCGGCCGAGTCGCCTCGGTAGGCGTCCTGTGTGCACCGGTAACCGCAACGGGAACAGACCTCAACTCCTAGGGTAGACTGAAGGTCTAGAGCTTAATCGATTTGTTTGAGGAGTGTCAAGCGCGGCCCGAGGCCTTTCGCGTACCGATCAGGCCGCGAAGGCGGCCGCGAGCGCGTCCCCCTCGAGCCCGGCGTCAAGTGCCAGCATCAGCAGGATGCGGGCCTTCCAGGGCGGCAGGTAGCCGGCCGCGATCAACCCGCGCGAGCGCAGTCGCCGCGACGCGACGACCGGGCCGCCCGGCACCCGCGTCGCCTGCACCACGGCCACCCCTTGCCGGCGCGCCCGGGCGACTGCCGCCGCTTCACCCCGGCTCCCCTCGCCGGCGCCGAAGCCGGCGAGCACGAGCCCCCGGGCGCCGGCCGCGACCGCCGCATCGATCAGCGCGCCGTCCTGGCCGGCGACCGCGAGCAGCACGTCGACCCGCGGCAGCCCGGCATCCTCGTCGGGATCGAATGCGGGGCTCGCCGCGCGCTCGAGCCGGCGGTGCAGGCGGACGACGCCGGCCGCGTCGATCGTCCCCAACGGTCCCCGGTCAAGGCTGCGGAAAGCGTCGGTGCGGCTGGTCGAGGTCTTGCTCACATCGGCCGCGGCGTGCACGGTGTCGTCGAGGACGACCAGGACCCCCTGGCCGGCACCGCCCGCCGCGAGCGCGGCGCGGGCGGCGTTGACGAGGTTGAGGTCGCCGTCGGCGCTGAGCGCCGAAGTCGGCCGCATCGCCCCGACCACGACGACCGGCTTGTCCGCCGGCAAGGTCAGGTCGAGGAAGTAGGCGGTCTCCTCGAGGGTCGAGGTCCCGTGTGTGACCAGCACGCCGGCGAAGCCCGGATCGGCAAGCACCGGCAGGATCCGGCGGCGCAGCTCCAGCCAGGAGGCGGGGCCGACGTCGGGGCTCTCCAGGGGCATCGCCGGAAGCGGCTCGACCGCCGCGACCGTCTCGATCTCGGGCACCCGCGCGAGCAGATCGGAACCGCTCAACCAACTGGGCTCGGCGAAATATTCGACCAGGTCGAGACGATCGCCGACGCTCAGGCAGATCGTTCCGCCGGCCGCGAGCAGCGCCAGGCGCGGCAGTGGCTGAGAGCTCTCGTCGGCGGTGCCCATGCCGACGGCCTAGGCGACCGCGAGCGCGCCGCCGGGATTCCCACCGACGATCTCACCGCGATCGGCGACGAGCTCGCCGCGCAGGAAGGTCTTCACCGCGGCGCCGCGCACCTTGCGCCCCTCCCAGATCGAGTAGTCGGTGCGCCCCCGGTAACGGTCGACGCCGAGCTCGATCTCGAGCGTCGGGTCGAAGACGACCAGATCAGCATCGGCACCGGGCTGGATCGCCCCCTTGCGCGGGTAGAGCCCGAACACCTTGGCGGCGTTGGTCGAGAGCACCTCGACCAGCCGGCCGATGTCGATGCGGCCGCGATTGACGCCCTCGTCGTGCATCAGCGCCAGGACGTCGGCGACCTGAAGGTTGAGCCCCGCGCGACAGTCCCAGAACTCCGGCTCCTCCTTAAAGGTCGCCGAGTAAGGGATGCTGTCGGTGCCGACGATCGTGATCGTGCCGTCGCGGACGCCTTCCCAGAGACGCTCGCGATCGCGATCGAACCGGATCGGAGGCTGGATCTTGGCCTTGCCGCCGAGCCCTTTCTCGTCGAGCTCCGGCGCCGTCGTGCAGAGGAAGCAACAGAGTGTCTCGGCGATTACGTCGAAGCCCGCGCGTTGTAAGGAGGCGACGACGTCGACGGTCTGCGCCGAGCTAACGTGAACCGGGTAGATCGGCACCCCAACTTCGCCGGCGATCATCGCGTAGGTGTAGATCTGGACCCCCTCCGCCCAGCCGGGACTGGCCTCGGCCCAGGCGACGAGCGTGTCGTCGCGACCGGCCGCGCGCAGGCGGTCGGCGAGGATGCCGCGCACGTAGGGCTCCTCGGCGTGGATCATCGGGAAGGCCGGGCCGTCGCTGCCCCGCAGCGCCTCGCAGGCGCGCATGAAGAAGTCCGGCGTGCAGCCGCGCGGGTCCATGCCGAACGCTTCCGCCTGCTCGCCGATGTAGCCGGGGAAGAACTTGAAGGAGACGCCGGAGCGCCCGACGACGGCCGGGATTTCTTCGACCTGCGACTGGTTGTTGACGACCGAGGTGACCCGGAAGTCGCACCACGAGTGCGAGTCGGCGGCGCGGACGGCGCGGTCGTAGAGGCCGACCAGCGAGTCGCTGCCGATCACCGTCGTGGTGGACACGGTGGTGATGCCGCCGATCAGGCAGTCGCGGGTGTCGTGGCGGAAGTCCTCGACCATCGCGTCGTCACCGAGCTGGTCGCCGCCGCCAAAGTGGATGTGGGGATCGATCAGGCCCGGCAGCAGAAGGGCACCCTCGCAGTCGACCCGTCGCCGGCCGCGGCGCAGCTCGTCTTCGGATGCGACCAGGACGATCCTGCCGTCGTCGACCGCGACGCCGCCGTGTCGCACCCCGTCAGGCGTGACCACCTGAGCGTTGTGAAGGACGAGGTCGTGCACCGGATCAACTCTTTTTCTTGGCCTTCGCCGGTTTGCGCTTCTTGGCGGCCGCGGCGGGGGCATCCATGGCCCAGCGAAGCTCGTCGTCGTCCTGGCGCACGAGGCTCATCTCGTAGCGGAAGAGGTGACTCGGGTACCGGTTGATCGCCACGTAGGAGACCTTGCCGGACGCCGTCGCGTAGGTGCGGCGAACAAGCAGGAGCGGCGCCCCGACCTGGGTCTCGAGCACCGTCGCGGCCTCGGGGTCGGCGATCGTCGCTTCGATCGACTGGTGGACCTGGGTGAAGCGGACCCCGTGGGCCGCCTCGATCACCTCGATCAGCAGCGGCCGCGAAACCTGCTCGGGAGTCAGGCCGCTCCCCAGGGAGGCGGGCAGATAGCTGATCGCGTAGGACATCGGGCGGTCGTCGCGAAGCCGCACGCGGCGGATCTGCACCGCCTGCTCGTCGGCGGCCAGCTCGAGCAGGCGGCGAACGTCGCTCGGACCACGCGTGTAATCGATGCCGAGAACGTTGATCGGGAGATCGGCGATCGCCGTGGTGATCTCGTGCAGCGGCACCGACAGCAGGACCCGGTCGGCCGGCTGCGAAACCTCGCCGACGAAGGTGCCGGCCCCCTGACGACGGACGAGGAGCCCCTCGTTCTCGAGCAACGCGAGCGCCTGCCGCACGGTCAGCAGGCTGACTCCGAAGGTCTCGGAGAGATTGGTCTCCGCCGGAATCCGCTCGCCTTCGCTCCAGTCGCCGCCGAAGATGCGGCTGCGTAGAACGTTGGCGATCTGGTGATACAGAGGCAGCGCACTGTCCCGGCTCACGTTGCTTTGAGGCATCCCCACTCCCTTAATCCGCTGACGGACCTGATGATAACTCCCAGGCCCGCGGCGGCCCCGGCCTCGCGGGCGCCGCGGATGACGGATGCGTACGGCTCGGGTCACGTCGCCAGGGCGGCCGCCTCGACTCCGGCGGCCCGTCCGAAGACCGCGCCGAACATCAGGCCGGCGCCCGCCGGATAGTTGCCGTGGAACAGGCCGCCGGTGATCTCGCCGCTGGCGAACAGGCCGGGGATCGGCTGCCGCCCTTCGTCAAGGACGCGCGCCTGGTCGTCGATCGCGATGCCACCGTAGGTGAACGTGATGCCGCAGACGATCGGGTAGGCGACGAAGGCGGGCTCGTCGAGCGGCACCGCCCAGTTCGACTTCACCGGCTCGATGCCGCTGGTCTGGCGGCCGTCGCGCCGGGTCGAGAAGAAGGGCTGCTCGATCGCCGCGGCCGCCCGGTTGAACTCGGCGACCGTCGCCGCGAGCCGTGCCGGCGGCACTTCGAGTCCCTGCGCCAGGCCCTCGACCGTGTCGGCTTCGAGCGGCGAACCGGTCTCGTAGCGACCCTCGAGGAGCGAGAGCGCCTTCTGGTCGAAGAGCTGATAAGCGCGGCGCCCCGGCAGCGAGAGCAGCCGCCGCCCCGTTTTCGCGTAGGTGTACATCGCGAGATCCTCGCCCTCGTCGAAGAAGCGCTCGCCATGCGCGTCCACGCAGATGCCGAACGGATAGGAGAGGCGGTTGGTGCGATCGGTGAGCGACAGGTCGCCGAACGGCGGGGCCGTTGCGTCGATCGGCGTCGCGTGGGCGCCGGCCATGTCCCCGTCCAGGACGGCGCCGGAGGCGAGTGCCATCTCCATCGTCTCGCCGCTGTTGTGCCGGCTGCCACGGACCCGGGCGTGCTCCCAACCCGGGCCGAGGTAGCGGCGACGCAGGTCGGCGCTGGCCTCGAAACCACCGGAGGCAAGGACGACCGCACCGGCGCCGAGGGTCCGCTCACCGTCGGGGAGACGCACCCCCACGCCGTCGACGCGGCCGTCGCCGTTGCGGCTCAGCGCGGTCGCCGGCGCCTCGTAGAAGATCGGAATGCCTCGCGTTTCGGCGGCCGCAAACAGATAGTCGGTCAGGCCGACGCCCTTGCCGCGAACCTGCAGCACCGCGCCGGGGGCCGCCTTGAACCGCTTGTCGGATTTCGTCCACGGCGACTGGCGCGGGTCCCAGGCGACGCCGAGCCCGGTCAACCACTTGACCGTGTCGAGGGATTCGCCGATGACCCGGGCGCTCAGCGCCCGGTCGGCGCGGTCGCCGGTGGTGCGCATCACGTCGCGCTCGTAGTCGGCGGTCGAGTAGGTGCCGACGTCGATGATCGCGGGGTCGAGGTCGGGGGCGACTTCGAGCACTTCGTCCATCCCCGCGTAGGAAAACCGGAACAGGGCGCCGCTGAAGCGGCTGTTGCCGCCCCGCTCCTCCTTGGTTGCCTTCTCCAGTACCGCAACCGTGGCGCCGGCCTCGTGCGCGGCGATCGCCGCGCAGATCGCGGCGTTGCCGGCGCCCACCACGACGACGTCGTAACGCTGCTCCATCAGTTGACCGCCTCTGCGCCGCGCAGATGCGCGGCTAACGCCGTCGCGTCCGCGGCCTCGTCCAGACCGAGGACGGCCTCGAGCAGCGCCTCCGCCCCGGCCTCGCCGAGCCGGTGCGACGCCAGCGTCATGAACTTCTCGGTGCGCTCCTCCTCGTTCAGCGGCTTGGCGGCGCTGCCCTTGGCGTCGACGGCGTGGCCCTCGAGCGTGGTCCCGTCGTCGAGCTCGACCACGATCCGCACCTCGTGCCGGTTCGCGGGTCCCGCCGCGTCGATCGCCGGGTCGGCGTCCACCTCGACCTTGCCGGCGAGCTCGATGATCGCCGGGTCGCGCAGGCGGTCCTCGCGGAATTGGTCGACGAAGGCGTGCCCGTCGAGGACCGCGACGGCGGCGGCGTAGGGAAGGTTCATCTGCGCGGTGGTGACGCTGTCCGGCTCGTACGGCCAGCCGACGTGGTCACGGGTCGCGGTCGAGCCGGTGACCTTGATCCGCTTCACCTGGTCGGCGCGCAGCCCTTGCTCGGCGCGCATCCCACGCAGGACGTCGACCGTCGTGTGCGAGCTGCCGCACGCCGAGTAGAACTTGAAGCCGACGTTGAGGGTCTCCCACCGAGAGCCGAAGTCGGCGGAGACCTGCTCGATCTCGTAGCTGTCGGCGAAGGCGGCCAGATAGCCGCCGTAGGTCTCCTCGAAGAGCGCCTCGATCCCGGTGAACCCGACCGCCGCGAGCTGCGCGGCGCGCAGCCCGCTCTGCGCCGCCTGGCCCGCGTGCAGCCGCTTGACCATGGCGCCGAACTGGGCCGCCATCAGGCCGGCGGCGAGGCTGCCGGCGATGCCGATCGCGTTCTGCGCGCCGTCGACGTCGAGTCCCAGCAGGTTCGCCCCCCCGGCGGAGGAGCCGAAGACGCCGAGCACGCCGTTGTTGTGCCAGCCGCGATGGACCAGCGGCACGCCCACCGCGAGCCCGACCCGGGTGGACACCTCGAGTCCGACGACGTGGGCTGCGACCATCTCGGCGCCGCTCTGTCCGCCTCTCTCGGCGAGCGCGAAGACCGCCGGGAAGGTGACGCCGCCGGGATGGATGATCGCTTTGGCGTGTAGGTCGTCGAGCTCGTATGAGTGAGTCAGGGTGCCGTTGACGAGCGCGGCGACGTCGGCCGGAGCTTTCCACCCGGCGCCCCAGATGGTGCCGTCGGCCTCACCTTCCGGGGCGAGGGCCTCCCGCATCAGCCCCGCGATCGGCAACGTCTGGCCGTACAACGCGCACCCGAGGCAGTCGAGGATGTCGCGCTTGGCGTGCTCCATCACCTCGGGAGGGACGTCCGCCGGCCGCGTCCGGGCGACGAACTCGGCGACGGCGCGCGTGTGCTCGTTGCTGGGCCGGGAGGCGTCCCGGGATCGTTTTGCGGTCTGCTCGCTGGCGTGCATCGGTCCTCCGAGTGGTGAAGGTGAATAAGTCCTCTGTAAGTATATAGGACCAAGAGGGCATATGTCCGAGTGACTTCTCGGCCGCAGTCCACCAGGACCGGCGCCGTGCCGACCCATCGCCTGCCCGAGGCCCCTTCCGGGGTCCGCCTCAGTCGTCGTCGCCGGTGAGGAAGGTCTGCTCGAGGGCGTCGTAGCCGGCGTAATCGACCAGCTCATAGAGGTCGGCCCGGGTGAGCATCCGCTCGACCCACGCCGCCTGCGTCCCGTCGCGGTGCAGGTCGCGGTAGAAGTCGCGGACCGCCGCCATCGCCACGCGCAGCGCGGAGACCGGAAAGATCACGGCGGCGTAGCCGATTTCCTCGAGCTCGCCGGCGGAGAGCATCGGCCCGCGGCCGAACTCGGTCATGTTGGCGAGCAGGGGCGCGTCGACCGCCGCCGCGTAGGCCTCGAACTCCTCACGACTGTCCATCGCCTCCGGAAAGATCATGTCGGCGCCGGCCTCGGCGTAGGCGATCCCCCGTTCGATCGCGGCCTCGAGGCCGAGGGGCGAGCGCGCGTCGGTGCGGGCGATCACCACCAGGTTCGGATCGATGCGCGCGGCGCGGGCCGCCCGGATCTTGGTCAGCATCTCGTCGATCGGGATGCATTCCTTGCCCGCCAGGTGGCCGCAGCGCTTCGGCGAGATCTGATCCTCGAGGTGGAACCCGGCGACGCCGGCGTGCTCGTACTCGCGCACGGTCCGGTGCACGTCGAGGGCGTTCCCGTACCCGGTGTCGGCGTCGGCGACGACCGGCAGCGGCGTGGCGGCGGCGAGCAGGCGCACCTGCTGGGCCATCTCGGTCGCGGAGAGCAGGCCGATGTCGGGCACGCCGAAGGCGCCGGTGGTCGTCGCCCCGCCGCTGAGGTAGACCGCCTCGAAGCCGACCTGGGCGGCGACCTGTGCGCAGAGCGCGTTCGGCGTCCCGGGGATCGTCGCGATCCGCCGTGCCTCGATCAGCTCGCGCAGGCGCGCCCGGGCGGCGGCGCTCACGATCCCCGCTCCTCGCCCCAGTTCCAGGCGTCGGGTGGGGCGAACCGCTCGGCCCAGGCGGTCGCGATCTCGGTCCGCCCGGCGATCCAGACGTCGTCGTGGCCGCGGACATGGTCGAGGAAGCGGCGCAACCCCTCCGCCCGGCCGGGCCGCTGCACCCGGCCGTGCAGCCCCACCGACATCAGGCGCGGCGCCTCGGCGCTCTCACGGTAGAGGCAGTCGAAGGCATCGCGCAGGTAGTGGAAGAACTGTTCACCGGTCAGCAGGCCGGCCCTCCAGAAACGGGTGTCGTTGGTGTCGAGCGCATACGGCACGACCAGCATCGGGCGGCCGGCGACGTCGGCGTAGTAGGGAAGGTCGTCGGCGATCGTGGTCGAGTCGAAGAGCAGCCCGGCCTCGGCAAGCACCCGCCGGGTCGTCAGCGCGGCGGGCGGCCGGTTGAACCAGCCGCGGACCGGCTTACCGGTCAACTCCTCGATCGTCCGCAGCGCCCGCGAGACATCCTCCCGCAGCTCGTCGAGGTCGCGGCCATAGTGGCCCTGCCAGCGGTAGCCGTGGCCGACGAAGTCGTAGCCGTGCTCGACGAAGGCGCGCGTCAGCGGCGGGTTTGACTCCAGCGCCATCGCCGCGGCGAAGACCGTCGCAGTCATCTCGAATTCGTCGAACAGGCGCATGATCCGCCAGTGGCCGACGCGGCTGCCGTACTCGAATGCGGCCTCCTGCATCAGGTCGCGGTCGGCGGGGTCGACCGCGTACTCGGCCTCCGAGCGGGCGTCGCGGCGCGCGTCACCGAGCAGCGGCCCGGCCTCCGAGCCCTCCTCGCAGTTGATCGCGAAATTGAGTGCCAGGCGCGCCCCGCCGGGCCACTCGACCCGCGGCAGGTCGGCGCCGTAACCGACCAGGTCGCGAGTCGGCTCTTGCGGGTCGCTCATCCGAGTCCCTCCAGGTATCCGACCGCTTCGTCACAGGTAAGGACCGTGCCGTACTTCATCTGCACGTCGAGCAGGCTCGACATATGGGAGCTCGGAATTCGGTCGAAGACGCAGTCGGCGACGATGCCGACGTTGAAGCCGAGCTGGTAGGCGTCTACGGCGCTGGAGCGGATGCAGCCTGAGGTGGTGCCACCGACTAGCAGCACCGTGTCGATGCCGCGGCGCACCAGGTAGCTGGCGAGCGCCGTGCCGAAGAAGGCCGAGGCGTAGAGCTTCTCCATCTCGACGTCGCCGGCGGACGGGTCGGGCTCGTAACCGGCGACGATCTTCGCGTTCGGATCACCCTCCGACATGAAGCCCGCGGGCCGGACCAAGCCACCGGTCATCGCCCAGCTGGTCTCGACTCCGTCGATCACGACCGACTTGCGGCGGACGACCGTGTAGACGAACGGCGCATTCGCCCCCCGTGCCGCCGGAATCAACTCAGCGGTCCGCTCGAGCGCGCGCCAGGCCGCCTCTCCGGCCCCCGACGGGAAGCGATCGATCTGCTCGAGGATCGGCCTGTCCTCGCCGACGTAGTTGTACTGCAGGTCCACGAGGATCAACCCGGGCCGCTCGCCGAGCTTGTTCTTCTTCCCGTACCCCCCTCGTTCGATCACCTCGCGCTCGACCTCGGAGGTCGCATCCGTCCAGAAAGCCAGGTCCATCGCCGCCCCTCTCCATAGATCGCTAGTCCTTTAGAAGAGTATAAGAGGCGCGATATGAGCGCGCCGACATTCACGGTCGACGACCGCGGCGAACTCGGCTCTGACGAGGCCCACACCTCCCGACAGCGCGAAATGCGCCCGACTGGATTCGAACCAGTGACCTTCGGTTTCGTAGGCGAGAAGCCTGACACCGTCATTTAGCTTGTTCGAGCGAAATGAGGGGTGGTGAATCGCAACGGGGTCCTTCATCAAGAGGAGGTTGCTGGAAATGAAGTCGAGTCAGAAGGCGGGCAGGGGACGGGGCGGTCAGCGGCACGAGCCGGCCGGGACCAAGGGGTCGCCACAGATCCGCGCCCACAAAGGCAGGCCGTTCTACGAAGCGCGCCGGCGTGACCTCTTCAGCGAGGAGTCGAGGTCGACGATCGCGTTGGTCTTGTAGGGCCGACCGTGCTTGTTCAGGGCCACCCCCTCGCGGCGGTCGGCGACGAAGAGCTCGTGAGCGGCAGCAAAGGTGGTGCGGACCGCGCGACCCGCATCGCCGTGCCCGCCCTCACTCGGGCCGGCAGATCGGCTCGACGGCTACGGGCCTCTGCGGTGATCGACGGGCGTGGTGCCCTGGTAGCGGGTCTTCGTGTCGACGTAGCGGAGTAGTTCCACGAGCCTGGCGAGGGTTCAGACCCCTTCAAGCTGGCGCCCTGGGACGGGGAAGGGACGGACAAAGGACGACAAAGGGACCCGGCCCTCTCGTGGCGGCCCGGGCAGGCTGTGGCCGCCACGAGAGGGCCGGGTCTCGTGGGGAGGGGTGGAGGGTGCGTGACGCAGGAGGGTCACGGGAGAGGGACGGGTGCGTCACGGGGGAGGGACGCATCCGTCACCGATCCCGGACCCCGTCACGAAGATGCCGGGAACGTCACGCTTCCTCCCGTCTTCCTCATGCCTCGCGGGTCACGCCAGGAGGCGCGTTCGCAGTCAGCGACAACATGTGTCGCTGACTGCGAACTCGCTCCGGGCCGGGGACCCTCAGGGGCCGGGAGGTGTGACGTCCCCGGCATCCTCGTCACGACCAGTGACGTCTTCCCGCAGGGACCATCACGTCCCGGGGGTCCCTGAGCGGTCAGGGATCTGCGTGGTTCGAAATGGTCGTATGGCGACCATTTCGAACCACGCAACTTCCTGACCGCCCGGATCCCTCCCACCGGGCGGAGGGTCGTGACGGGACCTCCCGGAGGACGTGACGAACCTTCGACCCTTCCCCCGCGAAGCCTCACGTCCCTGGGCTCCTCATGGGGGTCACAGCCTGCCCGGACCCCCATGAGGAGCCCAGGGCCCACCTCGGACGGCCGCAAGCCCCACGGGCCCCCGCCCCTCGGACGGCCGGCCGCCCGCCCGCCCGCCCGCGCAACGCCCGTCCCCCGCCCAGCCCCCGATCCCTTCCGTGGAACTACACATCTAGCGGCGCCTCGGCTCATCGGCCATCGCCCTCATCCCCTCGGAGCGCTCGACCTCGCGCTCGATCCAGCGCGCGAGCTCAAGCGGTCGGTAGAGCCGCAGCCGGCCGGAGTAGGCACAGCGGATCGACGGCTGGACGTGGCGCTGGAATGACTGAGGCTCATGCCGAACGGCCGCCGCCTCCCGGCGGCTGAGGAGGAGCTTCGAGCAATCGGGCGTCGACCATGCGGACCCTGACGGCGTCACGGTCGCCCTGGCCGGCGGGCCTCGATCTGGTGGGCGTCGAGGGGTCGAGGGGTCGAGGGGTCGCGAAGCGGCCTCGCCGCGCTCAGTCGAGCCGGTCGACCACGTAGGAGGCGAACCCTCGAAGATCGTCGAGATGATCGAGGGCGCCCCAGACGATCTCGTCGTCGATCTCGAGGTAGTCGTGGACGAGGATGTTCCGCAGGCCTGCCGCCTGGGCGAGGCCGGTCGCCAACCGCTCGTCGAGACCCTCAGGGCAAAGGCCGGTGAACAGGTCCTGGTAGCGATCCGGCGCCGGACGGCCCGCCTCGGCCAGCAGGTAGGCGGCGATGTCGATGCAGATCTGGATCGCCAGTTGCAGGGCGTGCTGGGTGGCGAGCCTGACGTCGGGCTCCTCCTCGTAGGCGGCCCGCCCGCGGGCATGGAATCCCTCGAGCCGGCCGAGCAGCTCCTCGAGCCGTTCGAGGCGAGCGTCGATCCTAGGCGGGACGGCCATAGCGGCCCTCCCGGATCCGCTCGTGCAGGTGGCGCGAGAAGATGGTGCGCATGGGCTTGGTGTCGAGGTAGTCGCCCAACGCGCGGACCTGGAAGTCGATGCGTGCCTGCGGGTCGCGGTCGACGAGGACGATCGCGTCGCCGAGCGCCTCGTGGCGCATCAGGGGCGGCGCCCCGTTGAGGAGGACGACGTCGACCTCGGAGGTCGCGAGCGCCGCGCCTGCCGCAGAGGCCAGGGAGAGGCGGAGGTCGAGGCGCTCCCTCGGAGTGAGGGTCGATGCGTGGATGACCGCGACGTCGACGTCCGACAGCGGGCCTGCGGTCCCACGGGCCTGGGAGCCGATCAGGAAGGCTGCGAGCACGTCGGGGCGATCGAGGGCGGCGGCGAGACGATCGAGGGCGGCGGCGTCGAGCGCGGCGACGCGGGATCTCTCGTCGACGACGGTCATCGCCTCGCTCCGTGGCGGCGCGGGCGCGTGCCTGCGGTGTCGAGCATGTCGGCCATCGCCCTAAGTGTGGCCGACACGCGCAGACGCCGGCGGGCGACGGTGGTGTGGGACGGGATGTTTCGGCCGAGAACGCGTGGCTCTGGATTGCTCGAGCCGCGCGTCCGGAATGAGCGGCCGGCGCTGCAGCACGCCGGCGCCGCGACACACTGGCCCGACCCCCAGGAGGAGCCTCGCCTCTTCGAGGAGGTGCTCGACTGGCTGGTCAGGAACGAGCGCCTGGTCAGTGTCCAGCGGCCGACGGAGCGGCGACCGAGGCACAGCCCTTCTTCCGTAACTCGTCACTGCCGGCCACCGACCCGGACCCCGCATTTCTCGCCCAGGGGTTCCTCAAACCGAGATTCGAGCCATCCGCGAAGTCCCAGGCTCCCGGCCTACTACTTCCGATCAACTTCGCATTTCGCCTCCGGCAACTGCTCGGCATCGGCGCGGCGCACGCGACATCTCGACCTCGGAAGTCGAGCAACTGCCTCGCAATCGACATGCGACCGTGCGAAACCCTCACGGAGGAGACAACGTCGAGATGGCAAAGGAACCTTGGACTGACACCGATCCCCCGACTGCGCCCAAGTTCCCTATGCCGTGATCACGGCCGATCAGTCAACAATGGTTGCGGTGTGCTGGATTCCGAAAGCCGCTTCGCCCCCGGACGAGGAGATCGCTGAAATCTCCCGAGAGCTGGAGCATCACCTTCGTCGGCCATCTCTTCCCGAGGAGATAGCCGAGCGCCGGACGGAAGAGTCGGCGCAGTTTGACGCTCGCGACCGCGAAGAAACGCCGAGCCGATAAGAGGCTGCGGCGCGAAGAGGGAGAGATCCTCGCCAATGCCGAGGCAATGCGTCACGTACAGGACACGCGGGTCGGCGGCGAGCCGGCCGATATCTCCGGGGTCCACCTCGCGGAGTCGCTCCTGGATCCACCAGACATCGACTCACGCATGGTCACGGCGGCCCTACCGTCAGCAGATGGCCCGGGACGCTCGCCTCGCCGACCCGGCGGTGGTCGAGGAGCATGAGGCCGGATCCCGTGATCGCACCTTCGAGCTCCGTGATCGACCGGAGCCGGAACCCGTGCGCGGTGAAGCGCATCCGCCCCATCGCGTCGGGATCGCCGATCCCGATCACGAGGCGGCCCCGGGGCCGGAGGACGCGCGCGACCTCGCCGAGCGCGGCGCCGAGGTCGTCGACGAAGTAGACGGTGTTGACCGTGATCGCCCCGTCGAGGGCCGAGTCCGGGAGCGGCATCTCGGTCAGCGACCCCGACTCGAGGCGCAGGCGACCCTGCCGCACCTCGCCGGCGAACCGCCGTCGCGCGCTCTCCACCATCGCCGGTGAGATGTCGACACCGATCGCCTGCTCGACGGTGACGCGCCCGAGCAGCAGCTCGAGCCCGATCCCGCCCCCGAAGCCGATGTCGGCGACGACGCTCCCGGGCTCGAGCTCGAGCGCCTCGATCGCGGAGTCGATCAGGGCACGATTGCGACGGTCGAGTCGGCCCGCGACGAGGCGGCCGAGGGGCCCTTCGGGCCGGCGGAGGTGCCGTGCCAACAGACGGTCATAGCGGGTGCGGAGGCCCATCGCGGTGATCCTCGCAGGCGGAGAGGCGTCCGCGGGACCGACGGCCTCCGGCCGAGCACCGCCGTGAGCGCGCGGCGCGGCCAGGAGGAGGCGGACCGGCGGCGCGTTCTCACAACGACTCCGGCGAACCGCCCGACCGACTTCGACGTCTGGCTCCCGTTCCCGGCCGACGCCTCGAGATTCGTCGGCCGGTCGTGGCGCCAGTGCGTGTTCTCGATTCTCGTCACGGCGGCGATCCAGCCAGACGACCTTGCGGATGGCGGTCGTCATTCGTCAACAACTTCTTCGCCCGGATCACGGCCGAGTCGCTGCGCGGCAGCAAGTGCGTGATCGACAAGTGCATCGGTGACGAGGTCATGGTCGTGTTCTCGAAGGACTTCGGCTCGGAGGAATCCGTTCAGTGAAGGCGTCGAATCAGCCCGGTACGTGGCTGACCACGATGTCCACTCCGGTGCCCCAGAGGTTCCCGATCAGCCCCTCGGCGGGGGCCAGCTTCCGGCGAAGTCGGCTCGCATGGGAGCTGAGGGTCCTGGTCGGTTCCGGCTGGAATCCCCAGATCGCCTTTCGGAGCTCTGCCTTCGAAAAGACGCGATAGGGGCTCAGGGAGAGCGTCAGGAGCAGCCGGACGCCTTGACCCCGAGTGCCATCTCGCGGTCACCGACGAAGACGCGGCGGCCCGGCTGAGGGATGACCAGCAGTCCGAAGAGACGACGCCTCCACTTACGAGCTCCAAGGTCAGACCGGCCCTGCGGGCGCAGCCGGAGCCAAAGGGGCCGCCGGGGCTCAGGGCCCGAAGGGCGACCAAGGCGACAGGGGGAAAGGGGGGGAAGCGGAACCGCGGGCATCCATGAGGTCCTCGTCAAAGGGCCGATCGCTGCCAACACCACCGGCAGCGTGTCAGCTAAGTGTCCAGCCGGAGAAGTGGCGACCGGCGGAGGGGGCAAATTCCGGTGGCGACTCCGAAGCGGTGATGTACCAGAACGCACCGCAACCCCCCGGCGAAACGAGCGGCGCCACCCCGACCGGGTGGACGGTCTACTGGAAGACGGGTGGGACGCCGATGCAAGGCTTCGTCTACGTACTTTGTGCAAAGCCCTGAGCGGTGCCGGCGTCCTCGCCGTGCGTTGAGCGCGACGAGACGACCGAGGAGGTCGCGTCCGACGCTCGACGCCTTCAGCGAGCTGACGCTCGACATCGTCGGGCGCAACCTGTTCGGCGTCCGCCTCGGCGAGGACGCCGACCGGGTCGGCGAAGCGCTGACCCGCGCACTGCACCTGCTGACCCGATCGTCTCGCCGCTGGCCGTACTCGCGCCACAGCTCGTCGGGCGCACCAACCTGTGCCCTTCAGCCGTCTGGACCGCCTCGAGCGGACGGTAGCCGAGCTCGACTCGATCGTCGAACGGATGATCGCCGAGCGGGGGGGCCGGGAGACCGCCGACGGGACGGATCTGCTCGGGCTGCTGCTGAACGCCCGGGTCCCCCAACACCGGTACCGGGATGGCGCCACGTCAGGTGCGTGACGAGCTGATGACGTTCGTGCGCACGGCCACGAGACCACCGCGACCGCGGTCGGCTGGACGCATCTGCTGCTCTCGCGCCACCCCGACGCACGCGAGCAGCTGCTCGCGGAGTGGACGAGGTCCTCTCGGCGGAACGCCGCCGCAGGCCAGCGACGTCGGGCGCCTTCCCTGGACGACCGCGGTGATCCGCGAGGCGAGCGGCCCTACCCGCCGGTCAGGGCCTCGCGGGTAAGGCCGCGGTCGACACCGAGCTGTCACCGAGCAGCCTTCAACGCGGCGCCGCCGTATCGAGCCGAACGCAGACGGCTTGACCTTGCCTCTGCAGGCGAAGTTCGGCTCTGTCACCCGAGTGGGAAAGAGGCTGTACGACGCTTCACACGCGAGAGGTCGCTGGTTCGAAACCAGCCGTGCCATGTCCCAGCAGTCCCCGCCGTCGCCTCCTCCCTCACCGTGTATCTCGTCGATCGTCGTTCCGCCCGGTGCAGGGCCGGCGTGCGTCGATGCGGTGGCGGCCGCGCTGCCTCGCCCCGGCCCCGCAGGGTGATCGAGACCCCGAGGCGGCGGCCGAGCAGAGCCTGTAGCTCGGCGAGGAGGCGCTGGAAGGTGATGAGACGGCGGCGTGGCACATCATGAAGAGGCCACGGCGCCGGATTCTCGCCCCCCGCGGACCGCGACGGCGCAGGCGAGAGGCCCGGGCGCCGGAGGGTGGCCGGCGCCCGGGAGGCCTCCCGGTGTTGTCGGCCGCCGGGTCAGGGAGAGCCAGCGGGCGAGGAGACGTGACACGACCAGGGAGTCGGTGTCCGCCCGTCTTCCGGCCGCCAGGGAGGGAGGCCGAGAAGGTGGAAATCCCTCTATCCCTTCTTGCCTTTCTGCTGAGACTTGGAGTGCTTCCCCTGCCCCTTGGACTTCTGCTTCTTGCCCTTG
>Ga0153956_1000384_pt1 | contig 52115 bp, 43 predicted proteins | sample TSFL040MetaG_FD_104704 | JGI IMG/M metagenome (GOLD analysis project Ga0153956, IMG submission 104704) | Attine ant fungus gardens microbial communities from Florida, USA - TSFL040 MetaG | ecosystem: Host-associated > Fungi > Mycelium > Unclassified | place: USA: Florida, Wekiwa Springs... | reverse complement strand
CCGAACGAACCAGAGCCACACCACCGCCTGGGACGATGCCTTCTTCCACGGCAGCGCGGGTTGCGTGCATTGCGTCTTCCACGCGAGCCTTCTTCTCCTTCATCTCGGTTTCGGTGGCTGCACCGACCTTGATGACGGCAACGCCGCCGACCAGCTTGGCGAGACGCTCCTGGAGCTTCTCACGGTCGTAGTCGGAGGTGGTCTTGTCGATCTGCGAACGGATTTCGCGGACGCGGCCGTCGATCTCGGCTTCTTTGCCAGCACCGTCAACGATGGTGGTGTTGTCCTTGTCGATGGTGACGCGCTTTGCAGTACCGAGGTCCTCAAGCTTTACCGACTCCAGCTTGATGCCGAGGTCTTCGGTGATGGCCTTGCCACCGGTGAGGATGGCGATGTCGCCCAGCATGGCCTTGCGGCGGTCGCCGAAGCCGGGAGCCTTCACGGCCGAGACGTTCAGCGTGCCGCGCAGCTTGTTGACAACGAGGGTTGCGAGTGCTTCGCCATCAACGTCTTCCGCGATGATGACGAGCGCCTTGCCGGTGCGTGCAACCTGCTCGAGAAGGGGCAGGAGATCCTTCATGGCCGAGATCTTCTTCTCGTAGATGAGGATGTAGGGATCGTCGAAGGAGGCTTCCATGCGCTCTGCGTCGGTGACGAAGTAGGGCGAGAGGTAACCGCGGTCGAACTGCATGCCTTCGACAACGTCGAGCTGGGTTTCCATGCTCTTGGCTTCTTCCACGGTGATGACGCCGTCCTTGCCGACCTTCTTCATGGCTTCCGCAATGATGGTGCCGATCTGTGCGTCAGAGTTGGCGGAGATGGTGCCGACCTGGGCGATCATGTCGCCGGAGACGGGCTTGGAGAGCTTGGCGAGAGCGCCGCCGGAGACGTTGCCGTTCTCGTCGCGCTTGCCCACGATGGCCTCAACAGCCTTGTCGATGCCGCGCTTCAGAGCGGTGGGGTTGGCACCGGCAGCAACGGTCTTCACACCTTCGCGGTAGATGGCCTGGGCCAGAACGGTTGCGGTGGTGGTACCGTCACCGGCAACGTCGGAGGTCTTGGAAGCGACTTCCTTTACGAGCTGTGCGCCCACATTTTCGATCGGGTCCTTGATCTCGATCTCCTTGGCGACGGTGACGCCGTCCTTGGTGATCGTGGGGGAACCGAACTTCTTCTCGATAACAACGTTGCGACCCTTCGGTCCCAGCGTTACCTTGACAGCATCGGCGAGCGTGTTGACGCCGCGCAGAATAGCCTGACGGGAATCTTCACCGTGCAGAATTACCTTAGCCATTGTTCTTCTTCCTTTGCATTGCATGCAGCGGATGCGCTTCGCGCCATTCGCTGACTGAATTGAATGTCGAGTTTCTGCCGTTAGGCAGGAGTGGCGAGTCGAGGCCTACTTGAGGATTCCGAGGACTTCTTCTTCGCGCATGATGAGCAGGTCTTCGCCGTCGAGCTTGATCTCGGTGCCGGAATACTTGCCGAAGAGGACGGTGTCGCCAGCCTTGACGTCGAGCGGGAAGACCTTGCCTTCGTCGTTGCTCTTGCCCTTGCCTACGCTGATGACGGTGCCCTGCTGCGGCTTTTCCTTGGCGGAATCGGGGATGATGATGCCACCGCGCAGTGTTTCGCCTTCTTCCAGACGGCGCACCAGGATGCGGTCATGCAGCGGTGTGAAAGTGGTTGCCATGGTTTCTTGTGTCTCCTTGCGTTGTAGGAACTGGTTAGCACTCAAGCGTTCCGATTGCTAATACTAGGTGTTGGCAGTCTGTGGAGTCAAGTGCCAAACGGTTAAACCTGAGTAAAAGGCACTCAAGTATGAAAAGGCTCATGGGAAGGCTAACTTTGGGCGTCATATTGCGTCGTACTGTTGTTGTATGAACGCGACAGAATCTCTTCCGCGAGCGTAAAATCTAGCCCATGCAGTCCCGTCGTTTCATCGCCACCGTCTCCGTTCTTTTACTTTCCGTACCTGCGTTGCTGCTGGCGCAGTCGGAGCGTCATGGCCGCAAGTACAAGGCTCCACCGGAGACCAGTCACTTGGAGATCCTGGTGGTGAAGGATTTTAACGGGAAGGTGATTGAGAACGCCGGCGTGGTCTTCCATCCGTTCAAGGACGGAGTGGACGAGGGCAACCTTGAGGTGAAGTCAGGCCCGGATGGCAAGGCATTTATCGACATCATCCCCACGGGGTCGGATGTGCAGGTGCAGGTGATTGCGAGTGGCTTTGAAACCTATGCCGGCACGATCAAACTGGATACTGCGTCGAAGCAGGTGACGATCCGCATGAAACATCCGTCGTCGCAAGTTTCCGCCTACGGCAAAGACGAGGGGCGTACGGGCGGTTTGCAGCGCAGTGCGGGAGTGCAGGAGCCGATTCGTAACCAGGCTCTGCCGCCGGGAGAAGCAAAGCCGCTGGCAGCGGATGCTCCAGTGATTAAGTTGTCCGCTGCTCCGGCGAAGCCCTCGAATAAAGAGAACTCGGCTAACTCCGGTAGAGGTTCCAGCACAACGAAATCGAATAACTCCTCGGCACCACAGTCGAATTAAATCGCATGCAGAAGATTGAGCTTCGCGGCAGGCGTGCTCTTGTAACCGGCGGCGTTCGGCGGCTTGGGCGCGAGTTTGCACTTGCGCTTGCTCGCGAGGGTATGCACGTTGCGGTAACGACGCGGACGATCGATGCGGATGCTTCGGCGATGCAGAATGAACTGTCGCGTTTGCCGGTGCTGTCGACGGTTCTGCGCTGCGATGTAACGCAGCCGGAGCAGGTAACGTCGGCCGTTGTACGGGCGGCGGAGTTTCTGGGCGGGCTGGACCTGGTGGTGAATAACGCTGGCATGTTTGAGGCTGCTCCGCTGGAGGAGTTGACCGCGCAGCAGTGGGACACGATGTTTGCCACGAATACGCGTGGGCCGTTTCTGGTGGCGCAGGCTGCGTTGCCGCATCTGCGCCGTTCGGAGGCGGGGAAGATTCTGAATATCGGGTCGCTGGGCGGCTTGCGTCCGTGGACGACGCATGGACACTACTGCAGTAGCAAGGCCGCTCTGCACATGCTTACGGAGACGATGGCCAAGGCGTGGGCACCGCAGGTGAGCGTGAATGCCATTGCGCCGGGGATGATTCGTTTTCCGGGCGAACCGGAACAGTTTGCGGCCAGGGCTCCGATGCAGCAGGACGGCGCGCCGGAGGATGTGGTGGCGGCGATGCTCTTCTTTGCGTCGGCTCCGCGGTTCATCACCGGGCAGATTCTTGCGGTGGATGGCGGGTTGAGCCTGGTTTGATTTGTTCGCGTTGTTTGATTTTCGAGATGCGCTGACGGCAATTCCAAAGAGTCGAAGAGATGTGATGAGCGTCACATATGGCGTGGTTTTGTGCGGATATAGAACGAGATGGTATCCACAGAGTGCATTCCGACTTTGTGGGAGGGCTGAAGCCCTGCCCTTCCGAAAGAGGCTAAGTGGTTGAGCGATTATTCCGCGACGATCTCTTCTTCGAGTTGCTGCTTTTCGAATAGGTTGGCGTAGTAGCCGGGTTGTGCGAGCAGCTCGTCGTGAGTGCCGATCTGTTCGATGCGGCCGTTGACCAGAACGGCGATGCGGTCGGCGGAACGGGCGGTGGAGACGCGGTGCGCGATGAGGATGGTGGTGCGTTCGTACATCACCTCGCGTAGACCTTTGAGTATCTGCTCTTCGGTGTAGGTGTCGACGGAGGCGAGTGCGTCGTCGAGGATGAGGATGCGCGGGTCGCGCAGAAGGGCGCGGGCGATGGAGGTGCGCTGCTTCTGTCCGCCGGAGAGCGTGACGCCGCGTTCGCCGACCATGGTCTCGAAGCCTTGAGGGAATTCGAGAATCTCAGTAGCAATGTGAGCGCGGCGTGCGGCTTCTTTGATTTCTTCGTCGGTGGCTTCGGGCTTGCCGAAGGCGATGTTGTCGCGGATCGAAGTAGAAAACAGGAATGTCTCCTGCGGTACGAATCCGATGGCGTGGCGCAGGATGTGCAGGGGCCATTCGCGGATGGGCAGGCCGTCAACGAGGACCTGTCCGGGTGTTGCATCGAGCAGGCGCGGGATGAGATTGACGAGCGTGGTTTTACCGCTGCCGGTGGGGCCGACGATGGCAAGCGAGGAACCGGCAGGGATGGTGAGGTTGACTCCATCGAGAATCTTCGGGCCGTTGTTGTAGGAGAAGGTGAGGTTGCGGAATTCGATTTCGCCGGATGGCACGGCGTCGATGGGCACGAGGCCGCGGCTCTCGTCCTGGATGGAGGGAACGGCTTTCATCAGTTCGTCGATGCGGATGACGGATGCGGTGCCGCGCTGGAAGAGGTTGATGACGTAGCCGAGCGCCAGCATGGGGAAGGTGAGTTGCACCATGAAGACCATGTAGCTGGTGAATTCGCCCGGTGTGATGCGGCCGCTGACGACTTCGTGGCCACCGACGAGCAGCGTAAGAACGATGGAGAGACCGAGTACGAATTCGAGTGTGGGCCAGAGCATGGCCATGATGCGCACGAGGAAGAGTGAGCGGCGAATGTATTCGTGGTTCGCGTCTTCGAAGGAACGAATCTCCGACTTTTCCTGTGAGAACGCGCGCACGAGACGGACGCCGGAGAAGTTCTCCTGCGCCTTGGCACTGATCTCGGAGAACATGGCCTGGATGCGTTCGAAACGCTGATGAATTCTGCGTCCCATGAGCTGCACAACGACAGATGCGATGGGTAGCGGCAGAAAGGCAAGCAGGGTGAGCCGCGATGAGATGTGGATCATGAATGGCAGCGCCGCAGCAGTAAAGACGACGGTGTTGGCCGAGTACATGATGGCTGGGCCGAGCAGTTGACGCACAGCGTTGAGGTCGTTCGTTGCGCGCGCCATGATGTCGCCGGTGCGATGTTCGTGGAAGAAGGTGAGGGATTGTTTTTCGAGCGATTCGAAGAGGTCGTTGCGAAGATCGTATTCGATTTCGCGTGAGGCACCGATGAGAATCCAGCGCGTGGCGTAGAGGCAGACAGCAGCTACGATAGCGATGGCGAGCAGAAGAAAGACGTTGCGCGAGACGATGCCCTGGATGCCGTGGTGCACAACGTCGTCAACCGCGTGGCCGATAAGTAGAGGAATAACGATCTTGGATGTGTTGTAGATGAGCACGGCCACTGCTCCGCGAACAAGGTGTCCGCGATAGCGATTGAGGTAGGGGAACAGTGGCCGTAGCTTCTCAAACATGGTGTCGTTTCCGTTTTACTGCTGTGGTGTGGGGTTTGGTGCGGCAGTGGGCTTTTCAGGCGCTTCGAAGTGTGTGCCGGTAACGGGTTGCTGTGTATTGCCCTGACCGATCAGCTCGAGATCGAAGATGAGGTCGGCCTTGGCGGGGATGACCGGTGGCCGTCCGCTTGCACCATAGGCGAGCTGCCAGGGAACGATGAGTCTGCGTTTGCCGCCGACGCGCATGCCCTGGAAGCCCGTGTCCCAGCCGGTAATGACGTGCTTCATGCCCACGGGAAAGACGATGGGTTCGCCGCGATCGACGGAGGAGTCGAATTGCTTGCCGTCGGTGGTCCAGCCGGTGTAATGCACGGTGTAAAAGACGATGCCGTCGGGGCCGGAGTTGCGGGCTTCTTCACCGTCGCCCACCTTGAGGTCGATAAATCGCAGCGTAAACAGCGACGCGGGTGTGCCAGTGGCAGCGGGCATGGTACCCACGGCGGTTACGCCTTCCATGGCCGCAGGATCTGCCGGTATGGAGCGCGTGGGGGATGTGGGGTGCGGTCGCTGCACGATGGTGCTCCTGTGTGTGGTGGGTTTGATGCGTGTCGCGGGTTTGGTCGGTGTTGTGGTGGTCTGCGCGATCAGTGTTGTGCCGATGGCGAAAAGTGTTGCGAGTGCTCGCATGATGCTTCCTCAGCTTCTATTTTACGTTTTGCCCTTTATGCTTTTCGCTCTTTGCATTTGCCTATTACGTTTGGGCTTTGAGCAGCAGGTAGCTGCCGGCCATGGCGAATAACAGATCGGGAGACCATGCGGCGAGTGTCGGCGGCAGTGCGTTGACGTTGCCCATGGCTTCAAAGACAGACGATACGACCATGTAGGCAATGGCCATGGCGATGGCTGTAGCAAAGCCTGCGAGCGATCCGCGCTTGCCCATGGTAAGCGCAAAGGGTACGGCGAAGATGGCCATGACCAGCGTGATGAGCGGGTAGGCGAGTTTGCGATTCAACTGCACGCGCAGACGCATGGTATCGAATCCGCTCTGTTGCAGATCGTGGATATAGCGCTGGAGTTCACCGAAGTTCATCTCCTGCGACTGACGGCTCTCTTTCTTGAAGTAGGAAGGCTGCTCGTGCATCTCGGGGAATGTGGCAACGGTGAAGGGAGTGTAGCCGGCGATGCTGTCTCCCTGGAAGGTTCGCTGCCAGCCGTTTTCAAATACCCAGCGCTTTTCGTTTGTGTCCCAGTGGGCTGAGGATGCAAAGATGCGTCGGCCGAGGTGGAAGGTGCCGGGTTGAAATTCAAAAACGGTCAGGTTAGCGAAGACATTTTTATCGGGGTCGAAGAACTGGTAGTAGAAGATGCGTGCGGGTTCACCGACGGAGTCCTGTTGTCCGCTGATCCATTTGCGATCGGGGCGAAGAAAGGTCTGCGCGGGCTTGCCCTTGATCTCGGAGCGAAGGGCTTCCTGTCGCCGGTTGGCCGCGGGGAGATACAACTCGTCGAAGGCAAAGAGCGAGACTGCGAGTATGCCAGCGAGTGCAAGCAGTGGCGCGACCAGACGATAGAGGCTGACGCCGCTGGCCTTCATCGCGGTGAGTTCGCTGGAGCGGCTGAGCGCGCCTACCGTGATGAGAACGGCGAGCAGGGCGCACAGTGGCGTGAGGTTGTAGAGCATGTAGGGGATGAGGTTTAAGAGGTAACCGCCCACGGTGATGAGTGGTGTGCGGTTGCGAATGATGTCGCCGATGAGTTCGAAGAAGCTGAAGATGATGGACAGCGAGACGAACGATGTGAGCACCAGAGTAAAGGTGGTGAGGAACTGGCGCATCATGTAGTCGTCGAAGATGAGCGGGAAGCGATGGCGGCGACGCTTGATGGAGTCGCGTACGGCACGGCTGTTGTCTTCGTCTTCTGCTTCAGAAGAACGCATGCGCTTGGGCAGACGCTGCTCAAACCATGCGCCGACGGGTTGGAAGATGCGATAGAGAGCGGCTCCGGGGAAGCCTGCATCGCCGCGTGTCATCTGGCGCAGCAGCAGGATGCCCACGGTGGCGAAGATGAAGTTGGCAGTCCATACACCAATCCACGGCGGCAGCTTGCCCTGCTTGGCCATGGCCACGCCAATGGACGAGAGGAAGTAGTAGACGAAGACCAGAGCCACGCTGAGTACGAAGCCTGTGCTCTTGCCGCCTCGGCGCGAGGACAGGCCGAGCGGAACGCCGACGAGCATGAGCACGATGCAGGCCACAGGATACGAGATGCGCTTGTTCAACTCGATCATGTAGGTGCGGCCCTGCGGCTGATGACGGCGCTGCCACAGATCGGATGCTGACATGGCGATGAGCGGTGTGTCGGCGTGGCCCAGCTTCAGGTCTTCCGGATCGCCAGTTTGAATGGGCGAGTCGGTCTCACTGAAGGTGGAGATATCGTATTCGTTTGGATCTTTCTGCGAAATTTCGTGCTTGGTGCCATCGACGAAGTGAAGGCGGAGTGTGTTGCCAGGACCGGGGAGAGCGACGGCGTTTTCTGCCGTGGTGACGCGCGGCGCGGTGGGGCTGGAGAGGTCGGCAAGAAAGACGTGCTGCCAGAGAGATGCGCCCTGGCTGGGATGTGTGTCCTGCACGTAGAGGACGTAGTTCTTAAAGTCTTCGTAGAAGACGCGCGGCTGGACTTCAAAGCTGGCCTGCTCGGTTTTGATCTTCGATTCGAGTTCGAGCAGGGAAGACGCGGCGTGGGGCGCGATATACAGCGAGTTGAACAGGCCGAGGATCAGTGCGGCGACGGCGACGACGGAGACGGTGCGAACAAACTCAAGAACGCCGATGCCGGCTGCGCGCATGGCGGTGATTTCGCTGTCGGCGGAGAGGCGCGAGAGGCCGAGGAGAACGCCCACCAGAACCGTCATGGGAATGGTGAGAATGAGCGTGGTGGGCAGTGTGTAGAAGAAGACCTCGGCCACGGTGGGCAGCGACGCTGAACCGCGCACGAGCAGTTCAAGAATGTGTCCGAGGTCGCGCATGAAGAGGACGAACGTGAACAGCACACCGCCCAGAAGGGCATGGGAGAGGACTTCGCGCAGAATATATTTTGTTAGAATCCGCACGTTGTCGCTTTCGTCTCCTGTGAACCCTGTAGATTGCTACATCCAGTGTATGGATTGGACGCGGATTCTGTGCCGGAGGCTTCGGAAAAAGCTGTGTAGCTTTTTGCAGGTCGATTGGATGGTCTATGCCTGCTGTGTGGGTGGCACTCCCTCAGCGGCTGAAGCCGCCTGTGACCTGAACCTTATATGGTTCGGCTAAAGCCGGGCCCCTTCAAAGCATTCTTTTGCAGGAGCTTTTGCGGCAGGGCTGAAGCCCTGCCCTTCCGAAAGCGCTAGGCGGACACGAATCAGTGGCTATATCTGAAAAAGATGTACGAAAGCTGACGGTGGATACGATTTACGAGGATGTGCCTTCGCCGATGACGAAGCGGTAGCCTACGCCGCGGACGGTGAGCAGGTGTTTGGGCTTGACCGGGTCTTCTTCGAGGTAGCGGCGCAGACGGACGATGAAGTTATCGATGGCGCGGGTGTCGGTGTCTTCGCGCACACGCCAGACCTCTTCGAGAATCTCCTTGCGGGAGACGACGCGGCCTTCGCGTTGCAGCAGGTAGCGTAACAGGTCAGCTTCCATCAGGGTGAGTCGCGTGACCTTGTCGCCCGATGTGATTTCGAGCGCGGAGAAGTCGATGCGGCGGCCTTCAAATTCATAGACGTCGCGGAGTTCCTGCGTTTCTGCGGGGGCGGCGGCTTCAGGTTGACGATGTTGCTGCCACTGCATGCGTCGTAACAGGCTGTTCAGACGAGCCAGCAGAATGGAGAGATCGAAGGGCTTGTTCAGGTAATCGTCGGCACCGGAGGCAAAGCCTTGCAGTACGTCTTCGGGATGGTCGCGCGCGGTGAGCATCAGGATGGGGACGTAGTTGCCTGCTTCGCGCAGTCTGCGGGCAACTTCGAATCCGTCGATGCCGGGCAACATGACATCGAGCAGGATGGCTGCAGGTTGTTCGCTGGTTTTCAAGAGCCATTGCAACGCTGCATCACCTTCGGCTTCGTGGCGGACGCGATAGTTTTCCAGTTGCAGGTTGAAGACGAGAGCCTGGGCAAGATGCTCTTCATCTTCTACCAGGACAATCAATGGTGTGTCGCTCATGCGGAGACCTCGGCTTTCGGTTTCGTGGTAACCACTGCCGAGGGCATCAGCGGAAACTGCAATGTAATAGTAGTTCCGCGGCCTTCGCCGTAGCTCTGAATGGATGCGTCGCCACCGTGTTGGCGCGCGATAGAGCGAACGATGAACAGGCCAAGGCCAGTGCCTTTGACCTTGGACATGATGGGTGCGCCGCCGCGATAGAAGCGGTGAAAGACACGCTCGATCTCGCGGTGTGGGATGCCGATGCCTTTGTCGGAGATGCGCAGCATGGCCGTATTAAAACGCGGCATGCTGAGTTCTGCGGAGATGTGGACGCCGTTGGGCGAATACTTTACGGCGTTGTCGAGTACGTTGAGGATGGCCATGCGCAGTGCATCGGGATCGCCGCTGACGTATATTTCGGCACCGTGCGTGTTGTCGTTGATCTCAACGGCGTTCGGTTCGAGATGATGGCGGCGGATGGTTTCGTCGAGGCACGTCTGAGTGAGCTGGCGCAGGTCAATCGGCAGGCGTGCTTTCAGGTTACGCAGAACGCCTTTGGCTCCGGCTTCGCCCGCACGCAGGATCTGTTCCACGGTGGCGAGAAGACGGTCGTTGTCTTCGCGCATGCGGGTGTAGAACTCCTGCCGCTGCGCTTCGTCGAGCGGGCGTCTTTGCAGCGTGTCGAGGTAGAGACGGATAGAGGCGATGGGCGTTTTTAATTCGTGGGTGACGGCGTTGAGAAAGCTGTCCTGCCGTTCGTTTCTGCGAATCTCGCGTACCAGGAAGATGGTGTTGAGGACAAGTCCGGCGATGATGACGGCAAAGAAGATGATGCCAAGCACCATGAGCGCCACGCGCCGTTCGGTTACGTTGACGATAATCCATCCGACGTTGAGCGCAACGGCCACTCCCACCAGGCAGATTCCCAGTGTGATGAAGAACGCAATGGCACCGCGACGGCGTGTGATGTTCATGCCGCATTTATTGTGTCACTTTTTGCGATGGGTTGATGCCGACATGATTCCTACGATATGCATTGCCGACATACAATGTGGGGACTATGCATGCAAGGTCTTCACGTTTCCTGGTACCGCTGCTTCTGGTTATGGCTTTACTGATTGTTGGCCTGAATACCTGGTATGCCGTTGCGACAGTCAATAAGCTGATGGCCAGCGAATCGTGGCTGGCGCATACGTGGGAGGTGATCGGGCAGGAAGAACTGATTATGCGCACGCTGAACTCGGCGGAGAGTTCGGCACGGGGCTATGCGTTGTCGAGTGGACTTGAGCCATTCCTGGAGGATTATCGCAACGCACAGCAGAATGTTCCCTCTCAACTGGATCGATTTGGCGTATTGACGACAGATAGTCCGGTGCAGCAGAAGGGGCTGTCGGATTTGCGCGTACGTGTGGCTTCTCGCATGGAGCTATTGCAGGATCTGATTGATGCAAGGCAGAAGTTTGGTCTGGAAGGCGCGTCGGAGCTGGTGAACTCCGGCGCAGGCAAGGTGGAGATGAACCACGTACGCCAGATTCTGGACAGCATGGACAGGGAAGAGCGTCGGCTGCTGACGGGACGGAGCGGCGAAGTGAGGAGCAATGGCAAGCATGCGCTGTTTGCCGTGGGGCTGTCGTGCTTTCTCGACCTGCTGATGATCGGCGCGGTGGTGTGGTATCTGTATCGGGAGCGCGAACTGCGCGTTGCCACGGAATCGATCAATGAACAGCTTGCAGTGGCGCGGGCAAAGGCGGAGCATCACGCGGAGGCAGTGCGTTTGCTGAACGCCGAACTGGAAGAACGTGTGCGCAAGAGAACGGCGGAGCTGGAGAGCACGAATCGTGAACTGGAGGCGTTCTCCTATTCGGTTTCGCATGATCTGCGCGCGCCGCTGCGTACGATCGACGGCTTCTCGCTGGCGTTGATGGAGGATTACTCCGATGCGGTGGATTCGGTGGGCCGCGACTACATTGCGCGTGTGCGTTCCGGTGTGCAGCGTATGGGCCAACTGATCGATGCACTGTTGCAACTGTCGCGTATTACACGTGCGGAGATTGTGCGGGAGACAGTTCGTCCGGACGAGATTGCACAGCGTGTCATAGAGATATTGAAGGAAGAGAATCCGGAGCGCAATATTCAGTTCACCCTGATCGATGGGCCTGCGGCCGAGGCCGACCCTCGACTGTTGCAGGTGGCGCTGGAAAACCTGCTGGGCAATGCGGTGAAATTCACCTCGCGCAAAGACCATGCGGTCATCTCATTTGGCTGGGATGAGGAGGCGAAGGCCTGGAGCGTTGCGGACAACGGTGCAGGCTTCGATATGTATTACGCCGATAAATTGTTTAACGCATTTAACCGGCTGCATGGAGATAAGGACTTTAAGGGCTCGGGTATAGGTCTGGCGACGGTGGCGCGTGTGATTCGTCGGCATGGCGGTAGAATATGGGCTCATGGCGCCGTGGAAGAGGGCGCGACTTTCTGGTTTACACTGGGGTGACCCTCATGTCCGATACAAGCCGCTGCATCCTTTTAGTCGAAGACGATCCTGACCACGAACTGCTGACCATCCGCGCTTTGCAGAAGAGCAATATCGTGAATGACGTGCACGTGGCGCGCGATGGAGAAGAAGCACTGAACGCCCTTTTTGAAGAGGGCGCGAAGAAGCCGCAACTGGTTCTTCTGGACCTGAAGCTGCCCAAGGTGGAAGGGCTTGAGGTGCTGCGCCGCATCCGCGAGGATGAACGCACGAAGATGCTGCCGGTTGTGGTACTGACTTCATCCGATGAAGAACGCGACGTGGTACGCAGCTATAAGCTCGGAGTGAATAGCTACATTCGCAAGCCGGTGAACTTTAATGAATTCGCCGAGGCAACCCGTCAGCTTGGAATGTACTGGCTGGTGCTAAACGAATGTCCACCGCTGAACTAACGCCACAGCGGCAGATATCTCTGCTGCTGGTGGAAGATAACGAAGACGACGCCGCATTGCTGCAACGGTTTCTGCGTCGCAATGGGTTCTCAGCCGATGTGACGAGGGTGGAGACTGCGGAAGAACTCTCCGCGGTGCTGTCTTCGTGCCTGCCGGATATTGTGATCGCGGATTACAACCTGCCGAAGTTCAGCGGACCGGAAGCGCTCACTCTGGTACGCCAGAGCGGCCACGATCTGCCGTTTGTGATGATGTCGGGCGCCATCACGGAAGAGACCGCGGTGGAATCGATGCGCCGCGGCGCGCAGGATTATGTCACCAAGCAAAACCTGGCACGGCTGATCCCGGTACTGGATCGCGAACTGCGCGAAGCCGCCACACGCCGTTCACGGGCTGCCGCGGAACGTGCGCTGGCTGTGTCGGAGATGCGTTTTCACCGGCTGGTGGATGCAATGCCGATGGGACTGCTGATCTGCCAGGCGTCGGGCCAGGTGACATATGCGAACCAGGCTGCCTGTCGTCTTTTTGGCTTTCAGGAAGGACAACTTCAGTCGGGCACGATTTATCTGAAAGACCTTTCGGAAGACCTCGATCTGCCGCTGGAAGGTTTGGAAACGCGGGCGGGCGGGGAACCCTTCGAAGCGATCTGCCAGACAGTATCGGGCGAAGACGTGGATACGCTGGTGGGCATGGCAGTCCTGGATAACGAACGCGACAACACTACGGCGATGCGCGAGCTGGCTGTATTCATCGCTGACCTGAGGCACCAGAAACGCAGCGAAGAGGTGTTGCGACGGACAGAAAAACTGGCCGTTGCCGGACGCCTGGCTGCATCGATCGCACACGAGATCAATAACCCGCTGGCCGCTATCACCAACTGCCTGTACCTGGTGCAGCAGTCGCAGATGGACGAAACGGGCCGCTCTTACCTGGAGATTGCGCAGAAGGAGCTGGATCGTGTGGCGCAGATTACGGTACAGACACTGCGCTTTCATCGGCAGAGTTCGCGGCCCGCGGCAACCGATCTGGATGAACTGAGTGCCACCGTACTCGCGTTGTTCGATCCGCGCATCCGTCGCCAGGGCATTGCAGTGGAGAAGCGGTATCGCGCTACGGAGCCGCTGTTTGCCTACGAGGGCGAGATTCGGCAGGTAATTGTGAACCTGCTCGGCAATGCGATTGACGCGATGCCGAACGGCGGGCGCATCCTGCTGCGGACGGCGACTACGGTGCATCCGAAATCGGGGAAAAAGGGGCTGGCCTTTACCATTGCCGATACCGGCAATGGTATGACGGAGGAGATTATTGAGCGCTTGTTTGAACCCTTTTTCTCCACCAAGGGCGTTACCGGCACGGGGTTGGGACTGTGGGTATCGAAGGAGATCATCAATCGCCATTATGGCGAGATCAAGGTTCGCAGCCGCAGAAAAATGGGGAAAAAGGCCGGAGGGTCGATCTTCCGCGTCTTCCTGCCGCTGGGCGGAGTACCGGCATCGGCTGCACGATAGAGTTTGTTTCCGGTTGCATGGAAGAGACATAAGCAGAAGCCCACCGGTTCGGTGGGCTTCTGCTTATAACAGGCTCTAAACAGTTAGTTAGCTTAACTAACTGTTTTCTGTGAGCATGAATTGATTCGTCGTATCGACATATAAGTATGCAAGCAACGGCCCGGCTAAAGCCGGGCCCCTTCAAAAACGGAAGAAAAACAGACTCTTCTCAAACTTTATATGTCGATACGACCTAGTCGATGAAGTCGACGTTGGCCTTGTGCGGGATGACGCCGCGTTCATAGCCCATGTCGAGCAGCTTGCGGATGGCTTCGCGACCATCGTCTCCGTAGTTCAGCGTGCGCTCGTTTACGTACATGCCGACGAAGCGGTTGGCCATGTTGGGATCGAGGTCGCGTGCGAACTGCATGGCGTATTCGAGCGCTGCCGGGCGATGGTCGAGTGCGTGCTGGATGGAGTCACGCAGAGCCTGTGTGGCGATGCGCATGCTCTCCGGTCCAAGAGAACGGCGGATGGCGTTGCCACCCAGAGGCAGCGGCAGACCGTTGGTCTGTTCGCGCCACCACTGACCCATGTCGAGAATCTTGTGCAGACCGTTGTCGCCGTAGGTGAGTTGTCCTTCGTGGATGATGAGGCCAGCGTCGAACTCGCCCGAAACTACGCGGGGAATGATCTGGTCGAAGGGAACAACTTCGTAAGCCACTTCGGGATGGAAGAGACGCAGCGTTAGGAATGCTGTTGTGAGCAGACCCGGGACAGCGATCTTCAGCTTCTTCACTTCGTCCAGTGTGTACTTGCGCGGAGCGACGATCATGGGGCCGTAGCCTTCTCCCACGGAACCGCCGCACGCCATGAGCGCGTAGTTGTCCTGCAGGTAGGAATAGGCGTGGAAGCTGATGGCGGTCACATCGTAGTACGGATCGTGAATGGCGCGCTGGTTCAGCGTTTCAATGTCGGTGAGAACGTGAGAGAACTTGTAACCGGGAACACGAATCTTGTTGGTGGCAAGACCGTAAAACATGAATGCGTCATCGGAGTCGGGGCTGTGGGCCACCTTGATCTCCTGAACGCCAGTAGTTGTGGTGCTCATGAATGTTTTATTGCCCTTATTGAAGGTGGGGTTATAGAGAGATGCCCGATAGGCTTTCTACCGGGCACAAGAGTTACGAACGGTGCGAGAGGGCGGAGGCCATGCCTGACGCAATCAGAATTTTGGCGGCGTCGGTTGCAGCGAACGGAAGAACAGAGCCTGCCAGTGTTGCAGCAAAGGGAAGATGCGTGACGATGCTGAACCACGCTGCACCGGAAAGATAAATCACCGCCATGGCTGCGGTTCCGGTGAGAGCATATGCGACGAAGCGACGCGAAGCCAGCCACGTAGGTACGGCTCCGGCGATGGCTGCGGCTACAGGATATGCAAACAGGTAGCCCGCGGTGGGACCCACGAGACGAGCCAGTCCGGGCAGACCTGCCGGTGTGAATACCGGCAATCCGGCTGCTCCTTCGGCCAGGTAGAGCGCCATGGCAGCAAAGCCCGCGGAGGGACCAAGCAGCATACCTACCAGGATGACAGCGAAGGGTTGCAGTGTGAACGGTACCGGCGTGAACGGAAGTGATACCGAAACATGCGCACACAGCGCCACAAAAAGACTTGCGGCGACTACGCAGGAAGCCTGCAGCAGCCACGACAGCGAACGCGAATCGCGGGCGATAGCCAGCGAGGCGCGATGAAGAGGATAGTGCGAAGTGCGCGACATATTGATCATGTGCCTTTCCCCTAAGATTGTACCTGTGCCGAGGCTGTTCGCTGGAGCGCAATTCCCTAAGGCTGAGTGGTGGCATTCCTTCAGAGGCTAAAGCCTCTTGCTCTTTGCAAAGTTTTACGGCATGGCTGAAGCTGTGCCCTTCCGAAAGAATCCCCTTGGATGATATAGCTATACGTCTTGTCTTTAGAAGCTCCCTGGGTATAGCCATGCATTTTCAGGGGAAATGCTTTACTGCGAGGATTTGCGCAGAGTACGAAGATCGCGCAGCATCTCCGGCAGACGGTTGAAGACGGCAACGGAGCGCAGCCACTGCTTGTTGTCCATGGCGGGATAACCGCTGACCACGGCGTTTTCCGCAACGTCGTTCGGAATGCCGGTCTGGGCGGTGGCCACGGCTCCGTTGCCCACCTTGCAGTGACCCGCTACACCTACCTGTCCGGCGAGGATGACGCGGTTGCCGACCTCGGTGGAACCGGCAAGGCCAACCTGCGCGCAGAGCAATGTATTCTCGCCGACGGTGGAACCATGGCCAACCTGGACAAGGTTGTCGATCTTGCTGCCTGCCCCGATGCGGGTTTCGCCGATGCTGGCGCGGTCGATGCAGGCGTTGGCCTGCACCTCCACGCGGTCTGAGAGCACAGCCGCGCCGGACTGCACAATCTTGGTCCATGCGCCGTTACTCTCGCGCGCGTAGCCGAAGCCGTCGGCACCGATCACGGCTCCGTTTTGCAGGGTTACGTCGTTGCCCAGGCGGCAGAACTCGCGCACAATGGAATGCGCGTGGGCAAAGAAGCGATGGCCGATGGTGGCTCCTGCGTAGATGACGGCATGGGGCAACAGGACAGCATTGTCGCCGATGGTGACTCCCGGGCCGATGACAACATAAGCACCGATGTGCGCGTTGCAGCCGATGCTGGCCGTTGTGTCGATGACGGCCGTGGGATGAACGCCGGGGGCATATTGCGGCGGCTGGTAGAAATAGGTGATCGCCTCGGCAAAAGCGCGGTAGCAGTTGTGGATGCGCAGAGTTCCGGTGGATTCGAGAGCGGGGAAGTCCGGTTCCACGAGGATGGCCGCGGCGCGCGTGGTTCTGGCCAGCGGCGCGTATTTGGGATTGGCGAGAAAGGTGATCTCGGCCGGTCCGGCGTGTTCGATCCCGGCTACTCCGGTTATCTCCGTTTCAGCATTACCGCCTGTCAGTTCAGCGTTGAGCCTGCGCGCGATCTCCCCAAGTTTCATGCGGACATGATACCCGGAAGACTTCCAGGCCGTATCGACAACTCCTTTTTGTAGAAGCGAGATGCGCTGCCGCTTGGGCCCACTGCGCGTGGGGCGGTCACTTCGTGACGTGTGCTCGGGCTTTGCCGCGGGCCTCCCGTTAGTCGGCGCAAAAGATGCTTGTTCGCGACCAACGGAAGCGCCAACCGAAGGGAGTATGTACCTGCGATTTGAGCGCAGTGCTATTTGAATTGGCATGAACACGCGCAAAGCGCGTCGAGAACAGTGCGAAGCACTCACGAAGTGACCGCTGCCCGCGCGGCAGCGCATCTCTTTCCCCATTGAGTTTTAGTGGGTTCGCGAGTCGGGCGGTAGAGGCATGGAGAACAGGTCGGGCTGGTCGGAAGGTTCTTCCCTGACCTCGGTTAAGGCCTTGCGCTTGGACGGCGTGGTGATGACGCCCAGGACCTCCATCTGTTCGACGGCGGCGCGCGGCACATAGAGCCGTTGGGTATTGCCGCGAATATCGGGCGGCAGAAGCTGGACGCCCAGGTCGTCGGCCCAGCCGTCGGCCAGGGTGAGGTCGAGCGGTGCCAGACCCTCCAGACGGTCGCCGTCGCGCAGCATCAGACGCAGCCAGAGACCTTCGCTGCGGGGACGTGCCAGAAAGACCTTGCGCAGAAGCCGTTCAGGGGACAGGTTGTCGTTGGTGTTGAAATCGCGGACAAAGGCGGCGTACTTTATGTCGTTGAGAGGAATGCTTTGTACGCGGCCACCCAGATCAAGCAGGTCGAGCGTGCGTTCTGCACCACGATTGGGGGGACTTAGAAATCCGGTTGCAGGCAGATAGCCCCAGAGAATTCCGGGGGAAAAACGGCGGATGACAACCTTCTTCTGGGCTCCTGCCATCTTTCTCCTGCGGTGGGAAAATCCCTATCGGAACGATTGGGTTGCGTGTGGATTTATTGTGGCGCAAAACCTTTCGAGCCACAATAAATTGTACCGGCGGAGTATCCAAGATGATATCCGTCATGCTACACTCACATTTTGGGTCGACTCAATTAGTTCCGCTAAAATATTGAATCGGCGGAGCTTATGGCCAAGCGTGGGTTGCTTTTGGAACCCGCGCCAAGGAAAGACTGGAACGGTACATGGCTGATTATATCTATCTGCTGGAAAACCGACTTTCGCATGCGCAGCAGAAGGCAATTGGGGCTCTCCGCGCGATTGCGCGCAATCTGGACGCCACTCTTTTTCTTACCGGCGGGGCTGTCCGCGACCTGACCGCAGGTGCTTCCGTCCGCGACCTGGACCTTACGGTGCAGGGTGACGTCTCCAGGGCGAAGAAGGAGATTGCCGCCGCCGGGTTTGAATTAGTCGGTGAAAACTCCTCGGCGCACCAGTTGTTTCTCGCCTTTCCCGGCGGTGTACGGGTTGAGCTAAGCTCTGCCGTTACCGTTACATATCCCAAACCAGGCAAGCCCAAATACGAGCCGGGTAACATTATCGACGACCTGCGTGGGCGTGACTTTACCGCCAACGCCATGGCCATCTCGTTAAACGAAGGCTCCTATGGCCTGTTGATGGATCCGCTGAACGGGGTCGCGGATATTGAAAACCGCGAACTACGCCTGGTCAGCAACTATGGCTTTATCGAAGATCCCTCGCGGCTGATCCGCGCCGTCCGGTTGATGGCACGCCTGGGCTGGCAGATGGAAGACAAGACCCGCCAGCGCTATGACACCGCAAAGGACGAAGGCTACATCTCGGCGATGAGTCCATGGAGCCGTGGGTATGAGCTGGAGGAGATCTTCCACGAGGAAGACCCTGTCCGCGTGCTGCGTGCCCTGGAAAACGAAGGCTGGATGCAGCACCTCGATTCGGCGTTACAGTCCTCCAAGGTGAATATGGCGGCGCTGGCCGAACTGTACGACAAACAGGGCCAGCTTCAGATTCAGGGTATCCTGGGTCAGATTGCCGCGATCGCCTTCCCACTGCTTACAGCGAAGCTGTCGTCAGGCGACCTTGCAACGCTGAAGAAGCTCATTGCCCGCCAGGGGTTCGTGCGCGAGATCGATTCCCTTGACCAGCGTGTGAAGGACTTTGCCGCGAAGTTCACGTCGAAGGACGCTGCCGCTCCCTCGGATGCGTGGAAGATGCTGCACGCATCCGAGCCGAACCTGGTGCTTGCCATGGCCTTCGGCAGCAAAGGGGCTGCGGTACAGAGCCGGTTGAAGACCTTCCTGACCGAATCGCCGACTGCACGGCAGAAGATTCCATACCAGTTGATGACGGAGATGCGCATTACGCCCGATCTGCCGGAGTACAACGAACTGCTGGACAGGCTGTTCTTTGCATTGATGGATGGCAAGTTGGCCACGCCGGAAGAGTTGAAGGCGTTTCTGGAGCCTTATTCACCGCCGGCACCGCCCCCGCCCCCAAATCTTCGTCGCGCTCGCGCCCGCAAGGAACCAAAGGGCGGTCGTGGCAAGAAAAAGATCGTGGAAGTGGAAGAGGCAGAAAACGGCATGCCGCTGACCGTGGCCGCTGAAGAGGAACTGGCCGGTCTGGAGAGCGGATTGACGAAGATCGGCGATCTGACTGGTCCGGATCGCGGTCCTGAGCCGAGCGAACATAAGCCCATTCAGAGCGTGGCTCCTAAGCCGGAAAAAACGGTGAAGAAACCTGCCGTTACCAAAAAAGCGGATGGAAAAGTTGTAAAGGCTGAAGGAAAGACCAAGGAGCCGTCGGCTGCGAAGCCTGCCAAGGTCGCTCCGGTGAAGGTCGCTTCGGTTGCGGAAAAATCGGCTAAGGCTAAGGGAATGGCTGCACCGACTAAATCGGCTGCTCCGGTTAAACCTGCAACTGTTGCACGTCCGGTTGCTGCCAAGGTTGTATCCAAGTCTGCTGCAAAACCGGTAGCCAAGCCCGCGGCACCTGTGAAGAAGGCTGCGGCACCGGCGAAGAAAGCGGTTACCCCGGCTAAAGTGGCTCCAGCAAAGAAGACAGCGGTTCCTGTAAAGAAGGTTGCCACGCCAGCCAAGAAGGTGGTTGCCAAGCCGATTAAGCCTGCTGCCAAACCGGCAGTTGCGAAGAAGGCTGTGGTTAAGGCAGCACCGGCGAAAAAAGTAGCTCCGGTCAAGAAGGCTGCGCCGAAGCCAATCGTGAAGAAGGTGGCTGCAACCAAGCCTGTGAAATCGACTGTGCCAGCAAGGCCTGCTGCCAGGAAGGTGGTTGCCAAACCCGCTGTTCCTGCGAAGAAGGTTGTGTCCGCCAAAAAAGCGGCACCGGCTAAGAAGGCTGCGGCAAAGAAGTCCGGTCGTCGTTAATTTATTGGGCCATGGTTCTTAACAGTGGTCCAGCGTAAAAACCGTTAGCGCTTGATAGCACTATCGGGGTTATTGAACTAGCATCCTGTGGATCCACGTTTCGAAAAGCCGGGATGTGGGGCACCCGCAGAAACCACTGGTACTTTAGAAGACGATACGAAGCAATGCCCATGTCTCGTTCTATGCGGGACATGGTACGTTTGTGGGCATGCGTAGAGTTCTTCGGGTGTGCCTGCTGGTGGTTCTCGTGGCTGTGTTCGCGTATTTTCTGGTTCCAGCCTTGTCCTACGAAACGATTCCTGACCACAACACCGATGCGGCTCACTTTGATCTTCTAATCGTTCTGGGGCACCCGGCCCGGAATGACGGCACTCCCGATCCGGAGATGCGTGAGCGCGTGGAAGAGGCGGTGCGCGAGTATCGGGCGGGCGTTGCTCCCCGCATTCTGATGACTGGCGGCGCGGCGCACAACGGCTTTGTCGAAGCGAAGGTGATGGCCGACCTGGCGGAGCGCGAGGGTGTGCCTGCAGCCTCAGTAATCGTGGAGCCGCAGGCGAAGGACACCATTCAAAACATCTGGTACAGTCGCCAGATTATGTTGCGGAACGGATGGAAGTCTGCGGAGGTGATCAGTTCGTCTTATCATCTTCCGCGAACGGCGTTAATTCTGGCGCGCTATGACCAGAGCGATCTGGCATTTTCTTGGCGGACACATGCCTCACTCTGGCCGTCAGAATATGGCCAGCGGCAGCGCCTGCAGTATCTGTTCCATGAGGCTCTGGGCAGCGTGAAGCTGCGGCTCCATGGATTCGGCAAGAGAAAGTTTTTGCCGTAGTTCTATACGCAGACGGGAACCAAGATGCGTATTGCCTAAATAGTAATATTTAAAGTGAAAGATTTATACTTATTATTTAAGTATATGTTTTTAATGTCTTTATATGGATTATTGTGGGCATTCCCTCGGTGGCTGAAGCCGCTTGACTTGCGGATCTTTACGGCAGTGCTGAAGCCCTGCCCTTCCCAAAGAATTCCCTTAGTTAAATTCCCTTAGTTGTAAGCGGTCTATCTTCCAGGGGAACTGGTTTAGGCCATTTACCCGCAACACTGTATTTGTGGAAGCATCTACGAATGCCGTTTTCCTTGAGAGAAAATGGCGCAAGCGTTGGCTCGTATATTCTTCAGCGCTTTAACGCAGGAAGTGGTTTCTATCTTTCTCGTGGGCGATGCTGGTTGCAGGCCCGTGTCCGGCAATGACCGTGGTTTCTTCCGGCAGGGGAAGGAGCCTGGTGCGGATGGAGTCCAGGATTTTGTGGGTGTCGCCGCCGGGCAGATCGGTTCGACCAATACCTTCGCGGAAGAGGGTGTCTCCGGCGATCAGCAGGCTGCTCTGGGGGAAGTAGAGCGAGATGCTGCCCTCCGTGTGGCCGGGTGTGTGCAGCACCGTGCCGGTTTCGCTGCCAATATGAATCTTCATGCCGTCGAGGGCTTCCACGTCTGGCGGAGCGGTCTTGGGTAAGGGAACGCCCATCCAGGCGGCCTGCTGTTCCATCCAGCCGAGTTGGAAGATGTCGTCGGGGTGGAAGGCAACTGGGGCTGTGGTCTGTTCGGAGAGCAGCTTGGCTCCGGCAATGTGGTCGAGGTGACCGTGGGTGACTACGATCTGCCGGAGTTTCAGGCCATTCGTTTGCAGGAAGCCGAGAATGCGGGCTATGTCCGAACCGGGGTCGACCACGGTAGCGTCTTTCGTGTCCGTATCGTAGAGGATGGAACAGTTGCATCCGAGGGGCGGAACGGGGAAGGTCTCTCGCTGCATGTATCTGCCTCCGGAAATACAAGAGGTGCGAGCCAGGCCCGCACCTCTGTGAAACTCAATCGCTGGAAAACTACTTTTTCGCGGGCGTTGTCTGCTGCGTCTTGATGCCGGTGAGAACGGAGTGTTCGCTGGTGCGCGACATCAGGACGGTGAGGCTGATGGACGTGAGCATGAAAATCACTGCTGACCATGTGGTGAGGCGGGTGAGCAGGTTGGATGCGCCGCGCGGTCCGAAGGCTGTCTGCGATCCCTGACCGCCGAAGGCGCCTGCCAGATCGGCACTCTTGCCCTGCTGAACCAGGACCACGCCGATGAGGAACAGGCATACGATCACGTGAAGTACAACGAGGAGGATCAGGAGAAAGTTCATCGGGTGTGTGCTGCCGAAGGGCGCTCTTTCTAAAAATGTGACTCGAAGACCAGAGTCTGCCCGGCATTACACCAGGATAAATTTACCCGAGTGACCGGGGTTGGAGTGGTGCGGAGGACGGGACTTGAACCCGTATGGAATTACCCGCTAGCACCTCAAGCTAGTGCGTCTGCCAATTTCGCCACCTCCGCATCGGGTGCGCAATACTTCACTGCGCGTCCGGCGGGTGCGCCATCCAGAATGAAGTATAGCAGGAGTTTGCACCTGTTTCAGCCGAAGTGGTGCAACAACTCGCGGAACGCATTCAGATGGAGCAGGCGACGGCCTGCGCGTGGTTGCTGCACGGGTTCCTGTTCGAGGATCCACGTGCTGGGATGGGGCAGATAGGCTGCGTGCATACCGGCTGCAAGCGCAGGGTTCATGTCGCTGCGCGGGCTGTTGCCGATCATCCATGAGTGTTCGCTGTCGCAGTTGTAGCGTGCGAGCAGAGTTTCGTATGCGCCGGTGTGTTTTTCGTGGAGCACTTCGACGTGGTGAAAATGCTCGGCCAGACCGGAGCGAAGCAGCTTGCCGTTCTGCTCGTCGTGATCGCCCTTGGTGACGAGGATGACGGTGTGGCGCTGGGCAAGTTGTGGCAGCGTTTCCATGACCCCTTCGATGAGTTCGATCTCGGCGTGACGAACACTGTCGGCGCAGGCGTGCAGATGTGTAGCGATGGTGTCGTCACAGACTTTGCCGGTGAGATGTTCGTAGCCAGCGAGGAGCGACTGGTGAAATGCGTTGGAGCCGTAGCCGTGGGTCTTTACGCGTGTGGCTTCCAGTGCGTCGAAGGAGGCTCGAACCTCGGCGGGAGCAAGTTCGGGGTGGGCTACGATCTGAACGAAGCGTTCGATGGCGCGCTCGAAGTAGATGTTGTTCTCCCAGAGCGTGTCGTCCGCGTCGATCATAAGTACCTGCGGCGGCAAGGAGGTTTGTGGTGTGTTGACTGGGAAACCCATGCGCCCAGTGTAGACGTCTTTCGGGCTCCGGCTTTTATGGTTTTATCTGCGAAGGTCTTTGCGGTTTTTCATGAAAGCTATCGCGATTCTCATACACGCCGATAAAGACGAAAGAGAAGTGCATTTTAGAGCGTTTCTCGCGAGGATGTGGTTTCGGAAGATGATCCGCTCTATATCTTCGCGAGAGATGCTATAGCCGGGGGAGAGGCGATGGATCAGGTAGGCATGCGGTCTTTTGGTCCGTACGCCGTACTGGAACAGATGGGCCAGGGGCGTGCCGGTGTGATCTATCGTGCGCGGGACAGTCGCCTTTGGCGCCATGTGGCTTTGAAGGTCCTGCATCGCAGGTTCGAGCTGCCGGAAGAACGCGAAGAGTTTCTGCGCGAGGCAAGGGCTGTTCTGTCTCTGCATCATCCGAATATTGCCGGCGTCTTAGATGTGGGCGAGGAGGATGGCACGCCATACCTGGCGATGGAACTGCTGCACGGCGAAACGTTGCAGGAGCGGTTAAGTTCGGGTGTTGCCATGCCCGAAGTGGAGCAGGTTGCCATTGCCCGGCAGGTGGCCGTGGCACTGGTGGCCGCGCACGCCAAGGGAGTTGTACATCGCAATATCAGGCCGGCGAATATCTTTCTGTTGCAGGGACCGGTGGGCAGGACACTGGTGAAGGTGACGGACTTCGAACTGGCGAAGTCCGAGCTGCGCAGGGATGATGCGGACGATGCAAGTCGTGCGGAGTTTGCGGCACGACTGGTGTATATGTCTCCTGAGCAGCTTTGCGGCGAGGAACTGGACCCGCGTTCGGATCTGTTTTCACTGGGTGCGGTGATGCATGAGATGGCGACCGGCGAGTCGTTGTTGAGCAGCAGCGGCGAAGCGGAGTCGATGACCTTGCAGGAGAGGCATGGTCATCTTTCACCCGCTCTGGACGCCATTATTCGCGGATTGCTGGAACAGAAACGCGATCATCGAATCTCGTCTGCGAAGCTGCTGCTACAGGCTCTACGGCGATTGGAAAGTGCGGAGTCTGTGGATGCTCCACAGCCCTTATGGCATGCAGAACACCTGCCGGAGGCGCAGGAGAAGTCCGATGTAGAGGCTTTGATCCATGCAGAGAAGAAGTGGGAAGACGACACGGAGCGACTGAGTGAAACCGTGCTGTCTACGATGGTTGCGATCCGCGATGCGCGTGACGGGAGCGATGCTTTTTGTATGAATGCATCGCGTGCCATGTTGCAGCGCGAAGATAGGTCGTGTGTGTCTATAAAGGACGCGGAAGCGGCGTTGCTGACGATTGAAGAAGAGGCTGCGGTTGCGTCTGAGTCGTCGCTTGAGCCGGACTCAGAAAGAGAGCAGGAGAGACAGGCGGGCGATGAGGCGATGCCGGATTCTGTTGCGGATAGAGCCTGGCGTTTTCTCGGAGCGTATCGGTGGGGTTTTGCGCTGTTGCTGATGACGGTGGGTGTTGCGACGTGGTTCTTCCTGTGTCGTCGATTGCAATGGAATGCTGCCGCGACTCCACTGGTAGAGCAGAGTTTGCAGGTAACACCGTTTCTCGATCACACGGGTAATGCGGCGCTGGAAAATGTAGCGGCAATCTCTATGCAGATACTGTTGCGCGAGATGCCGGGATTGCAGCTGACAGAGTTTGTGCCTTTGCCTGTGGGCGCTACGATGAGCGCGGTGCAGATGGCGAAACAGTCAGGTGCGAATACGTATCTTGCAGGTGTAGTTTTGCGCGAGGATGGCGGCTATCGGTTGCATGCCGAAATCCTGCGCACTCTGGATGGCAACCTGCTGGCAGAGGAGGATGCAGAGGCGTTGTCGCTGGAGAATTTGCCGGATGCGCTGAGTCGTCTGGCGGTGGCGTTGCGCACGCATCTGGGCGAGACGCCGGAACAGGCCAAGGCAAACACGGTGCCTTTGTCGGTGGAGGCCTCGGATTCGCTGGACGCGTTGCGGTTGTATGCTGCGGGCATTGCATCGCTGCGATGGGGAGCGCCGGGGGCCGCGTTGGAGCTGTTCCGCGGTGCTCTTGCCAGCGATCAGAATTTTGCATTGGCACGTCTCGGGTTGCTGGAAGCTTTGCGCCAATCGGGCGAAGAGGCAGAACGCGTGCAGGCGGTGGCGCAGCTTCGACTGCTGCCGCCTCGCGGTAGTGATTGTCTGCGGGCCCGCATTGCATATGAGGTCTCAACGGGAACCAGGGATGTCGTACAGGCTGCGCGTCGATGGGCGAATCTCTGCACGACGGATCCAATGGCGCAGACTACACTTGCGCGTGTCCTGCTGGAGCAGGGACGCAATACCAAGGCTGGAACTGTGGCAACACTTGCAAGCGGACTCAATGTGGAAGCGCAGCGGGCCAGTAACTAGAGCTTGTTGTAGCTTCACAAAAGGCAGAACAAGCTTTAAGCGTGGAGTCTCAGCAGGTTGTTTACATCAAGCCCAGATCGGCTGTCGGGCATGTCGGCGAGGCTGTATTCACCTGTAATGCCGCGTCTAAATATGTTGATGCAGCCTGGTCGTTTTGCATACTGGAGTGCTCATAGTCTGCGGCTATGGGCTATGTGTGGTTTGCCTGTCGGCCGCCTTTTAGAGGATTGCGTTATGTAATGCGGGCGGTCAGCGATTGACTGCGATAGCGTGTTTTGCCATCGATCCATGAGGCTTCACTCGATTGGCGGGTGTGGCATTTCAGTTGCACTGCGCGGAGATGTTGCGTGCCTGAACCGCCATTCTCTTGAACCCGCCTCAACGTGTTAGGATAGCCAAATAGCGGAGAGATGGCCGAGTGGCTTAAGGCGCACGCTTGGAAAGCGTGTATACCGCAAGGTATCCAGGGTTCGAATCCCTGTCTCTCCGCCATCAATAGTCCAAAGACGTCCCAGAGAGTCCACTCTGGGATTTTATTTTGCTCTAAATACCTTTGCTTGTATTGTTCCAGAAACGTCCGAAAACGTTCGCTGGCATCTACCTTCTGGAGTAAGTACAAGCGCGAGTAGTGTGAGTATTCAGCGTGAGTATTTCTCTCTGGACGGGGTAAGTCGCATGTGGGGAGCGACGGATAAAGTCGTTTGCGGTGTCCCGGCTGGCGGCGTTTCAATCCACGCTCCCGTGTGGGGAGCGACGGAAGGTGTCCATTTTTGCTACCTGTGGTTTTCTGTTTCAATCCACGCTCCCGTGTGGGGAGCGACGTTGCACCGGGTAACGCTTGTATCTATCACATCGGTGTTTCAATCCACGCTCCCGTGTGGGGAGCGACGTCTCCTGCATGGTCCAGTAGTAACTCAACTCACGGAGTTTCAATCCACGCTCCCGTGTGGGGAGCGACTGAAAAAGATCTCTACCATGGTAACGGTAAGCCTGGTTTCAATCCACGCTCCCGTGTGGGGAGCGACCGCATGACAGGTAAATACCCCTCATGCTGAGATTAAGAGTGACATATTCGCGGACCTAAAGGGAAGAACCGCTCCTGAGCATCAATCTCATTGGTTTGGAAGAGATAACTCCTTTGGGCTTTGTGGGAAAGCGACAGCGCGAATCTCCTCTGGAAACCATGACAGCTTACGGTCCGCGCAGATGCAATGCTTGTGCGGGCACTTCTGGGGAAAAGTTTGTTCGGGGTTCAGATGAGGAGCGGTCCTTCAGGGTCGTAGGCTGGTTTTGCGCCAGCATGTTCCACGCGGTGTTTCCACCCGTTGCCCAGGAAGTAGAAGCGAAGGCTGTCCTGCTCGGGGTCGGTTTCTGCAATCAGAGATGCTTTCAGCGTAACCCATTGCGCTGCATCTACAAGGCATTCAAACACAGAGTTCTGCACGCGCTGCCCTTTGTTCTCGCAAAGCCGAGCTACACGACGCAGTCGCCTGCGTCCTGCTTCGTCTCGCGTGCTGACATCATAGCTAACCAGTACAAGCATGTGGACAGGGCTCGAAGGGAGATGATGTCGTTCGAACGCTGAGCCGATTGAAGCTCGACACTACTGTGTTCCAAAGATGCAGTTCTGTGACGGTGGTAGTGAGCTTGCTGGAGTTTGTTTTTACCTTTGAACCATCGTGGCTATTTTCTTCCCGTGATGTTATCTGGACGACTCGACGCAAGCTTGAAAGCATGCCACCTCATCACTTTCGCATGCATCATGATCACAAAACTCATCGCCCTTCTTACGCAAAGGTAAGAACAGACTCCAGGAATTGGACAAGCAGCGTATTAACTTTTGAGGGTATTTTAAAAGTAAGTTGGAATGGCTTCGAGGATGTTGTAGCCTGCGTCGACTAATGAGATGTAGCGCCACTTATCGAAGGTCAGGCAGGGATGCGAAATTTCAAAGCCGAGCATGTCGCCCACTTTTAAATCTGCATCGGATGGTACTTGTAGATAAGCATGCTGATCCATGACCTTGGTGGTTTCCCAATCGATAGGTGCCGACACAGGCTTTGTGTGAATGCCGGGTCGATAATGCCAGATGGCAGTGGGTAAACCTGCGTCGAACGCCGCATCTCGTTTGCCCAGTCCTACGATGATTAGATTGGGTTCGGGACGCGATTGTACGTACGCCCATACCTCAAGCGCAGGGCGCAGTGTGCCGTGAAGCTCTTCGTCTATCTTGCGCGCTGTGGCATTGCGTTCGTTGATCTGCTTTTGCGCTATGCGATATATGCCTGCGTCGGAGGTGAGATAGCAGCCGGGACGCAGAACCACATCCACTTCCTGCTTTACGGGAGAAAACACTTCTGCCACTACGTCGTACCATGCGGAGCCTGCACCGCTGAGCAGGATGCGTTCGCCTGCGGCAAATGCGTTTTGCTCGCGTAGATGCTGTAGTGTGTCCACTGCGCGTGTGAGAAATGCGCGTACAGATTGTTCGTCTTTTAAGATGCCTTCGTAGACTTCAATGCCGCAGAGCAGGAGTGTATCCTGCCATGACTGCAGCGCGGTTACGATGTCTTTTATCTGCTCATCGTTTCTTGCTCCGGCGCGGCCACCGTCTGCACCTAGTTCCAGGAGCACGCGAAGCCGTTGACCCTTTGCTTTGAAGAATGTGCCCAACTGATGCACAAGGTCAGGCGAATCGACCAGTGTATAGAACGTTGTGCCTTCGGCGATGATCTGACTGACGAGTTCACAGTTTGCGCGTCCTACAAGCTCGTTCGCCATGAGTATGCGCTGAATGCCATGCGCGTGGGCTACAGCGCATTGTTGTGCGGTGGCCAGCGTCATGCCCCATGCACCGGCGTCGATCTGTCGTGCAAACAATCGTGCGGCCATGGTGGTTTTTCCGTGCGGTGCCAGCAGAACACCGTAATCGCGAACGAATTCGGCCATCCAGCGCAGGTTGTGCTCCATTCTCGGCGCGACGAGTATGGCGGCGGGCAGGCTGAGATCTTCGTGCAGCAGATTGAGCTTTGGTTGTGTTGCACCTGAGATTTGTTCCGGTGTTACGTTGCCGAATCCCTTTTGAAAAACGCTTTCGCTGGCCAAGCTGCCTCCGCATTTGCGATGCTTTAATTGTGACTTAGTTTTGAGCATATCGCTGTTTGCGGATGTTGGGATGAGAGGGTGCTATGCCGCTGTGTGATGTGGTGATTCGCAACGTGATGCTTGCCGATGGCAGCGGTGAACCGCTGCGACCGACCAGTGTTGCTGTTGCTTGTGGGCGGATTGTCAGTGTGGATGCGGACAGTTCGTGGAAGGCGCAGGAAAGCGTGGATGCGGATGGACTCGTGCTTGCACCGGGATTTATCGACACGCATACGCACGATGACACCAGTGTGGTGGAAACGCCGGAGATGTTGCCCAAGCTTACGCAGGGTGTCACCACGGTGGTGGTGGGCAACTGCGGCATCAGCGCGTCGCCTGTGTTGGAACGCAATCCGTTGCCCGAGCCGATGGAGTTACTAGGTATGCCGCGGACGATGCAGTATCGCAGCTTTCAACAGTATGCGCAGGCTGTGGATGCGGCAAGGCCTGCCGTGAATGTGGCAGCGTTGGTAGGGCATACAACATTGCGTGCGAATCATATGGATCAGCTCGACCGTGCGGCAACAGGTGCGGAGATTCGTTCCATGCGCGAGCAGCTTAAGGATGCGCTGCTGCATGGTGCGCTTGGATTGAGTACAGGGCTTGCTTATCTTTCCGCATATTCGGCAACGCTGGACGAAGTGATCGGCGTTGCCGAACCTCTGGGAAGAGCAGGCGCAATGTATGCCACGCATATGCGCAGCGAGACCGCTGCCATTCTAGACGCGATGGAAGAAAGCTTTGCGGTGGGACGTGCGGAATATTCTGTACCTGTGCTGATCTCGCATTTGAAATGCGCAGGGCCGGACAACTGGGGGCGTTCGAGTGAAGTGGTCGATCTCTTGAATCGCACACGCAGTAGGCAGACTGTGCATTGCGATTGTTATCCGTATACGGCGAGCAGCAGTATGCTTGATCTGCGGCAGGTGGATGAACGGATTGAGATTCGCATTACATGGAGCGAGCCGCATCCTGAAGCGGCAGGAAAGACACTGGCTGCGATTGCTGCCGAATGGAATTCCACGCAGTTAGACGCTGCACGCAACCTGCGGCCCGCGGGTGCGATCTATCACAATATGTCGGTGGAAGATGTGGAGCGTATCCTGCAACATCCCGCGGTGATGGTGGGCAGCGATGGATTGCCGCATGATCCACGGCCGCATCCACGACTGTGGGGAACCTTTCCTCGTGTGCTTGGTCATTTTTGTAGAGACAGAAAGATATTTAATCTAGCTACGGCAGTTCACAAGATGACGGGTCTGTCTGCACAAACCATCGGCCTGAAAGACCGCGGTTTCGTGCGAGAAGGATATGTTGCGGACCTGGTTTTATTGGATCCTGCAACGGTGCGTGATGAGGCCACATGGGAGGATTCCACGCGAGTCTCCAGCGGAATTGAGAGGGTGTGGGTGGGTGGTGTGTTGTCGCTGGTTCACGGCAGACCTACAGGACAACGCGCAGGAAAATTTCTGCCGCGTTCACGATAAAAGTTGAATAACGAAAGGGAAGAACGATGAGTTTGAAGCGTTATGGAGTGGAAGGCGGCAAAGGACAAGGCGGATCGCACATGCCTTTTGCGCGTGCAGTAGAAGCAGACGGCTGGCTCTATGTAAGTGGGCAGGTGCCGATGGTGAACGGCGAAGTGGTGGAAGGTAATATTGCCACGCAGTCGCACCAGGCTATTCGCAACATGCTGGCGATTCTGGAAGAGGCTGGCTATGGAACGGAACACATTGTGCGTTGCGGTGTGTGGCTGGACGATGCACGCGATTTCCCTGCATTTAACGGTGTATTTCGTCATTACTTCTCTGAGAACCCACCGGCACGTGCGTGCGTGGAATCGAAGATGATGGTCGACTGCAAGGTAGAGATTGACTGCGTTTGTTATAAGCAACCGTCTTAGTTATTCGCCGAAATAGCAGTCGATAGAAATTTATTCTGTTTCGTCTGGAGATCGTGTGACGGGCCTGCACTCGATGATTCTGCTTTGGAGCGCTGCTGCTGCAGTGGTGGTGATGGTGGCGCTTATCGCGTGGGTGCGTCTGAATCCATTTCTTTCGATTACGCTGTGTTCGCTGGGCTTGGCGATTGCAGTGGGCATGCCCCTGTCGCGTGTTGTCGGCTCGTTTGAAGCGGGTGTCGGCGGCACGCTGGGGCATGTTGCCATTGTTGTGGCTCTCGGCACCATGCTGGGCAAGATGCTTGCAGAATCGGGCGCAGTGGAATGCATTGCCGATACGCTGGTGAATGCATTTGGCCCACGACACGTTGCGTGGGCCATGCTCTGCGCAGGCATTGTGGTGGGCATTCCTGTTTTCTTTGAGGTGGGATTTGTTCTACTGGTGCCACTCGCATACACGGTGGCGCAGAAGTCAGGCCGACCGTTGATAAGTGTTCTGTTGCCCATGGCTGCGGGGCTCTCCATGGTGCATGGTCTGTTGCCGCCACATCCTGCGGCGTTGATTGCAACCACCGCGTTTCATGCAGACATGGGCAGAACGATTGGCTGGGGTTTATTGCTTGGTATTCCCGCCGCAACGCTTGCTGGTCCGGTGTGGGCCAAGGTGATTACACCGCATATTTTTTCACCGGAACGCGCTGCCTTCAGTGAAGACTTCTTGCAGGTGGCTGATGAGCGCGATCGGCCATCGTTTTTTGCCAGCGTGTCCATGATCCTGCTGCCGGTTGCGCTGATGCTGCTTGGCGGATGGGCCGATAGTTTTTCGACTGTGGGCTCGCGGATGAACACGTTTTTGCATTTCATCGGAAACGCCGATGTGGCCTTGTTGATTGCCACGTTGCTGAGTTTGTATGTGCTGGGTCTGCGTCGCGGTTTTTCGCGCGATGATATTCTCCGCTTTACGCAGGATTCGCTTGCACCCACGGCGAGTGTCACGCTGCTGGTGGGTGCCGGTGGCGGATTTGGCCGCGTTCTGCTGGATAGCGGTGTGAGCGATGTATTGCTGGCGCATGCATTGAGAGCGCATGTGCCGCTGCTGCTGTTGGCTTGGCTGGTGGCTGTGTTGATCCGCCTGGCAACCGGCTCTTCCACGGTTGCCATGGCTACGGCGAGCAGCATTGTGGCGCCGATGGCGCTTGCCGTGCAAGGTGTTCGGCCTGAGTTTCTCGCGATTGTGACCGGTGCTGGTTCGCTTGGCTTTTCGCATGTGAATGATGGCGGATTCTGGCTGGTGAAAGAGTACGGCGGTCTTAGTGTTCCTGATACGTTGAAGTCCTGGACGGTCACAGAAACCATTCTCAGTGTGGGAACGTTTGCGGGTGTCTGTCTGCTGCAATGGGTTTTTTAGTTAGGAATGCGTGCAACACGAAGCTTGATGCAAGCAACAGAAAGCCCGGATTGCTCTGGGCTTTCTCTGCGCATTTGAAATTACGAATGCATTTTGTCTGGTTCTAATTTCCGGTGATGGATGTTGGCGGCTGGGCCACTGTCGGGTCTGGTTTTGATTGCACGATCAGCGTATTGGTGGGTGTACCCAGCACGATGCCTTCCTTGTCAAAAGCCATCAGGATTCTTCTACGAAGATCGCGCAGGATAGGGTCTTTCTGGTTGGCACGTACACGGATGTTGATGGGATAGATCGCTTCGTGGCCGGCGATTTTATCCACGCCCAGAACCACTGGATCGGCAATCGCAACATCCTTGTACGCTTCATCCGCACGCACTTCGTTGGCGATGGCTTGTAGCAGTGCAATCACGCGATTCGGATCGACGGATGCATCGACGGATACAGGTAATGCCGCGATGGAGTATTCACGCGTCATGTTGGAGACGGTGGCGATCTGCGAATTGGGGATGAAATTCAGAGTTCCGTCGGCGGAACGCAATGTAGTGGAACGCAGTGACAGGTCTTCTACGGTGCCTGTGAGTCCGGCGATGGTTACGACTTCGCCCACATTGAACTGATCTTCAACGAGGATGAAGACGCCGTTGAGCATGTCTTTAAACATGGATTGCGCACCGAAGGAGATACCCAGTCCCACTACGCCTGCGGAGGCCAGCAGCGGTTTCAGATCGATGTTGAAGAGAGGCAGGATCTGCATCAGGGTGATAAAGCCGATCAGGCTGTAACAGGTAGCTCGCAGTATGGCCGCCATGGTGCGCAGCTGCGACGCACGCTGAGCACTTGCATAAGCATTGGCCAGCCGCTGCATGCGATTGACGAAAAATTTCACAATGCGCTGAAGCACAAACGCGATCAGCAGGATGACGATCAGCTTAGGCGCATCCGTGCGTACAAAGGCGATGATGTCGTTGTGCCAGCTGTGTCCAAGTTCACGGAAGGTCGACTCTTCGTTTTGGACAGTCGTGACCGTGTTTTTGGCTTCGGCTGCGAATGTTGCAAGCAGAGTGATGAGATGCGTCATGGTGAATCCGGCCCTTGTGGCGGCAGCGTGCGCCGACGATAAGATATGGGACAAAGCCCCGCTCTGAACTAAGGATGGCGCACTCCGGTGTGCATCGCAAGTTGTTCCAGGTGAATCGAGGAAAAGCTCTATGAGATGTTGTTGCCCAGCGCGTTGGATGTTGTTGCTCTTGTTTTTGGCGAGCGTATTGGCCTGCGCGCAAACGCAGGCACCCTCCTCCAGTGCTCCGAGAAATGATGATGCTGTCGTTAGAAACGGTCCTCGCATGGCCGATGGCGATGCAGAACTATTTACCCATCGCATGGAAGAGGCTCGCAAAATACAGAGAAAGAAGCGTATGGTGGACAGCGCAAACCGGCTGCTGGAGCTGACGCAACAACTCCAGGCCAGCCTTCGGGAGCACGCACCGAATGCCGAAGACGAAAAGCGCCTGGAGGAGATTGCCCGACTGGCACGCCGGGTGAAAGACCAGATGCGTAACTGAGGAATGCACAACGCGTTCATTTCGTTTCTGGTGAGCAGGAGACGAGCGAAGTGTCGTTTCGACGTATGGGGTGATGAGAGATGTCGAGGTCTGTACGTTTTCGCAGCATGGTTGTAATGGTTGTTCTTTCAGGATGTGCGGTTTCAAGCCATGCCCAGGCGAAGCAGCCTGCAAACTATGCACTGCAAATGGCGAACGTTCGTGCGCAGATGATGGCCGATGCGCGTCAACAAAAGATACTGGAAGATACCGATCGGCTTCTTCAACTTGCGCAGCAGTTAAAGCAATCGGTGGATCAGGCCCGTAAGGATGAACTTTCGATCGATGTCATCCGTAAGGCCGAGCAGATTGAAAAGCTGGCACGTTCTATAAAAGAGCACATGAAGCAATAGCTCCTCTGCGGTTGAAGCCGCACGATTCTGCGTCGCTCTGGGGCAGGGCTAAAGCATTGCCCTGCTTGCACAAAGACGCAAGCCTGTGTCCAACGAAAATAGAACATGCATATTTTCGATGACGATCTAGATTGTGTTGTGCGAAGCCGCCCTGCTCTTCCGATAGCTCTATGTGGATACAATCTATGGCTTGTATGCGATTGCTGTTGCTGCGTTGACAATGCCGTAGGGCATGATGGCGCTGGGAGTCGCAGAAGCGCGTATGGCTGAGACAATCGTGGCTGCACTCCAATCGGGATGAGCGGCTTTTACCAGTGCTGCGACACCCGCTACAAGAGGTGCCGATGCACTGGTGCCGATGGCCTGCACGTATCCTACGCGGCCCAGGTTAAAACAGCCTTCGGAGTGGCCTGCATCTGTGGGAGGGCCGCCGGTCGTGTTGGGCTGGCCGTAGGTGCATGCACCGCGCACCCAGCCGGAGACCGCATAGTCTGTGCCCTGAGGGTAACTTCCTCCCGGCGCTCCGACTGCGTTTAATGGCGAACCATAGTTGCTGTAGTACGGCAGGGTGACAGCGCCTGTTGCACAGGTGCTGTTAACGGTGGTGTTCTCTGCGCAATCAGGGTTCGTTGTGGCGACGACTGCGAGTACATCGCGCGCCTGCGCCGGGTAAGAGACGTAGCGCGTATTACTGAAGTCGAATGCGTCGTTGCCCACGGCGGCTACCAGCACAATGCCAGCCTGCGCCGCGGCATGTGTCATGCGGTCGAAGCTCGCTTTGACTCCGGCAGAATCCCCGCTGTACAGGTCGAGTGTCAGTGCCATGCTTAACACGATGACGTCGGCCTTCTGCGCCATGGCGTCTTCAATGCCTTGCAGCACCCACGACACCATACCGGAGGCTTGTCCATTGGCGCATTGCTGTGTCAGTGTTGTGCCGGAGCCGGGCATTCGCTGCATCACCTTGATGTTCAGCAAGGAAGCTTCGGGTGCCACGCCCACTGTGAGTCCTGTGGAGTTGCCCGAGGCGGCCGCCGCGAGTGAGGCGACCCATGTGCCATGACCGGTCTGGTCTTGTGGAGACGCATCATCGCAGGGGCTCGGCTGTTGCGATGGCACGATCTCCGACATGTTCAGGACAAGGTTCGGCGCAATGTCGGGATGCGTGCGGTCCACGCCGCTGTCCAGAATAGCAATGCGTACGCCCCTGCCACGCGATATCGCCCAGGGACCGTCCGCCACACTGCCGTTGAAGCCGCCGCCGTATCCGCCAACGGCACGCACAGCCCAGCCCTGCGGATCGGTATAGAGAGCGTCCGGGCCATCGTCGGGCATGTCAAGGTGCGGAGCGGAGGGCATTGTGTGCAACTGCATGTTGTTGTCCTGATCAGCTGCCGCAGAATGCACTAGCATGCTGGTTGCGGCCACAGGCTGGTCTTCAAAGACGTATTCCACGTTTGGGTCCTGGCGCAGAGTTGTTTCCGCATCGGAAGTGCCTGCGACCAGTGCCGTTCCAAACCGTTCATGCCGATGGAGCAGACGCCCTCCTGCATTCTGCGCTTCGGCCTCGGCGTTGCCGGGGATCGCTCCATCGCGATAGACCACTACGAGCCGCCGCATGGGTCTCTGCATCTCCGGTGTTACCGTTGCCATCTGCGCGCCAAGCGCCATCGAACAGAGCGTGCCAGAAAAAAAGGTTTGCAGGGCAGGGGACAGCCTCCGGAACAGACCGGTGTTCATGCGCATCGAGCCTCTCTCCTTGCATGGGAAAATTCAGTGCCGGCGGCATCTCCGCAACGGGAGGATGTACCAGTACGACACACTGTGTTTATCGGCGGGTGGCTTGCGGGCTTGAGTGTGTATTGGCCTCATCCAGCCATCGCGCATTACAATCACATCTGGGACGTTGTGCTCTTCGCCTGCGCTCCGCGACTCCAGCAACGGAAGGATGGCAAGCCGGATAGCGATGGCAACACACGCGAATGCACCCCTGAAGTCCCGCAAGAGTTCTCTTGGTTCGTTGTCACCGGAACTGCTGGTTCGCTTCTATCGATTGATGTATCTCTCGCGGAAGACGGACGACCGCGAGATCATGCTCAAGCGACAGCAGAAGATCTTCTTCCAGATCTCCTGTGCCGGGCACGAAGCCCTGCTGGTTGCGGCTGGCCTGAATCTGAAGCCGGGCTACGACTGGTGCTACCCCTACTATCGGGACCGCGCATTGGCTCTGACTCTGGGGCAGTCTGTGCGCGACCAGCTTTTGCAGGCCGTTGGTTCGGGTGAAGACCCCGGCAGCGGTGGCCGCCAGATGCCTTCGCACTGGACCTCGAAATCGCTGAACCTTGTATCGCCGTCTTCGGCAACCGGCACACAGGTATTGCATGCAGTGGGCTGTGCTGAAGCTGGCCGCTACTTCCAGCAGCATCCGGAAGCGTCCAGGGGCAACTACGGTGCAGGCGACTATCGCGCCTTCAAGGATGTCAGCTTTCATTCAGACGAGATCGTTTATACATCTCTGGGCGATGGAACTACCTCGCAGGGCGAGTTCTGGGAGGCGATGAACACTGCCTCCAACAGCAGGCTGCCCGTTCTCTTCGTGGTGGAAGATAACGGCTATGCCATTTCCACGCCGGTGGAGTGCAATACGCCCGGCGGCAACATCTCGAAGATTGTTGCGAATTTTCCGAACTTTCACTTTGCCGAGATCGACGGCACGGACCCCATTGCCAGTTATGAAGCCATGCGGACCGCCGTGGCATACTGCCGCAGCGGTAAAGGCCCAGCCTTTGTGCATGGACATGTGATCCGGCCCTATTCGCACGCGCTGTCGGACGATGAGCGTTGGTATCGCGCAGCTTCGGAACTTGAAGCCGATGCCATGCGCGATCCCATCCTGCGTATGGAAGCGCTGTTGCTACAGGAAAATGTCCTCACCGAAAAGCAGTTGAATGACCTGAAGGTCGAGGTGGAAGCGGAGGTTCGCACGGCGACTGACTATGCTCTTGCAGCCTCTTTACCCACGGTGGAGAGCATTACGGAGCACGTTTATTCCGAGGACCTGCGACCCACCGATCCGGTTTTTTCCACCGAACCGAAGCCGGTGGACAATGTGGATCGCACCATCGCTGACCTCATCAACGCCACTCTCTTCGACGAGATGGCGCGTGATGAACGCATCGTTGTCTTCGGTGAGGATGTGGCCGATGCTTCGCGCGACCAGCACCTGAAATCGGGCGAAATCAAGGGCAAGGGCGGTGTCTTTAAGATCACCGCCGGTTTGCAGACAAAGTACGGTTCCGACCGTGTGTTTAACTCGCCGCTGGCCGAGGCCAACATCGTAGGCCGCGCCATCGGCATGGCGTCGCGTGGTCTGAAGCCGGTGGTGGAGATTCAGTTCTTCGATTACATCTGGCCTGCTGTGCACCAGATGCGCAATGAGTTATCCGTCTTCCGCTGGAGAGCTATTGGAAACTTCTCGGCACCGCTGGTAATTCGTGTTCCCATTGGCGGATACCTCACGGGTGGCTCGCTGTATCACTCGCAGTCGGGCGAAAGCATCTTCACGCATACGCCCGGAATCCGGGTGGTGATGCCCTCCACGGCGCAGGACTTCGCAGGATTGCTGCGTACGGCGATCCGTTGCGACGACCCTGTCCTGTTCCTCGAACACAAACGCCTGTATCGCGAGAGCTATGGACGTGGACCGAATCCCGGGCCTGAATACATGATTCCGTTCGGCAAGGCGAAGACCGTGAAGTCGGGCAAGGACCTCACCGTTGTTACCTACGGCGCGGTGGTGCCGCGTGCGTTGCAGGCTGCGCAGAAGCTGGAACGTGAAAAGGGCATCTTGGCCGAGGTGATCGATCTGCGCTCGCTTTCGCCCTACGACTTTGAGGCGATTGCCGAGAGCGTTCGCCGCACCAATCGCGTGATCGTGGCGCACGAGGATATGCGCAGTTGGGGCTTCGGTGCCGAACTCGCAGCGCGCATCGGTGAAGAACTCTTCCATGACCTCGACGCCCCGGTACGCCGTGTAGCGGGCATGGACACCTTCGTGGCCTACCAGCCCATCCTGGAAGATGCAATTCTGCCGCAGCCGGAACACCTGTACAAAGCGATGCTCGAACTGGCAGCGTTTTAAAGCTGTGCCAACTTACTGATGTCTGAGGTCAGCGGGTTAGCAGAGCCATGCCAGCGGCTACGAAGATGGCTGCGAGCCAGCGCCGCTTGTCCACGTTTTCCTTCAGGAAGAACTTTGCGGTCACAGCAGTGGCGATGAAGGTGAGGGAGTTGGTGGCGGGAGCTACCAGGCTCAGGTCCGCTGCCGACAACGCAAACAGCAGTGAAAAGAAGCTGATGGCCATGCAGGCAATGCCGCCTATCAGGTAGGGCGAAGTGACGACGGCCTTGATTGCGCCGAGCAGCCCGGACCTGGCGCGAATCTCGTCCAGATCGCCTACGCGCGTCATGGCGGCGGAAATCAGCGTTTCTCCCACGGTAGCGCCGGTTACCATCAGCACAATGGTGATCACGGTGTTGGCGGAGAGGTGCATCATCCTTCACCGCCTGTCAGCGCAATGGTGTGTATGTGTTCGGTCTTCGACGGCCCGTTAGCCACGAAGCCCACACCGATCACAATGCAGGCGATACCGGCCCAGCGCATGGGTGTAATCGCCTCGTGCAGCCAGATGCGTCCGATCAGTGCTGTCACCACATTGCCGAAAGCCGTAGCAGGCTGCACAAAGGTGAGATCGGCCCACGAGAGCGCCGTCATGTAACTGCCCATGAAGCTGATGAGCACAATAATACCGGCGATCACCCAGGGATTCAGCAGCGCGTGGAGCAACAGCCCAAGGTGATTGAAGCTGACGGGGCCGACCTCACGCATGCCGCGGCTCAACAGGGCATCGCCAACCGACGCACCCAGCATGATGAAGACGAGCATCAGGTACTGCGAAAATTTCAAACGGTGGGAAGACATCTTACATATTGATGATCGCACGCGGAGCATGGATGCGCATTGGCGTGGAGGGAACAGGGAGCAGCGATCGGTTGCAATTGAAAAGCCTCCCGAAGGAGGCTTTCAATCATTGCGGCCCAGCATTGTCTTACGCGTTCATGCTGACCGATTCCTGCTGCTTCATTGCATTTTCCTCGGCCTTGGCGCGGGCAGCCTTGTTGCGCTGGGAACGGAGCTTCATGAACGACTTTGCCTCTACGTACAGGCGAGGCACATCGCGGTTGACGATTGCCTTCCACACCACGCGGAACGCAGCCTTCGGACGGAAGTAGTATTCGTCGTAAAAGCGGTGCACGGCTTCCATCACATACTCGGTCGGCAAGCCGGGGTATTCGATGTGCGCCATCTGGTGGCCGCCGGTGTCGTTCATGGTCTCGTTGGTGATGTAACCGTTCTTCTCGGCAAACTCGTAGAACTCGGTACCGGGATATGCATGGGCCACGGAAACCTGGATGGTTTCGCAGTCCAGCGACTTGGCAAAGTTGATGGTATTGCGAATGGATTCCTTCGTCTCGCCGGGAAGGCCGAGGATAAAGTCGGCGTGAATCACGAGGCCGAGGTCGTGGCAGTCCTTCACGAACTCGCGAGCGCGTTCCACGGTGGAACCCTTCTTGATGTTCTTCAGGATCTGCGGATCGCCCGACTCAAAGCCGACGATCAGCAGGCGGCAGCCAGCTTCCTTCATCGCCTTCAGCGTGTCGCGGTGCGTGGTGGTACGAGAGGTGCACGACCATGTGATACCGAGCGGCTTGATCTTTTCGCACAGCTCGATAGTGCGTTCCTTCTGGATGTTGAAGGTGTCGTCGTCGAAGAAGAACTCCTTTACATGGGGGAAGTTCTCCTTCGCCCACTTCAGCTCGGCGGCAACGTCGTCGGTGGAGCGCTTGCGCCATGCGTGTCCGGAGAGCGTCTGCGGCCACAGGCAGAAGGTACACTGCGCCGGGCAGCCGCGCGTCGAGTACAGCGAGATGTAAGGGTGCAGCAGGAACGGCACGTTGTAGCGCGTTACATCCATGTCGCGCTTGTAGATCTTGGTGGCCCAGGGCATCGCGTCCAGGTCTTCCACCTGCGGACGGTCGTCGTTGTGCCGGATGCTGCCGTCTGCATTGCGATAGCTGATGCCGAGAATCTCGTTCAGCGGCTTGTGCTGCGCAAACTCCACCACGGAGTAATCGAACTCGCGGCGGCAGATAAAGTCGATGGTGCTGCACTCGTTCAGGGCGCGTTCCGGGTCTGTGGTCACCGGCGGGCCGACAAAGCAGATCTTGATGGTGGGGTTGGCCTTCTTAATGGCCTGTGCCAGTGCGTGGTCGCCAGCCCAGCCCACGGTCGAGGTGAACAGCACCAGGAACTCGTAGCCCTTGGCAATTTCAATCGTCTCGTCCGCAGAGATGTGGTGAGGAGGTGCATCGAGCAGCCGCGAACCTTCGAGCATGCCGGCGGGATAGGCGAGCCAGACGGGATACCAGTACGACTCAATCTCGCGGGTTGCGGGCCAGCGAGAGCTGGCGCCGCCGTCGAAGTTCTCAAAAGAGGGCGGGTTCAGGAGCAGTGTCTTCAATACCATGGTAGATACCTCAGATTTTACCATTTGTTCTCCCGCGAATTTGCAGGGAAAAGCCGGAATCAAGCGGTGTTCCAAGCGCTGGACTTTTAGCGGCGGGGTGCGGAAGATGGCGCCGCCGGGGCTGGGGCAGGTGTGCTAGCGTCCGTTTCCGGAGTCGTCGGTGTTGCCGTTACGCTGTTACTCGAATCTGCGTGGAGAATCCAGTCGCCCAGAGTGTTGGTCTGGCGCATCAGGCTTACCTGGGTCTGACGTAACTGGAGGTCGGCGGCGAGCACGTCCAGGTATTTCTGGCGTTCCTGGAGCTGTGCGTTCAGCCGGTCCTTGGGCGTGAGCTGCGGTCCCTGGCTGTTGCTATTCTGTTGATTCAACTGGAGCTCCATCGTTTCCAGCTGGTCTTGCGCAATCTCGCGGTCGTCACGGGCAAGCTGGGTGCGCAGGTCGAGTTCACGGGCGGCATTACGCAGCTTGGCCTGTCCTTCGCGGAAGACGGCGCGCTGCTGGTCAGCGTCGGCAAAGGCGCGTGCGGCATCGGCTGCGGAACCCCTTGCCTTGGCCTGGTGCGCCATGTCCATCAGGGGAAGCGTGAACTGCACGCCGAATCCAAGAGAGTTCTGGCTGTTGTCCGCTGCGCCATATCTCGGATAGTAGGCCGCATACGACGATAGACCTGTGTCCACGCGACTGTAATTGGCCGACAGAACCACCTGCGGACGCAGTACGTAGCGACGGTCGGCAAAGGCGATGTACATCTTGGAGCGGGCTGTGGCAAACGCTGCCTTGATACCGTCGTTATCCGGCGTGTCGTTCACGTCCTGAGGCGATGGAGTCAGGCTTCCACGGTATTCCGGAATGCTGTTGCGGTCGGTCATCAGGCCGTTTGCAGGCAATCCGGTAAGCTGTGCCAGGTGCTGGCGGTTGGCGGCCATGTCGTCTTCCACCTGTAGCATCTGCAGGCGAATCTGGGTGGCGGTACGGTGCGACTTGGGTAGCTCCACCTTCGGGTCAACGCCCAGCGAGATGCGGTCGCTGGTCACGGTCACAAGGTTGTCGGCGTACTGCGAAGACTGCGAGAGTACGGCGTGCCGTTCAATGGCGTAGTCCAGTGCCAGGTAGGTATTCGTGGTGTCTTCCACCACCCCGACCTCGACGTTGTGCAGTGCCAGTTCCGTGGCCTTCAGGGCTTCGTTGGTTGAACGGATGATGTCGCGCTGAGAGAAAGAGAAGACCAGGCTGTTGGCGCTGATGGAGAAGATGACAGGTACATCGAGAGGAGCACCGGTCGATTTCCCATAGCCCGCGGTCGTGCTCACCGTGGGGATATAGGCGTCGCGTGCTTCGCTCTTTGCGGCCTTGGCCTTATCGACGTCAGCTTGAGCTGCGCGCACCCTGGGGCTGTTTTTCAGCGCAAGATTCACCGCGGACTGCAATGAGATTTGTGCGTGTGCCGCACCGCCCATGCAGAGAAGGGCAGCCGCGATCAAGGAAGATTTTGCCAGGTGCGAACGCTTCATCTGCCGGCGGCCTTCCGTGCCGGAGCATAGTTCTGCGCCAGTGATAGCGCTGCGGCGTATTCCTTCTGTGCGCCGTTGTTGTCCCCGGTGGCCTTCAGGCTGTCTCCCAGCAGCATATGCGCATGCGCGAACTGGGCAATGCCCTGTTGCGGAGTTGCCAGGTAGCTGCGTAAAGCTGCCTGGGCCGCGGGTACATTGCGATGCATGTCGAGTAGTATCTCTGCGGCATCCAGTGTGTCCGGACCATGCTCCTTATCTGCCTGTAGGGCATTGCGTGCGGCCGTTTCTGCTGCTTCGAACTGCTTGCGGCCACGATAGTACTTCGCGAGATCGACGTAGGCTTCGGGTGAATGAGCGGCGGCAATCGCTGCCTTGTATTCCGCTTCAGCCTTGGCGTCGTCGTGGTTCTTTGCCGCAATCATTGCGGCCAGACGGTGCGAGCGCGATACGGAGAGTGGAGCAAGCTTGCCCACAAGACCGTTGGCCTTATCCGTGCCGCCACCGACCATTGCAGGCGCTTCCACATAGAACTGGCCCAGGTCGCTCAGAGCTTCCACGTTGCGCGGATCGAGCTGCACGGCGCGTTCAAACGAGCTGCGAATCTTGCCCACCATGCGCATGCCGGTCAGGGTGCCGCTGTGGTCTGCCTTATCGCCATAGGCACGCGCTAAAGCGAGCATGGCATCGCTGCTGTTCGGGGATGCTGTTGCTGCGGCTTCACATGCCTGGATGGCACGATCGCGGTCTTCAATCGATCCATACAGCGCACAGAGCAGCGACTGGGCTTCTGTACTGTTGTTCCCGCTCAGCGCGCGAATGGCGTTGTCCACGCGGCCCGCGTGTGACTCCGTACGCGCCTGCGCTATCTGTGCCACCGCCGTTGCCGACAGAGCCAGGGATAGCGTCGTGATGGCGGAGAGCAGCTTCATTACTTCACAACCTTTACGCCAAGTCCGTCTTTCAGATCGACCGAACTGCTGATGGGATTCAGCGCAACTGTATCGCCCTCATTCAGGCCGGAAAGGATCTGCACAGTCAGATTGTTCAGGCTGCCCACTCCGACATTGCGCTTTACCAGTGTGTTGTTGCGAATCAGGTAGACGAAGTTGTTGTCCGTGCCCTGAGTACGCAGCGCTTCGCGCGGAATCGACAGCACGTGGTGCAGCTCCTGGGTGGTGACGCTTACGTTTACGTTCGTGTAAGGCAACAGGTCGCCGGTAGGGTCGTCCACCATAATCAGGCATTCGCCCACATTGCGTGTGCCATACGCGGTTACGGTCGTCGGAACGCGGACAATGTGGCCCTTCCACTGTTCGTTCGGACGCGCATCCCAACGGATTACAACCTTCTGGCCGTTCTGTAGCTTGCCGATCTCCGGTTCGTCGAAGTAGGCCAGTACCTGCATATGGTTCAGGTCGGCAAGCTGGATAAGCTGGTCGCCGACTGCAACAAAGTCATAGGCGTTTACGGGCAGGGAATAGACCGTTCCCGAAAACGGCGCGCGGATCACCTGGTTGGAATACTGTTGCTGTGCTGCTGAAAGTGCTGCACGGCTATCGTTTAACTGTGCCTGGGCACGCTTCTCGTCGGTTGTGGAGTAACGTGAAGTAGACCGCTGTTGCAGCGATGCCAGCGAGCTTTGCGCCGATTGCAGCCGCGACTGTGCAGAAGCAACTTCCGATGCCGAGGCTGCTCCGCGTGTCTGTAATGCCTGTAGCGCATCCAGGCTTTTCTGTGCCTGGGTGGCCTGTAGCTGCGCCCGATCCAGATCGCCCTGCATCACGATGCGTTCGTCTCGCGAGCCGTTGTTCTTTATGTCGGCCTGTGTGGACTGTGCCTGTGCAATCGCAGATTCCGCCGTGGCCACGCGTGCTGCCGTGGCTGCCGACTGCATCTTCAGCAGCAGAGTTCCGGCCTTTACCTGCTGTCCAGCCTTTACGTATACGGCCTGTACCGTTCCCGGTTCCTGCGCGTGTGCCTGAAAGTTATGGATGGGTTCCACTTTGCCGGTGGTCGGAGACGAACTGGTCAGATCGGTATATGTCGCACTGGCCGAGCGAATCTCAACTTCACTGCGGGTAAAGTAGCGGATGCCGAAGACCAGTGCGGTCAGCAACAATGCCACTATCAGAATTCGGATCGCGATCTTCGTGCCGTTGCCGTTCGCCTGTTCACTCATGCCTGAATCGTCATTGTATAAGACGCGCTGCTACGATTTATGCTTCAATTTATTGGCTCGGTGGGTGTCATGCGAAGATCGCACAACTCCATCTCCGGGCCGCCGAACTGCGGATGCGTGTTTTCACGCACACGATAGACAACATCCACCGTACTTCCGGCTGTAATGCCCATCTCGGCCAGCCGTTCCGGCCACAACACCTCGCGGCTCCATCCCAGGCATTCCACAGTGCTTTCACCGTTCTTCAACCGAAGTTTCACATGTTTTTCTTTCAGAATCCGCATGTCTTCCGCCACGATGCAGGCGCGCGACAGGAACTGAGGCTCAGGGTTCTGCTGGCCGAACGGTTCCAGTAGACGAAGCGATTTCAGCAGGTCGGCGTTCATCTCTTCCAGCGGCAGCTCCGCATGGATGACAATGCGCTCCTGCAACATCTCCGGTGAAATCCTGTCTGCGCTGTACTCGGCAAGCCGTTGGCGCAGAAGCTTAATGCGATCCGATGCCATGGAGAAGCCAACAGCATGCGCGTGCCCACCAAAACGATCGAACAACTCCGGCGTTGCGGATGTATTTGCGACGGTGATTGCATCGAGCAGGTGAAAGCCTGCAATCGAGCGGCCTGAGCCGTGAGCGCGGCCGTCTTCATGGGCAATGACGAATGCAGGGCGGCGCATCCGTTCGACCACGCGCGATGCCAGGATGCCGATCACGCCGCGATGCCAGCCGTCGCCATCGAGCACCAGGCAACCCATCGCCTGCAACGCAGCTTCGTCGTTGCGCAGTGCCGCCAGCTGCTCTTCCAGGTCGGCCAGTACAGCGGCCTCGGTGGTGCGACGATCCTCGTTCAGCAGGTGCAGCTTCTCCGCCAGAATGCCGCCCTCTTCCGGCGTGCGCGCCAGCAGCATCTGCACCACGTCGGCGGCCACATCCATGCGTCCCGCAGCGTTGATCCGAGGCGCAATGCGGAAGGCAATTTCCTTTGCCGAAGGGCCACGCTCCTCGTCCACTACAACGCCTGCCAGATCGAACAACGCACGCAGGCCGGGCTGTCGAGGGTCGCGCAGAGCCTTCAAACCCAGCGCCACAATCACGCGATTCTCGCCCGTCAGCGGCACCGAATCGGCGACCGTGGCAATCGCCACCAGCTTCAGCAGAGAGGGAAGCAGTTTGTCCCACAGTGCCACGAAATCCACCGTACGATACGCCGCCGGGTTGGCTGCGGGCTTCGTTGCCGCGTGCAGCAACGCATGCGCCAGCTTGAAGGCCACCGCCGCTCCGCACAACTCCTTGTACGGATAGTCGCATCCCGGCTGGTTGGGATTGATCACCGCTACTGCGTCAGGAATACCTTCGTCGCCATCGGGTAGATGGTGGTCGGTCACGATCAGGTCGAGCTTCAGCCGCTTTGCTTCTTCGGCTTCGGCAAAGGCGCGAATGCCCGTGTCGACACTGATGACGAGGCGCACACCCGCAGCCGCAGCGTCGGCCAGCACGTTCGACTGCATGCCGTAACCTTCGCGGATGCGATGCGGAATGTGATACCGCACGAGCGAAGGCACGCCTGCAGGTGTAATGCGGTCAATCGCCGTCTTCAGCAGGACTGTCGCGGTGGTGCCGTCCACGTCGTAATCGCCGTAGATCAGGATCGGTTCGCGCTGTTCCACTGCATGCAGCACGCGAGCGACCGCTTCTTTCATGCCGCCCAGCAGCATAGGATCGTGCAGCGCATCCATGCTCGGCACCAGAAATCGGCGCGCATCGCCAGGCGTTTCCACTCCGCGATCCAGCAGCAACTGCGCAAACCACAGGGGCTTTTCCAGCGCAGCAGCCAGCCCATGCACATCCATACCGGGTTCGTCCGGCAGGATCCATCGCGCTTTGCGTGCCGTTACTGCTGTTTCCTGGAGCGCCATGCCTCTGCGTTAATCTTCGTCGTTGTCGTCGAGGACGATGGTGCCAAGGTCGGCGATAGTCTCAATCCACTGCTGATAGCGGTCGTACCACTCCGTGGCCGTCTCGTAGAGAAACATCACGCCGTTGTAGGCAAAGCCAAGTTGCAGATAGCCGGTCTTTCCCACGAACTGCAACAGGTACTGCGCGTCGTCCAACTCCTGCCCGGCTTCGTCGGGGAAGCGGTGGACACGCGTGCGTTCAATGAGCATCTCGATGTCCTGCTTTTCCAGCACAACTTCGCTCATCGTGATGAACGCTACCTTGGCGGCAGTCGCGTGTTCCACGAAGTCCTTCCACGTGTCCGGGCCGTTCTCCTCGAACATTACGGAGGGTACGTCCTCCGATACGTAGGCGTTCAGGTGACGCAGGCCGTTGCCCGCGATGAACGCGATCATGTCGTCTTTCAAGCCGAGAAGGTCGTCAGGGTGCATCGCTGTTTATTGTCTCACCTTCATCGTTTGCTGGTATGGAATGCATGGCAACCTGTGAACAGCATGTTCATTGGAGAGGCTGCTGAGAGGAGCGGAATGGCGCGGGAATTTCGTGTCGTCTTTTATAGCCATCATGAAAAGATCGAAAGCGGTTTTTGCTGGCTGCGTGCTATCCTCCTCTTGTCCATGCTTTTCTCGAAAGACTATGTCGGTTATCTCTCGCGCCAACTGGTGCGACGACTTCAGGAAGCCAAGGTGGTTCGCACCGACAAGCCTGAGGTGCTCGCAGAGCGCGTCAACAACGGTCTGGTGGATGAACTTTCGCTGGAAGACCGCATCAACGAAGAGGCACGCTTCATCCTCGAAAGCATCCAGGGCGACATGGCCAAGGCCGGCGCCAGCTACCCGGAGATGTTCAAAAAGGTAAAGGCCCGGCTGGTGCAGCAATATAAGGCGGTGCTCTAGTGCGTATCTCCCGCGACAAGGTTAATAAGTTGGCTCACGTTGTGGCCGACACGCTGGCCGAAACCGACGAGGCCGAGTTCCTCGAAGACCGCAACACCATCCGCCAGGAAGCCCGCAAAATCCTCGAACAACTCTTCGCGGAAGAGGTGAAGATCGACGCCGCCGCGCGCCAGAAGATCACCTCGCAGCAGCGCATCATCCTCGAAGGCACGCAGGAGTGGGACATCCTCTATCGCAAGTACTACAACGACGAAGTCAAACGCCTCGGCATCTAGCCTTTGGTTAGATCTGACCTTTGGCGATCAATCTGAAGTTTGAAGAGGGGCAGGCAAAGCCCGTCCCTCTTTGCTTTGCAAAGCATATTTAAACAGCAAATACATCGCCATTTCTAAGGAACCATTGGCTATTTGTATCGTTGCCTCCCTACAAGCATCTGACGTGGATCGCATACACTGTTAGCCGCAATGCCTGCCTGTGAGGATTACCGTCGATAACTATTGCATTTGGAATCAGAGACAAGCTGCGTTATAGTAGATGAAGTCGCTGCGACACCGCTTCCCAAGCAGGCATCCGCGATAGCCATCCCAAAGTGGCGATATGGTGTAACTGGTTAACACGTCGCCCTCTCAAGGCGAAGAGTTCGGGTTCGAGCCCCGATATCGCTACCAAAACAATATAAACTCAAGGCTTTACAGTGGGTTCAGGCTAACCTCTGATGCGCTGTTTTGGGCGTGAGGATACAAATAACCCATTCCGTACATGTTCTTGATTGCCATTGAGAAGAAGGCGGGGTAAATATTCTTCATAGCGTCCTCATCAGAACGCCACGAGCCGTATGAAATCCATAAGGAAGACATAAAAAGTTACAAAGACAGCCTCCAGAAAAAGAAGAGGCCGCAGCACGTTTGGCTACGGCCCGTTTGGAGGGCACTATGTTGTAACTCTGTCCGTCGATTGCGGGCTAGAAGGTAAGCTTCAAAGCGGCCTGCACGTTGCGCGGTGAATTTGCCTGGCTGGTGATATAGCCAAAGACGTTCGATGCCGCACCGAATGTAGCTGCTGGAGATGCAAACTGCACTTTGTTGAGAACATTGAAGGCTTCCAGTCGGAATTGCAGACCTACCTGGTCATGAATCACGAATCGCTTGATGATGGATGCATCATCCGAGAAGTTCAGAGGTCCACGGATGGCCGACCATGAGCGAGGCACCGTTCCAAGTTCGAACGTTCTTGGCAGAGCAAACGCAGCGGGATTGAGATATGGCGTGGAGAGGCCGCTGAGATGGCTCTTTGTGCCTCCTCCCAGCAGTGGACTCACGCCCTGGACGATCATGGGACGCGTTCCTGCGAAGGCCGGTGTTCCACCAACGCCCATGGCTATTGGGTAGCCGGACGAGACCTGGATGATGGTGTTCACTTCCCACCCTCCGACAATCTCATCTGCCCAACGAGGCATATCGGCCCCGAAGCGCTTGCCGCGGCCCACCGGCAACGCATAGTTCGCGGTGCCAACGATGCGGTGGCGAAGGTCGGTTGCGAGGGTGCTGTGTTCGTACTGCGGGAAATAGAAGTCCTGATAGTTAGGATTGCCGTTGGAGTTCAGGAAGCCGTTGGTGAGATCGCTGACGTTACCAAGCAACTTCGACCAGACATATGAAACTGAACCAAAGACGCCATTGGGACGGTGAATGCTCAGCGTGGCCTGCATAGCGTTATAGGTGGTAGAGCCGATGTCCTGGTACGAGATGTTGGCACTATTGTTCTGAATGCCGGAGATTGCGCCTGAGGTGAATTGCGGGAAGCGTGCATTCAACTGCACCTGCTGCACCGTCGGGTTCCGAAGAACACCGGCAGCAACGCCCGACGCACCATAGAACGGGTTGGCAACCTGCGCAGTCAGCCCTGCGGTGCTGCTGCCTGGCGGCAGGAAGAATTGCGGCTGCAGATCGTTGTAGCGGACATTCATGGGTAGATGAACGCCATGCCCACCGACGTAATTCAGCTGCAGGGTAAAGGTGTTGCCCAATCCCTTCTCCATACCAAAGTTCCACTGCTGCTGATAGGAGACAGGATTGTCATACTGGAAGCCCGAGATGCTGGTTCCATTGCTGACACCTGTCCCGGCGCTGGCACCCGCAGGCAGAAGAACTCCATTGATAAACGGGTTATCTGAACTGACGGCCGGAGTGTATCCCGTAGAAGTTGTGGGCAGGCTGGTGGACTGTGAGAATCCAATGTTCGGATCGCTGTATCCACGCTCTGACGTCGGCAGATAAAGCAGGCCGTAGCCCCCGCGAAAGACTAACGTAGGCGTTGCCGAGTATGACAAGCCGAAACGCGGACCGACCTCATGGTAGTTGGTGGCCCAGGTGCGCGAAGGATTGTTGCCTACGCCGAGGAAGAGCGCTCCGCCTGGCACATGCAGAGGATTTGCGATGGTCGGGCTGAAGTCAGCCCAGTTGTTATGGCGTTCCTTGAAGCCTGTTTCAATGTCATAACGGAGGCCGACGTTCAGAATGAGATTCGGTGTAACGCGCCAGTCATCCTGGAAGAAGAAGCCGTTTACCCACTGATTGAATGCTTGCGTGAGGCGGCGTTGCAGGCCACCACCAGTCGGAGCGCCCAGAAGGAACGTAGCCCATGAGGCGAATTGCCCCTGGCCACTGGGTACTGCTCCATTGGGGTACTGCGAGCCTGTAAAGTTGGAGCCAAACGACAGGTTACCGTTGGGATTACTAAGACCGGACTGCATCTCCATGATGAGCTTGCCCTGGTATCCCGCAGTGATGGAATGTGTACCGTGCGTCCACAACAGGGTTCCATTCAGCGAATGAGTGTAATGCGCCCATTGGTTAAATGAACTCTGATAGCCAATCTGTGCAAGGCCACTGAAGCTGGCCACAGGTATGCCAGGAATCTGCTGCTGGCTCAGCAGGTTGTTGGAGAAACCGTAGTCACCTGCGTTGTAGCCGTAGAAATTGTTACCAATCTGTAGATTGGTCTGGCGTGCGAAGCCGTACGATAACTGCGCAACCGTGTTGGGCGAAAGCGTATACACATCGCCCACGGCAAACAGATACGCCTTCAGTGTCTGAACAAAACCACCAGGACCTGTGGGGTTGTTGAAGTTGTCGTTGTTGGTGTAGGTGTTTTTCGACCGCGTGCCACGAACAAAGAGCCGGTGCGCGGCACCAATGTTCTGATCGACACGGAAATTGTACTGGTCGTCACGACTGGTCTGATTCGAAACGTAGCTGTAGTTGTTCGCTCCTACAGCGACACCAGCAATGTTTGGAGTTGGCATAAACTGCAGATATTTCGTTGCAACCGCATTCCAGGTAGAGGTGGGGATGCAATATCCCGCCTGATACGCCACACCATTGCAAGTGGCTGCCGGGATGGCGGTGCGCGCCGTAGTCGTGGAATTGGAAGAGTTCGGGTCGTAGATGGGAGCGAAGCCTTCCGTGAAAATACCCTGCCGCATGAGAGTCGTAGGAACAAGAGTGGTTCCAACTGCCGCTACCAGATTGCGAATCGCTTCGTAATTGAATGTAAAGAACGTGCGGTCTTTGCCGTTGTAGATCTTGGGGATGTACACAGGGCCAGTCAGGAGAGCGCCATACTGGTTGGAGCGATGTGGCGGACGGAAATCCTTGTGACCGGGATACGGATAGACGCCGCTGCGCTTCGTGAAGTAGTTGGCCGCATCGAGCTTGTCATTGCGGAGAAACTCGTACACGGAGCCATGCAACGAGTTGGTGCCGCTCTTGGAAACGATGTTCAGTACGGCACCACTGGTACGGCCATACTGCGCTGGCGCGCTGGAGCTTACGACCTTGAACTGATTGACGAACTCCACCGACGGCGTTACCGCAGGCTGGCCTTGGCAGCAGACGACGATAGACACACCGTCCAGCAGGATTTCGTTCGATCCGCCGATACCACCGCTGGACTGGAAGTTGTTAGTGGCCGCAGCAACGACCGCGCCACGGGCAACGGTGACGCCCACACCAAAGTTGGAGCCCGGCGCAATACCGGGTGCCAACACCGCCAAACCGTATGGGTTACGGCCATTGAGTGGCAGGCTGTCCACCTGTTTGGATTGAACCGTGTAGTCGAGGTTAGAACTCTGAGTATCCAGGGTGCCGAGGGTATCGGCCTGCACGTTGACGGTCTCGTTTTCATTTCCGACGCTCAGGGAAAGGCTCACCTCCGCCGTCTGACCGACGGTCAGCTCCAGGCTGGTGGTTGCCTTCTGAAAGCCCGGCTTCTCAACCGTGACCGTGTAGCTCCCGAGATTCAGCTGCGGAAATGTGTACAAGCCAGAGCTGTTGGTTTTTCCATGGAGAACCAACCCGGTGCTTTTGGAGGTGACGGTAACGGCAGCATCGGGAATGATCGCTCCTGTAGCGTCGGTGATTGTTCCGGTGATGGTGCCGTTTTGTACCTGCGCCATGGCAGGAATGGAAGCTGCCGCTAAGCAGGCGACCAGAGAGAGTTTCGAAAGATGCTTCATGAATTGGCCTCGTAGAAGTGGAAAAGGGGTGGCGATTTCCGCGTACGAAAATCGCCGTTCGTCCCCTCAGGTCTGCGAGTTTTCCTGTCTCCGAGTGGGACCGTCCAGTTCCAAGCTGTTACGTTACTGTTACGGGTGTTTAAAATCAGACACTTAGGGAATGTTTTACGGTTGGGGGTGAATTCTGGACGACGCACGGTGGGCTTGTTGATCCAGATGAAGGATGGTGCCGTCCTTCTGAAGAATGGTTTGGAGCTCCTTTACGGAGACCTGTTGAACGGCAAGTTTGTCACGTACAGCGAGTGCCGCAGCAACGCCTGCCGCCTGCCCGATCATCATGTATTGCGGTTCCATACGAACCGAGGAATAAGCCACATGGG
>Ga0153956_1000383_pt1 | contig 52122 bp, 54 predicted proteins | sample TSFL040MetaG_FD_104704 | JGI IMG/M metagenome (GOLD analysis project Ga0153956, IMG submission 104704) | Attine ant fungus gardens microbial communities from Florida, USA - TSFL040 MetaG | ecosystem: Host-associated > Fungi > Mycelium > Unclassified | place: USA: Florida, Wekiwa Springs... | reverse complement strand
ATGCGAACTTCGGAATTAAAGGGACACTGGCAAGTTTATGATTCTCGTGTGGTTCAGGTTCAGAAGTCCGCTTCACCGACTCGCTGCGATAGTGTGGCGGACTTCTGAACCACCACACTAGCACCTCTCCCGGGACTGGCCTATCGTCATCGCCATGCGTTTGAAATCGAGCATATGGGTGGCCGCATATTTGCGCCGCTGCCAGACCGAAGGCATATTCGGAGCGGTGCGACGGCGCGGCGCGGAGGAAGCGGGCGCCGTCTTCGTCAAGCTGGCGCTGCTGGACGGCAAAGCCGTGCTGTACGCGCCCGCGCCGCAGACAGCCTATGACGACAGCCGGCCCGTTGAACGGGTTTTTGTTCCCGCATCGCGCGAGCCTGTCGCCGAGCAGGCGGTCGAAGACCGTCTTGTGAAGGAAGTCGGGTTCGATCCCGATGTCTGGATCGTCGAAATCGAGGATCGGGCAGGGCGTCATTTCCTCGATCTCGCGCGCACCTGACGGAGCGGATTCGGCGGCCGCTACCCGCGATTTGACGCATCCCCGCGACCGAGGGCCGCAGCCGTCCCACGCGGGAGGACTTCCCTTTTGCACGGCGGTGCCCATCTTAGGGGCGCTTCCCGCTGACGGGAAATGAAGGAACAACCGATGAGATTCACCCAGCGTGCGTTTGGCTTGATCAAGGCTTTCGCCGTCGTTCTGTCGCTGGCGCTGCCGGTCATATTGGCGGTTTCAGCCGCCGATGCCCGTGTCGGTGGCGGCCGAAGTTCGGGCTCGCGCGGCTCGCATACCTATTCGGCGCCGCCGGTGACATCGACCGCGCCCAACGCGGCCCGTCCGTTCGATCGCACCATGACCCAGCCCATGCGGCCGGGCGTTGGAGCGCCCGCGGGCGGCGGTCTGTTCAACCGGCCGGGCATGGGCATGCTCGGCGGCCTTGCCGCCGGCTTCCTCGGCGCCGGTCTGTTCGGCATGCTGTTCGGCCACGGCTTGTTCGGCGGCCTCGGCGGTTTGTCATCCATTCTCGGGCTGTTGCTGCAGATCGGCCTGATTGTCCTCGTCGCCCGTTTCGCGATGGCATGGTGGCAGCGCCGCAACGCGCCTGCCTACGCCGGACCGACACCCGGTCCCGGCGCTCAGGTCAATCCGCGAAGCGGTTTCGGCTTCGGCTCAGGGTCGAATGAGACGCCGCTTGAAATCACGCCGCCGGATTATGAAACCTTCGAGCGCCTGCTCGGACAGATCCAGACTGCGTGGTCGAACGAGGACGTCAACACGCTGCATACCCTGGCGACGCCGGAAATGGTGTCGTACTTCACGCAGGATTTGCGGGACAACGACGCTCGCGGCGTGGTCAACAAGGTGTCCGACATCAAGCTCCTGCAAGGCGATCTCGCAGAAGCCTGGCGCGAAGGCGACACCGATTATGCCACGGTGGCGCTGCGCTACTCGCTTGTCGACAAGACCATCGAGCGCGCCAGTGGCCGCATCGTCGATGGCGGCGATCAGCCGCAGGAGGTTACCGACGTCTGGACGTTCGTGCGGATTCGCGGCGGCAAATGGGAACTGTCCGCGATCCAGCAGACCTGACCCGCCGCATCCGTCGTTCAAGACAAGGCGTCACGGTGTTCCGTGGCGCCGAGGGCTACGACCTCGGCGCCATCGGGCTTTTCGCCGCGCGCGAATACGTCGACGCCGCAGTCGATGCAGAGCTGATGCTGGATCGCATGCTTGTTGAACAGGTGTTCGTCGAGGTTGTCCCGGCCGGCGCGAAGCTGAAAACTCTGCGGCGGCAGGAACGTGAAATGCAGTCCCTTCTTGGTGCAGATCGAGCAGTTCCACGCCGTGACCGTCGCAAGGTCGCTGGTGCACTCGAAACGCACCTGGCCGCAATGACCGCCGCCGGATCGGGTCGCGCGGTGTGTCCATAGCGCGCGCATTGCCGCATCTTCGCGGCGAACTTGCGACATCACCGGAACCGGCGTGGCCGGATTGTCAAACGTCGTTCGCATCGGCGATGCGAACGGAATGAACCGCATGCTCGTCAGGCGAACTGGTCGATGCGCGTGCCCTGTCCGGGCGGCAATGGCGATTTGGCCGGCGGTTGCCACGTCGGCTTGTCGGCGTCGCCGGCGGTCGGGGGAGCAGGCGGCTTCGTCTCCGTCGTGAACGAAGCAGGCGTCGGCACGGTCGGGGTGGTGCTGGAAATCGTCATCAAAAATGATCCCGTACGTAATTTGCACGGACTGTGACGGCAACAGCGCCAACGACTCGTGAATCGCATCGCGAAAATCCGGATCGACCCGGCATTCCCGATGACATGGTGAGCGCCGGATGAGCAACTTCGCTAAAATGCGGCGCGTTCGCACCGCGTCGATGCGCGGTTTCGCTATTCCATTTTCGCGCCGGATTCCTTCACCGCCTGTTCGGCCTTGACCGCTTCGGCTGCGAGAAACGCATTCATCTGTTCTGGCGTCGAGCCGATCAGCTCTACGCCAAGACCGCCGAGCCGCTGCTGCAGCGCCGGCTGCTTGATCGCCGCGGCAAGCGCCGTACTCCATTTCGCGATGATCTCCGGCGGTGTTCCCTTGCGTGCGACCGCGCCGAACAGCGATTTCGAGGTGAAGCCCTTGACGCCGAGTTCGTCCAGCGTCGGCACATCCGGCATCGACGGCAACCGCTTTTCGTTGGCGACCGCGATCGCATGCAGCGTGCCGACCTTGACCAGTTGCGACACGTTCTGGAGATCGGCGAGCATGCACTTGACGTGTCCGGCGACGAGATCGTTCAGCGCCGGCGCGCTCCCCTTATACGGGACGTGCGTGGTCCGGAGGCCGAGGTTGTGCTTCAGCATCTCGAAGCCGATCTGGTTCGATGCCCCGTTGCCAAATGAAGCGTAGGTCGCCTTGTCTTTCTCCGCTTTCGCCCAGGTTGCGAACTCGGCAAAGGTTTTCGCCGGCACGGACGGATGCACGACCAGAATATGCGGGCTGACCGCGAACAGCGAGATCCCCGTGAAATCGCGATTCCAGACATAGGGCGGCGACGGCATCATCATCGGCGACACCAGAAAGCCGTTGGAAACGGCGAGCAGGGTGTATCCATCCGGCGGCGCGCCGAGCGCCACCATGCTGGCGATCGTGGTGCCGCCGCCGGGACGATTTTCAATCACCACGGAGGCATTCCAGTCGCGTGCCACGATGTCGGTCAGCGCGCGGGTGATGAGGTCGGTGCCGCCGCCGGCCGCGTACGGCACCAGGAATCGAACGGGACGCGCGGGATAGCCGGCCGCCGATGCCGGTGTGCCGGGTGCCGTTCCAGCCAGCGCGGCGGCGGTGCCTGCCAGCAGGACGCGCCGGTCGATCATCGTGGGGCCCGATCCGGAAGTCATCGTGTCCTCATTCGTCGTTGCCGCGCGAAACCGAAATGGCGGCGGAGGTTTTGGTGCGGGTGCAGTGCATGTTCAGCCGCCGGTAGCGCGTATGCACGTCGTTGCCGTGCAGCAGACCCATGCGCTTGATGCAGCGGTTGACGCCTTTCAGCGTATCGGCCTTCGGGATCGTGAAGATGATGGCGGACGCCGCCGCCACCAGATCGGCGAAGGCGGGTTTTGGCTTGCGGCTGTCCGTGCCCGCGATCAGTTCGTTGATGTAGTTGCGGTTTCGGCAGCCGAGCATCAGTTGCTTCGCTGCGGGATGCGCGAGGTAAATCGCGTTGGCGGCCGTCTTGCCGACATGCAGCCCGTCGATCTGGCTTTTGAGTTGGGCTGCGAGATCGTCGCAACGGTCGGCGCGGGCCGGTGAGGGCGCGGTGGCGACGGCGACCGTAAGGCAGAAACCGGCGGCGAGGCTGAAGCGCAGGCGCGTCATTTTCATTCTTATGTCGTCTCCCTGGTTCCGACACTCAAGCCGGTCGCGCTTCGTCTGGCAAGAGGGTGCGGCATACGCCGGGCGAGATGCGGTGCGGCGGCGGGGCAGGGTCGTGATGCGACTGGCGGCGAGCAGAATCGCGAGCGGCTGGAACGAAACCCCGTCGCGCACGGTGCCCTCCCGTTTTGAACCCTTCAAATGTGCGCCGAAAGCGCCTAAACAGACGGCAAATTCCGTCCACGAGGCATCCCCATGAACGCACCGACCGCCTTTCCCGATTCCGCGAAGCCCGTTCCGCCCTACAAGCACACGCCGCTGTTTCCGCTCGGCAAGGACGAGACGCCCTACAAGCAGATCACCAGCGAGGGCGTCCGGGTCGAGAAGGTGCTGGGCAAGGACATGCTGGTGATCGAGCGCGAGGCGCTGCGCGCGCTGTCGGAAGCGGCCTTCGGCGAGATCAACCACTATCTGCGGCCCGGCCACCTGAAGCAGCTCCGCAACATCCTCGACGACAAGGAAGCGAGCCCGAACGACAAGTTCGTCGCGCTGGATTTCCTGAAGAACGCCAACATCGCCGCAGGCGGCGTGCTGCCGATGTGTCAGGATACCGGCACCGCCATCATCATGGGCAAGAAGGGCTGCAACATCATCACCGACGGCGAGGACGAAGCCGCGCTCTCGGAAGGCGCGCGCGACGCGTATCTCCGCCGCAACCTGCGCTATTCGCAGGTCGCGCCGTTGACGATGTACGAGGAAAAGAACACCGCCAACAACATGCCGGCCCAGTGCGAGATCTATGCCGAGGGCCAAGGGGACTCAGCGGGCGCCTACAAGTTCATGTTCATGGCGAAGGGCGGCGGCAGCGCAAACAAGAGCTTTCTGTTTCAGGCGACGCCTTCGGTGCTGACCAGGGATCGGCTGCTGGCGTTCCTGAAAGAGAAGATCATGACGCTCGGCACCGCCGCGTGCCCGCCGTATCATCTCGCCATCGTCATCGGCGGCACGTCGGCCGAACTCTGCATGAAGACGGTGAAGCTCGCTTCCGCGCGCTATCTCGACGCGCTTCCGACCCATGGCTCGGCGGACGGCAACGCGTTCCGTGATCTCGAGATGGAGCAGGAAGTCCTCAAGATGACGCAATCGTCCGGCGTCGGCGCGCAGTTCGGCGGAAAATATTTCTGCCACGACGTGCGCGTGATCCGGATGCCGCGCCACGGCGCATCTTTGCCGATCGGACTCGGCGTGTCCTGCTCGGCCGACCGGCAAGTGCTCGGCAAGATCACGAAGGACGGCGTTTATCTGGAGGAGCTCGAGCACAACCCGGCGCAGTATCTGCCCGCGGTGGAGGAAGCGCTCGGCGGCGAGGTGGTGAAGATCGACCTCAACAAGCCGATGAAGGAGATTTTGGCCACGCTGTCGAAATATCCGACCAAGACGCGCGTTTCGATGACCGGTACCATGATCGTGGCGCGTGACAGTGCGCATGCAAAGCTGCGCGAGCGGCTGGAGAAGGGTGAGCCGCTGCCGGATTATTTCAAGAATCATCCGGTGTATTACGCGGGACCGGCCAAGACGCCCGATGGCTATGCCTCCGGCGCGTTCGGCCCGACCACGGCGGGACGGATGGATTCGTTCGTCGATCAGCTCCAGGCGGCGGGCGGTTCGATGGTGATGGTTGCCAAAGGCAATCGATCCACACAGGTGCGCGAAGCCTGCAAGAAGTACGGCGGCTTCTATCTCGGCTCGATCGGAGGTGCCGCGGCAAATCTCGCCGAGCACTGCATCAAGAAGGTCGAGGTGGTCGAATATCCCGAACTCGGCATGGAAGCGATCTGGCGCATCGAGGTGGTCGATTTCCCGGCCTTCATCATCATGGACGACAAGGGCAACGACTTCTTCAAGGAGTTGAATCTCGGCTGATCGGCCGGATTCGCGGCGCGGGAGTTGCCGGTCGTCATCTGATAAACTTTTGATTCAAATGGCGTGGCTCATGAGCCGCGCCATTTTCTTTTGCACCCGCGCCGCGACTGTTGAACCTTTCGCCGGCCTGCCGCGCCCGAGCAATCAGGAAGACGCTATGGCCGATGTTGCGTTTGAGCCAGGTAAATGCCGGCGGCATCGGACGTGTTGTGCGGCCGCCGTGAAAGCGTTTCGAGATGGAGCCAACCATCATGCGATCGAGAATAGGCTGGTCCTGCGGTGCCGTGGCTGTGGTCATCGTGGCGGCCGTAGCGGCCAACGCAACGGGATACGAGGCGGTGGCGGGGGCGGACGTCACGGTCGTGCCAACATCCGTCGAACTTGCCGCGGAGCGGATCGGACCCGACCGGCGCATCAAGTTCTCGGCCACCGTCTCGCTCGCCGGCGGCGGCGAGGTTCCCGGCGGCACAGTTCAGTTCGTCGATGAAACGGATCATCGGGTGCTCGGTGTCACCGATGTGTCGATTCCCTGGATCGTGATCGATCGTCTGCCGGCGGGTCCGCATGTGGTTCGCGCGCGCTATGGCGGCGTCATGCGCTTCTTCCCGTTCGTCGTCGATCCCTCGACATCGGCGCCGCTGGCCTATGCCGATCCGGTCACGCCGGACGTGGAACTTTCATCGACGCAGAATCCGAGTCTGCCGGGTGAGGCGGTGACGCTGACGGCGGTGGTCCGCGGTCCCGCCGGAATTCCGAGCGGCACAGTGACATTCCGGGATATCGATGCCGTGCTGGCCCATCATGTCCGGCTGGATTCGAACGGGGTCGCGTCCTTCACCACCTCGGCCCTGAACGAAGGATCGCGCCGGATCGTCGCCGTTTATGACGGCGACGCCAATAACCACGCCGCGCGGTCGCGGCGGCTCGCGCAGAGCGTCGGTCAAGAACCGTCCGAACCGCGTGGCCGTCGCCGAACCGGGGTGCAGGGAGCCATATCCCGGTGAGCGAGCCGCGCTTTACGCGCGGGTGCCGGTGAACGGAAACGAGCCCATCGGGCCGATGCCCATTTCGCCGGACATGCTGTCGCCCGCGACCTTGCCGGTGAAGTTCAGCGTCAGCGGCATCGGATTGGTGATCGAGATTTTCCAGGCGACGTCGTCGCCGTTGACGGTGCCGTCGAAGATCTCGCCGGAATTGCCGTCAGCGGCTTGCGTGCCCGTCAGCGTGCTGCCTGCGCTTTTCAACGCGAGCGTCGCGTTGCGCTCGCCCATCGGGGTGGACATGGTGATGTTCCAGTTGCCGTCGACAGCCATCGCTAACTCCCTTGGATACGCGCACGGCCGGAATCGGCCTCGCTTCTTGCGCCATCCATCTCGGCTCACAGGATTATCAGCGCGACGGAGACTTCTCAACCGGATTGCGAAGTGGCGACCCGCCGCAGCAGCCATCACACGGCTGCGGTGTTCCGCGCGGCCGCCGCGGCTTCGCCGCGCAATTTCCGCGTGACGACGACGCGGAAGACCGCATACTGGATCGCGAACGCGGCGATCTTGGCGCCGAAAGCGATCGCCGAAACATACAGCGCCCACAGCTTGACGTCGCCGGTCATGGCGACGGCAATGTTGCCGAGTCCGAGCGCGAACATCAATCCGGCCCAGGCGTATCCCGCGGCCATGATGAGATGGGGAATATTCTCCACGACGATCGGCGGCATGTAGCGCAGCATCCAGCCGCGCTTCAGCATCACCGCGCCGATGGCGAAATGGGCGATGCTCGGCTTGAACATCACGAAGCGCGGGTCTTTCGTCAGCAGCGTCGCGCTGCCGAGCACGATCACCAGTGCGAGGCTCGCATATGTCATGAAGCCGATCGGTTTGCCCTTGATGCGGGCGTAGATCACCTGCGCGGTCGCCGCCGCGATGCCGGCGGCCGTCGCCGGCACCACGTCGCCGCTGATGCCGTAGACGACCAGAAAGACGATGCTCGAGAGAAAGTCGCTGCCGAGCCGGGCGAATACGCTTTTCATGGTCGGACTCCCTGCGGCCTCACGAAGGCGGGCAGCTTCGCCGTTTCGGCGTCCACGGCTTCGCAGGCATATTGGAAGGTGAGGGGCAGGCCGGCGACGGCCGACAGCAGCACGATCGCCAAGATTCCGGCATCGACGCTCAGGCGGATGGCCGTCGAACTCCATGCCGTATCGGTGAACGCAAAATACCCCGCCAGAGCCGCGAACAGAATCATCGATCCCGCCGCCAGAATCTTGATCGAGCGTCCGTTGGCCACATCATAGGCGACGGTCGCCGCGGCCACAGCCGCGCCCGCCATGAGGCTAAGGCCGCCGGGCGCCACCAGCATCAGCAACGAGAACGTTCCGAACGGAGCGAGGATCAGGAAGAAGGTCATCGACCACCTCACGAGACTAATCTTGACATCGTCTAGATTGCAATGGGACCGGGGGATCCTGGCGTCAAGCAAAATCTTTACAGTGTCTAAATCGGGGCGGGCGGCATGTCGCGCGGGTGGAGATGATTCGAAAGCTGGAAAGCTGGCAAATCTCCGCGGGCTCTACGCCGCGCCGACCCAGTTGCCGTGAAAGCCGTCCGGCACGCGATGAGCGAGCTGCACCAGCGCGACGGGCCCGGCCTCCACATCGGTCGCGTTGAACACCGCGAGGTCGCTGCGGTTGTCGCGGCCGCGCCAGACCACGGCGAGCAGCCAGCCGTCGCCTTCCGGCGCATCGGCGCTGCGCTCTACAAAGACGGGCTCGGAAATGGTGTCGCCGGCAGGCAGCAGATACTGCGCGCGCCGCGTGCCTTTGCCGTCGACATGAACGATCCCCGACAGCGCGCCGAACATCGGCAGGTTCGGGTTGGCGCAGGCGTACCAGCCATGATGGCTCGTCAGTCCCGCGCGGCGCTCGTCGATGCGCGGGAATTCGCCGGTGAGGTCGTCGAGATATTCCTGCGCAAAGCGGTCGGTATTCCCGGAGAGATCGAAGGTCCAGCGGCACAGCCGCGCGCGAGACTTCTTCGGATCGGTCGGCGAGCCGTCGGGATGGGTGAACAGCGGCGCCTCCTCGAACTGCATGACGTCGGCGACGATGCGCTCGCCGTCCTCCCACGCATTCATCACATGGAAGACGTAGCAGCTCTCGGCACGGAACCAGACGATGTCGGCGCTTGTGCCTGTGCGCTTCATGACGCCGACATAGGCGCCTTTTTCCGGCTCCCAGGCATAGGGCGGACGGCCGTGCATGGCGCGGTCCATGCTGCCGGTGATGGGAAGGATCGGAAACAGTACGTGATTGGCGGTGACGATGAAGTCGTGGACCATGCTGGCGTAGGGCGCCTCGAACCGCTCGAAGCGTTTGACGGTGCCGGAAGCGTCGACCGAACCGAATGAGATGTCCGGCGTGAACGGTCCGCGCGCGTTGTAGCCGAAGAACATCATCTCGCCGGTGACGGGATCGACCTTCGGATGCGCGGTGAACGGACCGGCGATCCTCTTGCCGTAGTCGCAATAGCCGCGCGTCGCCAGCGTGCCCGGCTCGATCTCGGTCGGAAGATGGCCTTCCTCCAGCGCGAGCAGGCGGCCGCCGTGAAAGACGATGTTGGTGTTGGCGGCGCCGCCGTCCGCGCCGACCGAGGCGGGAGCACCGGGCAGCTTGCGGCCGAAGCCGCCGAACAGGGCGCGGCCGGCATCGTGCTCGGCGAGCCACTTCGGCGTGCGGACCCAGCGGTTGCGATAGCTGGCGCGGCCGTTCTCGAGATGAAACGCGTGCAGCATGCCGTCGCCGACGAACCAGTGCGCGCCGGGCGCATCGAACTGCGGATTGGGGCCGTTGCGATAGAGCGTGCCGTTCAATTCGCGCGGCAGTTCGCCTGTCACCCTCAGAAACGGCGCGTCGCATTCCATCGGAATCGGACCGAGGTTGTTGCGCTCCTGCAAGGTCGCCTGCATGTCCATGGCCCGTTCCCTTTATCTTTACATCGTCAAGATTGTCTTAGCCATGCGCCCGATCTTCGTCAAGCGAAATCTTTACAGTGTAAACATGGCGGCCTATACCCGACATATGGCACGCAAGACCGATTCCCGCCGGACGGCGGCCCCCCCGCCGCGCAAGACGGCCAAATCTATGAACAAGGTCGGGACCGTGCCGCGAACCGCCGCCAAGCAGGCGAAGGCGGCAACGTCGTCGTCCTATCATCACGGCGATCTTCACGACGCGCTCCTGAAAGCGGCCGAACGGATTCTGGAACGCGACGGATTGCCGGGCCTGACGCTCCGCGCGGTGGCGCGCGAGGCGGGCGTGTCGCACGCCGCGCCCGCGCATCATTTCGGCGATCTGGTCGGTCTCCTCAGCGAACTCGCCGCGATCGGATACGGCCGCTTCGGCGCGGCATTGAATGCCGCGGCCGCGGCAGGGCGATCTCCGGCCGAAGCGGGGCTTGCGCGGGGACGTGCCTATATCGATTTCGCGCGCACGCATCCGGCGATGTATCAACTGATGTTCAGCGCCGAGCGGCTCGATATGAATAATCCTGTTCTGCGGCAGGCGGCGGATGCTTCCTTCAGCGGTCTTGTCGCGGCGGTCAATGCAAACCGCGACGAAGCGATCGCGGAAGACAGGCTGACGCTCGATCAGGCCGCGGACGTCGCACGGATCTGGTCGCTCGTGCATGGCTTTGCGATGCTGCTGATCGACGGCCGGCTGCAGGGCATCCTCAAATATCTGCCCACGGGAACCGACGCCGGCATGCTGCTGGATGCGATGCTCAGGTCGATGCCGATGCGGCCGGAGCCGCGGCGGGGCTGAAGCGCGGCGGTTTCAAGCTGCCGGACGCGCGGCGATGGTCTTGATCGGAACAGGCGCGAACAGGACGAACGCAGGCTGGGGAAGGTTCAATAAACACGGGCAAAACACCTGACAATGCCGCGGAATCGTGTCAAAGAGCGGCTCCGCATTCCCTGTCATTTCATTGAGCGCTCAGTCCAGTCGTCATGCCTGCGATTTCATCGAACAAGCCGTACCGCATCGGCCGCTCCCGCACCGGGCTCGGCCTCTTCGCCACCAAGCCGATCAAGAAGGGCACGAAGATCGTCCGCTATTTCGGGCCGATGCTGGACTGCAACAAGAAGGAGGACGATGCGGTCGAGAACAAGTATCTGTTCCAGATCACCAACCGATGGACCATCGATGGCTCGGTGCGCGAGAACATCGCCCGCTACATCAATCACGCCTGCAAGCCGAATGCGGAATCCGACGTCCAGAAGAAGAAGCGGCGGGTCTATATCCGCGCGATCAAGGACATCGCGCCCGGCGATGAGATCAACTACGACTACGGCACCGACTACTTCAAGGAATACCTGAAGCCGATCGGCTGCAAATGCGACTCCTGCGAAAAGAAGCGCAAGAAGTTGCGCGCCGAGGCCCGCGAGGAGAAGAAGCGTGCGAAAGCACGGGCGGAGAAGCGCGCGGCCAGGGCCGCCGGCGGCGGCAAGAAACTGAACGGCCACAGGACGCTTGACGGGGCTGCAAGGAAGCCGGCCGCGAAGAAACCCGGGACCGCGAAACGGGGGCGGTAACCGACACTTCGTCTCGTCGTTCCGGACGGCTTGCAAACCAGGCCGCGCGGAGGCTTGCCGGGACACCCCGCGAGGCCTATCTCTGGTGTTCCCATCTCGCGGTTTACCGGCGGAGGACAGTCCCATGAGCGCACTGAGGCCGCTTCAGATCGATATCGTGTCCGACGTCGTGTGCCCGTGGTGCTACATTGGCAAGCACCGCATCGAAAGCGCGCTCGCGCTGGTGCCGGACGTACCGGTCGATGTGCGCTGGCGACCGTTCTTCCTCAATCCCTGGGTTCCGCGCGAAGGCATCGGCCGCGACGAATATCTCACCGCCAAGTTCGGCTCGGTCGATGCGTACAAGGGCATCGCCGGTCGCGTCGTCGCCGCGGCAAGCGAGGAGGGGCTGACCTATCGTCCCGATCTCGTGAAGCGCCAGCCCAACACGATCGACTGCCATCGTCTGATCTATTGGGCGGAGCATTCGCCCGCCGGCGACAGGTCGGCGGCGATGAAGCAGCGGCTGATGGAACTGTATTTCCGCGACGGCGGCGATCTCACCGATGTCGATGTGCTGGTCGAGGCGGCGGCCGACATTGGCCTCGATGCCGAGGATGTGCGCCGGCGGCTTGCGACCGACGAGGATGTCGAACGGATTTCGGCGCGGGCACAGGAGGCGGCCGACAAGGGCATCTCCGGGGTGCCGACCTATGTGTTCGCGCAGAAATACGCGGTGTCGGGCGCGCAGCCGCCCGAGCAGCTCGCCCGCGCGATCCGCCAGATCTCGGCGGAAGTCAACGCGCAGGCTGCGGAGCCGGGCGCCTAAGCCTTCTTCAGATAGTAGTTGGCCCTCTTGCCGAGCGCGATGCGGCGCAACACGCGGCGCATCGCCATCGAGGTCCGCAGCGGCTTGATCGCCGTCGTCACCGTGCGGTAGACGGCGAGCTTGGCTGAATCGAGAACGGGGGACGCGCCCGGCGGCTGCTGCGGAAAGCCGACGCCGCGCAGCATCGAGTTGAAGAAGTGCAGGTCATTGACGCGGCGGACTTCGCGCGTCTTCCAGGTGATCGCCATCGAGATGGAATAGGAACCGGCGGTGCGGACCCAGTGCGGCCACTGATACGGAACGTAACAGCCGTCTCCGTCGAACATGTGGAATTCGATACCGCGCGGCGCCAGGCTCTCGTCGTATTTCAGGTTGCGGTGCTTGGTCATCGAATGTTCGATGTCGGCATCGGAGGCGATGCTCCGGTCGCTGTTGTCGAAAATCGTGAAGAATTTTTCGCCGTGAATCTGCACGAAGAAATTGTCCTCGCTGTCGAGATGGAACGGCGTGGTCGAGTTCGGCGACGAGACGAACAGAAAGCCCTCGAGCTGCTCGAATCCGGCATCGCGCAGACTGTTGAAACCGCGGGCACGCGCCACGGACAACAGCGTGTCCTCGATCAGTCGGCGATACTCCGGCGAGTTCTCGACGCGTTTCAGCACCATCCAGGCGCCGGCGGTCTCGATCCGCCTCACGACTTCGACCGGATCGAGATCGACCGAGGGAATCGCATCGGGATCCTGGCTGATGGCGACCTTGCCGGAGTTGTATTCGATCAGGTCGCGCGGCAGTTCGGCGGCCAGTTGCGCGATGCGCGGCAGCGTCAGCAGCGGATGTCCCGCGAGCTTGTGACGGATGCCAAACGGCCTGAGCGGAAAGTCGCGACGAAGCGCGTCGTCGGCCGCGGTAATGACGGGCGCCAGTTCGGAGGCGGCGTTCATGCGTGGTTCTCCTGGCGTTGACGGATAAAATGCACGGCGCGGCGCGCGGGAGCGCGCATCAATCCGCGCAGCGCGATTGCGGCCCGGACAAGCGAAACCATGGGGTCGTGGTGGCGAAGGGGAATCAGGACGTCGCCGATCGCAAGCCGCCCGCGCCAGATCGGATCGATCATCGGATGACCGGGGCTGGCCGTGGAATCCGCCAGCGTAATCGCGGGATCGGCGCAAAGATGCCGCGTCAGATCGAGCGTCAATTGAACCCCCGGCGAGAATTTCGAGAACGCCTCGTCCACGCCGAGCTTGAAATAAAAGGCGCGGTCCAGATGACGCAACACGACGGCCGCGGCAACCGGCGTCTCGCCGGCCCGCAGGGTCACGATTTCACAGCGTCCAAGTCCGGCCAGCGCGGCCGTCGCGCGGCGGATGAAAGCGGCATCGCCGTCGTACTGGGCCAGGGCCGTGCCGCGCCGCGCCTTCCAGCCGCTGGCTTCCAGCGCAAGAAAGATTTCGAGCGCCGCCGCGACATCGCCGGGCGTGCGTGCAACCTGGAACGAAACCTCGCCGTGATCTGCAAGACGATTGCGTTGACGCCGCAGTTCCTTGAGCTTCTTGACGCCGAGCGCGTCGCGCAGCAGTTCGTCGGCGTCGCGTGTGGCGTCGAGGCAGGCGCGTGCGTGAGCCTGAAGCAGGCAGGGCTCGAGTCCGTCGCGGGCAAGCGCCGCGCGGATCGCTTTCATGGCGGCGCCCTCAAGCGTGACGTTGCGCAGGATCACCGTGTGGTTGCCGGCGGCCCGTGCCTGCCGCAGCAGGGCGGTCACGGCCGTCTCGGCCTTGTCGCGATCGAGCAGGGGCGTGCACAATGTTCCATAAGGGTCGGCGCTCACCAGCGCAGGCAGCGGAATCCGGTAAGCCTGCCAGGCGGAGATGACGGGCATCAGGCCGATCAACGCGCTGGATCCGGTGGAGGCCATGTCGTCGTGCGCCGCCAGCACCGATGCGTCGGTCCGGTCGCGCGCCGACGCATTTACCGCGAGTTCCCAATCGGCAAGATAATAGCCGTTCGGTTCGAGCGCCCGGTCGGCGAGCGATCGCCACCGGTCGGCGCCGATCGACGCGAGCGCCGGAGCCTCCATCGGACGATGCGACGGACGCGTCGCAGGTTCGCTCATCGATGCGCGATGAAAAGGAGCACAATTGACGATATCGACCACGTTCCCAATCCTCTTTTGCGACGGATTGTGAAGTTGCTGGGCGCCCGGCGCCGCTTCCTCCACCCCTCGGTGAACCGGACACTATTTGAAACATTCGAAGATAACGTTGGCCCCGACGTCTAATTTACGCGTCGGCATTAACCGCGCATTCACCCTGATCGGTCGGTCGCGATGCGACGCGAGCGGGTGACGGGCGTGAAACCGCTTCGCTTGACCGTTTTCCGGCATCGGACACGGTTTCATGCCGCCGAAAACGCTTCGATGGGAGACCTCCGCGGGCGGATGTGCGTGAATGCGTTCAGACGACAAATGACGACATAACGTCGCACGCCGTCGGAACCGAGGCGAGCGCGCGTCTCAAAAAAATAATCTCGAAATCCGGGCGGCGCGGTAGATACGTAATCGTCCGTTAGACAGCTCCTCACCTTTTGCGCCCACCGTGCCCGCGGGCGGCGGTGCGAGCGTTCGCGGCGCCGGGCGTGGGGGAGGGATGCGTGAGGCAATTCTTTCAAGGACGGATGGCGAGGCTGACGAGCGAGGTGTCGGGCGCCACCGCGATCGAATACGCGCTGATCGCGGCAGGCATCGCTCTGGCGATCGTCACGGCGGTCAACGGCGTCGGCAGCAGCGTGAGCGGCCTGTTCACGTCGGTCTCGTCGTCGCTAAAATAGCCGTCGCTGGTTTCCGGCAGCGGCCGGCTGGTTCCGGCGGCGCGGATGTCGCCGCGATGTCGTGCGTCACAGCATCGCGAAGGCGCTCGACACCATCGCGACAGGTTTGTTGTCGGCGGCGCTCAGCAGGGTAACGCGTCCGAAACTCATGGTGCGCCCGAGCCTGACCACGCGCGCATCGGCCAGCACGTCGGACTTGGTCGCGGCCTTCAGGAAATGCGTGGTCTGATCGACGGTGGTCATGGGACGATAGCCGCGGTTGGCCGCGAGGATGGCGATGACCATCGACGTGTCCGCCAGCGCCATCAGCGCTTGTCCGCAGACGATGCCGCCATCCCGGCACAGCCGGTCGGAAAACTTCATGCGCAACGTCGCGCGAGGTTGCCAATCGGCGGCCGCGCCGGGGGGCGGCGACGTCTCGATGCCGTCGACGGTAAGACCGAGATCCTGCACCCACGGTGCGAAGACATCGCCCAGCACGCGCCGCGCTTCCGCGATATCGAACTCCGTTGCTTCCGGTCCGGATGTCATTCGCTGTCCTCCCCTGCATCCATGCGACTGTTGTTACATTCCGCAATGAACTGCAATCCCCGCGACCGGGCGGCAAGGGCGGCGCGCCTTGAAACCGGGTTGAGTGATCGTTTATGCTGGGCTTGTATTTCGCGAGGCAAGCCACCGGGCGCCGGCAGGGAGGAGTTCCGATGAAAGTTCTAAACGCGTCCGTGCTGACGCTGGCATTGCTGTCCGGGACAGCGTTGTTGTCCGCGCCTGCCGTCGCACAGTCCACGGACGACTCGCCTCATATCAATCTGCTTGCCGACGGGCCGGGCAAAACGCAGGAGGAGATCGAGAAGGCGAAGGAGGTCGAGAAGGCCTACAAGGAAACGCTGAAGAAAATCCCCGACGCCTCCACGACCAACGATCCCTGGGGCAGCGTGCGGACCGAGGCACAGCCAAAGGCCAAAGCCAAGACGAAGACCGGCGCGGCCGCCAGTCATGCCAAGATGGCTCCAGCCAAGCGGATCGTTACCCAGACGTCGAGAAATTAGACGGTTTGGCGTGGGCTGCTCGTACAAGCAACAACGCCACCGGAGCGGAATATAATCGCCCGGTGACGTTGTGCCTTAACTGGGCAGTGCAATCCCCCAGTGGCTTTGGGTCGTCCTCATCTGCAGGAAGGTTCAAGCTGGATCGGGCCGCATCGCCGATTCTTGCGCGGCGGTCTGAATCAGATCGCGCGGGGGATTTCCCGACCTGCCGTCCCGGTTGCCGCCCTCCCGGTCGATCCGGTTCCCGCGCGCTGGCGACCGAAGCCGGCGATGCCGGGACCGCGGCCGAAAGTTTTGATTAAGATTCAGCGCTCACTCTATGCAAATGTAGTTTTGCGTACCGGGAGAGCGCCCATGCTGACCACCGAACCTGGTTTGGCCCGGAATTTTCTCAATATCGCGTTCGCCGGTTTCGGCGTGCTTGTCGCGGTGCTGATTACGGTCGCGCTGGCCTGAGACCGGGCGCGATGCTCCGGCCCGGCGAAAGGGCGGGCGCAGTGTCCGAACCGCCGCGGCCCAATCGATTGGAACGACCGACGTGAGCAGCAGCGGCGTGGACAAGGGTTTGCTGGCTCTGATCCAGGGCGTTCTCGGGACGCGCCCCCGCACGTCCCCGGAGTTCGATGTGTCCCACGACGATCCCCCGGCTCCGGAGCAGCCCGCGGCAGCGCCGAACCCGGACGAGAGCGGGAGCCCGGTCACGGAGGCTGTTGCGGCGAAAGAGCCCGATCCCGTCCGGCGCGCCGGCAGCGGCGGCCGCAAGACGGCGGAGGAACTGGCGGCCATCATCCTGAAGGCGCTGCAAACGCTCGACGGCGCGCCGGCGAGCGGGTTTGTCGTGACCGTGTATGGAGGAAATCCCTGGAATGCGATGCTGACCATCAAGCCGCAAGCCGGTCCGATCGCCGATCCGGGCTTGTGGCGCGCGCGCGTCCGCGAGATGGCCGTTCGCCTGCGTCGGGATTTCGACCTGATCGAGAATTGAGTTGGGTTGGCGTGCGGGGCCGGCCTGAAGAGCCGGGAAGGGATGGCGCCCGCTTACGGCCGCGACCAGTAACCGTCCAGCGCGTGGGCCAGGAAAATGCCGGCGCTCATGACTCCGAAGACAGCGGTGATGGTTTCCAGCATGGCAGTTCGTCCTGTACCCAGCGCATGCAGCAAGAGGCAAACGGGCTTGCACAGTCAAAATGAATCTCGCGGCGCGTCCGACTCCGTTTCGCGCTGATGATTTCGGGCAACAGATTCGGCAAACGTTAACGGCCACGGGGCGGCGCCGGAGCATAGCCGCCTGGTCCATCGGCTCCCTGGCAAGACCGGTGTTGTCGCGCCGCGCTTCGGGATCGGTCGCAAGGTTGGCGATCGGCCGGCTTTCGAGGCCGCGCAATTCGAGCCAGTCGATACGGTTTTGAAGGTCGCTCATATCGCCTCCTTCCTTACGAGGTGGGGGAAGCACCAGCCGTCTCTCTGGTAAGGACAGGACGGCGATGGAGCGACTATGAGGCAAGCGGCGGGACAGGTCTGTTCAGGAGGGGACAGATCGCGGGCTGCGCTAAAAAGAACATATTGCGAACAAGGAACAAATAGTGTACATGAATTCCATCAGGCGATTCCATGCCGTTCGTTGTCCCCCCGGCGAATCCCGTTCATAAGGAGCGCAACTCATGTCTCAAGCTGCCCTGCGTATCGTCGAAGGTTCTTCCATGGACAAATCCAAGGCCCTCACCGCCGCGCTCTCCCAGATCGAGCGTCAGTTCGGCAAGGGCTCGGTGATGAAGCTCGGCAAGAACGACAAGTCGATGGACGTCGAGACCATTTCGTCGGGCTCGCTGGGGCTCGATATCGCGCTCGGGGTCGGCGGCCTGCCGAAGGGGCGGGTGATCGAGATTTACGGGCCGGAATCGTCGGGCAAAACCACGCTGGCGTTGCACTGCGTCGCCGAAGCCCAGAAGAAGGGCGGCATCTGCGCCTTCATCGACGCCGAGCACGCGCTCGATCCGGTGTATGCCCGAAAACTCGGCGTCAACGTCGATGAGCTCCTGATTTCACAGCCCGATCACGGCGAGCAGGCACTGGAAATCGCCGACACGCTGGTGCGCTCCGGCGCGGTGGATGTGCTGATCGTCGATTCGGTCGCGGCGCTGGTGCCGCGCGCCGAGCTCGAGGGCGAGATGGGCGACGCGCTGCCGGGATTGCAGGCGCGGCTGATGAGCCAGGCGCTGCGCAAGCTCACTGCCTCGATCAACAAGTCCAACACCATGGTGATCTTCATCAACCAGATCCGCATGAAGATCGGGGTGATGTACGGCTCGCCGGAAACCACCACGGGCGGCAACGCGCTGAAATTCTATGCCTCGGTGCGCCTCGACATCCGCCGCATCGGCGCGATCAAGGAGCGCGACGAGGTGGTCGGCAACCAGACCCGCGTCAAGGTGGTGAAGAACAAGCTGGCGCCGCCGTTCAAGCAGGTCGAGTTCGACATCATGTACGGCGAGGGCGTCTCCAAGATGGGAGAAATCCTCGACCTCGGCGTGAAGGCGGGAATCGTCGAAAAGTCCGGCGCGTGGTTCTCCTATGACAGCCAGCGTCTCGGACAGGGCCGCGAGAATTCAAAGGCGTTCCTGAAAGCCAATCCCGATATGACGGCGAAGATCGAGGCAGCGATCCGGCAGAATTCCGGCCTGATTGCCGAGCAGATTCTTGCGGGGTCGCCGGAGCGCGATGCCGATGGCGAGGAGCCGGCGGAAGATTAAAGGCTCGACGACGGAGATTCATTTTCGAAGCCCGGCCGTGGTCCGGCCGGGTCGGGTGGGATCCGAAAAGACGGGAATCCTTTTCGGTAAGCGTATCGCACCTTTCGAAAGCAAGGCGGGCGTTGTGGATGTTGAGTTGCCGACATCCCCAGCGCCCGATTTGCTGTCGGCGACGGATATTTCGGGACCGTCATCTATTTCGGGACCGTCATCCCTGCGCAACGGCTTCGCCGTTGTCGCGGGAGGTGTGAGCCGCGTTCGCGGCGAGCCTCGAAGGATGAGGCCAAATGCACGTCATTCCATATCCTTCGAGGCGCAACGGCTTTGCCGTCGCGCCCCTCGGGATGACGGCGGCGGTGCCGCCCTTACTCCGCGGCTTGCGCGTACGCCTCCATTGGAGGACAGGAGCAGATCAGGTTGCGGTCGCCGTAGACGTTGTCGACGCGTCCCACAGGGCACCAGTACTTGTCGTTCCGCGAGGTGCCGGCCGGGAAGCAGCCTTCCGCGCGGCTGTAGGGGCGCGACCAGGCATCGTCCGCGATATCGTGCACGGTGTGCGGCGCATGCCGCAGCGGCGACGCCTCCACCTTCCAGCGGCCGCCCTCGATCTCGGCCACTTCCTGGCGGATCGCGATCATGGCGTCGCAGAAGCGGTCGATCTCCGCCTTCGATTCCGATTCGGTCGGTTCGATCATCAGCGTGCCTGCGACCGGGAAACTCATGGTCGGCGCGTGGAAGCCGTAATCGATCAGCCGTTTGGCGATGTCGTCGACGGTCACGCCCGCACGTGTCTTCAGCGCGCGCGGATCGACGATGCATTCATGCGCGACGCGGCCCTTCTCGTTGCGGTAGAGCACCGGGAAGTGCGGGTCGAGCCTGCCGGCGATGTAGTTGGCGTTGAGGATCGCGACTTCGGTCGCGCGCGTCAGGCCGCCGCCGCCCATCATTAGGATGTAGATGTAGGAGATGGTCAGGATCGAGGCCGAGCCGAACGGCGCCGCCGACACCGGTCCCGCCGCCGCGGATTTCGCGCCATCGATCGCGGGATGACCGGGCAAAAACGGCGCGAGGTGCGCCTTGACGCCGATCGGGCCCATGCCCGGGCCGCCGCCTCCGTGCGGAATGCAGAACGTCTTGTGCAGGTTGAGATGGCTGACGTCGGCGCCGTAGTCGCCGGGCCGCGACAGGCCGACCTGCGCGTTCATGTTGGCGCCGTCGAGATAGACCTGCCCGCCGTGACCATGGACGATGTCGCAGATCTCGCGGATGTGCTCCTCGAACACGCCGTGGGTCGACGGATAGGTGATCATGACGGCCGCGAGCCGCTCGGCGTGCTGCGCCGCCTTGGCCTTCAGGTCGTTCACGTCGACATCACCGCGCGCATCGCACGCCACCACGACGACCTCCATGCCGACCATGCTGGCCGACGCCGGATTGGTGCCGTGCGCCGAGGAGGGGATCAGGCACACCGTGCGATGCGTGTCGCCACGCGCGAGGTGATAGCCGCGGATCGCGAGCAGGCCCGCATATTCGCCCTGCGCGCCGGAATTCGGCTGCAGCGAGATCGCGTCATAGCCGGTGATGTCGACCAGCCGCTGTTCGAGCTGCTTGAACAGCGCGTGATAGCCGGCCGCCTGCTCGCGTGGCGCGAACGGATGGAGAGCGCCGAATGCCGGCCACGTCAGCGGAATCATTTCGGCGGTGGCGTTGAGCTTCATGGTGCAGGAGCCGAGCGGGATCATGGCGCGGTCGAGCGCGAGATCGCGGTCGGAGAGCTTTCGCATGTAGCGCAGGAGTTCCGTCTCGGAGCGATGCGCGTGGAACACCGGATGGGTGAGATACTTGCTCTCGCGCGTCAACCCGGCCGGAAGCGTCTCGCGGACGCCGGATTCCAAGTCCGCATAGGACAGCGTGCCGCCGAACGCGCGCCACACCGCCTCGACGATCTCGGGCGTCGTGGTTTCATCGAGCGCGATGCCGAGCGTGCCGTCGTTGTTGGGGTTTTGGCCGATACGCAGGTTGATCTTCTCCTCGCGCGCACGGGCAACGATCGCGTCCCGCTTGTCGCCGGCTTGCACGCTCAGCGTATCGAAGAACGCGTCATGCAGCGGCGCGAAGCCGAGTTTCGCGAGCCCCGCCGCGAGCACGGCGGTACGCCGGTGAATGGTGCGCGCGATGTCGGCCAGTCCCTCGGGGCCGTGATAGACCGCGTACATCGACGCGATCACCGCCAGCAGCACCTGCGCCGTGCAGATGTTGGAGGTGGCCTTCTCGCGGCGGATGTGCTGTTCGCGGGTCTGCAGCGCGAGGCGATAGGCCGGTGCGCCGCGCGAATCCACGGACAAGCCGACGATGCGGCCGGGCAGCGAGCGTTTCAGGGCGTCGCGCACCGCCATGTAGGCGGCGTGCGGTCCGCCGTAACCCATGGGAACGCCGAAGCGCTGCGCCGATCCGACCGCGATGTCGGCGCCGAGGTCGCCGGGCGAAGCCAGCAGCGTCAGCGCCAAGAGATCGGCGGCCACGATAGCGAGGCCGCCTTTGGCTTTCAGCGCGGCGATCGCGGTGCGCAGGTCGCGCACGACGCCCGACGTGCCCGGATATTGCAGCACCGCGCCGAATACGTCCGCCCTGTCGAGATCGCGCAAGGGATCGCCGACGATGAGCGTCCAGCCCAGCGGCTCGGCGCGGGTGCGCAGCACGGCGAGCGTCTGCGGATGGATGTCACGGTCGACGAAGAACGCCTTGGTCTTCACGTTCGAGGCGCGCTCGGCGAGCGCCATCGCCTCCGCAGCCGCGGTGCCCTCATCGAGCAGGGAAGCGTTGGCGACATCGAGGCCGGTCAGGTCGCAGACCATGGTCTGGAAATTGAACAGCGCTTCCAGCCGTCCCTGGCTGATTTCCGGCTGATACGGCGTGTAGGCGGTGTACCACGCGGGATTTTCCAGGATGTTGCGCTGGATCACCGCCGGCAGGACGGTGCCGGAATAGCCTTGCCCGATCAGCGAGGTGAAGACCTGGTTCCGCGCGGCGAGATCGTGCATGTGCGCCAGCGCTTCGGTTTCGCTCAACGCGCGGCCGAGATCGAGCGGTCTTGTCTGCCGGATCGACGACGGCAGCGTCTCGCTCATCAGCGCATCGAGGCTGTTGGCGCCGACACTTTCCAGCATCGCGGCGATATCGCGCGGCGAGGGGCCGATGTGGCGGCGCACGAAGGTGGTGGCGGGTTCTTCGCTCGGTATCATCGATTGCTCCTTGAGCATCCATCGAATGTTGCGTCATGCCCGGCCTTGTGCCGGGCATCCACGTCTTCCTTGGATCGACGAAGACGTGGATGGCCGGGACGGGCCCGGCCATGACGGAAACAGTTAGGCCGTGTGCGCTTTGTAGGCGGCTTCGTCCATCAGGCCGCCGAGTTCGCTCTTGTCGGCGATCTTCAGCTTGAAGAACCAAGCCTTGTCGTTGGCGTCGGAGTTGACCAGCGCGGGTTCCGCGGCGAGCGCATCGTTCACCGCGAGCACTTCGCCCGTAATCGGCGCGTAGACGTCAGATGCCGCCTTGACGGATTCGACGACGGCCGCGGCTTCCGCCTTCTTCAACTGGCGGCCGATCTTCGGCAACTCGACGAACACGACGTCGCCGAGCTGCGACTGCGCATAGTCGGTGATGCCGATAGTGGCGGTGTCGCCCTCGATGCGGAGCCATTCGTGATCGGTGGTGTACAAAACAGTCATAAGAGATCCTCAACGCTTGTAGTTGTGGGGAACGAAAGGCATCGGCGAGACGCGCAGCGGCAGCCGCTGGCCGCGAACGTCGGCAAAGACGGTGCCGCCCTCGGCGGCGTGCGACGCGGGCAGATAGCCCATGGCGACCGGCGCATTTAGGCTCGGGCCGAAGCCGCCGGACGTGACGGCGCCGATTTGTTCGGCGGAGGTCGCATCGGCAAACAGCGGCGCATGTTCGCGTACCGGCGCGCGGCCTTCCGGCTTGAGCCCGACGCGGCGGCGGGGGGCACCCTTGTCGAATTGGGAAAGAATCACATCCGCGCCGGGAAAGCCGCCGGCGCGGGCGCCGCCGCGGCGCCGGCTTTTCTGCACCGACCATTCCAGCGCGGCCTCGACCGGCGTGGTCGTGGTGTCGATATCGTGGCCGTAGAGGCAAAGCCCGGCCTCGAGTCGCAGGCTGTCGCGGGCGCCGAGCCCGATCGGCATCGCATCGGGGTCGTCGAGCAACCTTGTGACCAGTGCTTCGGCCTGGGTCGCGGGAATCGAAATCTCAAAACCGTCCTCGCCGGTATAGCCGGAGCGCGAGACGAAGCAGGCGATGCCGCCGACCGTGTGCGGGCCGGCGTCCATGAACTTCATCGCGGGCGCCTCGGGACAGAATTTGGCCAGCACCGTCGCGGCTTTCGGTCCCTGCAGCGCGACCAGCGCGCGGCCGGCCAGCACATCGATGGTGCAGACATCGGAAAGATGTTTGCGGAGATGCGCCTCGTCCTCGGCCTTGCAGGCGGCATTCACCACCAGGAACAGGCGATCGCCGAAATTCGCCACCATGAGGTCGTCGAGCAGGCCGCCGCTCGTATTGGTGAACTGGGCGTAGCGCTGGCGTCCGGGCGCGACCGCCAGAATATCCTGCGGCACCAGCCGCTCCAGCGCGAGCGCGGCGTCCTCGACCTTGCCGGATTTGGCCGTGAGCGCGATCTGGCCCATGTGCGAGACATCGAACAGGCCCGCATTCGCACGGGTGTGCAGATGCTCTTTCAATACGCCCGGCGCGTATTGCACCGGCATGTCATAGCCGGCGAACGGCACCATCTTGCCGCCGCGCGCGAGGTGCAGCGCGTGCAGCGGTGTTTTCCGGAGCGGTGATTCGGTCTCGCGCGCAAGCATCGGGGGCCCTCGTGGTTCGCGGGAACGATTCCCTGAAAACCTGGAAGCCCCATCTGTCGCTGTGCCTGAGAGTATTATCCCGTCGGCGGACCCTCCGGACCAACGGTCCCGGGGTCACTTTCCAGATGCTAACGAGTCGCGCGGTCCTTTTGCCTGAGAGTTTCCGGGGCGGTTGCTCCTTCGGCGCCGGCCGGCTTTTCTTCAAAAGCGGCCGATCTCTCCCGACGCGACTTACCAACGGGCGGAGAGAACCACGGCTTCAACGAGGCTGTCAACGCGATCGGACCGCCTATCAACGGGTCTGGTGACGCCCCCGCAAGCCGGCCCAAGCCCCTGATCCTTCTGCGCACTTTCTGGACAGCGCGGCTACCCCCGTCTAAAAGCGGTCGCTGGTAAAAATGGGCCCGTTTCAGGGCCGCAGCCCGATAGGCGCGATGGAACGACAATGAGCGGTGTCAACGAAATCAGGTCGGCGTTTCTGAACTACTTCGCGGCCAACGGCCACGAGATCGTGTCCTCGTCGCCGCTGGTTCCGCGCAACGATCCGACGCTGATGTTCACCAACGCCGGCATGGTGCAGTTCAAGAACGTTTTCACCGGCCTCGAAAAGCGGCCCTACCAGCGCGCCACCACGTCGCAGAAATGCGTGCGCGCGGGCGGCAAGCATAACGACCTCGACAACGTCGGCTACACCGCGCGCCATCACACCTTCTTCGAGATGCTCGGCAACTTCTCGTTCGGCGATTATTTCAAGGACCGCGCGATCGAACTCGCGTGGAATCTGGTGACCAGGGAATTCGGCCTGCCGAAGGACAAGCTCACCGCCACCGTCTACATCGACGACGACGAGGCGTTCGGGCTCTGGAAGAAGATCGCGGGCCTTCCGGAGTCGCGCATCATCCGCATCGCGGGCGCCGACAATTTCTGGCAGATGGGCGACACCGGCCCCTGCGGCCCGTGCTCGGAAATCTTCTACGACCACGGCGACAAGATTCCGGGCGGTCCTCCGGGCTCGCTGGATCAGGACGGCGATCGCTTCATCGAGATCTGGAATCTCGTGTTCATGCAGTACGAGCAGTTGCCGGACGGCAGCCGCCTCAGCCTGCCAAAACCTTCGATCGACACCGGCGCGGGCCTCGAGCGCGTGGCGGCGGTGCTGCAGGGCAAGCACGACAATTACGACATCGATTTGTTCGTGGCACTCATTCGCGCCATTTCCGAACTGACCGGCGCCGACCCTCACGGTCCGATGAAGGCATCGCTGCGCGTGATCGCCGATCACCTGCGCGCATCCTCGTTCCTCATCGCCGACGGCGTGCTGCCGTCGAACGAAGGCCGCGGGTATGTGCTGCGCCGGATCATGCGGCGCGCGATGCGTCATGGGCAATTGCTCGGCGCGAAAGAGCCGTTGATGCATCGGCTGGTGTGGGCGCTGGTACGTGAGATGGGGCAGGCCTATCCCGAACTGGTGCGTGCCGAGGCGCTGATCGAGGAAACGCTGCGGCTCGAGGAAACACGCTTCCGCACCACGCTGGATCGCGGGCTGTCGATTCTGGAGGAAAAGAGCGGCGCGCTGAAGAAGGGCGACATGTTCGACGGCGAGACCGCGTTCACGCTGTACGACACCTATGGTTTTCCGCTCGACCTCACGCAGGATGCGCTGCGCAACCGCGGCATCTCCGTCGATGTCGCGTCGTTCACCGATGCGATGGAGCGGCAGAAGGCCAAGGCGCGCGCCGCACGCTTCTCGTCCGGCGAAACGGCTACCGAGGCGATCTGGTTCGGTTTGCGCGAAAAGATCGGGCCTACGGAATTTCTCGGCTACGAGACGGAAACCGCGGAAGGTGTGGTCGCGGCTCTGGTGAAGGACGGCCAGGAGGTCGATGGTCTCAAGGCTGGCGATACCGGCGCCGTCATTCTCAACCAGACGCCGTTCTACGGCGAATCGGGTGGCCAGGTCGGCGACACCGGCGTTCTCACCGCCGACGGCGTCCGCTTTCGCGTGACCGATACGCAGAAAAAGGCCGGCGATCTGTTCGTTCATCTCGGCACTGTCGAGCAGGGCACATTGAAGCCCGGTGCGGCGCTTCTGCTTCAGGTCGATCACGCGCGGCGCTCGGCGATCCGCGCCAACCATTCCGCCACGCACCTGCTGCACGAGGCGTTGCGGTTGGTGCTCGGCGATCACATCGCGCAGCGCGGATCGCTTGTCGCGCCGGAGCGGTTGCGGTTCGACTTCGTGCACAACAAGCCGATCACGCCTGAGGAGCTGCGTCGTATCGAGGACATCGCCAACGATGTCGTGCTGGAAAACGGCGAGGTCACGACGCGGCTGATGGGGGTGGACGATGCCCGCAATTCGGGGGCGCGTGCGCTGTTCGGCGAAAAATACGGCGACGAGGTTCGCGTCGTCTCGATGGGGCACGCGGGTCGCGGCAAGAGCGAGCATGAGAAAAGCAACGCGCTCGGCTGGTCGGTCGAACTCTGCGGCGGCACCCATGTGCGGCGCACCGGCGATATCGGCCTGATTTCCGTAACCGGCGAGAGCGCGGTCGCCTCCGGCGTGCGCCGGATCGAAGCGCTGACCGGCCACCATGCACGGCATCACGCCAATGACACCGTCCAGCTCGCGAAGACCGCCGCGAACGAATTGCGTACCACGCTCGACGACATGCCGGCGCGAATCGCGTCGCTGATGGACGAGCGCAAAAAGCTGGAACGAGAGTTGTCCGATGCGCGCAAGAAGCTCGCCATGGGCGGCGGCTCGGGCGGATCGGCCTCCGCGAGCGATGCGGGCGTGCGCGATGTCGGCGGCATCAAGCTGATGGCGCGCGCGGTCGAAGGCATCGAGATCAGGGATCTCAAGAACCTCGCCGACCAGGGCAAGAAACAGCTCGGTTCGGGCGTGGTCGCGCTGGTTGCGACCAGCGAGGACGGCAAGGCGAGCGTGGTCGTTGGCGTGACGCCCGATCTCGTGACGCGTTTCTCGGCGGTCGATCTGGTGCGCAAGGCGTCGGAAGTGCTCGGCGGCAAGGGCGGCGGCGGCAAGCCGGACATGGCGCAGGCGGGGGGGCCCGACGGCGGCAAGGCGGGCGCCGCGCTCGACGCGATCGCAGCCGCGATGGGCGGGTAAGTTCCGCTTTCGCAACACGCGCGCGCCATGCTCGCGTCGTTCGAGATGGACCGCAAGGGGCAAGCGGGGACAGCGGTCGGGGCGATACGATTTCGAGCGGCGATCGGACGGGCTCGGGAATGACTTGATGAAGCCCGCGAGTTTGAGCATCGCCGGCGTCGGGGTAATGCGGTCCGGTGGGGACTGACAGACGAGTTCGGGACGGTTTCGCAGGGCCCCGCGTTCGGTCGTCGGTTCGCGCTCGTGTCAGCCTGTTTCGGTATTTTGCTCGGCAGCCATCGCGGTGCGTTCGCTTCGGCGGGCTGCGACGCAGTCAATGCGGGCGGGTTTTCCGACGCACTCGATAACGTATTCCGCGAAGACGATCGCGAACTTCGCCGTCGGCGATAAAATCGATTTCACGGTCAATCGCGCGGCCGGGATGTGCCGATACGAAAAAGGCGCGGAGGTCATCCGCGCCTTTGTTTTCGGATGTTTTGGACGGCCTTACTTCGCCATCGCCTTGGTCAGGTTATCCGCCACCTTGTCGAGGAAGCCGGTGGTGGACAGCCAGCGCTGGTCGGCGCCGACCAGCAGCGCCAGATCCTTGGTCATGAAGCCCGCCTCGACGGTATCGACGCAGACCTTCTCCAGCTTGGAGGCGAATTCCGCCAGCGACGCGTTGTCGTCGAGTTTTGCGCGATGGCTGAGGCCGCGGGTCCAGGCGAAGATCGAGGCGATGGAGTTGGTCGAGGTCTCCTTGCCCTTCTGATGCTCGCGGAAATGCCGGGTCACGGTGCCGTGCGCGGCTTCGGCTTCCACGGTGTTGCCGTCGGGCGTCAGCAGCACCGAGGTCATGAGGCCCAGCGAGCCGTAACCCTGCGCCACCGTATCCGACTGCACGTCGCCGTCGTAGTTCTTGCAGGCCCAGACGTAGCCGCCGGACCATTTCAGCGCCGCCGCGACCATATCGTCGATCAGGCGGTGTTCGTAGGTCAGGCCCTTGGCCTCGAACTGGGTCTTGAACTCGCGGTCGTAGATGTCCTGGAAGATGTCCTTGAAGCGGCCGTCATAGACCTTGAGGATGGTGTTCTTGGTCGAGAGATACACCGGATAGCCGCGCAGCAGGCCGTAATTGAGCGAGGCGCGGGCAAAGTCGATGATGGAATCGTCGAGATTGTACATTTCCATCGCCACGCCGGATCCGGGGGTCTTGAAGACCTCCTTCTCGATCACGGTGCCGTCCTCGCCGACGAACTTCATCGTCAGCGTGCCCTTGCCGGGGAACCTGAAATCGGTGGCGCGGTACTGGTCGCCGTAGGCATGGCGGCCGATGATGATCGGCTTGGTCCAGCCGGGAACGAGGCGCGGCACGTTCTTGCAGATGATCGGCTCGCGGAAGATCACGCCGCCGAGGATGTTGCGGATGGTGCCGTTCGGCGACCGCCACATCTGCTTGAGGCCGAACTCCTTCACGCGGGCTTCGTCCGGGGTGATGGTGGCGCACTTCACGCCGACGCCGACCTTCTTGATGGCGTTGGCCGCATCGATCGTGACCTGATCGTCGGTCTTGTCGCGGTATTCCATCCCCAGGTCGAAATACATCAGGTCGATATCCAGGAACGGATGGATCAGCTTGTCCTTGATGTATTGCCAGATGATCCGGGTCATCTCGTCGCCGTCGAGTTCGACGACGGGGTTGGTCACCTTGATTTTTGCCATGGGGATTGGGGCCTTTGGAGCAGGGCGTTGCAGGGAGGATGGATGGCCCGGCCTATAGCACCGCGACGGCGCGCGCGAAAGCCGAATGGGGCGCATTACTGCGCTGATTTTTCAGACGTTCTCGCGCTTCCGGGACCGGTTGCCCCGGCTGCTTCGGCGGTGGCCGCGGGCAGCCGCCTTGACCGCGCTGGCTCACGTTCTGCCGGAGATTCAAGGAGATTCCATAAGTTCATTATTTTACTTGAGAAAATGTCGTAAAGACGCGATCCAGACCGCGGCCGTTGCGCCGCTGAATCAAACTCTCAAGACCGCAAGTCGAAAGTGAAGCGAGATGTCCGGCACCGACAGGACGAAAACCGGCATCGCACGCCTCGGCCCCACCGTGATTCTGGTCGAGCCGCAGCTCGGCGAGAACATCGGCATGGCCGCGCGCGCCATGGGCAATTTCGGGCTGACCCGGCTCCGCCTCGTCAAGCCGCGCGACGGCTGGCCCAATGTTGCAGCGCAGCGCGCAGCCGCGGGTGCCGACCACATCCTCAACCACGTCGAACTGTTCGACACCGTCGAGGCCGCGGTTGCCGACGTCTCGTTGCTGTTCGCGACCACCGCGCGCGCCCACGACCAGGCCAAGCCGGTGGTGGCGCCGGAAGCCGCGGCCGTTGAAGCCACCGCGCAGATCGCGGCCGGCGGCCATGCCGCCATCCTGTTCGGGCGCGAGCGCGCCGGGCTGCTCAACGAAGAGGTGGCGCTGGCCGACCGCATCATCACCTATCCCGTCAATCCCGGCTTCGCCTCGCTGAACCTCGCCCAGGCCGTGCTGCTGATGGGCTATGAGTGGTTCAAGCTGGTGACGCGCGGCGAACTGCCGTTCGCGATGCCGGAGCGCTCGGAGCGCGCCTCGCAGCACCAGATGCAGGCGTTCTTCGACAATCTGGTCGCCGAGCTCGACAAGGTGGAGTTTCTGCGCCCGGCCGAGAAGCGCGACACCATGCTGGTCAACCTGCGCAACATCTTTGCCCGCATGGAGCCGACCAGGCAGGACATGCACACGCTCCATGGCGTCGTCATGGCGATCGCGGAAGGGCGCAAGGGGCCGGCCAAGGGCGGCGTGCTCGACAGCACGCAGGCGACGCGGCTGCGGGCGCTGCTGGCCGAGCAGGGCACTGTGACCACGGCCGCCGGCAACGAAAGCAGCTCGCTGCGCGGCCTCGCGCGGCTGCTGCGGCGAAATCCCACCGACGCCGAGCGCACGCTGTGGCAGGCGCTGACCCGCGACCGCCGCTTCGCAGGCCTGTTCAAGCGGCAGACCCCGGTGGGCCGGCACATTCCGGATTTCGTCTCGTTCACGCAGCGCGTCGCGATCGAACTGGTGAATGCGAATGAGAGCGACGCCATCGTGCGCGACCGCGCCGCGCGCTCAGCCTGGCTCACCCAGCGCGGCTATCGCGTGGTGGAGATCGAGGCGGAGAAGGTGGAAAGCGATCTGGCGGGGGTGCTGGAGGAGTTGGCGGGGAGGATGGGGTGAGAGTTCGCGGGCATTGTACTGAAATAACTGGCAGCGCCATTTGAATGATGATGATGATGAACAAAACAAGAACATTATATTTTCAGAGCGAGACGAGCTCACACCTGCGCTCTGTATAGTTTATGCGCTACCCAATACGGGCCGGAGATTTCGGGGCGTCGAATGTTTAATCGCGCGCTGTGAAGGACAAAAAGTCGTCGAAAGGGCGCAGCTCGTTGATGTGTCCAGCTTAGGTGATCGCAAGCGCCCGCGTTGATAAGTCTTACCTGCTCTTGGCTGGTCCTTATCAATGACGTTAACGTTGACCGAAACGGGGACTCAAGTATGCGAGAAAAGATTGCGGGTACTCAGAAGCCAAGGAAATACAAGGTAATATCTTTATTTTCGGGGGCAATGGGCCTCGATCTTGGATTGGAGCAAACGGGACGCTTTGACGTTCTGGCTTGTGTCGAAAAAGAGAAGTCATTTTGCGAGACCATTCGCGCGAATCATGCGGCGGGCCGCTTACATTCTGCGCTTCGAATCTATGAAGGCGACATAACAAATTTTGATCCGCTCAAGATTCTTGAAGAGTGCGGATTAAAGCCCGGAGAGGTGGACGTGGTTGTTGGGGGGCCGCCCTGTCAATCGTTCAGCACAGCTGGAAGACGAGGTACGGTTCAAGACCCCCGTGGCACGATGATGTGGGAATACCTGCGATTCATCGAGGGTTTGAAGCCCCGCTTTTTTATAATGGAGAATGTGCGCGGACTCTTGTCGGCGGCGTTGCGACACCGGCCGATAGCAAAACGCAAGGCAACGAAACTCGACCCGGATGAGATGCCGGGCTCAGTAGTCCGTCTTTTTGCGGACGATCTTCAGAAGATTTCGGGCGGTCCCTATCACATGGATTGCTTTGAAGTGAATGCGGTGAACTACGGCGCGCCTCAATTGCGCGAACGCGCGATTTTTATCGGAAATCGTTTTAACTCACTGATTGATTTTCCCGATCCAACCCACGGACCGCAATCCGACAATGTCGGCACGTTGTTTGACGCGCCAAAAAAACTCAAGCCTTGGAAGACCCTAGGCGAAGCGATAGGTCACATCAAAGACCCCGGCGAAGTCATGATGGATTTCAGTCCTCGCAAGAAGGATTTTTTGAGATTGGTGCCACAAGGTTCAAATTGGCGGAGTTTGCCTGTCTCATTGCAACAAGAGTCCATGGGACATGCATGGTTTGCAAAAGGAGGGCGTTCCGGTTGGTGGCGACGATTGAGTTTTGATCTTCCATGCCCGACTCTGGTCACCATGCCCAATCACGCCAGCACATCATTATGCCATCCCAACGAGGTCCGTGCCCTTTCGCTTCGAGAATACGCAGCAATACAGGAGTTTCCTGATAATTGGGAATTTCGCGGAAGGCCGACGCAACAGTATGCGCAAGTTGGCAACGCCGTTCCCGTCCGGCTGGGGAGGATCGCCGGCGAGGTGGTGGCTCGCGAACTTGACCGCCTTGCGGCAAGAAGCTGGAAGCCTAATGTTCGCACCCCCGAGCATTTCCGAGTTATCTATGTGCAATCGCATGTGAGAACCCGGCAGTGGTTCAAGAAGGGCGAAACATTTGTCTGGGCTGACGGCGAGAAAAACGTTCGAGCAAAATACGAGGCCCCACAAACATTGCGGCGCGTGAGCAACATGCGATGACGGTCTCGCATCTAAAGGAGTTATGAAGTGGCACGGGGACACGTTGACCTCCCAACAAAGGCTGCTCCAGTAATCGTGAGCAAACGTGCGCTTTTTGAATCGCTGAAAAAAATCGATGGTGATGCTTCGATGAAAAATCGCGTACTCGAAATGGAGACGGATTTTAGAATGAGGATAGGAAGTCATATCGAGGCGCTTCCTGCTAGCGATGCAGTTTTACAGAAGTTCAATACCAGTCCCTTCGTGTTGATGTTCTATTCACGACAAAAGGGATACAAACACGTGTCGGAAATTGAAAAAGATATCATTCCGGCCAAAGTTTTTTCGTCCATGGAAACATCCGCCGGGCGAATGGTGGAAACCGTAGTGCTTCCCCGATATGGCTGGGAAGCTGTTCCAAGTAAAATGCATTCTGCCGATTCTGTTTTGGACGGCAGAAAGATGATGAAGAACGGTACTTTCAAAGCTGCTACGCTGAAAAGCGGCCCGCGTTGTCTGAATGATGAGATGGCGAAGGATATCGGAATTGACGTGCTGTCTCATGCTTCCGCGTGGGCGGACAATCATTCAGCGAACAAGGTCGAATTCACTTATGGAGTTTTGTACGGGACGAAAAAGCAATCGAATAAAAAAGATTGGCATATCTTGCGCAATATTGCTGAGCGCGTGCCGGCGAAAGCGATTGTTTCGCCTTGTAGGGGGAAGTGGGATATCGCTTACAAAGAAAAAAATACACTTGATGTCAATGCGACAGTGCGAGTCGGGATCGAGTGGTGGGATTATTTGGGAGGAAAAGACACATGGGTTGAGTTGTGCGTCGCTCTAATTCGGGCTTGCATCGATCCGGGAACGCCCCGACGCGTCGCTCCAGCTTACGTGATCAGAGATCTTTCTGACATTTTGGATTTGAGTGGATTGCCAAAGAACTACAATGTCGCTCTTCTGCAGCAGAGCCAATACGAGTGGCTTCTGTTTCTCGCTCGGCATTTTTGCGATGGCTTTTCTGACTAGCTAGATACGCCCTCAGATAAAATAACGAAGCGAAGTTTTTCTGCTTCGTAACGATCTACCTCCTCCTCTTCCCCCTCTCCCTCAGCGCCGGGTGATCCGGGTCCGCCGGCGTGTTGGCGTCGATCACGAGGTCCAGCGCCTCCTTTGGCGCGCGGTCGATGTCGACGCCGCCGCGGCGCATCTCCTTCAGGGCGGCGCGGATCGCCGCGTCTTCTTCCATCACCTTGAAGCCGGTGCGGGCCCGCCCGATCAAGAGCTTGCGCCGCCGGTTGCCCTGCAGCGCCACCCGCGCCATCTTCACCGCCTGCACAGCTTGCATCAGCTTGTCGATGTCGGTGTCCGGGTTGTCCTCCAGCTCGCGCGTCATCCGTTCGGCGATCGCCACGAGCCGTCCGGTCAGGAGACTGAGTTTCATGGCCGGGCCGACGCGCCAGAGCGAGGCGATCGCGGGATTGAGCGGCGCGCCGAGCGGCCGGAACCAGCGATTGTGCCGCTGCCAGACGGAGATGGTCGCCTGCTTCACACCCGTCCGGCGCGCGATCTCCATCTGCGAGAGCGTCGTGGTCTCGAGCAGGTGACGCACCCGCCGGACGGTCTCATCCGGAAAGGGCCGGCCCCGGCCTCTGACGCCGCGTTTTGCAACGGGAGGCGGCCCCGCGGCAGGCGGATCGGCCGGTTCGTCATGCGTGAGGCTGAAGCGAACGATCGGCGGCGGGACATGGGGAGGGCGATGCATGATTATGAATATAATCCCATATCTTGCCGAAGGCAAGGCAGGATCGCGAGGGCATTGCCGGCCGTGAGCCGGGGAGCATTGAGAGCGGGTACGCCGGGCAAGCCCGCAAACGGGGCAATTTGCGTAATTTCCGGTCACATCCTGCGGGCCGCGCGTGTCATGGCCGCGCAATCGCTGCTGTTTTCGCGGCGCCGGCCTGTTCGCTATCCATGGCCTAAGCATTTGGCACGAGCATTGCTCTGGATGTTTCCGGCGTTGTTCAAATCGGAGACATTTTCATGAAGCGGGCCGACCTCACCGAGAAGATTCTCGACATCAAGCGCGAGAAGGAATGGAGCTGGAAGCACATCTGCGGCGAAATCGGCGGGTTCTCGGAAATCCTGATCGTCAGCGCGCTGCTCGGCCACATGAAGCTGACAAAACCGCAGGCGGCCGCGGCGGGAAAACTGTTCGGGTTGTCGAAGGCCGAGACCGCGATGCTCAACGAGGTGCCGATGCGCGGCGCGGGCACGCCGATGCCGCCGAGCGATCCGCTGATCTACCGGCTCTACGAGCTGATCATGATCAACGGTCCGGCGATGAAGGCCTTGATCGAGGAGGAGTTCGGCGACGGCATCATGTCGGCGATCGACTTCGACATGGATATCGCGCGGCAGGCCAACCCCAAGGGCGACCGCGTCAAGATCGGCATGACCGGCAAGTTTCTGCCGTTCAAGTATTACGGCGCGACGGGCAATAATCTGGAATACGGCTTCAAGGAGGAGTGAGGGCCCGTCGCTTCCGGGAACGCACCGCCTGAGCCGTCCGTCGTCCCCGCCTTCGCAGGGACGATGCTTGCGTTTTCGCTCTACGTTCCCGCCTTCACCTGGGCGATGGCCTGCGCCATCAGCACGTCCATCTGGGCGCGGAGCTGCGGCTCGGTCAGCGCGACATTCTTGGCCGCGAGATCGCGCATCACCTTGTGAACGACGTCGTTGTCGCCGGGCTGCTCGAAGTCGGCCGCGATCACGTCCTTGGCATAGGCCGCCGCGGCATCGCCTGTGATCCCGAGCTTGTCCGCGACCCACAAGCCCAGCAGCTTGTTGCGGCGGGCCTCGGCCTTGAATTTCTGCTCCTCGTCGAGCGCGAATTTCTTCTCGAAACCTTCCTGCCGCTTGTCGAATGAACTGCTCATGGCTCTGGATCCGTTTCCCATATTCCCCGGAGATGCTGCCGGCCGCATTGCGGCGACCGGTCCGATATCCCACATAATCAGCGGCCGGTCCGGGAACAACGGACGCAAGGTCGCAGGCGGCGGCGGACGCCGGAACAGGGGCAAATCCCGCCCAAAAATCGCGGGCCTCGCGCCTGCGTCGATTGTGCTGGGGGGGCCGATCGGCTAGGTTGCGGACAGGTCCGGTTCTTGTTCTGTTTCCCTGGTTCTGTAGCGTCGTTCCCGGGCCTTCGCGGCAGCTCCGCCGTGGACCGAATCTGTCATAAGGAGCGCTCAATTCCATGGATTTCAACAACACACGGTACATCCCCATGAGCCGTCGGCGTCGCATTTATGAAGGCAAGGCGAAGGTGCTTTACGAAGGCCCGGAGCCGGGCACCCTGATTCAGCACTTCAAGGACGACGCCACCGCGTTCAATGCCAAGAAACACCAGGTGATCGAGGGCAAGGGCGTCCTCAACAACCGGATTTCGGAATACCTGTTCCAGCACCTGAACGACATCGGCGTGCCGACCCATTTCATCCGCCGCCTCAACATGCGCGAGCAGCTGATCCGCGAGGTCGAGATCGTGCCGCTCGAGGTGGTGATCCGCAACGTCGCGGCGGGCTCGCTGTCGCAGCGGCTCGGCATCGAGGAGGGTACCCAGTTACCGCGCTCGATCATCGAGTTCTATTACAAGAACGACCAGCTCAACGACCCCATGGTGTCGGAAGAGCACATCACCGCGTTCGGCTGGGCCACGCCCCAGGAGATCGACGACATGATGGCGCTTGCCATCCGCGTGAACGATTTCCTCACCGGGCTGTTTTTGGGCATCGGCATCCGCCTTGTCGATTTCAAGATGGAATGCGGGCGGCTGTTTGAAAATGAAATGATGCGGATCATCGTCGCCGATGAGATTTCGCCGGATAGCTGCCGGCTGTGGGACATCAAGTCGAACGAAAAACTCGATAAGGATCGCTTCCGCCGGGATCTTGGCGGCGTGCTCGAGGCCTATACCGAGGTGGCCAAGCGGCTCGGCATTCTGATGGAAAACGAGCGGCCGGTCGGTTCGGGTCCAGTGCTGGTGAAGGGCTGATTTCAATTCGTCGTTTCGGGGCGGCGCGGAGCGCCGAGCCCGGAATCCAGAAGTTGCATTGCGAGATTCCGGATCGTTCCATTGCGCGGATCGTCCGGAATGACGAGGACAAGAATGAAAGCACGCGTCACCGTTACATTGAAAACCGGAATTCTCGATCCGCAGGGCAAGGCCATCGAGGGGGCGCTGAAATCGCTCGGCGTCGACGGCATCGCCAGCGTCCGTCAGGGCAAGGTGTTCGACATCGAACTCTCCGGCGCCGACAAGACCAAGGCGGAGGCGGCGCTCAAGGCCGCCGCCGACAAACTGTTGGCGAACACCGTCATCGAGAACTACCGCGTTGAGGTTCTTAGCTAGGCTGCGCCCGACATGAAATCCGCGATCCTTGTTTTTCCCGGCATCAATCGTGAGCGCGACATGGCGCGCGCGCTAAAACTCATTTCGGGCCATGAGTCCGCGATGGTCTGGCACGCGGACACGTCGCTGCCGAAGGGGACCGACCTCGTGGTGGTGCCCGGCGGCTTCTCCTATGGCGATTACCTGCGCTGCGGCGCCATCGCGGCGCGCTCGCCCGTGATGGACGCGGTGCGGAAATTCGCGGCCGACGGCGGCCTCGTGCTCGGCGTCTGCAACGGCTTCCAGATTCTCTGCGAGTCAGGGCTGTTGCCGGGCATCCTGATGCGCAACGCGCGGCTGAAGTTCATCTGTCACGACGTGCATCTGCGCGTGGAGCGCTCGGACACACCGTTCACGCGCGGCTACAATGCCGGGCAGGTGATCCGCGTGCCGGTGGCGCACGGTGAAGGCAACTACGCCGCCGACGAAGACACCATCCGCCGCCTCGAAGGCGATGGCCGCGTGCTTTATCGGTATTGTTCGGCATCCGGCGAAGTCGGCGATACGCATAATATCAACGGCGCGGCGCAGTCGATCGCGGGCATTGTCAACGAACGCGGCAACGTGCTCGGCATGATGCCGCACCCGGAAAATCACGTCGAAGACATCATGGGCTGCACCGACGGCCGCGGTCTGTTCGCAGGTCTCGCCGCGCATCTGGAACGGGCGGCGTAGCTATCTTCGTCATCTCGGGGCTTGTCCCAGTGATCCATGTCTCCGCTGCCGATGCGGGGTAAGACATGGATGGCCGGAACGAGTCCGGCCATGACAATCCGATTACGAGAACCTTGCTCAAGCCGCCTTCTTCTTCACCCGCTTGATCGTCGCCGAGAACGTGAACAGCCGCCGCTCGCCGCTGGTCAGCACGCCGCGCAGAAAAATCAGCGACCTGCCGGCACGGGTCATCTCGCCCTCGCATTCGACCAGGTCACCCTCGCGCGCCGCGTCGAGAAACTCGCAGCCGAACGAAACGGTGACGCCGGGGCCTTGCAGTTCGGGCGAGGCGATCGCGAACAAGCAGTAGTCCGCGAAGGTCATGTAGCAGCCGCCGTGGACGTTCCCCATGCCGTTGAGGTGCTTCTTCTCGACGCGGAAGGCGCAACGGACGCTGCCATCGGCTTCGATCCGGTGCCAGAACGGGCCGTTGTTGGATTCGAAGGAATCGCGGCTCCAGGTCCGCCATCCCGCGAATTCGCCCTCGGTGGCAATCAGGAGGTCGGGGCGCTGGCGAGGCACTTTGGGCGGAACGATATTCACGGTTCGGAGGCTCCCTGCATCGGTTGATGGGCGTCTTAAATCCGATCCGGCACAGGGGTGCAATCCCGCGGCGGGATAACCAACTATGAGCGTGGAATCAGCCCATAAAAGCCTTTTCCGTCAGTCATCTTCTCCTTAAAAACGCACCTTGAATGCAATCGCCGGGATAGACTTCCAGTGTTGAGCAAAACCTTGTCCAAGCGGTCCGACCTGCTCTCTCCCTCCTTATGGGGGAGAGGTGGAGAGGGGGGTATTGCCAGGTCTTTCCCTTGCGGTTCACCCCCCTCCCTGAGCCTCCCCCCACACGGGGGAGGGAACGGGAGTGCCACGTTCCAAGGACTGCGCTGATATGAGCCGCAACGAACCCCAGATTACGCCCGACCTCGTCGCATCGCACGGCCTCAAGCCGGACGAATACGAGCGCATCCTCAAGCTGATCGGCCGCACGCCGAGCTTCACCGAACTCGGCATCTTCTCGGCGATGTGGAACGAGCATTGCTCGTACAAATCCTCGCGCATCCATCTGCGCGGACTGCCGACCAAGGCGCCCTGGGTGATCCAGGGGCCCGGCGAGAACGCCGGCGTCATCGACATCGGCGACGGGCAGGCGGTGGTCTTCAAGATGGAGAGCCATAACCATCCGAGTTACATCGAGCCGTATCAGGGCGCGACGACGGGCGTCGGCGGCATCCTGCGCGACGTCTTCACCATGGGCGCGCGGCCCATCGCCTGCCTCAACGCGCTGAGTTTCGGCGATCCGTCGCATCCCAAGACGCGCCACCTTGTCGGCGGCGTCGTTGCCGGCGTCGGCGGCTATGGCAATTCCTTCGGCGTGCCGACGGTCGGCGGACAGGTGCGCTTTCACACGCGCTACGATGGCAACATTCTGGTCAACGCCATGGCGGTCGGACTCGCCGACGCCGACAAGATTTTTTATGCGGCGGCGTCCGGCGTGAACATGCCGATCGTTTATCTCGGCTCCAAAACCGGCCGCGACGGCATCCATGGCGCCACCATGGCATCGGCGGAATTCGACGACGACTCGGCCGAGAAGCGCCCGACCGTGCAGGTTGGCGATCCCTTCGCGGAAAAGCTGCTGCTGGAAGCCTGTCTCGAAATCATGGAAGCCGATTGCGTGATCGCGATCCAGGACATGGGCGCGGCGGGGCTGACCTGTTCGGCGGTGGAGATGGGCGCCAAGGGCGATCTCGGCGTCGATCTCGATCTCGACAGCGTGCCGACGCGCGAGCAGGGCATGAGCGCATACGAGATGATGCTCTCGGAATCGCAAGAGCGCATGCTCATGGTGCTGAAGCCCGAGAAGGAAAAGCAGGCCGAGGCGATCTTCCGGAAGTGGGGACTCGATTTCGCCATCGTCGGTTACACGACACCCTCGCAACGTTTCGTCGTCAAGCACGGCGGCGACGTGATGGCCGACCTGCCGATCAAGGAACTGGAATCCGAAGCGCCGCTGTATGACCGACCGCACGTGCCGTCGCCGCAGTTGCCGGTCGTTCACGCCCGCGATGTCGCCGCGCCGATTTCACTGGCCGATGCGCTGGAAAAGCTGATCGCGACGCCGGAATTGTGCTCGAAGCGCTGGGTCTGGGAGCAGTACGACCACGTCATCGGCGGCAACACCGTGCAGCGTCCCGGCGGCGACGCCGCCGTGGTGCGCGTGCAGGACGGCCCGAAGGGGCTTGCGCTCACGGTCGACGTGACGCCGCGCTATTGCGAAGCCGATCCGTTCGAGGGCGGCAAGCAGGCGGTGGCGGAGGCCTGGCGCAACATCACCGCGGTCGGCGGCCGGCCGCTGGCGATCACCGACAATCTGAATTTCGGCAATCCGGAGCGGCCGGAGATCATGGGCCAGTTCGTCGGCTGCCTGAAAGGCATCGCGGACGCGTGCCGGACGCTCGACTTCCCCGTCGTGTCCGGCAACGTGTCGCTCTACAACGAGACCAACGGTCGCGGCATTTTGCCGACGCCCTCGATCGGCGGTGTCGGGCTGCTCGACGATTTCACCAAGTCGGCGTCGCTCGCTTTCAAGGCCGAAGGCGAGTGCATCCTGCTGATCGGCGAAACCAAGGGCTGGCTCGGCCAGTCGGTGTACCTGCGCGACGTCTGCGGACGCGAGGAGGGCGCGCCGCCGCCGGTCGATCTCGTGGCCGAGAAGCGCAACGGCGATGTGGTCCGCGGCATGATCCACGCGGGCACCGCGACGGCGGTGCACGACGTCTCCGATGGCGGACTTCTGGTCGCCTTGACCGAGATGGCAATGGCAAGCAGGATCGGGGCCAAGCTCGATGCGGCTGAGGAATCGATCGTGCCGCACGCGTGGTGGTTCGGCGAGGATCAGGCGCGCTACATCGTGACGGTTCATGAGAAGGATCTGCTGAGCGTTTTCACCAAGCTCCGGGCGGTCGAGGTGCCTTGCGTCCAGATCGGCCTGACCGGCGGCCACGAGATCGCCATTGCCGGCGAGCGCGCGGTTCACATCAAGGCGTTGCAGCACGGCTTTGAAAGCTGGCTGCCGGACTACATGGCCGGGAAGGGCTAGTTATTTCGTCATAGCGAGCCAGCGACAAAATTCACGCTTCGAATTTTGCGCGGGGCGAAGCAATCCAGAGGCTGCGAAGGAAGATTGGATTGCTTCGTCGCTTTCGGAATGACGCTACGCGTTATCCGAAGCTCCTCGCAACGAGAGATGGTTTATTCACAACACCCGCGCCGCGCCGGGAATTTTCCGCAGTGCCGCGGTGGTGCCCCAACTCAACAGCAGCGTGCCGATGAACGCCACGACAGCCTTCGCGGCCGCCGGCCAGTTCAGGTCGAACATCCAGTATTGCAGCCACAGCACGAAGGCGTAGTGCACGAGGAAGATGCCGTAGGCGTCGTGCTGCATCGGATCGAGGATGCTCCATCCGGTCCGCTTGAAGCGCAGGAAGTAAGCGAGGATCGCGAAGATGATTCCGGCACTGAAAGCCACGAACAGCAGGCTGTAGATCGGCTCGTACCACCCCGGCAGCACGTCGGGGTTTCCGAGGATTTCACGCTTGATGTAGATCAGCACCCACAGCAGACAGTACGGGACAAGCGCGGTGACGATCCATCCCGCGCCGCTCTTTGCGAGCCGCCCGCTGACGCTGAGCAAGCCCTCACTAAAATTCGCCGCGCCGATGCCCGCGCCGATGAAGAAGTAGGCGGCATAAAGCAGCACGCGGCTCTTCTGGACCGAAAATGGTCCGAACTCGAACCACGTACTGGATCCGAGATAGACGCGCGACGGCACGTAAAGCGCGGCCGTCACCGCCACGAGATAGATGAAGAACCGCTCGGGGTGCTCAAAACTCGCACGCGAGAGCCGGTTGACGTGATCGAGTATCCATGGCGCGAGGCGATACAGCACGCAGGCCGAGGTATCGAATGCCAGCAGCACCCAGACGAACCAGAGCGGGCCGCTTGGCCACGGGCCCACGGCAATCATCTCCCACCAGAAGGCCGAAAAACTCAGGGTCGAACCCTGCTGCAACGCGAGCGCATAATACGCGATCGGGATGACGGTTACCGCGGCGACGGCGAACGGCAGGCCGAGCCGCAGCAGGCGATCGCCCAGGAACTTGTCGGGTTTCTTGTGGCCGAGGCTCGGCCAGACGAACAGCCCCGACAGGAAGAAGAACATCGCCATGAAGAAGCTGTCGGTTGCGAGCACGACTGCGTCGAATCCGATCCACGACTTGGCGTCGGTATGGCCGAAGTAGGTGTAGGGGATCACCGCGTGGTGAATCAGCACGATCAGTGTGAGGAAGGTGCGGGTGCGATCCAGCGCCAGATTTCGCGAGTCGGCGGCTGGCGCCGCGTGCGCCTCCGCCGGCATGGGCGCATGTGCGATGGACTTCATGAGCGCTCCCCCAACGCATAGGGCCGGCTCACCGGCGCATTCGGGCGCGCATACGGATCACCCAGCCAAAGGACGTGATGCCGCAGTCCTACCCGGTTGGCAATTCCTCAATCGTGACCTTGTCGGGATAAAACGCGAGACGTCCGCCGATTTCAGCCATGGCCGGGAACGGAGTTTCGTAGGTCCAGACCGAGTTCTCGATGGTACCGCCGGCGGCCGCGACGCTGAAATAGCTGGCGTCGCCCTTGTAGGGGCAATGGGTGGTGCGGTCGGTACGCGACAGCGCCGCCATATTGGCGTCCTCCCGGGGAATATACTGGACGGCGGGATAGCTGGCCTCCTTCAGGGTCAGGGCCCGTGTGGTATCGGCAATCACGAGCCCTCCGGCGGACACCCGGACGCGTTTTGGATTCGGCGTGATCGTGATGGGGTGGTCGGGGCCGGGAATTCTCATCTGCGACCTTTCTGCGGTTGTGCGTGCCGATAAAGTTCTTGCGAATATAGGCTCGGGCGGCGTGACGGGACAGGGTGGTCGCGCTAAGTTGAGCAGCCGTTGTGGCAGCGGTTCCGGTGTATGATTCGGGACCGCTTTTGGGAGTGAATGTGATGCCGATGGATGCTCACGATATCGAGGCAATGATCAAGGCCGCGATCCCGGATGCGGAGGTCACGATTCGCGATCTCGCGGGCGACGGCGACCACTACGCGGCGACGGTGATCTCCGAATCGTTCCGCGGCAAGTCGCGCGTCCAGCAGCATCAGATCGTCTACCAGTCCCTCAAGGGACAGATGGGCGGCGTGCTCCATGCGCTGGCCCTGCAAACCGGCATTCCCGAATAGCGCCGCTTTTCCGGGGGGCCCGATGCCGCGCGTCAACGACGATGGACGACTTCTCCGGGAACGCAGCCCGCACCGGCACAACCGCGTAACCTACGTCGAATTGTTCTTCGACCTCGTGTTCGTGTTCGCGATCACGCAAATCTCCCACACCCTGCTCGCGCACTTCACGCCGCTCGGCGTGTTGCAGGTGGCGATGCTGATGCTGGCGGTGTGGTGGGTGTGGGTCTTCACGTCCTGGGCCACCAACTGGCTTGATCCCGAGCAGGCCCCGGTCCGGGTCATGCTGTTCGGGTTGATGATCGCGGGCCTTGCGTTGTCCACATCGATCCCGAAGGCGTTTGAAAGCCGGGGGCTGGCATTCGCCGCGGCCTATTCTGCGATGCAGGTCGGGCGGACGATGTTCTTTCTGTGGTCGGTGCCGCGCTCGGACGTCGGCCAGCGTTACAACTTCACCCGCATCCTGAGCTGGCTCGGCACCAGCGCGGTGTTCTGGATCGCCGGGGGATTGTCGCACGGAGATGTCCGGATCGGACTATGGCTCGTTGCACTCGCGATCGAGTATTGCGGTCCGGCGATGCGGTTTCGCACGCCCGGCCTCGGCGCCTCCACCACGCGCGACTGGGAGGTCGAGGGCGGCCACATGGCTGAGCGATGCGCGCTGTTCATCATCATCGCGCTCGGCGAATCCATCGTCGTTACCGGAGCGACGTTCGCCGAGGTGGAATGGACGACATCTGTCATCTGCGCCTTCGTGGTGGCGCTGCTCGGCAGCATCGCAATGTGGTGGATCTACTTTCATATCGGTGCGGAAGCAGGCTCCGAACACATCTCGCAGTCGGCCGACGCCGGGAGGCTGGCGCGGCTGGCCTATACCTATCTGCATCTGCCGATCGTGGCGGGGATCGTCGTATGCGCCGTCGGCGACGAATTGCTGCTCGCACATCCGGATGGCCATGTCGGAGCCAGGGAAATTCTGAGCGTTGTTGGCGGAGCGCTGCTCTATCTGATCGGCACGATCCTGTTCAAGCACGCCATTCGCGGCATCTACCAGCTATCCCATCTGGCCGGAATCGGCCTGTTGATCGCGCTGATTCCGTTTGCGTCGCGGTTCACGCCGCTGTCGCTGGCGGCAGCGGTCGCAGCGATCCTGATGATCGTCGCGGCGTGGGAGGCGATCTCCCTGGGGTCGAGTGCGGATCAACCGGAAGAGATCGCCTAGCGCGGCGGTTCAGGACTCCAGCGCATGAACCGAAAACATCTCGTCAGGATCGGTCCATGACTGGGTCGGCGTCCAGCCCGAACCTTTCGCCAGTTCCGTAAAGCGGTCGAAGCTGTATTTGTAGCTGCTTTCGGTATGGATGCTTTCGCCGGTGCGGAACGAGAAGCTCTTGCCTCCGATGCGCACGGTTTGCGGCTTGCTGCTGATGAGGTGCATCTCGATCCGGTGGCGTTCGCGGTTGTAGATCGCGCGGTGGGTGAACGCCGACAGGTCGAAGTTGCCGCCGAGTTCGCGGTTGATGCGGACCAGCACGTTCATGTTGAAACGTGCGGTGACGCCGGCAGCGTCGTTGTAGGCATCGTGCAGCACGCGTTCGTTCTTTTCGAGGTCGACGCCGATCAGCATCTGCGCGCCGTCGCCGAGAATGTCGCGGGCGCTGCGCAGAAAGCGAGAGGCCTCGTGCGGCTCGAAATTGCCGAGCGTCGACCCCGGGAAGAAGCCGACTTTCGGCATCGCCTTGATCTGCTCGGGCAGGGTGAACGGCATGGTGAAGTCGGCCGTCACGGGGTAAATCTGCAGACGCGGAAAGTCCTTGCGCAATCCGCGCGCCTGCGCGTTGAGAAAATCACCGGAAATGTCGACCGGCACATAGGCCGCGAATTCGCAGGCGTCGAGCAGCAGCCGGACCTTGGTGGTGGCGCCGGCGCCGAATTCCACCAGGGCCGCATTGTCCGGAATGATCGCGGCGATATCCGCGCTGCGCTCATGCAGGATGCCGAGTTCGGTGCGGGTCGGATAGTATTCCGGCAACCGCGTGATCTGCTCGAACAGTTCCGAGCCCGCGGCGTCATAAAAATATTTCGGCGCGAGCTGTTTCGGCTGTCGAGTCAGTCCCGCGATGGCATCGCTTGCGAATGTCGATGTGGTCTCGTCAAGCTGCTGTGTTCCGGCCAGGGCGGCGGCGCGCATATTCATGACAGTCTCCTGACGCGCGTCCCGGCGCGGTGTTGCGTTGACGACAATCAATCGCCGTAGCCGGCGAGGCGAAGTCCGGTGAATTGCCAGCGATGGTGCGGATAGAAGAAATTGCGGTAGGTGACACGGCTGTGACCCACCGGGGTCGCCAGCGACGATCCGCGCAGCACGAACTGGTTGACCATGAACTTGCCGTTGTATTCGCCGAGCGCGCCGTCGATCGCGGCGTAACCCGGATAGGGTGAATAGGCGCTGCGCGTCCATTGCCAGACGAGGCCGAAGGCATCGTTGAGCTGGCCCGTGCGGGCAGCGACCTCCCATTCCATCTCGGTCGGCAGATGCTTGCCGCTCCAGCGCGCGAAGGCATCGGCCTCGTAATAGCTGATGTGGCAGACCGGCGCCGCCGGGTCGACCGGCTGCAAACCGCCAAGCGTCATCACCTGCCAGCCGTCGTTGGTCCTGCGCCAGTGACCCGGCGCCTCCCATTCCTCGTTGGTGGCGGCGGCGAAACCGTCCATCAGCCACAGCGTCGCGATGCGATAACCGCCGTCGTCCATGAAGGCGAGCCAGTCGGCATTGGTGACGAGGTTGCGCGCGAGTTTCACCGGGCCGACCAGCGCACGGTGAGCGGGCTTCTCGTTGTCGAAATGAAAACTCTCGCTCTGATGTCCGATGGTGTGGATGCCTTCGTTCAGCGTCATCCATTCGTGAGCGCCAGCATGCGATGCGGGGAATCTCCACGACGGGTCGTAGGCAGGCGGAATCGGATTCTGCGCAAAGGCGTGCAGGATGTCCGTCAGCATCAGTTCCTGATGCTGCTGTTCGTGATTGAGGCCGACGTCGATCAGCGGCGCGAGCTTTGCCAGGGTCGCGTCGTCGGCGTCGTCGAGGAAGCCGACCACCGCGGCGTCGACATGCCGGCGATAGGCGGTGATTTCTTCGGCGCCGGGGCGGGTCAGGTGGCCGCGCTGGGCGCGGGCGTGGCGCGGGCCGGCGCTGACGTAATAGGAGTTGAACAGATAGGCGTAATCGGGGTGGTACGGCACATAGGCCGGGCTGTGCTCGCCCAGCAGGAACTGCTCCCAGAACCAGGTGGTATGAGCCCGGTGCCATTTCGCCGGGCTCGCATCCGGCATCGACTGCACCGCCTGATCTTCCGGTGACAGCGCCGCCGCGCGCCGTTCCGTTTCGCCGCGGACGGCAAGAAAGGCCGCGCTCAGGCGGGAGGCAAGCGTTCCGGAATCGGAAAACTGCGACGGGCTCGAGGCGGCCGTTGCGGCCGCGGCGGATGCTGGATTCGTCACAAAAATCTCCGGTTTTGGGGGAGAACGTTGCTCTGAACGATGGGTTCCGGGGAAAGCCGACCCCCGCCGTCCGTCCAAAATAGGGCGAGGCCCTGTGAGGTTAAAGACCGCCGCCACCTATTCCTTCGTTGCGGACATGGGCAAGTTACAGCATCGCCTGCCAGAATTTGGCAGCTTGATGGTGTGCAACGTCTCCGCTCCCCGGCAATTTACTTTGTGGCGCAACGGTTTCGGGCTACATATATGGAAATTGCGACGGGCCGCTTGCGGCCGCGTGCGGTATGCTGCTGAAGGACGAGACGATGAGCATCGAGCAATTCATTGAGAATGAAGTGAAGTCGAACGACGTGGTGCTGTTCATGAAGGGCACGCCGCAATTTCCGCAGTGCGGTTTTTCGGGGCAGGTGGTCCAGATCCTCGATCACATCGGCGTCGGCTACAAAGGCCTGAACGTGCTCGAATCCGCCGACCTGCGCAACGGTATCAAGACCTACTCGAACTGGCCGACGATCCCCCAGTTGTACGTCAAGGGCGAGTTCGTCGGCGGATGCGATATCGTCCGCGAGATGTTCCAGGCGGGCGAATTGCAGCAGATGTTCGCGGACAAGGGCGTCACGGTCGGCGCTCCGGCAGCCTGACGGCGGCCGAACGCGACACCGATTCGGCGCGGCTCCAGGTCGTCGTTGCCGAAGGTCGTCGTTGCCGATATCACGACGTTGCGCGTCGATGCGATCGTCAACGCTGCGAATGAAACCCTGCTCGGCGGAGGCGGTGTTGACGGCGCGATTCATCGTGCCGCCGGGCCGCAGTTGCTTGTCGAGTGCCGCGCCCTCAACGGATGCGCGACGGGCGATGTCAGGATCACGCGCGGATATCGCCTGCCGGCCCGATATGTCATTCACGCCGTCGGTCCTCTCTGGCGGGGCGGCAGGGGCGGAGAGCATCGGCTTCTCGCGTCGTGCTATCGCCGCGCCACGGCGCCGGCGCAAGCGCGCGACGTCCACTCGATTGCCTTCCCGGCCATTTCCACCGGCATCTACCGGTTTCCGGCAGCCGCCGCGGCGCAGATCGCGATATCCGCGGTGATCGATGCGCTGGCGGCCACACCCTCGATCTCGGAAACCACCTTCTGCTGTTTTTCCGATGTCAGCGCGGAGTTGCATCGAGAGGCTTTGCTGGCCGCCTCCGGCCCTTGTGCGGAGTGAGCGCGTCGCTAAACTCTCCGGCAACACGGGCGGGGAGAAACCTCATGTTGATCCAGCGATCGATGCGCGTCCTTGCGTGCGGGGCCCTGTTGGCCGCCGGCGCCTCAATGCAGCCGGCATACGCTGAAGGCACGTTCGAGATCCCCGCCGGCGCGCATTTCAATCCGGACAAACTCGCGAAAATCGACGCCTTCTTTGAAAACGAGATCAAGCAGGCCAAAATTCCCGGCGCGGCCGTGCTGATCCGGCAGCACGGCAAGCCGGTCTACACGCGCTATTTCGGCGTGCGCGATGTGGTGACGGGAAAACCGATGACGCCCGATACCATCTTCCGCATCTTCTCCATGACCAAGCCGATCACCAGTGTCGCAGCGATGATGCTGATCGACGAGGGCAAGCTGAAGCTCCACGATCCCGTCTCGAAATACATTCCGTCCTTCGCCGATATGAAGGTCGGCGTGGAAAAGGAAGGGGCGGGCAGCGCCAAGGAGCTCGCGCTTGTGCCCTTGAAGCGGCCGATCACCGTGCTCGATCTGATGCGGCAAACTTCAGGCATCACTTACGGGTTCTATGGCGACAGTCTTGTCCGCAAGGCCTACAGCAAAGCCGACCTTTTTGCCGGCGATCCGACCAACGCGGAGTTCGCCGAGCGGATTGCGAAACTGCCGTTGCAGGAGCAGCCCGGCACGCTATGGGATTACGGGCACTCCACGGACATCCTCGGCCGCGTGATCGAGGTGGTGTCTGGAAAATCGCTCTACCAATTCGAGAAGGAGCGGCTGCTCGATCCGCTCGGCATGGTCGATACCGCCTTCTACGTTCGTGACTCCGCGAAGCACAAGATGGTCGCTGCGCCGATGCCGAAGGATTCGGATTTTCACGTCGGCTATATCGGCGATGCCATCACGCCGCATCGGCGCGAGGCGGGCACCGGCGGCATGGTCTCGACGCCGGCGGATTTTTCGCGATTCGTGGCGATGATCCTCAATCGCGGGACGCTCGATGGCAAACAGTATCTCAGTCCGAAGGCGTTCAAGGACATGACGACGGACCATGTCGGGCCGAATTCCGGTGTCGAGCGCGACTGGGCCTATTTCCCCGGCGACGGATTCGGCTTCGGATTGGGCTTTGGCGTGCGAACCGATCCGGGAGATGCCAAGCCGCCGCCGCCCGGCGATCTCGGCGAGTTGAAGTGGGACGGTGCGGGTGGCTCGTATTTCGTCGTCGATCCCAAGCAGGAGATGACTTTTTTATTGATGGAAATGACGCCGACCGAACGCCAGCGCATCCAGCGCACGCTCAAGAAACTTGTCTATGAAGCGCTGGAGAACTGACGGCTCGATCGGCCGGCGCGGCCTGATCGCGCTGCTGGCGATTTCGCTTTCGATTCTGGCTTCCGAACGGGGCGCCGTCGCGCGTGCAGCACCGAAGCCGCGCGCGACGTGGTCGCAGGCGAAACTCGATCGGGTCGGCGCCTATATCGAAAACGAAGTTCAGAGCGCGCGCATTCCCGGCGCGGTCATCCTGATCCAGCAGCACGGCAAGCCGGTCTATTTCAAGACGTTCGGCGTCCGCGACATCATCGAGCGTCACCCGACGACGCCGGATACGATCTTCCGCCTCTACTCGATGTCGAAGCCGATCACCAGCGTCGCGGTCATGATGCTGGTCGAGGACGGCAAGCTCAGGCTTAGCGATCCCGTCGCAAAATATATTCCGGCGTTTGCCACGACCCGCGTGGGCGTCGACGGCACCGAGGGCAATGGTCAGCCGACGCTGCGGCTCGAGCCGCCCGACCGTCGCATCGCGATCCGGGATTTGCTGCGGCATACCTCGGGGATCACCTATGGCTTTTATGGGGCCGATCTCGCGCGGCAACGCTACAGCGAACTTGATCTCGTTGTTGAAGATTGGAACAACGCCGAATTTGCCAACCGCGTCGCCAAGCTTCCGCTCGCCGAACAGCCCGGCACACTCTGGGATTACGGCCACTCCACCGACGTGCTCGGCCGCATCGTCGAGGTGGTGTCCGGCCAACCGCTCTATCAGTTCGAGAAGAAGCGCCTGCTCGATCCGCTCGGCATGAGAGATACCTCGTTCTACGTCACCGACAAGGCGAAGTGGCCGCGGATCGCGCAGCCGATGCCGGACGACCGCCTGATCGCGCCGTTCGTGCCGATCACCGATCCGACGCGGGTTAGGCGCTGGGAGTCGGGCGGGGGCGGCATGGTCGGCACGGTCGGCGACTATGCGCGGTTCTGTCAGATGATGCTCAACCGCGGCGTGTTCGGCGGCCGGCGCTATCTGCGCGCCGAAACGGTCGCGGCCATGGTCGCGGATCACGTCGGGCCGGGCAGCGGCATCGCACGCGATTACTATTATTTTCCCGGCGATGGATTTGGATTCGGTTACGGGTTCGCGGTGCGGACGAAGTTGCTCGCCAACCGGGCCGGACCGCTCGGCGAATACCGCTGGGATGGCGTCGGCGGCACCTTCTTCTGGATCGATCCGAAAGACGACATGTTCGTGGTGTTCATGGCGCAAACGCCGAACGAGCGCGGGCGCATCCAGAGCGATCTGCGCGAGCTGATCTACGGCGCGCTCGTGCGATAGCGGCGGCTCAGCCCTGCCGCACGATGTCGCGCACCAGTCCGATGGTCTCCTCGATCATCGCGGCGGTGACATCGAGGTGGGTGCAGGCGCGGATTCGTCCGTCCATCATCGCGAGCAGCACGCCGTGTTCGCGCAGCTTTGTCACCATCTGCTGTCCCGGAACGCCGGCGCCGGCCGGATTGAAGAACACCAGATTGGTTTCGGGCTGCTGCACCTTCATGCCCGAAATCTGTGAGAGACCACGCGCCAGCGCGCGCGCGTTGGCGTGATCGTCCGCGAGCCGGTCGACATGATGATCGAGCGCGTGCACGCAGGCGGCCGCGCACACGCCGGCCTGCCGCATCGAACCGCCGAGCCGCTGCTTCCAGCGCCAGACCTCGTCGATGAAGGCGCGCGAGCCCGCCATGGCCGCGCCGACCGGCGCACCGAGGCCTTTCGAGAAATCGATCCAGACCGAATCCCAGCCCGCGCTCATGTCGCGCGCGCCGATGCCGGTGGCGACGCAGGCGTTGAGCAATCGCGCGCCGTCCATATGCGCCGCCATGCCGTTCGCCTTGCCGAGGGCGGCGACGGCATCGAGCGTATCTTTTTTCCAGATGGTGCCGCCGCCGATGTTGGCGGTCTGTTCGACGCTGACCACGGTTTGCGGCGGTTCGTAGCGCGTGCGCGGATGCAGCGCCGCGCGAAATGTCTCGAGGCTGAACTGACCGTCGGGGCCGGACAGGCGGGTAACCTGGAAACCGCCGAGCGCGGCGTGGGCGCCGCCTTCACGGGCGATGATGTGCGCACTCTCGTGGGCGAGGATTTCGTCGCCGGGGCGGCAATGCGCCAGCGTCGCCGATACGTTGCACATCGTTCCCGACGGCATGAACACGGCTGCTTCCTTGCCGAGCAGATCGGCAACGCGTTCGCACAGCAGATTGACGGTCGGATCGTCACCGATCTGCTCGTCGCCGACGTCCGCGCGCGCCATCGCCTCGCGCATGGCGGGTGTCGGGCGGGTTTGCGTATCCGACAACAGGTTGATGCGAACGGGCGTTTGCTTCGGATCGGCGGGAGTAGGGGTGTAGGGCATGGCAATGGCCTCGAAGGGTGACGGCGAACGTCGGCTTGTTGTGCCGTCCTCCTTCGAGGCTCGCAAGTGCTCGCGCCTCAGGATGACGGCATTCCGCGACAAAAAAGGCCCCGGTAAAAAACCAGGGCCTTTGAAATCGCAACGCCGATGAAAACGATCAGCGCGAATAGAATTCGACGATCAGATGCGGCTCCATCTGAACCGCGAACGGCACGTCCGACAGGTTCGGGATGCGGATGAACTTCGCGCTCTGCTTGTTGTGATCGGCTTCGATGAAATCGGGCACGTCGCGTTCGCCGAGCTGGTTGGCTTCCAGCACGATGGCGAGCTGCTTCGAGGCATCCTTGACCTCGACGGTGTCGCCGACCTTGAGCTTGTAGCTCGCGATGTTCACCTTGCGGCCGTTCACCTTGACGTGGCCGTGGTTGATGAACTGGCGCGCGGCGAACATGGTCGCGACGAACTTCGCGCGATAAACCACGGTGTCGAGGCGTCGCTCGAGCAGGCCGATCAGGTTCTCGCCGGAGTCGCCCTTCATGCGGGTGGCCTCGACGTAGATCGCATAGAACTGACGCTCGGAAATGTTGGCGTAATAGCCCTTGAGCTTCTGCTTGGCGCGGAGCTGGGTGCCGAAGTCGGAGAGCTTGCCCTTGCGGCGCTGGCCGTGCTGGCCGGGGCCGTATTCGCGCTTGTTCACGGGGCTCTTCGGGCGGCCCCAGATGTTCTGGCCCATACGGCGATCGATCTTGTACTTCGCCTCACTACGCTTGGTCATCGCGTCCTCTTTCAAAGTTTGCGGTTTGAGGAAACGCGCCCTCCTGTGCTGCGGGAAGATCCCGGAGCTGACAGGTTCGTCCCCTAAAGCCAGGAGCCGAACCGCGGGTCGCGAAACGCAACGCGGGCCGAAACCGGCCCGCGAGCAGGCGTTTTCTAGGAATAAACCGCTGTCCTGTCAAACGAAAGCAGCCGCCGGCCGGACATTCCGGCCCGGCACGAATGGCGGGCGGCAGACGAATCGGCCGGCTTGCGCTACTTCGCCGGCGAGGCCAGCGGCTTGGTCTTGTCGACGATATAAATACCAAGTATTTTCAATGGCTTGTCGCCACTGACCTTGGCATCGTGGATGGCGCCGGCCGGAATCGCATAGGAATCGCCGGCCTTGAGATGCAGCGGCGGCTTGCCGTCGATCAGCAGATCGGCCTCGCCCTCGAGCACATAGCCGGTCTCGACGCCGGGATGGGTATGGCGTCCGGCCGCTCCGCCCGGTCCGATTTCGGCGATCCCGGTGACGGTGGTGTAGCCGTCCGGAAACTCGATCTTCTGCAGCGGCGTGCGCTTGATGCCCTGCGCATAGGCTGCGCCGGCGCACAGGAATGCCGTGGCGCTCAATCCAATCAGCAATTTTTTGATCATGGCGTTTCTCCCCCGAAAGCAGGAACGCTAGTGTGGTGGTTCAGAAGTTCGCTTCATTTTCTCGACACGCTTTTCAAGCGAACTTCTGAACCTAAACCACACGAGAATCATAAACTTGCTAGTGTCCCTTTGATTCCGAAGTTCGCAT
>Ga0153956_1000382_pt1 | contig 52202 bp, 55 predicted proteins | sample TSFL040MetaG_FD_104704 | JGI IMG/M metagenome (GOLD analysis project Ga0153956, IMG submission 104704) | Attine ant fungus gardens microbial communities from Florida, USA - TSFL040 MetaG | ecosystem: Host-associated > Fungi > Mycelium > Unclassified | place: USA: Florida, Wekiwa Springs... | reverse complement strand
GCTTCAACCGCAAATCCAAGCGATATTCAAAGTCCATCGAGATGCTCGACTACTCCCTCACTCTCTTCTTCAATCGCCATCTCATCAACACAATATCAAGTTAACAATGCCCCCGCCAGGGGGAGGATTGTTAATCGAAAAAGGGCCACGCCGGTTGCGCGGCGCGGCCCCTCCTCTCCTTATGTAGCTCGAATCAGTCGGTCGAATCGCTCGCGGCGGCGGTGCTGACGGGCACGGCGTTGAGCTGCGGGTTCTTGAGCGCGGTCAGATAGTCCGCGGTGGTCAGGAACGGCATCGGGTTGACCGCGCGGCCGTCGATGCGGACTTCGTAGTGGAGGTGCGGGCCGGTCGAGCGGCCGGTCGAGCCCGACAGCGCGATCAACTGGCCGCGCTTCACCTTCTGGCCGGCGGTGACGAGGATCTTCGACAGATGGCCGAAACGGGTCTGAATGCCCCGGCCGTGATCGATCTCGACCATGTTGCCATAGCCGCCCGACCGCTCGGCCTTGTCGACCACGCCATCGGCGGTGGCATAGACCGCGGTGCCGGTCGCGCAGGGGATGTCGACGCCCGGGTGGAACGCGGCGGTGCCGCGGAACGGATCGCTGCGGATGCCGAAATTGCTGGTGAACTTCATGTCGGCGACCGGCTGCACCGACGGGATCGAGATCAGCCCGCCCTCCAGCGTGTCGAGCTTCTTCCAGGTCTGGAACAGCGCGCGGAACTGCGCGTCGGCCGCCAGGTCGGCGGCGGCTTCGGCGCTGTCGGCGGCGATCAGCGGGCCGCCCATCGCCACCGGCTTGGGCTGGAAGCGCGCGGGGTCGATCCCGAAGGACCTGGCGCGGGCGACGGCGGCGAGATAGCGCTTCTCGGTCGCGGCGCGCGCCTGGATCGCCAGCTTGACCTGGTCGTGCTCGACGCGGGTCAGCGGCTCGACGACGTCGGCCGCGACCGCCGCCGCCTTGGCGTCGATCGGCTCATAGGCGACCGGCTGGACCTTGCCCTGGCCGTTGAGCGCGGCGGCAAGCATCTGCTGGCGCGCCTCGACGCGCTTGGCGCGGACATCGGCGACATATTTGATCTGCTGGATCTTGGCCTGCATGTCGGCGACCGCCGCCTCCATGCTGGCGACCTTCGCCTCGGGCGAGAGCGGCTTTCCGGTGAGGCCGGTCAGCGCGATCGCGTTGACCCCGGCCTGCGCCACGCCATAGGCCGAGAAGACCAGGGTGACGGCGAAAGCGACCGCGAGCGCGGCCTGGGTGCGGCCGGCGATCGAGAAGCGGCGGAGGTCACGGCCGTCGTGGAAAATGAAATCGCGCGTCTTGAAGAATTGCCCGAAGCGCGCGAGGGCGCCCCGCAAAGACGTAAAACTGTTCATGTGTCCCCGGCGACCCTGGCGACGGCCACCGTTGTGACGGCGACCTTTGATTGCTTGAACGACCGGACCACACCCCACGCGCCCGGAATACGGGAACCATAAGGGCCGGGGCGTCGTTTTCATGCAATAGCAAAGGTTAATTCGCGGGGCGAAACGGCGCGTCCGCGCGGCGAGTCGTTGAATCGAGGCTGAACGGCTGCGTAACGACCGGCTATCGCCGCGCGATTCGTCTAGGAAGCGGCATCGTCAATCAATCCTCCCCCGCCAGGGGGAGGTGTCAGCGCAGCTGACGGAGGGGGCGGAAGCACGACGCTACCACATTGCTTCCTCCCCCTCCGGCGCTTCGCGCCACCTCCCCCTGGCGGGGGAGGATTGGGGGTGAATGTCGACTGGCCCAAGCCGATCACCCCCTCAGCCGAGTTGCTTCACCGCCGCCAGAACCTGGTCCACATGCCCCGGCACCTTCACCTTGCGCCAGCTCCTGACCAGCTTGCCGGCCTGGTCGAACAGCCAGGTCGAGCGGTCGATGCCCATATAGTCGCGGCCGTACAGCTTTTTCGGCACCCACGCGCCGAACGCCTCGATCACCGCGCGATCGTCGCTCGCCAGCGGCACGGTCAGGCCGTATTTGGCGGCGAATTTGGCGTGCTTGGCGACACTGTCCTTCGACACGCCGAGCACCGCCGCGCCCGCCTTCGCAAAATCGCCGCCCAACGCACTGAATTCCTGCGCTTCCCTGGTGCAACCGGCGGTGTCGTCCTTGGGATAGAAATACAGGACGAACGGCTTGCCGACATAATCGCGCAAGCGAATCGGACCGTCGGCGCCGCTCAGTTCGAGGTCGGGCAGGTCGTCGCCGATTTCAACGCTCATTCGTCCCTCCACTGACGTCCGCCCAGCATGAAGCGACCTCCTGCCGCGTCGCATCGAACCGCGCAACCAGCGTGTCCCAGTCGCCCGCGCCGAGCACGCGGACAATCAGCGCACGGGTGGCGGCCGATGGCGGCCGGCTGTCGGGGGCGACCAGCCGCAACAGGACGAGGATCCGGGTGAGGAACCGGTACGCCTCGCCCAGCGCGCCTGGTACAACATCGCGCTCGGCGAGTAGCGCGATGGCACGGTCGAGATCGGGATCGAACCCGGCATTGCGCGTCAATTGCGCGACGTGCACCGCGAATTCGAGGTCGACCAGCCCGCCCGGCAGCAGCTTGGCGTCGAGCGGCCCCGCGGGCGGCTTGTGCCGCGCCATTTCGGCCCGCATCTCGACGGCGTCGGCAACGATCTTGGCCGGATCGCGGCGAGTCTGGAGCACCCCGTCGATCACCGCGCCCACCGCCTCCCGCGTGGCGTCCGACCCGAAGATCGCCCGCGCGCGGGTCAGCGCCATATGCTCCCACGTCCAGGCATCCTCGCGCTGGTAGCGCGCGAAACCGTCGAGCGAGACGACCAGCGGCCCCTGCGCGCCCGACGGCCGCAGCCGCGTGTCGATGTCATAGAGCGGCCCGGCGGCGGTCGGCACCGACAACGCCGCGCTGATGCGCTGCGCGAGCCGATTGTAATAATGGACCGCGCCGAGCGGCTTCGGCCCGTCCGATTCCGCCGCGAAATCGCCGGTGAACAGATAGATCAGATCGAGGTCCGACGCATGCGTCAGCGCGCCACCGCCCAGCCGCCCGAGCGCGAGGACGAGCAATTCGCTGTCCGGCACGCGGCCATGCGTCCTGGCGAAATCGGCGACGGTGGCGGCGGCGAGCACCTCGATCGCCGCGACCGCGACGCGCGCATAACCATGCGACACGTCGAGCGGATCGCTCGCCCCCGCCACCAGTTGCGCGCCGAGCGCGAAGCGCTTCTCGCCGACGATGCGCCGCACGCGGTCGAGCGTCGCCTGATAGTCGTCATCCTCCTCGCCTTGCGCCATCTCCGCGATCAGCGCGGGCAAGTCGCCCATCGGCGCCAGCGCGGTCGCGTCGATCAGGCCGTCGAGCAGCGCCGGCCGCCGCCCCAGCGCCTCGGCGAGCGGCGGGGCGTGGCTGAGGATCGTCGCCATCAGTTGCGCGAGCTGCGGCCGCGCCTCCAGCAGGCGGAAGAAGTTGATCGCGCTGGGCAGGCGCGACAGCATCGCATCGACCTGGATCAAAGCGGCGCGCGGATCGGGCGCCTGGCCCAGCGCCGCCATCAGCCCGGGCAGCACCGCTTCGAGCGCCTGGCGCGCCGGCGCGCTGCGCAGCGCCGGATACGACCCGCCGCGCCACCGCTCGACCAATTGCGCCGCGGTCGCCGCATCGGCGAAACCGATCGCTTCGAGTTGGACGGGCAGCGTGTCATGGTCGCTCGACAGGGTGGCGGTATCGGGCGGGTCGAGCGAATCGTAGATAGTGCCGACCGCGACGACGTGCGGCTTCAGCATCGCGATCAGCGACGCCCCGCCATCGAACCCGGCGAGTTGGCCGACATTGTCGAGCGCATCCTGCGCGCGCGGCAAGGCGTGGGTCTGGCGGTCGTCGACCATCTGCAGGCGATGTTCGGTCGTGCGGAACGCGACATAGGCGGCCTTGAGCGTTGCCGCCTCATCGCCTCCAATCCGCCCCGCCGCCGCGAGGGCGTCGAGCGCGTCCATCGTCGCGGGCGCGCGCAGGCTGGAGTCGCGGCCGCCATGGATGAGTTGCTGGATCTGCGCGAAGAACTCGATCTCGCGGATGCCGCCCCGGCCGCGCTTGAGGTCGTAGCCGGGGCCGAACGCCTGGCCCTGCGAATGGTGATCGCGGATGCGGCGGGTGATCTCGCGGATTTCCCCGACCGCGCCGAAATCGACCGCGCGGCGCCACACGAACGGACGGATCGCGTCGAGGAAATGCCGCCCCAGCGCCAGGTCGCCGGCGGCGGCGCGGGCGCGGATGAACGCGGCGCGCTCCCACGGCAGCGCCGCGCTCTCATAATAGGAAATCGCCGCGTTGACCGGCAGCACGATCGGCGTGACCTCGGGCGACGGGCGCAAGCGCAGGTCGACGCGCATGACATAGCCTTCACCGTCCCGCGCCTGGAGCAGTTCGACGACACGGCGGCCGATCCGTACCGCGGCTTCCTCGGGCTCCTCGCGCGCGCGATGCGGCAGCGTCGCGGGATCGAACAGCAGGATCGGGTCGATGTCCGACGAATAATTGAGTTCGCCGCTCCCCTGCTTGCCCAGCGCGATCGCGGTGAGGCCGATCGGCTCGGCATCGGGCGCGCGCTCCAGGATCGCGGCGCGGATCGCGGCGTCGAGCGCGCGGTCGGCGAACCCGGTCAGCCGCCGCGTCACCCCGGCGAGATCGAGCGCCCCGGCCAGATCGGCGATCGCGATCACCAACGCCTCCCGCCGCCGCGCCCGCCGCATCGCCACGCCGATCGGCAGATCGGGATCGAACGGCGCCGGTTCAGGCACGATTCCGCGCGAAAGCTCGGCGGCGAGATCGGGCTGCTGCTCCAGCGCGACACGCAGGAACGGGGCGTGCGCGGTGGCGCGGGCGATGGCGTCGGCGAAGTCGGCTGGGCTGCTCACCGTCCCGCCCTAGCTTAGGATCAATCCACATTCACCTTAATCCTCCCCGCCAGGAGGAGGATCGACGATCCCGTTGAATGTCGATCCGTCATACGGCCGGTCAACATTCGGCATGAGATGGGCGGTCGCAGTTCAAAACCACCCGTGCTCCTGCGAAAGCAGGAGCCCAGAGCAACGAGCGACACGGCTTGGGACCCTGGGCTCCTGCTTTCGCAGGAGCACTGCGACTTGAAGGTCGCCCCGCACCAGAGCGATGCGCGATTGAATCCCGTAGATCGTTTCGGGGCTAATTCAAATTAAGTACAGTGCGGCAACAGACAGGCAACAAAATGTCGCATCGCACGTTCTTGCGCCGATGAGCCCGCCCAATTCTTCGTCGTTCGCCTGTCACAAGAGCCTGCGCCAGGCCGTGCGCATGCCGCGTGAGACCGATGGCGTGGGCAATGCGCTTCGCCAGATTTTTGGCGACGCCCCGTCGCTGCCGTCCGAATTCGCCGCTTTGCTCAACCAGCTCAAGGACGATTAATCGTCATCCTCGACATCGTCCGGTTGCGGGTGATGATCGCCGCTCAGTTCGTCGACTTCGTCCATGATCGTATCGAGCGCGGTGCGACCCTGATTGTCGGGCGTGTCGCGGCGTGAGGCCAGATCGCCGCCGTTGAGCAGGGCTTCCAGCGCGACGCGACCGCGCGCGACGCGGCTCTTGATCGTGCCGACGGCGACGTTGCAGATCTCGGCCGCCTCCTCATAGGCGAAGCCGCCCGCGCCGACCAGGATCAGCGCCTCGCGCTGCGGCTGCGGCAATTGCAGCAGCGCGCGCTGCATGTCGCCGAGTTCGACATGCTTGTCCTGGCTGGCGGGCGCGGCGAGCACGCGGTCGGCGACCAGATCGTCCCACTCGCCCTTGAACCGCGCGCGGCGCATCTGGCTGAGGTACAGGTTGCGCAGGATGATGAAGGTCCAGGCGCGCATGTTGGTGCCGGCCTGGAACCGCTGGCGCGCGGCCCATGCCTTCATCAGCGTTTCCTGGACGAGATCGTCGGCCAGATCCCGGCTGCCCGACAGCGAGCGGCCGAACGCGCGCAAGTGCGGGATGACCTGCGCCAATTGCTCCTTGAACGCGGGGTCCGACAGCGCGACGTGCGCGACCGCCTCCCCCTCGCTCATGGCATCGTTGTCGGTCGTGGTCATGGAACTCCGGGATGGGCGCGAACGAACGCCATGAGGAATAGATAGGTCAGCCGTAGCGGCAGCCGCAACCGACCACGTCGATCTTATTTATTGAGAAGCAACGGCACCCAGACGATCGCCGACAATAGCCCGATGGCGAGCAGGATCGAGATCAGCAGCACCCACCGCATATGCCCCGACGTCTCGCCGGCGCGCGCCTCGTCCCCGCTTTCACGGATTCCGGACTCGGGAAATTCTGGATCAGTCATGCAAGCCCGAACGCATTAGTTCCGTTTTGGCTCCGTAACCGATGGAACTTTGCATTTTTGCCGCCGCTCGGCGACAGCGCAGGGGTCGCCCGAGCCGGCCGAATTTATTCCGGCGAGCGCACCGAGGGTAGCCCGGCCGTAAGCGCCGCCACGTCGCATCGCATGGCCCGCGCCAGCCTGACCAGCGCCACGAATGTCAGGTTATGCTCACCCCGCTCGATCCGCCCGACATAGCTGCGATCCAGCCCGGCCTCATGGGCCAGCCCTTCCTGCGTCATTCCCAACATGCGGCGTCGGGCGCGGATGCGCTGGCCGAGGATGTCGAGATACGGGTCGCTCACCCCGCCTACTGGCAGTCGAGGTGATTATTGATCCACGGAGTAAGAATCCCATTGTTAACCTTTGGCGATTATCGAGGAGCGACAGCCATCCCGGCTGAACAGGGGATTTCGATGCGGACTTTCGCGATGACGATGCTGCTAACGCTTGCCGGCGGGACAGCGGCGCAAGCTCAGGACACTTATTACTGGCAGCCGCTCCCGGCCGCCGCCGCCGGGGCCCAGCGCATGTATTTTCCGATGGGGACACCGATCACGCTGACGACGCGGACGGAGCTTTCCACCAAGGACAACAAGGCGGGGGATCGATTCTATCTGGAAGTCGCCGAGCCGGTGACGTTTCGCGGGCAGGTGGTGATTCCGGCGGGCTCGATCGCGGTGGGCGAGGTCGCGCGCGCGGAGAGAAACGGCCATTTCGGCAAGAAGGGCAAGCTCGATATCCGGCTGCTATATGTGCAGACGCCGTGGGGGCCGGTGCGCCTTGACGGCCACCAGGCGAAGGAAGGCAAGAGCGGCACCGTGGCGTCCATCGCGACGATCACGCTCGCCAGTACGCTCGGCTTCCTGATCCACGGGACGAGCGCGACCATGAAGTTCGGTTCGACCGTGCAAGCCTATCTGGCGGAGCCGCTGGCGTTTACCGCGACCCCGCAGGGACCGGGCGTGGCGATGACCTACGTCCAGCCGGATGGCCGCAGCCCGCTGGACGCGATTGCCGCGTCACCCGCGCCGGGCCGCTGATCCTCGAACGAGGAGTTACGGGCCGGCGCCGCGAAAAGAACCAAGATCAATCGCCATTCCACCTCATCCTCCCCCGCCAGGGGGAGGTGGCGCCGGAGGCGACGGAGGGGGCGGAAGCACGACGGATAGTTGGAAGCCGTCCGCCCCCTCCGTCAGCTACGCTGACACCTCCCCCTGGCGGGGGAGGATTGAATGATCCAACCGAATCCTAAGCCGGCACCGTATTCTCGTCGAAGAACAATGCCTGGCTGATCGCCGCCTTCACCGTCGATCGCTGGAACGGCTTGGTGATCAGGAAGGTCGGCTCCGGCCGTTCGCCGGTCAGCAGGCGTTCGGGGAAGGCGGTGATGAAGATCACCGGCACCTGGAATTCCGCCAGGATATCCTTGACCGCGTCGATCCCCGAACTGTCGTCGGCCAGCTGGATGTCGGCCAGCACCAGTCCGGGACGCTCGCTCATCGCCGAGGCGACGGCCTCGTCGCGCGTCACCGCGACGCCGGTCACGTCGTGGCCGAGGTCGCGGACGATCGTCTCGATGTCCATCGCGATGATCGGCTCGTCCTCGATGATCAGGACGCGCGCGCGGGTCTGTTGCTCGATTTCCGCCAGCGCGTCGGCGACCAGCGCCTCGACCTCATCGGCCTCGTGATCGATCAGGTAGCCGGCATCCTCCGGCGTGAAGCCCTCCATCGCGGTCAGCAGCAGCGCCTGGCGCGACAGCGGGGTCAGTCGCGCCAGGCGGGCATCGGCCACCGCCTCCTGCCCTGCGGCGTGCGCCCCGTCATCGCCCGGCGCGACGTCGTCGCCGGCATTGGTCGTCCGCCAGATCACCTGGAAGGTCCGATACAGCCCCAGCCGCGGCTCGACGTCGCGAGGGAACTCCTCGGGCGCGGCGACGATCGCTTCGAGCGTGGCGCGGACATAACGGTCGCCATGCTCCTGGCTTCCCGTCAGCGCGCGGCCGTAACGGCGCAGGAACGGCAGATGAGGCGCGAGTTGCTGGCCAAGCGACATGATGGAATGTAACTCCCCGAAATGGCACGCGCTTTGTGAGGGCGCGGCCTGGTTTACGCAAAGGACATTTTTCTGTTCGATAGCGGAACAATCGACGGGCTTTTTGGTTTCACGAAGATGGTACGGCGCGCTCGACGTACCGTTTTCGCCCGTGTCGCGCGGGACGTTTCGTTTCCGGCATGCCCGGCGTGGTGGTGATAAGGGGGTTGGCGTTGCCTGATCGGCGGTCATCGAAAGGCGCAAAGCCGGAAAAAGATGACGACAAGAGCAAGAAGGTGAAGGACGAGGCGATGGGGACCGCGCTGCGCACGGTCTATCATGACGCCGTGAGCGAGCCCGTGCCCGACGAAATGCTCGATCTGCTCCGCAAGCTCGGATAGGCCGTGGATCGTTTCCCGGCCGGTGATCATCGCGCGGCCCCGACCCTGGGCGCCCGCCTCGGCGGGCTGCGGACCGGCGCCAAGATCTTCCTGATCCTGCTCGCGGCGCTGTTGCCGTTCGCGATCATCGCGATCCTCGCCACGCTCAGCACCACGCGCCAGGCGAGCATCGAAGCGCAATCGCAACTGCGCGTCGCCGCGCAGGAAAGCTCGCGCAACCTCGCGATCGAGCTGGTCGGCGACATGGCGGCGCTGGCCACCGCGATGAACGCGCTCGCCGCCGATCACGCCGACGCGCCGAGCTGCGCCCGCGCCCGCGGCGTGTTCGCGCAGCAGATCGCCGCGGGGGCGAGCTTCAGCATCGTCGACCGCGCCGGCCGGATGCTGTGCGGGACATCGTCCCCCCACCCCCCGCCCGATCCGGCCGCCGGCGGCCAGCCGGCGGCGCGCGTCGTGCCCGGCAAGGGGGTCGTGCTCGCGATCGCCGCCGCCAATGGCGACCTACGTGGCAGCGCCTTCTTCCCGGCGCCCTTCCTGACCGAGATCGCCAAGCCGACCGCCCTGGGCATGGACTATGCCGAAACGATTCGCGGCGGCGACGGACAGATACTCGCACTACATACCCTCCGTCGCGACAGCCCGCTCGACAGCCACCAGGCGGTCAACGCGCCGCTCAACGTCGGCAACCTGACGCTCACGGTCAGCATGCGGCGCAACGTGATCACTTCACCGATCCTGATCGCGATGCTGCTGCCGATCCTGATGTGGCTGGCGGCGGCGAGCATCGCGTGGTTCGTCGTCGACCGGCTGCTGATCAAGCCGCTCCGCATGCTGCGCGGGCGCGTGGCCGCCTATCGGCCCGGCGAAGCGATCGAGTCGGCCGACGTGCGCTCGCTGCCGGCACAGGAAATCCGCGAACTCGGCGAAACCTTCCGCTCGCTCAGCCGCACGCTGATCCTGCACGAAGCCGGGCTGGCCGAGGGACTGGTGCGCCAGACCAAGTTGACGCGCGAAGTCCATCACCGCGTCAAGAACAACCTCCAGGTCATTTCCAGCCTGATCAACCTCCATTCGCGCGGCGCGCAGGCCGACGAGGCGGCACGCGCCTATTCGTCGATCCAGCGCCGGGTCGATGCGCTGTCGGTGGTCCACCGCCACCATTTCGCCGAGATAGAGGATAATCGCGGCCTGTCCCTGCGCGCGGTGATCGGCGAGCTCGCATCCAATATCCGCGCGACCAGCCCCGAGGGATCCAGGCTGGCCATCCTGTTGGAGGTCGAACCCTATCTGGTCAGCCAGGACACCGCGATCGCGATCGCGTTCCTGCTGACCGAGATCATCGAACTGGCGATCGGCATCTCCCCCGGCGCACAGCTTCGCCTGTCGGTCCGTCCGGGCGACACGCCGGCGACCGCAACCCTGCGCGCCAGTTCGCCCGCCTTGGTCGACAGCGACGCGCTGAAGGCCGCGCTCGCCCAGCGTTACGGGCGAGTGATGGAGGGGCTGTCCCGGCAATTGCGCGCGCCGCTGCACCACGATCCGCTCGCCGGATCGTACGAGATCGCCGTCGCGGTCACCGGAAAGGATTGAGAATCCACGCAAAAGCAGTCAGCTCAAAAAATCGCGAAAAATCGCCTTTTTCCTGGAACCGGATGGCGAGGAGGGCGTTTTGATCTTCGGATAGCGATTTTATGCCCCCCGCTCTCGCTATCCACGACATAGGCCCGGAAGCGTACACCCCTCCCCCCCGGTGACGCTTCCGGGCCTAAATTCGTTCGGGGCCGGCATCATCGCCTTCCCGCCCACCAGCGGAACGATTTCATGGCACCGCGCATTGGACATGCGTGTCTCGCAACCGGGACCTGTCGTGTTCAGGAGGTCATCATGCGCAAGATCATCGGCCTGGCGCTCGCCACGGGCGCGCTCCTGCTGGCCGCGTGCAATACTATCGAGGGCGTCGGCAAGGATGTGTCGTCGGCGGGCGATACCGTCGCCAAGACCGCCGACAAGAACAAATGATCCCAGCCGGGCGCGGTCAGGCGGCGGATTCCTCCGCGGCCTCGGTTCGCGCCCGCCGCCGATGCGTGAGCCAGATCGCGACCAGCGTCAGGAAATAGAGCCCGACCAACGGCGTCGCGAGCATCACCATCGACCCGGCGTCGGGCGGCGCCAGCACCAGCGCGATCGCGAAACAACCGAGGATCGCATAGCGCCACGCCCGCGCGAGCTGCCCCAGCGTCACGATGCCGGCGCGTTCCAGCAGCATCAGCAGGATCGGCAGCAGGAACGACACGCCGAAGCCGAACAGGAACTGCATCATGAAGGTCAGGTAATTGCCGACCATGACCAGCGCCTGCTGATGCACCTCTTCCCCGCCGGTGGCCCGAAGATCGGTCTGATAGCTGAGCAGGAAACGTAGAGCCGCCGGAACCGCGACGTAATAGGCCATCGCGCAGCCCGCCGTGAACAGCACCGGGGTCGCCAGCAGGAACGGCAGCAGCGCGCGCTTTTCCTTGCGGTACAGCCCCGGCGCGACGAACTGCCACAGCTGATTGGCGACGACCGGGAACGACAGCACCGTCGCGGCGAAGAACGCGACCTTGAGCTGGACGAAGAACGCTTCGAACAGTTGCGAATAGAAAATCCTCTTCTGTCCGGCGGCGACCAGGGGCCGGACGAGGAAGCCGAAGATCGGCTCCGCGAAATAAAGGCAGACGCCGAACAGCACCGCCAGCGTGACGAGGCTGATCAGCAGCCGCTTGCGCAGCTCGATCAAATGGTCGAGCAACGGCGCGCGGCTGGCGTCGATATCGTCTTCGTCGCTCATCGCGTCACGGCTTCGCGCGCCTGGCGGCGGGTTTCTTCGCGGCCGGTTTCCTGCTCGCGGCGGCGCGCGGCTTGCGCTTTGGCGCGGGCACGGGTTCGGGAGCCGGCGGCGCGGCGGCCGTCATCGCCAGCGCATCCTCGCTCTCCACCACCGGCTCGTCCTGCGGCACCGGCGCCATCAGCATCGCCTGGTCGGGCGTCGGCGGGAATTCGCGCATGATACGCTCATTCTCCGCCTTCCACTTCTTTTCCATCTCGGCGAATTCGGATTCGCGGATCATGTCGTCGAAGCCCGAGCGGAATTGCCGGGCCAGCCCACGGGCGCGACCGATCCACTGCCCGGCCAGGCGCATCGCCCGGGGCAGATCCTTGGGCGGGATGACGACCAGCGCCACCGCGCCCAGCACCAGCAATTCGGTGGGGGCAATATCGAAGATCAGCACGCGTGCGCCTTTCGGCGAATATCAGCGCTCGGCGTCGCGGACGCGGTCGGTCGCGGGGTCGATCACCGGATCGGCGCGCTTGGCCTCGATCCGGGCCGGCGGCGTGTCGTCGTCTTCCGCCATGCCCTTCTTGAACTGCTTGATGCCCTTGGCGACGTCACCCATCATGCTCGAAAAGCGGCCGCCACCCAGCACCAGGATCGCGATCACACCGAAAATCAGCCAATGCACCAGGCTGAAGCTACCCATCACTCAATCTCCTCAGGCAATACGCTCACTTAATCCTCTTCGGGCGCATTTGCCATCTCTTCGTCAGCGTCTTCACCGATCACCAGTTCCGCCATCGCCAGATCGATCGGATCGAGCAACCCTGCCGCGCGCAGATCGTCGATCCCCGGCAGGTCGCGGCGGCTGGCGAGACCGAAATGGGTCAGGAATTCCACGGTCGTCGCGAATTGCAACGGACGGCCCGGCGTTTCCCGGCGCCCGGCCGGCCGCGCCCAACCCGCCTCCATCAGCACGTCGAGCGTGCCCTTCGAAATCTGCACCCCGCGGATCGCCTCGATCTCGGCGCGAGTCACCGGCTCGTGATAGGCGATGATCGCCAGCGTCTCGATCGCGGCACGGCTCAGCTTGCGCGCTTCCTCGCGGTCGCGGCGGAGCAGGTGCGCGAGATCGCCCGCGGTCTGGAAATGCCAGCGGTCACCGCGCTGGACGAGTTCGATCCCGCGCCCGGCATAATGCTCGCCGAGCGCGGCCAGCACGCCCCGCACATCGGCCTCGCCCCCGACATGCGCGCGGATCGCGTCGATCGTCAGCGGCTCGTCGGCGGCGAACAGCACCGCCTCGACCGCGCGTGACAGGTCATCCGGTTCGATCATGCGCGCGCCTTGAGGTAGAGCGGCGCGAACGGCGATTGCTGGCGCAGCTCCGCCTTGCCCATTCGCGCGAGTTCGAGCGCCGCGACGAAGCTCGACGCCAGCGCCGATTTGCGGAACGCACCGTCCAGTTGCTCGGGCAGGAAACTCTCGATCGTCGCCCAGTCGACCTGCACGCCGAGCAGCCGCGAGACACGCTCCAGCGCGGCGTCGAGCGTCATCACCGGGCGTTCGTGGACGACGTGGAAGACCGGGCGGTTGCGCGCGCTGATCTGGCCATAGGCGGCGATCAGGTCGTAGATTTCGGCCTGCCATCGCGCCTTGCGGACGGTGTGCAGTCCCTCGGGCGCGGCCCGGCGGAACACGTCGCGGCCGAGCCGGTCGCGCGCCAGCAGCCGCGCGCCCGCGTCGCGCATCGCGTTGAGGCGTTCGAGCCGCAGCTGGAGACGCAACGCCAGTTCCTCGGGGCTCGGCTCGACTTCCGGATCGCGCGGCAGCAGCAATGCGGACTTCAGATAGGCCAGCCACGCCGCCATCACCAGATAATCGGCCGCGACCTCCAGCTTCAGCGCGCGCGCCTGCTCGACATAAGCGAGATATTGCTCGACCAAAGCGAGGATCGAAATCTGCTTGAGATCGACCTTCTGCGCCCGCGCCAGCGCGAGCAACAGGTCGAGCGGCCCTTCCCACCCGTCGATATCGAGCGTCAGCGTGTCGGCAGTGGCGTCCATTGGTGGATGTAAGCGGAGTGACACGCGATTGTCACCTGCCCTCGCCTTTGTCGTTCGTCACCCCGGACTTGATCCGGGGTCCCGCTATTTCGCGCGGCAAAAAAGAAGCGGGATGCCGGATCAAGTCCGGCATGACGATGGGGTCAGGCCAACGCCAATAGTTCATCCCGCTTGGCGATAAGCTGGTCGAAGTCTCCTTCCGGCGCCGTAATCGTCGCCATCGCGCGGTCGAGCCGCTCCAGCGATTTGGCCGGCATGTCGCCGAGCAGCCCGGCGATCTCCGCCATCTCGTCCATCCGGCCCCAGCAATCGAGCACCAGGTCGCATCCCGCCGCGATCGCGCCCGCCGCCTTCTCGCCCGCGGTGCCCGACAGCGCCTTCATGTCGATATCGTCGGTCATCAGCAGCCCGTCGAACCCGATCCTGCCCCGGATGACCTGGTCGATGACGATCGGCGACAGGGTCGCGGGGCGCTCCTTGTCCCACACGTCGAACACGATGTGGCTGGTCATGCCCATCGGCGCGTCCGACAGGCTGCGGAACGGCGCCATATCGATTTCCAGCTCGGCCTCGGACGCGGTGACGGTCGGCAGCAGGTGATGGCTGTCGACCAGCGCGCGGCCATGCCCCGGCATATGCTTGACCACGCCGACCACCCCGCCGGCGCGCAAGCCGTCCAGAATCGCGCGGCCCATCGCGGCGACGCGCATCGGCTCGCGGCCAAGCGCGCGGATGCTGATCGCGTCGGTCGTGTCGGGCTGGCTGACGTCGAGCAACGGCCAGCAATCGACGTTGATCCCGACTTCGGCGAGCATCAGCGCGGTCGCCTGGGCATGCGCGCGTGCCGCCTCGATCGCCGAGACCGGGGCGATGTCGTACAGCGCGTCGAACGCCGGGCCGGCGGGGAAATCGGGCCATTCGGGCGGCCCCATCCGCTGCACCCGGCCGCCTTCCTGATCGATCAGGATCGGCACGTCCGCGCGGCCCGACAGGTCGCGCAGGGAGTCGGTCAGCGCGCGAAGCTGCGCGCGGTCCTGCACATTGCGCTTGAACAGGATGTAGCCGCACGAATCGGCGTCCTTGTAGAACGCGCGTTCGTCGTCGGTGAGCGCAAGGCCGGACAGGCCGTAGATGACGGGCTTCATGGCGATGCTTTAGGATCGCCCCGCTTCGCAATCAAACCCAAGTGCTCCTGCGACAGCAGGAGCACGGGCTTAACTCGTGACCATGCACGACTCGCCCGCGACCTTGAGCTTGCCGCAGAGTTCCTGCGCCGCGCCCGCACTGCCGGCATTGACCTTCAACCGGTAGAAGGTGCGGCCGTTGACCTCCGCCTTCTCGATCGACTTGCCGAGGTTGGCGAGATAGCCGAACCGTTTCGACGCTTGGCCCCAGGCGCTGTTCGCCGCCGCCTCCGACGGGAACGCGCCGAGTTGGACCAGCGCGCCGCCGCCACCACCGTTCGCCACTGTCACCGGGCGACCCGGCGGCGGCGCGGTCAGCTTGCCGCCGGGACCCGAAACGGTCGCGGTCGCGGTCGACGATCCGGGGCCGCCCTTCGCGGCGGGCGCCGCCTTGGTGCCGGTAACCGGCGCTTCGGGCAGGCTGGCGACCGCGATCGAGCCGTTGCCGCCCGCCGCGCCGCCGCTCGCCGCGACCGCCGCATCGCCTTCGCCGGCGACCTTCATCCCGCCGGGATCGTCGGGCTCGACCTTGTAGTCGCCGGCCGGCGCCGCGATCAGGTCGCCATTGCCCGGCGCCGCCGCGCGATGCTTGAACCAGTAGATTCCGCCGAGCACCGCCGCCAGCGCGACCAGCCCGATCAGGACCATCCCGACGACGCGGCCCAGCGCCGGCCCGTCGTCATACTCATCCCCCGCGGTTTCGAGCCAGGGCAACCGATCACTGTCGGTGACCGATGGCTCGCTCCACTTATCCCCCGACATCACTTCATCTCCTCGACCGCCTCCACTCCCATGATGGCGAGGCCGTTTCGGATAATCTGCCCGATCGCGTCGCCGAGGAAAAGACGCGCGCAGGTGAGATCGTGGTTATCGGTCAGCAGGAAGCGGCGCTCCGGCCGGTCGTTGCCGACATTCCACGATGCGTGAAACGCCGCCGCCAAGTCATAGAGATAGAAGGCGATCCGATGCGGCTCCCGCGCCGCCGCCGCCGTTTCGACGACGCGCGGGAACTGCGCCGCGAGCTTCACCAGCGCCAGGTCTTCCGTATCAAGGCGGGACAAATCGACTTTATTGCAGGCAATTCCCGCCTCGGCCGCGCGCCGCTTGAGCGAGGCGACTCGGGCATGGGCGTACTGCACGTAGAACACCGGATTGTCCTTCGACGCCTCCACCACCTTGGCGAAATCGAAGTCCATCTGGGCATCGGCCTTGCGGGTCAGCATGGTGAAGCGCACCACGTCCTTGCCGACTTCGCGCACGACATCAGCAAGCGTCACGAAGTTACCGGAACGCTTGGACATCTTGACCGGTTCGCCCGCGCGCAGCAACCGCACCATCTGGACCAGCTTGACGTCGAACCGCGTCTTGCCGCCGGTCAATGCCTGCACCGCCGCGACGATCCGCTTGACGGTGCCGGCATGGTCGGCGCCCCAGATGTCGATCAGCGCGTCGGCGGTCTGCGCCTTCTGCCAGTGATAGGCGAGGTCGGCACCGAAATAGGTCCAGCTGCCGTCGGATTTCTTGATCGGCCGGTCCTGATCGTCGCCGAATTGCGACGAACGGAACAGCGGCAGCTCGACCGGCTCCCAATCCTCCGGCGTCTCGCCCTTGGGCGCTTCGAGCATGCCGTCATAGACGAGGCCCCGCGCCCGCAACTCCTGCTCGGCCGCCTCGGGCTTCTTCGCCGCCTGTAGCTCGGCTTCGGACGAGAACAGGTCATGATGGATGCCGAGCAAGGCGAGGTCGGCCTTGATCAGCGTCATCATCGCCGCGACCGCGCTCTTGCGGAACAGGACGAGCCATTCGCCTTCGGGTGCCGCGACATATTTGTCGCCGAATTCCCGCGCGAGCGCCTGGCCGACCGGGATCAAATAGTCGCCGGGGTACAGCCCCTCGGGAATCTCGCCGATATCCTCGCCCAGCGCCTCGCGATACCGGAGGTGCGCCGACCGCGCGAGCGTATCGACCTGGCCCCCGGCATCGTTGACGTAATATTCGCGGATGACCGTGTAGCCGCCCCATTCGAGCAATGACGCCAAGGCGTCACCGACCACCGCGCCCCGGCAATGCCCCATGTGCATCGGCCCGGTCGGGTTGGCCGAGACGTATTCGACATTGACCGTCTGGCCCTTGCCGGTCACCGAGCGGCCATAGTCGCCGCCACCGTCATTGATCGCGGCAAGTTCGTTGCGCCACGTATCGTCGGTCAGGCTCATGTTGATGAACCCCGGCCCCGCGACCGACACGGAGGCGACCTCGTCGAGCTTGCCGAGTTCGGCGGCGACCCTTTCCGCCAGCGCGCGCGGGTTGGTGCTGGCCGGCTTGGCCAGCACCATCGCCGCGTTGGTCGCGAGGTCGCCATGGCTGGCGTCACGCGGCGGCTCGATCGTCACGCTCCCGCGCGCCAGCCCGGCCGGCAGGTCGCCGTTCGCGGTCAGGGCATCGAGCGCCGCATCGATATGCGCGGCAAAGCGGGTGTAGAGCGTCATGTCGGGTCCGATGGATCTTGGAAAGCGGGGCGCTTAGCAGAGCCCGTGCTCCTGCGAAAGCAGAAGCCCAGAGTCATTGAGGACGACGTTCGTGGTCCTGGGCTCCTGCTTTCGCAGGAGCACAAGGATTCGCGCAGATATGCCGGAGCGCCGCCTAGAACCCTTCGGGCAAATCGATCGGGCCAACCACTTCACGATACCGCGCGATGGCGTAGCGGTCGGTCATGCCGGCGATGAAGTCGGCGATGTGGCGGCTCAGCCAGGGCTCGTCGGGCGGAAGGCGCTGCGGCCACTCGCCCGCCATCAGCGACGGGTCGGCATGGTATGCCGCGAACAGCCCGGCGACGACGACGCGCGCCCGATCCGCCGCGGCGAGTTGCAGCGGGTGGTGATAGAGATTGGCGTACATGAAGCGCTTCAACCCGCGCTCGTCCTCGCGCATCGCGTCCGAAAAGCCGATCAGCGGCCGGCCGGCACCCCGCGCCTCGTCCGGCGACGTGATTCCCGACTGCGCGATCGCGTCGCGGCTGGTCTCGATCAGGTCGTTGACCATCCCGCCGATCTGGCCACGGATCAGTTCGCCGGCCAGCCGTGGCGGCGGCACGTCGGGGAAGCGCGCGCGGCACTGATCCCAGCGCGTGGCGATCATCGGCACGCCCAGCAATTGGTCGAGGCCCAGCAGGCCGGCGCGCAAACCGTCGTCGATGTCGTGATTGTCATAGGCGATGTCGTCGGCGATCGCCGCGACCTGCGCTTCCAGCCCGGCAAACGTCTCCAGTTCCAGCGGAAATTCGCCGTCCGCCTTGGCCAGCGCCCATTGGGGCGCGGCGACCGGGCCGTTATGCTTGGCCAGCCCCTCCAGCGTCTCCCAGGTCAGGTTGAGCCCCGGAAAGCGCGGATACGGGCTGTCGATCTCGGTCAACGCGCGCAGCGTGTTGCCGTTATGGTCGAACCCGCCCTGCCCCGCCAGCGCCGCCTGCAACGCATCCTCGCCGGCATGGCCGAACGGCGGGTGGCCGATATCGTGCGCCAGGCAGAGCGCCTCGATCAGGTCCTCGTTGAGGCCGAGCGCGCGGGCGATCGTGCGGCCGATCTGCGCGACCTCGATGCTGTGCGTCAGCCGGACGCGGAAATGGTCGCCGTCGGGGGCCAGGAACACCTGGGTCTTGTGGCGGAGGCGGCGGAAGCTGATCGAGTGGATGATGCGGTCGCGGTCGCGCTGGAACGCATCGCGCGGGCCGCGCGCGGTGGGCTCGTCCTCGGGATGGAGCCGCCCCCGCGTCAGCCATGGGTCGGAGGCATAGGGGGCGAGATCGGGCATGCGGCGGGATGTAATGGGGGCGGCCGGAGAAATCTAACCGTCATTTAGCCCCTCCCCTTCAGGGGAGGGGGAGGGGTTGGGGTGGGGGAGCGCAACGAGCGACAGGCTCGGTGAGACGGCCAGGCCCCACCCCCATCCCCTCCCCTGAAGGGGAGGGGCAAGGACTATTTTGCGCCCAACCGGTCGATCTTCTGCCCCTTGGCGCTGGTGAAGACGAAGCCCGACAGCCCGGCCTTCGACAGGCGGTTGACGAATGCCTGCGCTTCGGCGGCCGACGCGAAGGGGCCGGTCAGCACGCGGTTGGTGGCGCGCAGCGGCGTGGTCCAGCCCTGGCGGCCACGGAACAGATCGGGCGCCTTGGCCAGGAGCGCGGCCCAGGCTTTCCGCAAATCACCTTCGTTGGCGCCGCCCGCGACCTGGACCCACACCCGCGCCGCCTCACTTTTGGTCGCGGCGGCATCCTTGTCCTTCGCCGCCAGCGCCTTGCATCGCGCGTCGTTGGCCCGTTCGCGCGCCGTCATCCTGGTTTTCGGCGGCAGGGCGGCCTTGCCCTTGCCCGGCTTGGGCGGGATCGGACAGCCATTCTTGTCGAGCGCGGGCGCATCGTCCTTCACCGCGAGCGCCTTGCACCGCGCGTCGTTCGCCCGTTCGCGCGCGGTCATCCGGATCCTGGCGGACGAAGCGGCCCTGCCCTTCGCGGTCTTGCCAGGAATCGGGCAGCCGTTCCGGTCGAGGGCGGCCTCGTCATCCTTCGCATCGCGCGCGTCGGCGAGCTTGTCCTTGCCTTTGGCCGCGCTCGTGTCGGCGGCTTCCTCCTTGGCCGGCTTGCCGCGCGTCCGCGACGTGGCGGGACGATCGGATGACACGCTTTCGACCGGCTTCGGCTTAACCTCCGCCGGCGCGGGTTCGACCGGCGCGCGGCGCGGTTTCGGCACGGGAGCCGGAGCGGGCTTGTCGAGCCCGGCGACGATCCGCGCGAGCACTGTGTCCTCGCTGACGCGCGACGTCGCGGTCGGCTCGGGCATGCCGGCCTCGGACGCGCTCGGCTGATCGGCGGTGCCGGGGACGGGATCGGCGGGCGGCGCGACCACCGGGCTCGCCGCGACTTCGATCGGCGCGGTCGGGGCCGGATTTGACGGCGGCGTTGTCGCGGGAGCCGTCGTTGCAAGGCCGGACGCTGGCATCGGCGCAGGCATTGGCACCGGCTTCGCGATCTCCACCGGCGCGGGTGTCGGCGTCGGTACTGGAGCAGGCGGCGGCACAGGGCTGGGCGCGACGCGCACCGGCGGTGGCACCGGAGCAGGAACCGGCGCCGGCATTTCGCGCGGCGGCACGGGGAGCGGCGTCGCCGCCGCGACTTCGACCGGAACGGGCATGGGCGTCCGGCCAGGGCGCACCGGCTCGTTCTTGCCGCGCTTCTTCGATTTGCGCCCGGTCTCGACCGGCGCGGCTGGCGGAGCGACGACGGCGGCGACCGCCTTGGGCGCATAGGGATCGGGGCCAAGCTGGGGCAGCGGCGGCACCAGTTGCGCGTCGGCAACCCGTTCGGGCGTCGCCCGCGTCTCGCCGAAATTCACCGCGAAGGCGCGATCGGCGGCGGCGAGTTGGGGCAACCGGCGAAAGAACGGCGTGAGGCCCGCGCCCAGTCCCGGCGACATCATCGTCTCGGCGATCTTCTCCGCGCCCGAAACATCGCCGCTCATCGCCAGGACGAACGCGCGGTCGCGCCATGCCGCGCGGTCGCTGCGCTGGATCAGCGGATCGAGCAGCTTGAGCGCCTCTTCCTTGCGCCCGGAAATCCCCAATGACAGCGCGTAGCGGCGCGTCACTTCATCGTCGGGGCCCTGACGCAGCGCCAGCCGATAGTCGCGCTGCGCCCGCTCCTGCTCGCCGATCAGGTCATAAGCGAGCCCACGATCGCCCGCGAACTTGCCCGGATTCAACCCGCGCCGCTCCGCCTCCTGAAAGCGCACCAGCGCCATGCCAGGCCGCTCGGCGCGTACCGTCAGGCTGCCCCACCCCGCCTTGATGCGCGGATTATTGGGATCGAGCTTCTCGGCGCGGCCGAAGAACGTCGCCGCCGCGGTGCTATCGCCCATCCGCAAGGTCAGCTCGCCCGCGGTGATCAGCGCTTCGATATCGAGCGGGTTGGCGGCGAGCAGCCGCATGTCGGCGGCGAGCGCATCGGCGTCGCGATTCTCGCTCGCGGTCTGCGCCTGGGCGCCGCCCGCCACCGCGAAACCGAGCGCGGCAAAGGTCAGGGTCCGGCGCAACATCATGTGCGGTGTAGCCTAGACCGTTTGTTGGCTGAACGGGAAATGATCGGACGCCCCACAAACGGCAAAACGGGGCGCGGCGGCGATGAGCCGTCCCGCCCCGTATCACATCGAGACAGTTACTGGTTGTTCTGGCGGTGCAGGAAGCGCGGAATGTCGAGCGAATCCTTCTCCGCTTCCGGCTCGGATTCGCCGAACGCGCCGCGCGCGACGTTCTGCATCCGCTCGAACAGCGTGCCGCCCATCTTGACCTTGGGCGCGGCGGCTTCCTCGCTCGACCCGGTGGCGATCGTCGCGCCGCGATCATTGGCGAAATCGTCGTCGCCGAACGTCAGCCGCGTCGCGGGCGCGGGCTCGACCTCGGCGCCGCTGTCGAGCACCAGCTCGTCATCATCGGCGGTCGTATCGAGGCCGTTTTCATTGACCGGTTCGGACAGTTCCAGCGGTTCGGCGTCCGTCGCCGTTTCCACGACCGGTTCCGCCGCCGCGACGACTTCGGGCTCGTGCGCCGGCTCGGCCGGGGCGGCGGCTTCCGGCACCGCGACCGGCGCGACCGCTTCGTTGCGGCGACCGAACGAGAAGGCGCGGGTCGCCGGTTCCGCCGCCGCGACCGCATTGGCGTCCGCCTCGATGCCCGTGGCGACGACCGAGACGCGGATCTTGCCTTCGAGGTCGGGATTGAACGCCGAGCCCCAGATGATGTTGGCGTCTTCGTCGACCAGCTCACGGATATGATTGGCGGCCTCGTCGACTTCGAGCAGGCGCATGTCCTCGCCGCCGGTGATCGACACGATGACGCCCTTCGCGCCCTTCATCGACACGCCGTCGAGCAGCGGGTTGGCGATCGCCTTCGACGCGGCTTCGATGGCGCGGTTGTCGCCCTCGGCCTCGCCGGTGCCCATCATCGCCTTGCCCATTTCCTGCATCACCGAACGGACGTCGGCGAAGTCGAGGTTGATCAGGCCGGGCATGACCATCAGGTCGGTGATGCCGCGCACGCCCTGTTGCAGCACTTCATCCGCCATCTCGAACGCCTGCTTGAACGTCGTGTTGGCGTTGGCGACCAGGAACAGATTCTGGTTGGGGATGACGATCAGGGTGTCGACATACTTTTGCAGCTCGTCGATGCCGGCCTCTGCCGCCTTGGCGCGGCGATTGCCCTCGAAGGCGAACGGCTTGGTGACGACGCCGACGGTCAGGATGCCCGCGTCGCGCGCCGCCTTGGCGATGACCGGAGCCGCGCCGGTGCCGGTGCCGCCGCCCATGCCGGCCGCGATGAAGCACATGTGCGAGCCTTCGAGCGTCTTGGCGACCGCGTCGATCGTCTCTTCCGCCGCCGCGCGCCCGATCTCCGGCCGGCTGCCCGCGCCCAGCCCTTGCGTGATCTTCGCGCCGAGCTGGATCTTCTGGCCCGCCTGGCTCTGCTTGAGCGCCTGGGCGTCGGTGTTCGCCACGAGGAAATCGACGCCCTGAACGTCGTTCTTCATCATGTTCGCGATCGCGTTGCCGCCCGCGCCACCCACGCCGATCACCGCGATCCGCGGGGTCAGCTCGTCCACTTCCGGCGGAAGAAATTCGACCATGATACTCGTCTCCGTCATGTTCCCGAAAACGGGCGGGAACGCCCAATGCCTACAACTTCTTGCACCATCGCCCCTATTCTATCCACCACAATTAGGGGGTCGGTGACTTATTTTGTTAATAATTCGCCCGAGCCGTGCGGATCAGGCGACGGACCATCGAAAAGGGTGATGGTTTATGAACCAGTTGCCGCTCGTCGGTGGCCAACGCGCGCAGATCGATCGGGTTGGTCGCGGCGTGGTGGACGAGGCCCGCGAGCGTCGCGAAGGCCGGTCCCGAATGCGCGTCGGGCAAGCCGGCGAGCCCGCGCGGGCGACCGACGCGAACCGAACGGCCTAGCGCCGACTGCGCATAGTCGGCGATCCCCTTCAGCTCCGCCCCGCCGCCGGTCAGCACGACCTGACGCCCGACCGTGCCGTCGAACTTCATCGCGGCCAGCGCCTTGCCGATCTCGCCCATCAGCAGCTCCAGGCGCTGGCGAATGACCGCGATCAGCTGCGCCCTGGTGATGCGCGGCCCCTCGCCGGCGCCGTCCTCCGACAGCGGCGTGATCTCGATCATCTCGTGATTGTCGCGCGGGGTCGCGTTGGCGCAGCCGTGGAAACACTTGATCCGCTCGGCCTGGCTGCGGCTCGCGCCGAAGGTCGAGGCGATGTCGTCGGTGATGTCGGCCGCGCCCATCTGGATCGTGGTCAACCCGACCAGCATGCCGCCCGCGAACAGCGAGACGTTGGTGATCCCCGCGCCCATCTCGACCAAAGCGGTGCCGAGTTCGCGCTCCTCGGCGCTGAGGCAGGCAAGGCCGGTCGCGACCGGCGCGGCGATGATCGACTTCACTTCGAGGTGCGACTTGGCGACGCACAGCCCGATATTGCGCACCGGTGATCCGTCGGCGGCGACGACATGGATATGGACGCCCAGGCGATCGGCGTGCAGTCCGAGCGGGTTCTTCACGCCCGTAATGCCGTCGAGCGTGTAGAGCGCGGGCTGGGCATGGAGCACCATCCGCCCCGCCGGATCGATCGATTCCCGCCCCGCCCGCAACAGCGCATCGATGTCCGACTGCTCGATGCGGTGCCCGCCCAGCTCGAACTCGATCGACGCGACGTCGCTGACCAGGCCGCCGGCCGAGAACCCGACCCAGACATTCTCGATATTGGTCTGCGCGATCCGCTCGGCCTGTTCGACCGCCTCGCGCACCGCGACCTCGGTCGCCGCCATGTCGGCGATGCAGCCGCGCTTGACGCCCCGGCTCTCGCGCTGGCCCGTGCCGAGCACGATCAGTTCGCCGCCGTCACCCTTCTGCGCGATCATCGCCGAGACCTTCGACGACCCGATATCGAGCGCGGTGATCAGTCCTTCGGGTCCAGCCTTCGCCATATACTCCCCCTTACGCTTGATCGCGCGTCGGCGCGCGGTCCATTTTCGTCGTGGTCGGCTTCGCGGTCGATGTCGGCTTCGGCGCGGGCAGCCCCTGATTGCCCTTGCGCACCACCATCCGCGTCGGATCGCGCAGGTCGAACTTCACATAGCCGCTGCCGAGCAGCTTGCTCGTGCCGTCCTTCTCGGCGAACAATTTGAGCGCCTTGGCGGCTTCGTCGTCGCCCTCGGGCAGCGACAGCGTCTCGCCGGTGTCGAACAGCAGGTCCCAGCGCCGGTTGCCGACCCAGGTCGCGGCGCGCACCTTGGGCTTGAGCGCGGGCGCGGCGACCATCAGCGCCTGATAGGCCGGTTCCTGGCGGTCGGCGCCGGGGCCGATCACCAGCGGCAGGTCGGGCATGGCATTGGCGGAAACCGGCTCCAGATACACGCCGTCGCGATCGATCAGGCTCAACTGCCCCTGATTCTGCCAGACTGCGGCGGGCGTGCGCTCGACGATGCGGATCAGCAGCGTGTCGGGCAGCCGGCGCGACACGTGCGCGTCCTGCACCCAGCCATATTGCAGCAACCGGTCGCGAACGAGGTTGATGTCGACCAGCGGCATCGCGCGCGATTTCTGGTCGAGCGCGACGGCATAGACCGTCGTCACGTCCATCCGCTTGACGCCGCGCACCTCGATCTGCTCGACGCGCAGCCCCGCCTTGCCGACCTGTTCGGCGAGCGCGGTGCCGATCGCGGCGTTCGCGCCCGTCACCGCCCCCGCGACATAGACCGCGCCCAGCGCCACCACCACGATCGTCCAGGTCGCGATCCGGCGCAGCGCGGCGTGGCTGAGCGGGACATGCGCGAGGAAGCGGTCGAGGAACGACGGCTTTTTCCTGCGGTTGGTCGGCCGGCCGCGACTGGTCGGGCGCTTGCTCATTGCCCATCCCCGGCCAGCGCCTCGTCGACGATCATCTGGACCAGTTCGGGATAGGAAATGCCGAGATGCCGCGCCTGTTCGGGCACCAGGCTCAGCGGGGTCATGCCGGGCTGGGTATTGACCTCCAGCAGGAACAGCCCGTCCTCGCCGCGCTCGTCGTCCCAGCGGAAGTCGGACCGCGACGCGCCCTTGCACCCGAGCAGCCGATGCGCCTCCAGCGCGATGCGCTTGCACGCTTCGGCGATAGGGTCGGGTATCTGCGCCGGGAAGACATGCTCGGTCATCCCGTCCGTGTACTTGGCATCGTAATCGTACCAACCCGACTTGGGCTTCAATTCGGTCACGCCGAGCGCCTTGCCCCCCAGGATCGCCGTCGTCAGCTCGCGCCCGCGCACATAGGGTTCCGCAAGCAGCTCCTCGAACTCCTGCCACGGCCCCGCGACATCGCGGCCGATCGGGTTGCCGTAATTGCCGTCGTCGGTGACGATCGCGACGCCGACCGAAGAACCCTCGTTGACGGGTTTCAGGACATAGGGCCGCTTGAGCGGATCGCCCGCGAACACGTCGGCCGACTTGACGATCCGCCCGCCTGGCATCGGGATGCCGTGGGGCACCAGCGCCTGTTTGGTCAGCACCTTGTCGATCGCGATGACCGAAGTGACCATGCCCGAATGGGTGTATCTGAGGCCCATCAGGTCGAGCATGCCCTGCACGCTGCCGTCCTCGCCGGGCGTGCCGTGGAGCGCGTTGAACACGAGATCGGGCTTCGCCTCGGCGAGCCGCTGCGCGACGTCGCGGTCCATGTCGATCGCGGTGACGCGGTGCCCGAGCGATTCCAGCGCCTCGGCGATGCCCTTGCCCGACATCAGCGACACCTCGCGCTCGGCCGACCAGCCGCCCATCAGCACGACGATGTGAAGGGGCGGACTCATTGCTCCCCTCCCGCTTGCGGGAGGGGCTGGGGGTGGGCCTGTTCGAGGTCGGCGCTTGACATGCCCACCCCTAGCCCCTCCCGCAAGCGGGAGGGGAATACCCCCACGCGTTTTTTGCCCGCGTCGTCGCCGAACACGCCGACACGTTTTTTGCCGGCGTCGTCGCCGAACACGCCGACACGCTGAATCTCCCACTCCAGCATCACGCCGCTGTCCGCCTTCACCTTCTCGCGCACGTCCTCGCCCAGCCCCTCGATATCCGCGCTGGTCGCGTCGCCGAGGTTGAGGAGAAAGTTGCAATGTTTCTCCGATACTTGCGCGTCGCCCCGGCGCAAGCCGCGGCACCCCGCTCGATCGATCAATCGCCAGGCCTTGTCGTCATCCGGATTCTTGAAGGTCGACCCGCCGGTCTTCGACCGCAACGGCTGCGATTCCTCGCGCGCGGCGGCGATGCGGTCCATTTCCGCCTGCACGACAGCGGGGGCTTCGGGATGGCCGCGAAACTTCGCCGACACGACGATCGCGCCCACGGGCAAGTCGCTGTGGCGATAGGTGTAGCCGAGGTCGCCGAGCGCCAGCGTCTTTCGCTCGCCGGAACGCAGCACGACCTCGCATTCGACCAGCACGTCCTTGACCTCGCGACCATAGGCGCCGCCGTTCATCCGCACGAACCCGCCGACCGTGCCGGGGATCGAGCGCATGAACTCCAGCCCGCCGATCCCCGCATCGCGCGCAGTCGAGGTGACGAGGATGCCCGGCGCGCCGCCGCCGCACGTCAGCGTCGTGTCGTCGAGCCGCTCGACCTTGGCGAACGCCTTGCCCAGCCGCACCACGACGCCCGGCACGCCGCCGTCGCGCACGATCATGTTCGAGCCCAACCCCAGCCCCATCACCGGCACCGCCGGGTCGAGCGCGTAGAGGAAGGTTTCGAGGTCGCGAATGTCCGCCGGCTCGAACAGCCACTCCGCCGCCCCGCCGCTCTTGAACCACACGAGCGGCGCGAGCGGCGCGCCGTGGGTCAGGCGGCCACGGACGGGCGGCATGGCGTAACAGACGGTCATTTCCCCTCCCGCTTGCGGGAGGGGTTAGGGGTGGGCATGTCTCGAAGCGGAGTAGTCATACAGGCCCACCCCCAACCCCTCCCGCAAGCGGGAGGGGAGCCTGTGTTCGCGCCGCCTCGATCCCGGCCGCGAGACCCGCCGCCCATTTCGTGATGTCGCCCGCGCCCAGGCACACGATCATGTCGCCCGGCTGGATGACGCCGGCGAGTTCGCCCGCCAGTTCCTCCGCCGACCCGATAGTCGCCGCCGAACGGTGCCCGCGCCGCTTCAGGCCGTCGACCAACGCCTGCGCGTCGACGCCCTCGATCGGCTGCTCGCCCGCGGCATAGACCGGGGTGACGTACACCATGTCGGCGTCGTTGAAGGCTTGCTGGAAGTCCTCCATCAAATTGCCGAGCCGGGTGTAACGGTGCGGCTGGACGATCGCGATGACGCGGTTCGACACGCCCTCGCGCGCCGCCGCCAGCACCGCGCGGATCTCGACCGGGTGGTGGCCGTAATCGTCGATCACCACCGCGCCCCCACCTCCAGCAAAGGCGACTTCGCCGACCTTGGTGAAGCGCCGCTTGACGCCGCTGAATTGCTTGAACCCCTGCTGGATCGTCGCGTCGCTCACCCCCAGTTCCAGCGCGACGCCGATCGCCGACAGCGCGTTCTGGACGTTGTGGCGGCCGGGCATCGGCAGCTCGATATGCTCGATCGAGCGCGTCGTGCCGTCGCGCTGGCGGATGATCGCCTCGAACCGGTTGCCGCCGGGGATCGGGGTGACGTTGACGCCACGAATATCCGCCTGGGTCGAAAAGCCGTAGGTGACGATGCGGCGATCACGCACGCGCGGCAGCACCGCCTGCACCTCCGGGTGGTCGAGGCACAGGAAGGCCGCGCCGTAGAATGGCACGTTCTCGATGAACTGGACGAAGGCGTCCTTGATCGCGTCGAAGCTGCCGTAATGGTCGAGATGCTCGGGGTCGATATTGGTGACGACCGCCAGCGTGCCGTCGAGCCGCAGGAAACTGCCGTCGCTCTCGTCGGCCTCGACCACCATCCACTCGCTGTCGCCGAGCCGCGCGTTCGAACCATATTGGTTGATGATCCCGCCGTTGATCACGGTCGGGTCGATCCCGCCGGCGTCGAGCAATGCCGCGACCATCGACGTGGTCGTCGTCTTGCCGTGCGTCCCCGCGACCGCGACGTTGGACTTGAGCCGCATCAGCTCGGCGAGCATCTCCGCGCGGCGCACCACGGGGATGCGGCGTTCGAGCGCGGCCTCGACCTCCGGGTTGGCGCGCTTGATCGCGGTGCTGGTCACCACCACCGCGGCGTCGCCCAGATTGTCCGCCGCGTGGCCGATCTTCACGTCGATGCCGAGGTCGCGCAGCCCCTGCACGACATATCCTTCGGCGACGTCCGATCCCTGCACCTTGTAGCCGAGATTGTGCATCACCTCGGCGATGCCGGACATGCCGATGCCGCCGATGCCGACGAAGTGGATCGCGCCGATATCTGTTTTCAAACCAGTCACGCAAAAATCTCCCGTGTTCCTGCGAAAGCAGGAACCCAGGGCCAAACAACGAGCCCCTTGCGAACACACCCTGGGCTCCTGCTTTCGCAGGAGCACGGGAGAAGAAATAAAGATCGGCGGCTCATGCGTAAGCTACCTTTCCGCCGCCGGGAAGTTCGGGTTGCGCCTCGCCCACCGGCATGTCGCCGGCCGGGTTGCTGATCCGCTCGACCAGGTCGGCGAGGTCGCGCGCGGCGTCGGGGTGCCCGCACGAGCGCGCGCGGGCGGCGGCGTTCTGCAGCGCTTCGGGATCGAGGCCGAGCTTCTGCATCTGCTTGGCGAGCTCGACGGGCGTGAACTGGCTCTGGGCGATCGTCCGCGCGCCGCCGGCCTCCGAAATCTCGCGGGCATTGTCGGTCTGGTGATCGTCGGTCGCGGTCGGCAGCGGGACCAGGATCGCGGGACGCCCGGCGGCGGTCAGCTCGGCGATGGTTGACGCGCCCGCGCGGGCGATGACGAGGTGCGCCCAGGCAAGATGCTCGGGCAGGTCGGGCAGATAGGTGGCGAGGTCGGCGGCGATCGACAGCTCGGCATATTTGGCGCGCGCACGGTCGATATCCTCGACCCGCGCCTGGTGCGTCACCTGCAGGCGGCGGCGGAAGTTGACCGGCAGCATCGCGAGGCCATCGGGCACCACCGAACTGAGAATGCTCGCGCCCTGGCTGCCGCCCGTCACCAGCACGCGGAAGATGCCGTCTTCCTCCAGCATCGGATAGGGCCTGTCGCGCAACGCCAGCACCTCGTCGCGCACCGGATTGCCGGTCAGCGTCACCTTGGCGCGATACTTCTCCGCCAGCCGCTCGACCTTGCCATAGGACGTCGCGATCGCGTCCACCCGCCCGGCGACCAGACGGTTGACGCGGCCCAGCACCGCGTTCTGCTCGTGCACGGCGGCCGGGATCTTCCGGTTGAACGCCGCGAGCAATGCGGGCAGCGCCGGATAACCGCCGAACCCGATCACCGCCGCCGGTTTCAGCTGCTCATACAGCTCGATCGCCTGCCCGCGCCCCGCCAGCATCGATCGCCCCGCGCGATACCAGCCGACCGGCCCGCCCTGCACACGCCCCGCCGGCAGGACATGCGTGTCGACATCGTCGAACAGGCCGGGAAAGCGCACGCCGCGCTCGTCGCTGATCAGGGCGACGCGATGCCCGCGCCGCTTCAGTTCCTCGGCCAGCGCCGCCGCCGGGACCATGTGCCCCCCGGTGCCGCCCGCGGCCAGCACGAACTGCCGCACTCTCGTCATTCGCCGCTCCATTTCACGACATAAGGTGATCGGAGCACAAACGGGTTCCGGCGCGTAAAGGCAAGCAGCAACCCCATGCCCACCGACAAAGCGATCATCGACGAGCCGCCATAGCTGATGAACGGCATCGTCATGCCCTTGGACGGGGCGAGGCCGGTATTGACCGCCATCGAGATCAGCGCCTGCGCGCCGAACTGGATCGCGAGGCCGGCGGCGGCGAGCAGGCGGAAGTCGTCCTGTTCGTCAAGCAGCTTCACGAACACCCGCACGACGATCGCGAGGAAGATGATCGCGACGATCGCGCAGGCGATCAGCCCGAATTCCTCGCCGATCACCGAGAAGATGTAATCGGTATGCGCTTCGGGCAGGCGATACTTCATCTGGCCGCCGCCCGGCCCCGTCCCGAACCAGCCGCCGGCGGTCAGCGTCGCGCGCGCCGCGTTGGTCTGGAAATGCTCGGCGCCGTCGCTCGCGCCGGGAAACAGGAACGCGTCGATCCGGGTCCGCGCGGTCGAATAGAACAGATAGGCGGCGACGATCCCCGCCAGCCCCAGCCCGGCGAGCGACAGGATGACCCGGGGCGAAATGCCGGAAATCAGCAGCAGCGCGACCCAGACCAGGCAGAACACGACGGTCTGCCCGAAATCGGGCTGGAGCATCAGCAAGGTGGCGACGACCGCCGTCAGCCCGCCGGTCAACAGCATCAGCACGGTGGCCGAAATCCCCTCCTTCCCCTTCATCGACAACAGCCAGGCGGTCGCGACGATGAAGCAGGGCTTGAGGAATTCGGACGGCTGGAACTGCGAAATGCCGACGCCCAGCCAGCGCCGCGCGCCGTTCACGGTCACGCCGGCGACCGGCACCAGCATCAGGCAGACGAGGAACCCCGCGCACCCGATCAAGGCAAGACGCCGCGCGCGATCGGTGGGCAGCATCGACACGACGACCAGCACGGGCAGCGACACGCACACCCACATCAATTGCCGCCAGAAATAATAAAGCGGCGGCATGTGGTGGGTCGCGTCCGAATAACGCTGCGCCGTCGCCGGCGACGCCGCCGCCACCGCCACCAGCCCGATCGCGATCAGGAACAGGGTCAGGATCAGCAGCAGCCAGTCGATATCCCAGAACCACGCGCCCAGCGCCGAGCGATCCGCCCGCCCGCCGCGCCGCGCGACGCGGGTCAGCAGGCCGTCTTTGGGCGGCATCTCGCTCATGCCAGCGCCTCGACCAGCCGGCGGAAGGTGTCGCCGCGATCCTCGTAATCCTTGAACTGGTCGAACGACGCGCAGGCCGGGGACAGCAGCACGGTATCGCCCGGCTCCGCCGCCGCGCGCGCCAGATCAATCGCGTCGGCCAAATTCTCCGCGTACGTCGTCGGCATGTCGTTCGACAGCAGGTCGCGGAACAGCATCCCCGCCTCGCCGATCGTGTAAGCGGCGCGAACGTGACCGAACGAGGGGCGGCACGCGTCGAGATTGTCGGTCTTGGCCTGCCCGCCCAGGATCCAGTGGATGCGATCGAACGCCGCCAGCGCGGGCGCGGTCGAATCCGGGTTGGTCGCCTTGCTGTCGTTGACGTAGGCGACGCCGTTCACGACCCCGACCCGCTCCATCCGGTGCGGCAGGCCCGTGAAGCTTTCCAGCCCCGCCTCGATCGCCGCCTCGGGCACGCCGAGCGCCTGGCACGCGGTGATCGCGGCCAGCGCGTTCTGCGCGTTGTGCGGCCCCTGCAACGACGGCCAGCGCGACTGGTCCATGCACACACCCGGCGCAATCTTGTGGAGATGCTCGCCACGCGACGACAGGCTCCGCGCGATCGCCGCCGACGCCGCATCGCCGATCCCGATCACCGCGTCGTGATCCTTCGACTGCATCGCGAACAGCCGCGCCTTGGACGCGGCATAGCCCGCGAACCCGTCATAGCGGTCGAGATGGTCGGGCGTGATGTTGAGCAACACCGCGACGTCGCAATCGAGGCTGCGCGTCAGGTCGATCTGGTAACTCGACAGTTCGAGCACATAGACGCCGCCGATGGGGAGCGGCGCCTCGCCCAGGATCGGCAGCCCGATATTGCCCCCCATCCGCGCCGGGATACCAGCGGTCTCGACGATATGGTGGATCAGCGCGGTGGTGGTCGACTTGCCGTTGGTCCCGGTGATCCCGACGACGCGGTTCGACGGCATGTACGCGTGCGCCTGCGCGAACAGTTCGATGTCGCCGATGACGGGCACATCGGCGTCACGCGCGATCTTGGCGATCGGGTGGCGGTTGAGCGGGACGCCCGGTGAGACGATGACTGCGGCGAACCCGGTCAGGTCGATCGTCGTCGGGTCGGCGAACGATAAAAGCCCCTCCCCTTCAGGGGAGGGGTTGGGGTGGGGGCTATCCGCAGGCGACAGTGCCTGTTGCACTCCCCCACCCCAACCCCTCCCCTGAAGGGGAGGGGCTAAAAGAACATCCCGCTTCGCCGCGTCGCTATCCCAGGCGACGACCTCCGCCCCGATCGCCAGCAACGCGCGCACCGTCGCCGCGCCGGATCGCGCCAGCCCCAGCACCGCATAGCGTTCGCTGCGCCAGGCCGGGCAGGTGATCATTTGTCCGTGCTCCTGCGAAAGCAGGAGCCCAGGATCACGGGCGATACGGCTTGTGGCTCTGGATCCCTGCTTTCGCAGGGATGCGGTTCGGTCGATGCGCGCATCGCCCTCACCGCAACTTGAGCGTCGACAGGCCCGCCAGCGCCAGCACCAGCGCGACGATCCAGAAGCGGATCACGACGGTGCTCTCAGCCCAGCCGAGCTGTTCGAAATGGTGGTGGATCGGCGCCATCTTGAACACGCGCCTGCCGGTGCGCTTGTACCAGAAGACCTGGATGATGACGCTCATCGCCTCGACCACGAACAGCCCGCCGATGATGCCGAGCACGAGTTCGTGGTGCGCCGTCACCGCGATCGTGCCGAGCGCGCCGCCCAGCGCGAGGCTGCCGGTGTCGCCCATGAAGACGGCCGCCGGCGGCGCGTTGAACCACAGGAAGGCCAGCCCCGCCCCGATCATCGCCCCGCAGAAGATCGCGAGATCGCCGACGCGCGGAATGTGCGGGATGCCGAGATAGTCGGCGAACTTCACGTTGCCCGCCAGATAGACGATGATCATCAGCGTCACGCTGGCGATGATCACCGGCATCGACGCGAGGCCATCGAGCCCGTCGGTCAAATTCACCGCATTGCCGAACCCGACGATCGTGAACGCCGCGAACGCGACATAGAACCAGCCGAGATCGATGACGTGCCCGTTGTAGAACGGCACATAGAGCTGCGTGCCGTTGCGCACGTTGGTATGGACGATGATCGCGCTGGCGAGGCCGGCGATGATGAATTCGCCGAGCAGCCGCACCTTGCCGGACACGCCCGCGGTGCTCGCCTTGCGCACCTTGTCGTAATCGTCGAGGAACCCGATCGTCCCGAACCCCAGCGTCACGAACAGGCACGCCCAGACATAGGGGTTGGACAGGTCCATCCACAACAGGATCGACGCCGACAGGCTGGTCAGGATCATCAGCCCGCCCATCGTCGGCGTGCCGCGCTTGGCGAGATGGCTTTGCGGCCCGTCGGTGCGGATCGGCTGGCCCTTGCCCTGGCGGACGCGCAGCCAGCCGATGAACTTCGGCCCGATGATCAGGCCGATGAGCAACGCCGTCGCCACCGCCGCGCCGACGCGAAACGTCTGGTAACGGATCAGGTTGAGACCATGGGCGAACCCGAACTGCGCGGCGAGCCAGTAGAGCATTATACCTTCCCGCCGCGAAGTGCCGCGACCACCGCGGACAGCCCCACGCCATTCGAACCCTTGATGAGAACCGCGTCACCGCCACGCAGCATCGCCATCAGGCGGTCGCGCGCGGTCGCGGCGTCGGGCACATGCATGATTTCGATCTGGCCCTCAAGCGCCATCGCGAGCGGTTTCATCTTTTCACCGACAAGGATGACCGCTTCGACGCCGGCGTCCCGTACCGGCCCGGCGAGGTCGGCGTGATAGGCGTCCGATTTATCCCCAAGTTCGCGCATTTCGCCCAGCACCGCGAGCTTGCGGCCTTCTTCCGCCGCGAGAACGGCGAGCGTCGCGCGCATCGAGGCCGGGTTGGCGTTATAGGCTTCGTCGATCACCAGGGCGGCGCCGTCGCCGACCGCCACGGTGAAGCGGTCGCCGCGCCCGGCGAGCCCGCCAAGCTCGGCCAGCGCGAGCCCCGCCAGCGCGAGGTCGCCGCCGACCGCATCGACCGCCGCCAGCACCGCGAGCGAATTGCTCACCCAATGCCCGCCGGGTTGCGCAATGGTGTAGCTCAACTCGCGCTCGCCGACGCGCGCGGTGACGAACGTGCCGCCATTGCCCGCGCGGATCGCCTCAAGCGCGGCGACATCGGCCCCCTCCTCGATTCCGAAGGTGACGATCTTTCCGGCGTAAGGCTCGGCGTGACCGATCAGGCGGTCGCGGTGCGGGCTGTCATAGGGGATGATCGCGACGCCGCCGGGCTCCAACCCTTGGAAGATTTCCCCCTTGGCGTCGGCGATCGCGCTTTCGTCGGGGAAGAACGCGGCGTGCGCGGGCGCGATCGCCGTCACGATCGCGACATGCGGGCGGACCAATGTGGTCAGGTGCGCGAGCTCGCCGGGATGGTTCATCCCCATCTCGAACACGCCGTAATCGACCCCGGCGGGCATGCGCGACAGGCTGAGCGGCACGCCGGTATGGTTGTTGTAGCTCTTGACCGAGCGATGCGCCGATTTCGCCGGCGAGCGGTCGAGCGCGGCGAACAGTGCCTCCTTGGTCCCGGTCTTCCCCGCCGATCCGGTGACGCCGATGATCCGCGCACCGGTCCGCGCGCGCGATGCCTTGGCCAGCGCTTCCAGTCCTGCAAACGTATCCGCGACCCGCACGTTGGGGTGCCCGCTCGGCTGACTGACCAGCGCGCCCGCCGCGCCGCGCTCGAACGCCTGGTCGAGGAACTTGTGCCCGTCGGTCGTCTCGCCGGTCAGCGCGACGAACAGGTCGCCCGGCCCGACCTCGCGCGAATCGAACGTCACCCCGGAAACGTCGAACGCCGCCGAAGCGGCGCCGGCGGTTGCGGACGCGATGGCGGCGGCAGTCCACAGACTCATAGCCCCTCCCCTTCAGGGGAGGGGTTGGGGTGGGGCCGTGCCACCAGCGAGCACTCTGCGAGGCATCCCCCACCCCTTACCCCTCCCCTGAAGGGGAGGGGCTGAAGAAGATGAAACGCCCTCATCACGCCGCCGCCTCTCGCGCCACGGTCACGTCGTCGAACGGCAACACCAGGTCCCCGACGATCTGGCCCTGTTCATGCCCCTTGCCCGCGATCAGCACGATGTCCTCGGGGCCGGCGATCGCCACCGCCTCGCAGATCGCGCGGCGGCGGTCGCCGATCTCGGTCGCTTGCGGCGCGCCCTTCAGCACCTCGGCGCGGATGGCGGCGGGGTCTTCGCCGCGCGGATTGTCGTCGGTCACGATCACCATGTCGCCGTAGCGCGCCGCGATCTCCCCCATCAACTCGCGCTTGCCGTGATCGCGGTCGCCCCCTGCACCGAATACGACGATCAGACGCCCGGCGGTGTGGGGCTTGAGCGCGGCGATGGCCGCTTCGAGCGCATCGGGCGTGTGGGCATAATCGACATAGACCGGTGCGCCGGCGCGATTGATCACCGCGCGTTCCAGCCGCCCGCGCACCGGCTGCAACCGCGACAGGTTCTGGATCGTCTGCGCGACATCGCCGCCGGTCGCGATCACCAGCCCCGCCGCGACCAGCGCGTTCGCGGCCTGATACGCGCCGATCAGCGGCAGCGTGACCTTATGCTCGCGCCCGTCCGCCTCGATCACCAGCCCCTGCCCCAGCAGGGTCGGGTCGCGCCCGACCAGCTTGAGCGTCCCGCCCCGCTCGCCGACGGTGATGATCCGCTGCCGCCGGGCATGCGCGAGATCGACGACGCGCGCCGCCTGCGGATCGTCGGCCCACACCACGGCGGTCCCGTCCGCATCGAGCACTTCGGAGAACAGCCGCAGCTTGGCGGTCAGGTAATTCGCCATGTCGCCATGATAGTCGAGGTGATCGCGGCTGAGGTTGGTGAACGCGGCGGCCATCACCTTCAGCCCCTCGGTGCGGTACTGCGACAGGCCATGGCTCGACGCCTCGAACGCGACATGAGTCACGCCTTCGCGCGCCAGCCCGGCGACGTTCGACAGGAAGGTAACGACATCGGGCGTGGTCAGCCCGGTCGAGACGCTGTCGTCGGAGGTGGTGACGCCCAGCGTCCCGATCGACGCGGCATGAAACCCCACCATCCGCCATAGCTGGCGCGTCATCTCCACGGTCGAGGTCTTGCCGTTGGTGCCGGTCACCGCGACACAAGTCTCGGGAAAGGGCACGAAACAGGCGGCGGCGAGATGGGCGAAGCGCTGCCGCGGATTGTCGTCGGCGATATGGAGCGCGCCCGCGACCTTCACCCCCGGCCGCGCGACGACGGCGACCGCGCCCGCCGCGATGGCGGCCGGGATGAAGTCCTCGCCATTGACCCTGGCGCCTTCGAACGCGCCGAAGATCGTGCCGGGCGCGACCTTCCGGTGATCGATCGCGAAGCCGGTGACGCTGGCGTCGCCACCACCCGCCACCAGGCCGCCGAGCTTCATTCGGGATCCACCATGGATTGGGTCTTCTCGCCGGGGCGGCGCCAGACCAGGGGTTGCAATTCGCTGACGTCGACATCGCGCGTCGGGTCGGGCGTCACGCCCAGCATCGGTCCCGCGCGCAGGATGAAGCGGCTGACCACGGGCGCCGCGGTATAGGCGGCGGTGTTCACGGCACCGTTCGGCGAGTCGAGCATCACGATCACCACATAGCGCGGCGCGTCCATCGGGAAAGCCGCCGCGAACGTCGATACGTTGGCGCGCTTCGAATAACCGCCCCCGGTCGCGACCTCCGCCGTGCCGGTCTTGCCCCCGACGCGGAAGCCCGCCGCGTCGGCGTTGCGGCCGGTTCCTTCGAGCACGACGAGGCGGAGCAACTGGCGCAGGCGGTCGCTGGTCGCCTGGCTGATCACGCGGCGGCCGGGCACCGCCTGGCCGTCGGCGACCTTCATCAACGTCGCCGGATGCCAGATGCCGCCATTGACCAGCGCGGCATAGGCCGCCGCGAGGTGCAGCGGGGTCACCGCGATCCCGTGACCATAAGCGGCGGTCATCGTCGTCACGCGGCTGAACTTCTGCGGGAACAAGGTGCGGCCGCGCGCGGGCAGCTCGAACGGCATCGGCTGGTCGAAGCCCATCAGGCGGAACATATGCTCCAGCTTGTCGCCGCCCATCTCGTCGGCGATCCGCGCGGTCGCGATGTTCGACGAATGGATCAGCGTCTCGGGAATATCGAGCCAGCGGTTTTCGCCGTCATGGTCGTGGATCTTGAACCCGTCGATCGACAGCGGCTGGGTCGCGTCGAACCGCCGTGCCATCGAGGTCACGGTGCCGGTGTCGATCGCCGCCGCCATCGTGATCGGCTTGAAGGTCGATCCGAGTTCGTACGCCGCCGTCGTCACGCGGTTGAAGAACGGCCCCGGAATTTCGCGACCCTCGGGCGTGCGCTGCGGGGCCGGAGCAGCGCCGGGGTTATTGGGATTGAAGGTCGGGAACGAGGCCAGCGCCATGATCTCGCCGGTCCTGACGTCGAGCACGACGCCCGCCCCGCCCTTGGCCTTGAGCGCGACGACCTGCTGGCCAAGCTCGTTCTCCAGCGCCGATTGCGCGCGCAGGTCGATCGACAGCGCGACGGACTGGCCGGCCCTGGCCGGGTCGGTCAGCCGCGCGTCGAGCGCGCGTTCCATCCCGCTCGCGCCCTTCCCGCTCATGTCGAGGAAGCCCAGCACCGGCGCGGCGAGTTCGGATTGCGGGTAGAGACGTTGCGGCTCGCGCTCGAACACGATCGCGGGTTCGCCGATCGCGTTGACCTCGGTCACGAGCGATGCCGAGGCGTCGCGCTCGATATAAGCGAAGTTCTTGCCGGTCAGTTGGGCATAGATCTTGTTCTCGTCGAGCCCGAGGATGCCGGCCAGCCGCTGCGCGATGTCGCGCGGGTCGCCGAGAATCTGTTCGGGATGCACGCCGATCGCCCAGGCGTCGATCGTGCGCGCGAGCGGCGCGCCGTTGCGGTCGACGATATCGCCCCGCACGGCACGGCCCTTATAGGTCGCGGCGGAGGCCGGGCCGCTGAACACGGCGAAAAAGGCGAGCTTGGTCAGCACGATGCCGACGGCGAAGCCGTACAGCAGCATCATGATCATCAACCGCTTCTGGGCGGTCGCGCGGGACAGGCCGCGCTCGTCGGTCAGGCGGCGCGGCGACAGCGGCCGCGCGATCGTCGTGGTCATCGGCGGCTGCCGTCGGCGCCGACGCGGCGCATCAGGTCGCCCAGCGACGACTCGCCCATGATCCGGCGGTCGAGCATCGCCATCTGCGCGCGCGGCCTGGCGGCGGGCCTGCCAGCCGGAGCCGTCGTCGCGACCGCCGGCTTCGCCTTGACCGTGGCGGCAGGGGCGACGGTCACCGTGACCGAGGCCGGCGTGGTTTCGATCGTCGCGGCCGGCGCGCTCGGGATCACCGCGGCGGCGGTCTGAAGCCGCGGCTGCGCGCCATTGCCGAGCATCGCGAGCTGGGCATCGTCACGGACATATTGCGCGGCGGTCGGCGCCGACAGCTTGAGCGTGTCGCCGTTCCAGCGCTGGAGCTGCGCCAGGTTCGCGCGGGTATCGAATTCGGTCTCCAGCGCGCGGATGTCGCGCTGGGTCGCGGCGATCTTGCGCTCGACATCGGCGAGCTTGTTGCGCTCCGCCGCGACGCGCGACGACATCAGGTAGCAACCCAGGATCACGCCCACGCACAGCACGAACCAGCCGAACCAGCGAAACCGATGCACCACCACCATCACGCTTCTCCCGACCAGGGTGCCGCCGCCGTGCGATGCGCCACCCGCAATGTTGCCGACCGCGCGCGAGGATTCGCCGCGATCTCCGCCTCGCCGGCGCGCACCGCGCGGCCGACCTTCTCGAAACTCGGTTGCGCCGTGGCGGCGGCCGGCGGCAGGTGCCGCGACCCCGCCGGCGTCGACCCGCTACGCTCGCGGAAGAAGCGCTTGACCAGCCGGTCCTCCAGGCTGTGGAACGTCACCACCGCCAGCCGCCCGCCGGGCTTCAGCACGCGCTCGGCGGCGGCGAGGCCGTCCGACAGTTCGCCCAGTTCGCGGTTGATGTGGATGCGGATCGCCTGGAAGGTCCGCGTCGCCGGGTCCTTCTTGTCGTGCGGCTTGTGGCCCAGCGCCTTGCGCACGACGCTCGCGAGCTGCCCCGTCGTCGCCAGCGGCCGCGCCGCGACGATCGCGCGGGCGACGCGGCGGCTCTTCGGCTCATCGCCATATTGATAGATGACGTCGGCGATCTGCTCTTCGGACGCGGTATTGAGGAAATCCGCCGCGCTCTCGCCCGATTGGCTCATCCGCATGTCGAGCGGGCCGTCGGCCTGGAACGAGAAACCGCGCTCGGCCTGGTCGAGCTGCATCGACGACACGCCGATGTCCATCACCACGCCGTCGACCGGGGTCGCGTCGCGCGCATCGAGTTCGCTCTCCATCGCCGAAAACGGCGCCTCGATCAGCGAAAGGCGCTCGCTGGCGGCCAGGAGGGGCTGGCCGCCCGCGATTGCGCTCGGATCGCGATCGAACGCGAACACGGAGACGCCGGCGGCAAGCAAGGCGCGCGTGTAGCCGCCGGCGCCGAACGTGGCGTCGACATGGCGCTCGCCCGATGCGGGGAGGAGCGCGTCGATCACCGCATCGAGGAGCACGGGAACATGCGGGGCGGCCGCGCTCACAACAGACCCTTTTCTTCAAGCGCGCCACGGCACGCATCCTTCATCACTTCCGGCGCGTGAGGGTCGGCCAGCAGCGTTTCGGGGTCCCAGATTTCGAAATAATGGATCGAGCCGTAGAAGAAGGCGTGCCTGGTGATGTTGGCCTTGCGCTTGTGCCAGCCGACCAGCACGCAGCGGCCGGTGGAATCGAAACCGATCGTCTCGCCGCCGCCCGACAGCCGCCGCAACTGGCTGTCGTCGGGGTCGCCATTCTCGTCGACCCGCTCCAGCGAAATCCTCGTGGCGCGCTCGATCTCGTCCTCGAAGCGCGCCTGATCGTAGCCGACCAGGCAATTATATTTGTGATGGACGTTGATGCGGACGGTCGGGCCAGCCTTCAGCGTTTCGGGATCGCTGTTGGCGATGATCGCGTCGCGGAACTTGGCCGGGATCGAGACGCGCGACTTGTCGTCCACCGACTGGAGCGCCGTCCCCGTATAGATGCCGCGTCCTGCCACGCCGTCCACCCGACCCAAAAAACACACGCGCCTTCCCCGGCGCGGAAACGGCCATCGCCGTCGCCAACGCGATACGAATCAAACGGGTAAGAACGCCCCTCTTGCTGCCCGAAGGCGTATCAAGGGACAGCATGGGATACAATGGTAATCTTTGGTGATTTATGGGCCAGCTCGCCCATCATATTCCTAAGTCACTCTTTTAACTCGGAAAGATTCTACAGGCGTTTTCCGCCGTTCGACGCATGCCGCATCCGGTTTCGACGCGGAAACGGCGGATTTGCGTGGGACGGCCATCGGCGTGGGGGATTTTCCCATGAACGGCCCGATTGCGGACCGGTTCGGGCTCACGGCTTGGCCGGCGTCGGGGACGCGGCGGGCGCGACGCCAAGCTCGGCGAGCGGCTCGCTGGCCGGCGCGGCGTTCAGCACCGCCCCGTTCGCCGATGTCAGGTTGGCCGCGACATCGGCCTTGGGCGCGCCGGCGGCGGTGCCGGGCTTTTCGCGGCTGACGATCTGGAAGATCGTCGCGGCGAGCCCGATCAGCAGCAGGACGGTGGCAAGGCCGATCACCCCCACCTTCACCCGCTGCATCGTCTGTATTGAATCGCGAACCACTATTTTCATGTGTGGCATTTTTGTAACGCAATATTTTACGTTTGTCGACCTTGCGGACGGCACGGTCCGCCGCATCCTCAGGGAACCAGCCCCTTCTGGGCCAGCCAGTCGTTGTTGTAGAGCGTCGAAAGGTAGCGGAATCCGGTGTCGCACAGGATCGTCGCGACCCGGCTGCCCGGCCCCAATTGCCTGGCGAGAAGCACCGCCCCCGCGACGTTGATCCCCGACGACAGGCCGAGGCACAGCCCCTCCTCGTCGAGCAGGCGCCGCACCCAGTGATACCCTTCCGCGTCCGAAATGCGGAACTGCGTGTCGATCGGCGCGCCTTCCAGGTTGGCGGTGATCCGCCCCTGCCCGATCCCTTCGGCGACCGACGACCCTTCGCTATGCAATTCGCCGCACGCATAATAATCGTACAAGGCCGCGCCGTGCGGATCGCTGAGCGCGATCGTGACCTTCGCGTCCTTCGCCTTGAGCCCCAGCCCGACCCCGCCCAGCGTGCCCCCCGTGCCGACCGAGCAGGTGAAGCCGTCGACCCGCCCGTCCATCTGTTCCCAGATTTCCTCGGCGGTGCCGACGATATGCGCGCGGCGATTGGCGACATTGTCGAACTGGTTCGCCCAGATCGCGTTGGGCGTCTCTTCGGCGATACGGCGGCTGGTGTGCACGAAATGCGCGCAATTGGCGTAGGGCGCGGCGGGCACCAGCACCAGCTCCGCGCCCAGCGCGCGCAGCGTGTCCATCTTCTCGCGGCTCTGCGTCTCGGGCATGACGATGATCGTCCTGTAGCCCTTGGCGTTGGCGACCAGCGCGAGGCCGATCCCCGTATTCCCCGCCGTCCCCTCGACGATCGTCCCGCCGGGCCGGAGCAGCCCGCGCTCCTCGGCGTCCCGCACGATGAACAACGCCGCGCGATCCTTCACCGACGCGCCGGGATTGGCGAATTCGCACTTGCCGTAGATGTCGGCCCCCGCCGCCTCGCTCGGGCCCTTCAGCCGGACGAGCGGGGTATTGCCGATGAGCGAGAGCGTGTCGGGAGCGATAGGCATGCGCCATAGATGGCCCGCCCCGCCGCCGGGAGCAAGCAAGACACGCTGTCAGCCGCGCAGGTTCAGCTTCAGTGGCTCGTCAGCGAATTGTCCGCCACGTCGGTCGCGGCATCTGCGGTGTCGCCGGTCGCAGCAGCGGCATTGGATACGGCATCGACCGCCGCCGCGGTCGGCGTCGGCGTCGGCGTCGGGGTGGCGGTGTTGGCGACGACTTCGCCCATCGCGGTGGTCTTGATCGACCCGGCCGAATTCTCGCCGACCGCGTCCGGGCTGCCGCCGCACGCCGCCAGCATTATCAGGCTCGCCCCCGCCCAGATCATCCGCCGCATCGCACCCTCCCCGCCATGGATCGCGCCACCATAGCGCGCCCGTCGTGCCGCTCAACAATTGCCTGCGCGGATCACGCCGCTAAGCCGGCGTCATGACGCTCAAACATTCTTTCGCCCCGGTAGTCGACGCGCGCACGCGCCTCTTGGTCTGCGGCAGCCTGCCGGGCGACCGCAGCCTCGCGGCGGAGCGTTATTACGCGCATCCGCAGAACCAGTTCTGGCGGTTGCTGTCGCCGGTGGCCGGGGTCGACCTGCCGGCGCTCGATTACGACCAACGGCTGGCCGCATTGCTCGCGGCGCGGATCGGCTTGTGGGACGTCGTCGCCAGCGCGACCCGGGCCGGCAGCAGCGACGCCGCGATCCGCGATCATGCCGCGAACGACTTGCCCGCGCTCGCCGCGACCTTGCCCGACCTGCGCGCGATCGCGTTCAACGGCGGCACCGCCTATCGGCTGGGGGTCCACCAGATGAACGGGGAGGATCGCTACACGCTGGTCGCCCTGCCGTCGAGCAGCCCGCTCCACACCGTCGGCATCGCGGCGAAGCAGGCGGCATGGAGCGCGCTCCGTCCGCTGCTTACTTCCGTCCCGTCAGCGCCTTGAACACTTCCGACGGCCCGGCGGACAGCGACGCCGCGATGATGAACCCCACCGCGAGCGGCAGGATCGCCGCGAACAGGACCGGGTTCGACGGCCATACTTTGCGGGGCGGGTCCGGGTACATCGCGCTCCCCTAACATGAATCCCGTCGACCGACGCAATAGTCCTGGCGGCCGAATCGACCGTGCCGGGACCAGAATCGCGTTCGACACCCCCGGACCTCGACGAACTCCACGGATAAAATGTCGCAAATTGTTGCAATGCGGAACGGACGCTTGACGTGCCGTATTCTGTCGGCAAAGCGCTGGAGCGCTATGAAGACCCTCCTCATCCCCGCAACCGCCGTCGCGCTGCTGGCGCTCACGGCTTGTCAGCAAAAGTCGGAAACGGCCCCCGTCACGAACGACACCACTGTCGAGAACACGACCACCGCCGCCAAGGCGCCGATCGAGCTGCCGCCGGCGATCAAGTCCGAAGGGTCGTATCGCTGCCATGGCGACAACAGCCTGGTGAAGGTCACCTTCTTCGACGCGAAGAAGGACGGCACGCTGAGCGCCTCGGTCGCCTCGCCCGCCGACGCTTCGCCCGTCACGCTGTCCGGCGCGGCCGGCCAGCCCATGACCGCCGAGGGCGGCTGGGCGCTGTCGGGCAGCGACAAGTCGTTCGACCTGACCCAGCCGGGCAAGCCGAAGCAGAACTGCAGCAAGTAAGCCATTCCGGCACGGCCCGCGGCGACGCGGGCCGTTGCATCCGCCCCCAAGCGCGGGCACCTTGGGCCGAAGCCATGGCCACCATCGCGATCTACAGCCTGAAGGGCGGCGTCGGGAAGACGACGCTGGCGGTCAACCTCGCCTGGACCGCGGCCGTGCAATCGTCGCGGCGCACGTTGCTGTGGGACCTCGACCCGCAGGCGGCGAGCAGCTTCCTTCTCGCCGACAGGAAACCCAGGGGCGACGCGCTGTCGATCTTCGCGAAGGATGTCGCGCCCGACAAATTGATCCGCCACACCGCGACGCCACGGCTCGACCTGATCCCCGCCGACGCGTCCCTGCGCGATCTCGACCTGCTGTTCCACCAGCTCGACAAGAAGAAGCGGCTGGCCAGGCTGCTGGAGGGGTTGGCGAAGGATTATGACCGCATCCTGCTGGATTGCCCGCCCGGCCTGACCGAAACCAACAAGCAGGCGATGCGCGCCGCCGACCTGATCGTCGTGCCGGTGATCCCCTCCCCTTTGTCCCAGCGCGCCTTCGAGGAACTGATCGGATATCTCGGCACGACCAGGCGGGTGCTGCCCGTCCACGTCATGGTCGACCGCCGCCGTCGCCTCCACACCGACAGCGTCGCCGCCAATCCCGGCTGGCCGGCGATCCCGATGGCGAGCGCGGTCGAGCAGATGGGCGTGCACCGCGCGCCGGTCGGCGAATTCGCCGCCCGCTCCCCCGCCGCCGACGCATTCGCCGGCCTGTGGCGCGAAATCGAGCAATGGCTCACGGTGCCGGCGCGGTGACGCCAACCGCTCACCTGTGCTCCGGCGCAGGCCGGAACGTTGGCAGGACAGGTCATCGCGTCCGGCCAGCGCTCCGGCCTGCGCCGGAGCACGACGGTGGCATGGGCGTATGAAACATCTGCCCGAACCCTCCTACGACGTGCTCGACCCCAATCTCGTCCTCGGCGCCTATGCGGTCGGGGTGTTTCCGATGGCGGACGCGCGCGACGCCGCCGGCATCTATTGGGTCGAGCCGCGCAGGCGCGCGATCCTGCCGCTCGACGGGTTCCACCTTTCCCGGTCGCTCCGCAAGACGATCGCCGCCGACCGTTTCCGCGTCACCGCCGACGCCGCGTTCGAGGATGTCATCGCGCTATGCGCCGAAAGCGCCGCCGACCGGCCCGACACCTGGATCAACGCGACGATCGAGCATGCCTTCACCAACCTGCACTTTCGCGGCTTCGCGCATTCGGTGGAATGCTGGGACGGCGACAAACTGGCCGGCGGCCTCTACGGCCTGGCGCTGGGCCGCGCCTTTTTCGGCGAGTCGATGGTCAGCCGCGCGACCGATGCGTCGAAAGTCGCGCTCGCCTGGCTCGTCGCGCGGTTGCGCGTCGGCGGCTTCACCCTGCTCGATTGCCAGTTCCAGACGTCGCACCTCGCCTCGCTGGGCGCGATCGAGATCGACCGCGGCGATTACGTCGCGTTGCTCGGCGCGGCGATCGAGGGTTCGCTCGGCGGCGCGGAGTCGCCGGCCGGCGCGTCGGGCGATTTCGGCGCGCTCGACCGGCCACCCTTGGCCTCCGCCGGCGCGGTCACCGTGTCGGGGCCGGCGGCGGGGAAGGACATCGTGCAGCTCCTGACCCACACGTCGTAGACCGGGTCGCGCACGATGTTGAGCGACGGGCGCTCCTTGTAGAGCCAGCCCGAATGCACCCGCTTCCACGACCCGTCGGCCTGCGCGATGTCGAGTTGCACGAACGCGCCGGTATAATGCTCCTGCTCCCACGGCGCGGTCTCCTCGCAGGCGCGCAGCCGCACCACGACATTGCCGATCCGCGTCGCCTGGCCGGGTTTCAGCGTCAGGTCGCGCGTCTGGCCGTTCCGCTTGTTGAGCAGGCCGAGCACCGCGACGCGATCCTTCATCGGGGTCGTCCCCGCCTCCGGATTGGTCGGATCGCCCGACACGTCGACCGTCTCCACGCCGCCGGCGACATCGGTCTCATCGAGCGTCGTGGCCGGCGCGGTCGCGGCGGCGACGGGCGCTTTCGGCTGCTGCCCCCGATACCAGTCATAGCCGGCCCAGCCCGCCGCCCCGACTCCCGCCAGCGCCGCGGTGATGCCGGCGACGCGGCGCCAGTTCATGCGTCGGGCGTCCAGGCTTCGTAGTCGCCGGTCGCGGCGGCGCGCTTGCCGCCCTTTTCCAGCGCGCCGGGCGGGCGATAGGCCAGCGCGGTGCCGGTCATGTTGGGCACCGCCGGCTTTTCCCAGCGGCGCTGCGGCGGCAGCGCGCGGCCGGGCACGTCGTCGATCTGGTGGTGCAGCCAGCTGAACCAGTCGGGCGGCACGCGGCTGGCGTCGTTGGCGCCGGCATAGATCACCCAGCGCCGCGGGTTGCCGTTCGTGTCCTTGCCGCCCTGGTAATAAGCGTTGCCGAGGTCGTCCTCGCCGACGCGTTCCTTGCCGATCAGCCCGACCATCGTGCCCCAGCTCGCGCCGTTCCACCAGGTGAAGGGATTGAGATTGATGCCCATGGAACGGCGATTAGCGGGCGGCCGGGGAATGGGCAAGCGATGGCCGTGCTCAATCCTCCCCCGCCAGGGAAAGATCAGGCCGGATCGACATTCAGAATTGAGCAGGTGTGTTGCAGTCTTATTCACCGTCACCCCGGCCTTGTGCCGGGGTCCACCGGGAGGCAGGCGCGGGACAAGAGGCTCAAAGGCCCAGGCGCTGAGGCACAGTGGACCCCGGCACAAGGCCGGGGTGACGGGGATTCCTGAATGTCGATCCGTCCTGGGCGATTGTCCCGTTCAGACACGTGACCATCCGTCATTCCCGCAACGCGAAAGGCGGCCGAAGGTCAACGTGGGGATCCGGCATACGGGTGGGAGCGCCTCAAACCCCGTCGCTGCGAGTGATCGGCGGACCAATCATGTTCACGCGGAGGCGCGGAGGTCGCGGAGGCGTCTCGCCCGGCTGTGCCGGCAGCCCATTAGAACCAACCGCAGATCACGCGCTCCGCGTCCGCTGCGCGAAACAAATCTCCGCGTCTTCGCGCCTCCGCGTGATTCATTAATGACGGACATCGGTACTTGCTCAAAAGGAACATATGCCAAGGATTATTTCGCCCAGCTCACCTTGTCCCCTTCGGCGATCCCCAGCGCGGCGGCGCGGCCGCCCTTGATCTCCAGCACCGCGCCCACCGGCTCGCCGGACGACAGCGGCGTCTCGTCGAACGGCACGGCGTTCTCGGCGATGTGCGCGACGGTGCCGTCGGCGCGGATGAAGATGATGTCGAGCGCGCTCGGCGTGTTCTTCATCCAGAAACTCGCCACGCGCGGCGGCCCCTCGGGCGGATAGGGCCAGAACAGCATGCCGCCATTGTCGGCCAGATCGGTGCGGAACATCAGCCCGCGCTCCTGCTCCGCCGCGGTCTTGGCCTGTTCGACCTGAAAGGCGTGCGCGCCGTTGGTGCTGGCGATCGTCACCGCGATGGTCCGCGCCGCCGTGGCGCTATTGCCGGAATCACCGGCGGCGGAACACGCCGCCGGCAGGACGCACAACGCCAGCGGCAGCAACGATCTACGCATGGTCATCGGCTCAATCGTCCCGTTCGACGGCGACCGCGAGCGGACCCTTGCGGCCGTCGACGATCCGCGCGCGAAGCGGCTGGTCGGGTTCGACCTCGTGCAGTCCGGCGCGGCGCAGCGTTTCCATATGGACGAAGATATCCGCCGAATCCAAATCGCGCACCAGAAAACCATAGCCCTTCAGGCGGTTGAACCATTTTACGGAGACGGGTTCGAAGTCGCCGGCCTGGTCGAGCATCGCGACCGGATCGACCCGCTCGCCGTCGCCGCGCATCCGGGGCGGCGGCTCGACCGCGGTGGTAAGGTCGATCGACAGGATCTCGGTCGCCTGCAGCCCGCGCTGGCGCTGCACCGCGCGGCATTCGAGCCGCGCGCCCTCGGGCAGGCTGCGCCGGCCATGCGGCTGCAACACCGAAAAGTGGATCAGCACGTCGCCGCCCTGATCGTCATCGACCAGGAAACCGAACCCGCGAGTCACGTCGAACCATTTGACGACGCCGGTGTGGCGAGTCGCATCGACCGTCGCCGATCCGGCGACGGACTCTCCTGATAGCTGCTGTGGCCGTTCATACGGCTCCGGCTGCGGATCTACGCGCACACTTACCCCCTGACCCGTCATCCTATCACGTCCGCCGCGAATTCCAAAAGATTCACAGCCATCATTTCGGTCCCGTTTTAAACCAGATCGGCCAGGTCGTCACCCGGTGTCATATTCGCGATCCGGCGCGCCAGCGCCGGCGAATGCCCCGCGCGCAGCATCGCGCCGATCTGTTTTTCGCGCAAAGGCCGGTCGGCTTCGACAGCGGCGAACGGCCCGATCCGCCGCCGCCGCGCGAACGCCAAGGCGGCGTCGAGCGCGCGTTCCTCGATTCCGGCCGCGATCGCATCGGCATCCTCGCCTGTGATTCCCGCCTGATGCAGCGCCCCCGCCACGCGCCGCGCGCCCAGCCCGCGCCGCGCCATCGCGCTCGCCTTGGCCTCGCCATAGGCGCGGTCGTCGACATAGCCGAGCGCGGCGAACCGCTCGGCGATCGCCGCCGGGTCCGCGGGCTCGCCATCCCAGCCGCGCTCGCGTATCTTGCGTTTCAGGTAATCGGTCAGCCGCCCGCGCGTGGTCGCGAAACGCTCGACATAGCGCAGCGCCAGCCGTTCGAGCGCGGCACGGTCGAGCGGCGGGAGAGGATGACGGGAAAGCTGGGCCATGCCGCCTTGTTTGTGCCACACTGCCAGCCGATTTTGAACGCGTGCCGTTGGCAGGGGGTATTCCGGCGGCATGGATCATAGCCCGCGTAGATGGGCGATACGCAAAACATGGGCGCGATACGCATGATGACGGAAACCACAGACACAGCGACGATGGAGCGACCGGCGGGGCTGAGCCCGACGCCGAGCGACGACGCGCTGCCGCGGCGCTACGCCGACTTCGCGACGCTGGGCGAGGCGCTGGATTATGCCGCGCAAGGCGCCAAGGGCCTGAATTTCCACGATCCGCGTGGGGCCCTGGTCCGCCCCTATCCGTTTTCCGAGCTGCGCGAGGACGCGCTGGCGATGGCGCGCCGGCTGATCGCTTCGGGCGTGAAGCCCGAGGATCGCATCGCGCTGATCGCCGAGACCGGCACCGATTTCGCCGCCTTGTTCTTCGGCGTGATCTATGCCGGCGCCTGGCCGGTGCCGTTGCCGCTGCCGACCAGCTTCGGCGGCGCGCAATCCTATATCGACCAGCTGTCGGTCCAGTTGAACAGCTGCGACCCCAGGATGCTGATCTATCCGCCCGAAATCGGCGCGATGTGTGCCGAAGCGGCGAAGAACTGCAATGTCGAGGGGATCGACTGGGCCGAGTTCGCCGAACGTGCCGCGCCCGACGCCGCGCTGCCCCAGGCCGCGAGCGACGACATCGCGTACCTGCAATATTCGAGCGGCTCGACGCGCTTCCCCCATGGCGTCGCGATCACCCACGCCGCCTTGCTGTCCAACCTTGCCGCGCATTCGATCGGGATGAGCGTCGGCGACGGCGACCGCTGCGTGTCGTGGCTGCCCTGGTATCACGACATGGGGCTGGTCGGCTGCTTCCTGTCGATCGTCGCCAACCAGGTGTCGACCGACTATCTCAAGACCGAGGATTTCGCGCGGCGGCCGCTGGCGTGGCTCGACCTGATCAGCCGCAATCCGGGCACCACGCTCTCCTACTCACCGACCTTCGGCTATGACATCTGCGCGCGCCGCATCGGCAGCCAGAGCCATGTCGCCGACCGCTTCGACCTGTCGCGCTGGCGCGTGGCGGGCAACGGCGCCGACATGATCCGCCCCGACGTGATGCAGTCGTTCGTCGACGCCTTCGCCGATGCCGGGTTCAAGGCCAGCGCCTTCCTGCCGAGCTATGGCCTGGCGGAAGCGACGCTCGCGGTCTCGATCATGCCGCCGGGTGAGGGCATCCGGGTCGAACTGGTTGAGGAAACGCAGCTTTCCGGCCAGGAAGGCCGCCGCGACCGGCCCCAGCGCTACCGCGCGATCGTCAATTGCGGCAAGCCCGCGCGCGACATGCGGATCGAGATTCGCGAGGAGGACGGCACGCCCCTCCCCGACCGCGCGATCGGCAAGGTGTGGTGCGCCGGTCCGTCGCTGATGGTCGGCTATTTCCGCGATCCCGAAGCGACCGCCGCGTGCATGGCCCCCGATCCCGCCGGCACAGGCGCCTGGCTCGACACCGGCGACATGGGTTACATGTCCGACGGCTATATCTATATCGTCGGCCGCGCCAAGGACATGATCATCGTCAACGGCCGCAACCACTGGCCGCAGGACATCGAATGGGCGGTCGAACAGCTTCCCGGCTTCAAGCAGGGCGACATCGCCGCCTTCGCGATCACCACGCCGGGCGGCGAGGAAACCCCGGCGGTGCTGGTCCAGTGCCGCACCAGCGACGAGGCCGAGCGCGTCCGCCTGCGCGAGGAGATCCGCGAGCGCGTGCGGTCGGTGACCGGCATGAACTGTGTGATCGAGCTGATCCCGCCGCGCACCCTGCCCCGCACCAGCTCGGGCAAGTTGAGCCGGGCCAAGGCCCGCAACCTCTACCTCGCGGGTGAGATCAAGCCCTACGCGCTCGCCGCGTAAGAGTCCGTTTGAAAACGCGCCACAGGCGCGTTTCGCGATGCCGGCCCGCTCCCCCGCCCGGCCGCCCAATCAGGTTATTCTATGGGCGGCCGGGCGGGGGAGCGGGCCGGCACCGCCCAGAAATTCGCTCTTTCGCGAATTTTCATACAGCCTCCAAGACGTCGCCGGCCCGGATTCGCCGTGGCGAATCCGGGCCGGCGGCGTTGCCATTCGGGTCAGCGCACCCAGCGGAAGCGGCGGACCGCGGGCTGGCCGTCATCGCCGACGACGGTCGCGCTTTCGGTCATCTCGCTGCCGTCCGCCGACACCGTATAGACCCGCACCGAGCCGAGGCGGCCGCCTTTGCTCAGGCCCATCACCAGCACGCCGGGCGCGGGGCTGGTCATCGCGACGCTGTCGGCCTCGGACTGATCGCCCGCGATCGGGACGGCTTTCCCGTCGAGCCGCTCGCGCGAGGTCATGCGCCGCGCGGTTCCGTCTTTCGCGGTGATCACATAGCTGGTGTTCCAGGCCCCCGCGCCGCCATCGGCGAATTCCGCCGTGACGCTGGCGGGCCCGGCACTATTGGGGATCGCTCCGGTATCAAGCTTCCACTGACCGAGGAACGGCGATGAGGCCGGTTGCGCCGCCGCCGACCCGGTCGGTGCGGACGCCATGGCCAGTGCGATCATCGCGATAGGCATGTTCTTCATTTCACGTCTCCATCCACCTTCGTTGAAGAAAAAGCGCGCGTGTCCCCGACCGGCGGCGAACGCCCCCGGATTAGTCCCCACGCGGCAATGCGATTTTTCTAGAGTCAGGCGTCCGCCATGCCGGGCGGCGCACCGGCGAACAGATGCGCCTGCCATCGATAGAGAAACCAGACGCCCAGGAGTTCGATCGCCAGCCCGACCGCCGGCAACACCATGAACGCCACGTCCAGGAACAACGCGCCGGTGAACAGGAACAAGGTCACCGTCGCCGCGCTGTTGACGCGGGCCAATGTCGCCACCCGCGTCCAGTCGCGCTCCAGAATGAACCAGGGCATCAACAGATGCCCCGCGACGAGCCCCCAGACCAGCAGCGCCAAAGCCGGCGCGAAGCCGCGGTTCCAGGGCGTCAGCAACTGGACCGGCTGACCGCCGCCGGCGAGCCAGCCGGATATCCCGGCATGCCCCGACGGCAGGAACGGAAAACCGGCCGCAATGCCCACCAGCATGATCGCCGCGATCGGGAACAGGCCCAGCGCGACGGCGTGGCTGGTCAGCGTGAACCGCCCCTCCGCCTGTTTCGGCATTTCGCGCAACGCCCCCGCCAGGCAACCGGCCGCGAAGCGCAGCGGCTTGCCGTCGGCGATCGCGACGTCCAGCTCGGAACGCATCGCCAGCGCCCAGTCGCGGCGACGATCGCCCAGACAGGCTTCCGCCACGGCCGTCACGGCACGCGCAAGGTTCACCGTCATACCGGCACCTCCTTGAATCCGGGCAAGGGCCGCTCTTCGCGCGTTTCCAGCGCCAGCGCGCGGCCCCGTGCCGTCAACCGATAGGCATGGCGCGGCGGCCTGCCGGGCTGCGCCGGCTCGCGCCATTCCGCCTCGACCAGCCCCTGATCGGTCATCCGCATCAGCAACGGATAGAGCGTGCCGGACAACAGCCCGGTTTCCTTCATGATGTCATAACCGTGACGCCAGTCGTCGGACCTGACGGACAGCGCATCGAGGAGCTTGAGCATCTGCCTGGAAGGACGACGAGCGGTAGCCATGCCGGCAATACAACATATGTAGATTTAGGAGTCAATGGGGGTTGTTTGGATCGATCGATCGTCATACAGCGGCGGCAGCAGCACCAATCATCCCCCCTGGCGGGGGAGGATTGGGACGGATCGGCATCCACGCCATCGTGCTCCTGCGAAAGCAGGAGCCCAGGGTCTCAAGCCGTGTCGCCCGCGGCTCCGGGCTCCTGCTTTCGCAGGAACATGCGTGGTTTTCAGCTTCGCCCGCTCGCCGCATGCCGAATGTCGACCCGTCCTAGGTTGTAGTGAGGATTTAACGATTAAGGATTCCCATGGTGGATGTGCTGTGATTCATCTCTGATTTTGGGAGATCGGTGATGGATCGCGCGCGCGACGGTTTGACGGAGGAGCAATGGG